>JAEEGJ010008591.1_pt1 | contig 28017 bp, 21 predicted proteins | sample 8958761 | NCBI WGS metagenome assembly JAEEGJ01 (sample SAMN16246546, study PRJNA631951) | gut metagenome | biome: gut microbiome; feature: rumen; material: RS-attached | host: Bos | place: Iran: Karaj | collected 2018-10 | reverse complement strand
GTCTCCTGATCAAACTCGTAAGTTACCATCTGAACCTCACGATCCTTGTAGTCTGCGATCTTCATTACAACTGGAGTCTTTGCCATAATTCTTTTCCTTTCTTAAATTTTAAATTGTTAATACTATTATAATTTTTAAATTCTCTTTTTGTGTCTGAGGAAGTATTTCGTTCCTTTCGACGATGCAAAGGTATGACGATTTTTGGCTCATTCCAAGTTTTTTTCTTAATTTCTTCTTGGGTTGTAGCGACACTAAAAAGATATTGCGACAAACTTGGCGCATGGGCCAAAAATCTGTCGCATGAAGTGGGGAAAAGCAGAAAAGAAAATCAAATTTCCGTATGTGCAGACTTGCGGCGGAATTCCCAGAGTTCGATAGAGTTAACGATGTTCTGCCAAAGCACATAACAGCCTGCACCTACAGAGGCCATAGGATTAAGATAGGTGTAGGCCACCCAGATGGAGAGGGCAGTATTCTTCTGGAAGGAGGCCTGACCACTGTTAATCTCCTCACCAAGATGACGACCCACGCTGCGGCCAACAAGAAAGAGGACGAAACAGAGTACAAGACTGAGCAAGGCTATCATGAGCAACAGTGAGAGACCAGCTTCGCTGTGGACGATGTTACGAACGGTGACGCCCGATGTGACACTGAGCTGGACAGACCAGAGGTAGAACGACAGATCGGGGATGGAGACAATCCACGCACAGATGCGCTTGGCGTAATGCTGCATGAACCACCCTAAAGCCAGCGGCGCAATCAGCACAACAGCCAACTTCTGAAGAATAATCAGAAAGGCGCTCCAGAAATTGAGACCAGCACCGCGTTCGAGCAGAGGGAACACAGCCGGAATCATCAGGGCCGAAGCAAAAGAGGAGAGGACCACGAAGGCCGTCATCGTATTAATATTACCACCTATCTTCGCCGTGACAACAGGGGCTGCCGTAGCAGCAGGTCCGATGATACAGGTGAGCACACTCTCCCATAGGATCTTCTGCCAAAGGTTACCCTCGACACAGAAGATAATCCACACGTTGAGGGCGACGAGCAGCAGTTGGGTCAGAAGCACACCAAACTGCCAACGGTGTGGGCGCATCTGGTGGAAATCGACACGACAGAAGGTGGAGAAAAGCGTACAAAACACCATCATGGGGAAGATGGCGTCGATGATGGGCCCCAAGGTGTTACCCACAGCGTCGAGCTGGGGCACCCAGTAGAACGTAAGGTAGATGAGCGAGCCCGCCACAATGGCGCAGGGCAGCGTCCAGTCCTTCAGAAATTTCTTAATTCCCATGTTGCAAAGATAATACTTATTTACGATTTACGATTTACAATTTACGATTTTTTTTTGGCAGAAGCAATTTTTTTACTTTTCACTACTCACTTTTCACTTCTTTTTTGTACCTTTGTCGCCAATTATGAGCGTAACGGAATTTATCCATCAAGATAAGGAGAGCAGAAGGTTCTCGTTTGAGGTTTTGCCACCCCTGAAAGGGACAGGCACCGAAAAGCTGTTTGCAGACATTGACAAACTAAGGGAGTTTGATCCCGCCTATATCAACATCACCACCCACCACTCGGAGTTCGTGTACAAGGAGCTGGCAAATGGGCAGTTTGAGCGTCAGCGCATCCGTCGTCGTCCTGGTACGGTGGCGATTGCCGCAGCCATCCAGCAGCGCTATAACATCCCTGTGCAGCCTCACGTGATCTGTAGCGGTGCGACCATCGAGGACATCGAGTATGAACTGCTCGACCTGCAGTTCCTCGGCATCAGCGACCTGTTGCTGCTGCGTGGCGACAAGGCCAAGGAGGACAGCCGTTTCGTACCCACCCCAGGCGGACATGCCCACACGACTGACCTGATCCGACAGGTGAAACAGTTCAACGAGGGCTTCTTTGCCGACGGCACGCCTATCAAGCGTCCGGGCAGGAAGTTCGACTACGGTGTGGCCTGCTATCCCGAGAAGCACGAGGAGGCCCCTAATCTGGAGATGGATATGCAATATCTGAAAGAAAAGCAGGAGCTGGGTGCACAATATGCCGTGACCCAATTGTTCTACGACAACGAGAAATACTTCCAGTTTGTGGAGAAAGCCCGTGCGATGGGTATTACCATCCCCATTATCCCTGGCATCAAGCCGATGGCCAAACTTACACAGCTGACAATGGTACCCAAGACTTTCCACTGCGATATTCCTGAACCACTGGCCAGAGAGGTCGTGAAGTGCAAGACAGACGAGGATGCCCGACAACTGGGTATCGAGTGGACCACAGCCCAGTGTAAGGAACTCTATCAGCACGGGGTACACAATATTCATTTCTATACGGTCTCGGCGGTTGAATCCGTCATAGAAGTCGCTAAGCGACTGCTATGAGGTGAAAGGTGAAAAGTGAATAGTGAAAAGTGAATAGTGAAAAGTGAATAGTGAATAGTGGATTGGAGTGAGGTGATAGGACAGCGGGAGGCCAAGGAGCGGCTGATGCAGATGGTGAAAGAAGACCGTCTGCCTCATGCACTGATGCTCTGCGGACCACAGGGCAGCGGCAAGAAGGCGTTGGCTCTGGCACTGGCCTGTACACTGCTCGATAATGGTACGGCGAGTGCGAAGGCCATGCTTCAGAAGCTGGAACATCCTGACTTGCACTTCACCTACCCCACCATCAAGCTGCCCTCGATGGGTAGCGAGCACATGCCCGTGAGCGACGATTTCGCCAAGGAGTGGCACGAGCTTATCAACGACACCCCCTACTTCACCATGGACGAGTGGATGCAGATGATGGATGGTGACAACCAACAGGCTATCATCACCGCAGGCGAAAGTGACGATCTGGTCAGGAAACTGAGTCTGAAGTCGAGTCAGGGCGGCTATAAAGTGAGCTATATCTGGCTGCCTGAGCGTATGAACATCGCCTGTGCCAATAAACTGTTGAAGCTGATAGAAGAGCCCCCGCAGCAGACCATCTTCATCATGGTAAGCGAGGAGCCCGACAAACTGTTGGAGACCATCCGCAGCCGTGTGCAGCGCATCGACATCAAGAAGACCGATAACGAAGATATCCGACAGGCACTGGTTGAGCGTAGAGGCATCGACGAGGAGGCCGCAAGGCGCATCAGTCGTCTGGCCAACGGCAACTGGCTGAAGGCACTGGAGGAGTTGCAAGTGGGTTCAGAAAATGAGTTGTTCCTCGATATGTATATCATGCTGATGCGACTGGCTTACCAGCGCAAGCTGAAGGATCTGCGTAAGTGGAGCGAGCAGATGAGCGCCATGGGGCGTGAGAAGCAGAAACGATGGCTGACCTACTTCCTACGCATGACAAGAGAGAACTTCATGTACAACTTCCAACAGGAGGAACTCTGCTACATGACCCAGGATGAGGAGAACTTCGCCAAGAACTTCGCCAAATTCGTGAACGAGAAGAATATCCTGACTATCAGTGACCTGGCGAATCTCGCCATTCGCGATATCGGACAGAACGCCAACGCGAAGATCGTGTTCTATGACTTCGCACTGCAAATGATTGTTCTGCTGTTGCAGAAGTGAAAATTCTTGCGTCCCGTTGGTAGCAAGCGCCCCTTCGGGTCGAGCGGAAAATTGAAGATTGAAGATTGAAAATATATGGAGAAAACGAAAGAACATATTGTGAAAGTGGGCTGTGACAGAGGACTCTGTCATCAGGCCGTAGGGCGACAGGACAGACAGCTGAACACCTATGACTGGCTGGCTGACGTGCCCGGCAACATGGAGACCACTGACCTCGTGGAGGTACAGTTCAAACATACGCGTAAAGGATACTACCACAACGTGAACAACCTCGATCTGAAGAAGGGTGACATCGTGGCGGTGGAAGCTAATCCCGGTCACGACATCGGTGTGGTGACACTGACGGGCAGACTCGTGAACCTGCAAGTGAAGAAGGCCAACCTGAAATCGGCTGACGACATCAAGCGCATCTACCGCATTGCCCGCGAGACCGACTTGCAGAAATGTCGTGAGGCCAAGGCGCGTGAGCACAGCACCATGATTGAAAGTCGTAAGATTGCCAAAGGACTGGGACTGGACATGAAGATCGGTGACGTGGAGTATCAGGGCGACGGCAACAAGGCCATCTTCTACTACATCGCCGACGAGCGCGTAGACTTCCGTCAGCTCATCAAGGACCTCGCCGCGGCTTTCCACGTGAGGATTGAGATGAAGCAGATCGGTGCGCGTCAGGAGGCAGGACGTATCGGCGGAACAGGTCCGTGCGGACGTGAGCTCTGCTGCGCCACCTGGATGAAGAACTTCTCGAGCGTCAGCACCAATGCGGCCCGATTCCAGGATATCTCACTGAATCCCCAGAAACTGGCTGGTATGTGCGCTAAGCTGAAGTGTTGTCTGAACTACGAGGTGGACGATTATGTAGAGGCTGGTAAGCGACTGCCAGGCAAGGACGTTATCCTGCAGACCCAGGATGCCGACTACTATCTCTTCAAGAGTGATATCCTCGCCGGACTCGTGACCTACTCAACAGATAAGAATCTGGCTGCCAACCTTGAGACCATCACAGCTGAGCGCGCCAAGACCATCATCGAGATGAACCGCAACGGCGAGAAACCTCTTACGCTGGAGGAAGATGGCAGTAAGAAGACGGAAATGAAACAGCATGTGGACCTCGCAGGAGGTGACATCAGCCGATTTGATAAGTCCAAGAAGAAAAAGAAGAAGAAAAAGCCCAGCACCCGCCAGGACAACAACAAGGGTAATACCCATAAAGGTCATGCAGCGGAATAATCTGACAAGAATCATATGCGCTCTACTATTGATGGCTGTCTGGGGGATGACCTCATGCAGCCGTCAACGGACGGTGTATGCCAACTACGAGCACATTGACGATGAGGCGTGGGAGAAAACCGACACCATCACCTTCGACGTGCCGGCCCTGGAAACGGCAGGTACCTACCGTGAAAAGCTGGGACTAAGATTGGCTGATAATTTCCCCTTCATGACGCTCTCTTTGGAAATGGAGATACAAGTATTGCCTAAGGACATGATCTTCAGCACTCAGCACAAATTCAGTGTGATAGACCAGTCGGGTAATTCAAAAGGCAAAGGACTGAGCCTACAGCAGTATGACTTCGATATCGATGAAATGCAACTTGAGCAGGGCGACTCGCTGCACATCCGCGTAGCCCACAACATGAAACGCGAGATACTCCCAGGTGTCGTAGACCTCGGCTTCATCCTTATCAAGAAATAGGAAGGGAATTATCGACGCACCATATTCCTGCCGGCATCAATACGCAGGAAGATGAAAAGCAGGATGGTAAAGCCCCACAACGACGAACCACCATAGCTGAAGAACGGCAACGGGATGCCGATGACAGGCGTCAGCCCCAACACCATACCCACATTAATAAACACGTGGAACAAGAAGATGCTGAGCACACAGTAGCCATAGACACGCCCGAAACGATAAGGCTGACGCTCGGAGAGATGGATCAGTCGCAGAATCAATGCCAGGAAGAGCACCAACACACCCGCAGATCCCACAAAGCCTTCCTCCTCGCCAACGGTACAGAAGATGAAGTCGGTATCCTGCTCAGGTACGAACTTGAGTTTCGTCTGCGTACCATTCAGGAAGCCTTTTCCCTCAAGACCGCCTGAGCCGATGGCAATCTCACTCTGATGCACATTATAGCCCGCACCTTTAAGGTCTTCCTCAAGTCCCAACAGCACATTGATACGCACACGCTGGTGAGGTTCGAGCACATGATTCAGTCCATAGTCAGCCAGATTGAAGAACAACAGCGAACCCAACGTAAAGAGCGCAATCCAAAGATAGGTATGGAAGCGCGTCATCAGGAAGCGCCACAGGAGATAGAGGATGAGCAGGACACACACAGCCGTACCTACATAAGAGATGTCAAAGGGAATGACGTAGAGTGAGAACAGCAACGACATCAGCATGACACCAATCGTTATACCCAGCATACGCAGGGCTTCCCGTCGATCACGACAATAGACATAGAGTAAAGCCATCGTGAACAACTGGATGAAAACAAGCACGGCAAGTGTACCCACTGATGTGGGCGTATAGGAAAGCATGACATCGGCAAAGCGGATACCCACGACGAAGTAGAGTACCATAGCCACACCCGTAAAGAGAATACTACCAGGCATGCCCTCACGATAGAGCATCAGGAAGAAAGAGAGGTAGACAAGTGCAGAACCCGTCTCGCGCTGCATTACAATAAAGAACATCGGCACAAGGATAATGGCCAGCGTGAAGGCCGCATCCTTCCACTTCTGTAGACTATAGCCATAGACGCTCATGAACTTGGCCAAAGCCAAAGCAGTGGCAAACTTCGCGAACTCTGCCGGCTGCACACGCACTGGTCCAAGCACGAGCCACGATCGTGAGCCCTTGATGGTATGGGGATTGAAAATGGTGCCGAAAAGCAACAGGAGCATGATGCCGAAGATGATAAAGGAGAACATATCATAATAGCGGTCGTCAAGCAACAGAAGTACGAGTCCCAGGACAATCGAGGTGCCTATCCAGACAATCTGCATACCTGAACGCGTACTCAGACTGAAGATATCAGTATCTCCATAGTCATAGCTCGCACCGCAGACACTGACCCACCCGAAAGTGAGAAGAGCCAGGTAGATACCAATCGTCCACCAATCGAGCGAGCGTAATACGCCTTTTTCCTTACCTGTCTGTCGAACCATAAGCAATACGTCGTTCCTGAATGCTCTGTGCCCTGGCCTCCGAGGCCTCAGAGAGCTTTCCCTTGATAAACTGTTCCATAATCAGACCACCAATGGGCACGCCATAGGTGGCACCCCATCCACCGTTCTCCACATAGACGGCGACGGCTATCTGGGGATTGTTCATGGGCGCGAAACCCATAAAGACAGAGTGGTCGTGACCTCGATTCTGAGCTGTACCCGTCTTACCGCAGGCCTCGAAATCGTATTTGGCCAGTTCATGACAGGTACCACCGAGGGCAGAAGAGCGCATACCCTGCACGACATAGTCGTATGCTGAGCGCTCAGCCTTCGTATAGTGACGGCGGGTGAAGGCGGTGTCGAGAGGTTCGCCCTGCACCTTACGCACTACGTGGGGTACGTAGTAATAGCCTCGGTTGGCAATCGTAGCGCCAAGATTAGCTATCTGCAAGGGCGTGAGCAGCACCTCACCCTGTCCGATGGAAATGGAGATGATCGTCAGGCCGTTCCACGAACCCTTATAGGCTTTATCGTAGAACTGCGAGTTGGGTATCAGACCACGTTTCTCGCCAGGAAGATCAATGCCCAGCTTGTAGCCGAAACCCATCGACACCATATAATCGCGCCACGTATCCATGGCATTCTGTACAGTGCCGTATTTCGTTATGTTCTGATTAATCATGTGATAGAGTCCCCAGCAGAAGAAGCCGTTGCACGAAGTACTCAGTGCAGGGACCAGTGGCAAGGGGGCTGCATGTCCGTGACAACCAACATGGAGACCCTTGAAGTTGAAACCATGGGCACAAGGATACTGGGTAGAAGGCGTAATGATACCCTCAGAAAGGAAGGTGAGACCCTGTGAGGTCTTGAACGTGGAACCAGGAGGGTAAAGTCCCATGATACTGCGATTGAGCAGCGGCTTCCACACATCCTGTGAGAGCACACGATGGTTCTTCGAGCGCTGACGGCCAACCATCAGACGGGGATCGTAAGAAGGTGAAGACACCATACACAACACCTCACCCGTAGAGGGTTCGATAGCGACAATACTACCGATTTTGCCTTCGAGCAAACGCTCACCCAACTTCTGCAGTTCGAGATCGATGCCAAGAGTCAGGTTCTTACCTGGCTGTGCCCTCTGGTCAAGTTCTCCATTACGATAGCGACCCTGTACACGACCATGAGCATCACGCAACAGGATCTGAATGCCCTTGACGCCACGCAACTCTTTCTCGTAAGAACGCTCGACACCTAACTTGCCGATATAATCGCCAGGCTGGTAGTAATCATCCTCCTCGATATCCGACGGTGACACCTCTGCCACATCACCCAATACATGGGCAGCCACGGGATACTGGTACTGACGGACGGTACGCTTCTGCACATAGAAACCAGGAAAACGGAACATCTTTTCCTGAAATATGCTAAAGTCCTTGTCGGAGAGCTGACTCAGGAACACCTGCTCCGTAAAGCGTGAGTAACCTGGATTGCGGTTACGGTCCTTCATGGCAGCCATACGTTTGTCGAACTCCTCACGTGTGATGCCTATGGCATTGCAGAATTCGAGGGTATCAAGCCGTCCCTTAATCTCATTCATTACCACCATGATATCGTAGGATGGCTGGTTATAAACCATCAACTTCCCATGACGGTCAAGGATGGCACCACGGGCAGGGTATTCAATCTTCTTGAGGAAAGCATTGGAGTCGGCACTTTTCTTATAGTCATCACTCGTGATCTGGAGCATGAAAAGACGAATGATGTAGATAACCACGATCAGGACAGCCACACCACCAATCACATAATGCCGATATTCAAGATTGGAATCTTTCACCTTGAGCGAACACTATCAATAGCCAGAATAAGAAGCGACGTGAGCACACCACTGGCCAGCGTATGGCTAAGCCACGATACTACGTTGAAGAAACTAAATGACTCGAGTCCGAAAAACACCAGACAATAGAGCAGTGTGAGGGTACCCGAGAACAGGAAGAACTTAGAGAAACCCAACGATGTGAGTGATACCTCAATGTTATCAGCAGAGTCACGCGGCACGAACAACTCCAGATAATAAGGCTGAATGAGAGCTATGAGCGTCAGCGAACCTGCTGCCAAACCTGGTGTACTTGAAAACATATCGATCACAAGACCCAGGAAGAAACTCGAGACCATCGCCGCCCACTGAGGGGTACCACGACGGAAGGATATCGTAAAATAGATATAGAGCAGGGGGATGGCCATGCCAAAGAGGTGTACATGGTTCAGGAATAACACCTGTACCAGCACCAGCACGACACACTGTGCCAACCGAATCATCCACTCAGTCGTCATTTCGCTATCTGTTCTGTTGTTTGAAAATCAATGAGTCCTCCGCTGCCTTCTGCAATGCTGCACGCTCAGCAATACCCTTGTCACTGATGACGCAAACATCGCGCACACAACCGAAATCAGTACTCAGGCGCACCTTCAGCTTATACGACAAGCCATCACGCGAGTTATAGGCCTGCTCAATCTTACCCACCAGCACACCTGAAGGAAAGATAGAGGAGAAGCCGCTGGTGACAATCCAGTCGCCCAACTTGAAACGCGCATGACGAGGCACATCCTCTACATAGGCCACTGCAGGGTCTTCGCCATACCAGCGCAGATAGCCGAAGTAGCCACGTCCACGGATGGCACAACTGATGCGCGATGACGAGGCGTTGAGTACGGGGATAACCACTGAGTAATGATCGCTGACGAGATAGACCACGCCCACGACACCATTGCCACAAGCCACACCCATATCAGGCTCCACGCCATCAGCACGGCCCTTGTCGATCGTCATCAGGTTCTCTATCTTGTGAATAGAGTTGTCAACCACTTTCGCAGGAATCACCTCGTACTGACTGAGGAATTCCAGACCCGTGCGCTCAAGGGCTGTGGTGTCTTGCGTCAAGTCACCATAGAGACGGCGCAACTGATCGACCTGCCGCTCCAGATAGAAGTTGCGGAGCATAAGCTCCTCGTTCATCCGGCCATAGTTGAAGTATGAGATAACACTACTCTCCCACTGGTAAATCTTCCCCACAACAGCATTAGCCGATGAGAAGAAGACACTGTTCTGATAACTGTTGTAGTTAAACAACAGAACACCACTGACTACTTCCAATAATATGAAAATAAGCCAGTGATGATACTTTTGCAGGAAATCCAGCAGGTTGTGCATCTAACTGTAAACAGTTACCTCATCAGGAAATTGAAACGATCGAGGTTCTTCAGCGCAATACCTGCACCCTTTGCCACACTGTGGAGAGGATCCTCAGGCACGTGGAACTGAATATGCATCTTATCGGTGAGACGCTTGTCGAGACCACGCAGCAAAGCACCGCCACCAGCCAGATAGATACCGTTCTTCACGATATCGGCATAGAGCTCAGGAGGAGTATTCTCGAGTGCTGAGAGCACGGCATTCTCAATCTTCGAAACGGTCTTATCCAGACAATGTGCAATCTCCTGATAGCATACAGGCACCTCCATAGGCAGAGCCGTGATACGGTTAGGTCCGTGAACGATAAAGTCGTCAGGAGCCTCCTCACCCAAATCAGTGAGGGCAGAACCTACATTGATCTTGATACGCTCGGCCATACGCTCGCTGACCTTCACATTGTGCTGACGGTACATATACTCCTGGATATCTGCTGTCAGGTCGTCGCCTGCGGTACGGATAGAGTTGTTAGCTACGATACCACCCAGTGAAATCACAGCAATCTCAGTAGAACCGCCACCGATATCAACAATCATGTTACCCTCTGGAGCCTCGACATCGATACCGATACCGATGGCAGCAGCCATAGGCTCGAAAATCAGGTATACATCACGACCATCGGCATGCTCAGCAGAGTCGCGTACAGCACGCAACTCAACTTCAGTAGAACCTGAAGGCACACCAATCACCATACGCAGAGAGGGTGAGAACAGACGACTGCCTGAGTGAACCATCTTAATAAGGCCACGGATCATCTGCTCGCAAGCCGAGAAGTCGGCAATCACACCATCGCGCAAAGGACGAACAGTACGGATATTGTCGTGTGTCTTCTCATACATCATCTTGGCATCGTTACCAACGGCAATCATCTTGTCAGTACGACGGTCCAAAGCAACGACAGAAGGCTCATCAACCACAATCTTATCATCACTGATAATAATGGTATTGGCCGTTCCCAGGTCCATTGCTATCTCTTGTACAAAACTAAAAAATCCCATTATGATTTACAATTTACGATTTACAATTTACCATTTATTTTGCAGTCTTTTCAAACCAAGCGTTGATAGCGGTATCGTAGTGGCTGCTAACGCCAAAGGCACGTGTAGCCAGCATACGGCGCTGAGCCTTGGTTGTAACGGCACCCTGCTCCTTCAGTATATCAAGCAGCACGCCATACTCAGCTTTGCTCGGCACAATCACTACATCATTGAAATTCTTCGCTGCAGCACGAATGAGCGAAATACCGCCGATATCGATCTTCTCGATGATATCCTCCTCAGAGGCACCACTGGCCACGGTCTGCTCAAATGGATAAAGGTCTACGATCACCAAATCAATCTCAGGAATCTCGTACTGCTTCATCTGTTCTATGTCGCCCTCGTTCTCACGACGGCCCAGAATTCCTCCGAACACCTTCGGATGCAGGGTCTTCACACGTCCACCAAGGATAGAAGGATATGTTGTTACATCCTCCACCTTCTGACACGCATAACCCAGAGACTCAATAAACTGCTGTGTACCACCAGTAGACAGGAACTTCACACCTTCCTCATTCAATTTCTTGAGCAAATCGTCAAGTCCGTCCTTGTGGAATACAGACACCAAAGCGGTCTTAATCTTCTTAGTTTCAGCCATTTCCAAATTCTTATAACGTTATAAATCCTGTTTCAGCGTGCAAAGTTACAAAAAGAAAACGGATTAATCTTCATTTTCAACAAGAAAATTTGATTAACCCGTGTTAAATTGCGGAAGGTCATGTTCCTAATCCAGATGGAACACCTCCTGAATGGGAACGGTGACAGGCGAATTATCAGGATTCACCTCCATGATGTCTGCCATCATGTCCCACCATTTCTGGGTGATGGGATCCACGTTCTCCGTGTCCTGCGAGTTTCCCTCGCCCTCACATTCCTGATAGCCGAAGAGGATATTGGTATCCTTGTCCCAGTAGATGCTGTAATTGCTTACACCACCGTCCTTGATCATTTTCACCAACTCAGGCCAGATGGCAGCATGACGTCTCTCATACTCTTTCTCACAACCTGGTTTCAGGAACATCTTAAATGCAAATCTTTTCATAACTCATAACAATTATCTAATCATTCTAACTCATTATCTCTTAGTCTCCATCGGGTTTCTTCACATCTTGCTTTACTGAAGGATACCACACAAACGCATCAGGATCATCTGGTTGTGTGGGATTGTAATCCTGCCAATCGCGACGTAGGTCATCCATTATGGGCAACTGCAACTGTTTCATGCCCATGACAACCATCTTAGCCACCTCGTAGGCGCCATAGGGGTTAAAGTGGGTATTGTCTGCCAGTTCTTTCTCCTGACCAGGGAAGGTGTTGGCAGGATAATGCACCAGTGCCTTCTTGCTGCCTTCGAAGCCGAGGGTCTCGAAGAAGTCACGCGTCATGTCGTGGAGTTCTATCAGAGGAATACCTTCACGTCTGGCAACCATCCGCATGGCATCGGGATAGTCCAGATGAGTCTCCTGTATCTTACTATGAGTGGCTTCATCGAAGAAACGCCGTTGTGTGGGGGTCACGAAAATCAACTGTCCGCCTGCTGCTCGTACCTTATCTATAAATAGCTTCAGGTGATAGGCGAAGTGGTAATAGGCGCCATCACCTGGGCGCTTCTCCTTCTGGTCGTTATGACCGAACTCACACACCACGTAGTCACCCTTCTTCATCATCGATAAGACTTTCTCCAAACGATTGCTGGCAATGAAGGTACGGGCACTGAGACCACTCTCGGCATGATTCGAGATGGCGACCTTCTCTGTAAACCAGCGTGGGATCATCTGTCCCCAACTGGCCCAAGGCTCCAGTTCCTGATCAACCACGGTCGAATTGCCGCAGAGGAAAACTGTCACTGCTGTGGTATCCGGTTCTATCCTGATGCTTTTGACAGCTGGAGCAGAACCATTAAACTCGAGTGTGAGCAACTCGTCCCAGTTCAGGTAATCCTTTTCGCGCTCTTTCAGTTTCACGCCATGATCAGGCGAACGCTTGCTTACTATGAAACGCCAGGTCTCATACTGATTCTTCTTCGTCACACAGTTCTCCACCATCAGTCTGCGCGACTCTGCACGCACCACCGTCTGAGCGGCGCGTTTCTTCGCACCTAACGTGACGGTGACCAGATAGTTTCCGTCGTCAACGGGTACAGAGAAATAGAAAGGCTTCTCGCTCACCTTGTTCAGTACAGTGTCAATCACTTGTGCCTGAACCTTGGAAAACGACAGACAAACGACAGTCAGAAAAAGCAATATCCGTTTCATATCTTTGTTTTGGCTACAAAATTACACCATCTTACTGAAATAGGCCTTTAATTTTTGATAATCCACCCCCAATCTTTGATTAACTTGTCATTTTCCAGCTGAAAACCATTATATTTGCACACAGATACGAAAACAATCATCTATATGAAAAAGTTATTTCTGCTCCTAACCCTGCTTACGGCTGTTGACTCATGGTCTACACTCCAAGCCCAACCCCGTTATGACCGCACACGTCTGAATCTCGAACACCTCAACCGTGGTGTTGTGGCTTTCCGCGATGGGAGCCAGGTCATTGTCAGCTGGCGCACGCTCTCAACAGATGCTATAGGTCAGCCCTTCGATGTCTTCCGCAACGGACAGAAGCTGAATGCTGCACCCCTCAAGAAGGGAGGCACCTTTTTCATCGATGCCCAGCCCTTGAAGGGTGATGCCACCTACGAGATACGTGGTGGTGGTCATGACGGCTCATTCACGTTGAAGGCCGATGCCCCTGACGGCTACCTGGCACTCAAGCTACAGAAACCCGCAGCTGGCACGACACCTGATGGCGAGACCTATACTTATCATGCCAATGATGCCTCCGTGGCTGATGTCGATGGCGACGGACAGTATGAAATCATCCTGAAATGGGATCCATCCAACGCCCACGATAATGCGCACGACGGCTATACAGGTCCTACGCTCTTCGATTGCTATCGTCTGGACGGCACACGTCTCTGGCATATCAATCTGGGTATCAATATCCGCTCAGGTGCTCATTATGTACCTTTCATCGTCTATGATCTCGATGGTGACGGACGTGCAGAATTGATCGTCCGTACCTCCGACGGCACACGCGATGCCCTGGGACATGTGATAGGCGACAGTCTGGCAGATTATCGCCATCGTCCCCAACCTGCTGACTCTACCCTTACTCCCACTCCTGCACGTGAATGGGCCAAATACAACCGCAAGGGGCGCCCCATGACTGGTCGCATCCTCACGGGAGCAGAATACCTCACGGTTTTCAATGGTCTTACGGGTGAGGCGATGGATACCAAACCCTTTGTACCTGAACGGGGTAACCTTAAGGACTGGGGCGACGACTACGCCAATCGTTCAGACCGCATGCTCGCTGCCGTAGGATATCTCGACGGACAACATGCCTCAGCCATCTTCTGCAGAGGTTACTACACACGTACGGTCCTCGCTGCATGGGACTGGGATGGACGTGAATTGAAACAGCACTGGGTTTTCGACACCAACGCCTCAGGCACTGGTAAGGACGGTAAACCCCACAGCACCTATGCAGGACAAGGTAATCACAACCTCCGCGTGGCCGATGTCGATGGCGATGGCTGCGACGAGATTACCTATGGCTCAATGGCCGTAGATCACGACGGCATAGGACTCTACAACACAGAGATGGGACATGGCGACGCCATTCATCTGATGGCTTTCGACCCTACGAGTGACGAACTGCAGGTATGGGACTGCCATGAGAACAGGCGCGACGGTTCTGATTTCCGCAAAGCAAGCACAGGTGAGATCATCTTCCAGGTGCCATCAAAAAGCGATGTCGGCCGCGCCATGGCAGCCGACATAGATCCTGAGAATCCTGGTGTCGAAATGTGGAGTACCGACAGTCACGGCATCCGTAATATCAAGGGCGAAGTGCTCTACACGGCTCAGGACCCTGATGATCCGCAACATCAGCAGCACCTGAAACTGGGTGACCGTTATCTCTCCGTGAATTTCGGTATCTGGTGGGATGGTGATCTCCTGCGCGAACTACTCGACCACGAGACCGTCTCGAAATACGACTGGCAGAAGAAGACCATCGTCGACGTGAAACACTTCGATGGCATCGTCTTCAACAACTGGACCAAGTCCAACCCCTGTCTCTCTGCCGATATCCTGGGCGACTGGCGCGAGGAAGTCATTGCCCGCACACCCGACTCCGATGAGCTCCGTATCTTCATAACACCCATCCCCACAGACTATCGCATCAACTGTCTGATGGAGGACATCCCTTACAGGCTGTCGACAGCAGCCCAGAACGTAGGCTACAACCAACCTTCAGAACCTGGTTTCTACCTAGGTCCTGATAAGGCGGTCAATAAGTTTCTGAAATAGAAGTTGCTATTTAACGACTTCACTGATGGCCTCGCCCACACAGGCGTTAGGCTGCTGAATGTGCAGCATCTGCGTGATGGTTGGTGCAATATCCGTAATATGCACCTCGCGGCTGGTGCTGCCATGCTCCACCTTCCAACCATAGAACAGCAAGGGGATATGAGCATCATAGGGGTTCCACTCACCGTGAGTCGTACCTACAGGTGATGAACTCTTGCCAAACTCATACCAGCCTGGCTCTAAAATCAGCAGGATATCACCAGAACGGCGCGGATGATAACCCATCAGTGCCCTGTAGCGTAACAGATCAGGCAGACTTGAGGTCTGCATCTTCTCAAAGTCGGCAGCAAACACCACGTGAGGTGCCGTCCTGACAAACTTCACGATAGCCTCTTTCACCTTCTCTATGTCCAGCCCCTGCTGGGCAATATATGCATGGTCGAGGAAGATGCGATATGAATTAACCATCGCGACCACCTTCAGGCTGGCGGCCTCACCCAGCTGCTCCTTCAGATACTGATCCAGCTTCGGTGCATACTCATCCAACACCTTCCAGGCACCACCGTTCAGTCCGTGATCCTGCATCCACTGGAAATTATGCGCTGCACCATGATCGGCTGTCAGGAAAGCCAGATAGTTACCCTCACCCACCTGCTCGTCGAGAGCTTTCAACAGGCGGGCAATGTCCTTATCCAACTCCAGGTAAGCCCCGTCGGTGTGTTCACCACGTGTGCCCCACTCATGACCGATCACATCAGTCTGTGAATAGCTGACACAGAGCATGTCAGTGGTTTTGCCCTTACCCAGATTTTCGCCTTTCAGTGCAGCTATGGCCATGTCGGTGGTGATGTGACCACAGAGCGGATAGAGTCCTACCTTGCTACCCACCTTCTGCAGCTCTTTGTTCTTCTTCAGCACCTTGTTATATTCTTTTGCCCACTGAGGCAGTTCATTCATATAATAAGTACTGGTGATAAACTGCCCATTATGAGTATCGAGCCAGTAGGCAGCATTCGCACTGCGCCCTGCTGGAAGGATGGCTGCACGGTCCTTATACGACACACCGATCACCTTCGCCTCGAAATCCGTATGCATTCTGATCTGGTCGCCGATGGTCGAAGCGAGCAGGTTACGAGGAGACATACACCCCTTCTTTCTATTATCGCTTCCCACAGGATCCACACTATCGTCCTGCGTACAATACACCTTCTGACCGTCGATCATAAAGTCATTGCCGCATATACCATGGAAAGCAGGCGACGCACCCGTATAGACCGATGTATGGCCGATGGCTGTAACCGTTGGCACATAGTTAATGAGACAATTGTCACACGAATAACCTTTGTCCATCAGACGGCGAAGACCATCCTTACCATACTGGTCATAATAGCGCGACAAATAATCCCATCGCATCTGGTCTACAACGATACCTACCACGAGCTTCGGGCGCTCGTTTACATCTGTGTGAGCCATGATCTGCATCGTCGCACAAAACATCACAGCCAGTAACATCAGTCTCTTCATACTTTTGCAATCTTTTTAAGTTTGCCTGCAAAGGTAGGAAAAAAAAAGATACTTTCAAAGAAAAACAGGAAAAAAATACAACCCCGCATCCTGAATGAACAGGGTGCGGGGCCTAACGCATACTAACTTATAATGATTTGTATGAATCAGTCAGCGAATTAATAGCCAGGATTCTGCATGGCAGCCTTCTCTTCATCAGACAGTTTGGCACCACTCTCGTTGGTGATACCATCGAGAAATGACTGTGGAATAGGACGGAGGTAGTGCTTCGAAGGATCGAAGTTACCAATACCCTGACCTGCACCGTCGTTGAAAGCATGCCAGCGAGCATCCAGAGTACGGGTACGTACAAGATCCTCATAGCGATGACCCTCGCCGATGAGCTCACGGCTGCGCTCGTCGAGCAGGAAGCACATCATCTTCTCTGCATTGCTGTTGCACTTCAGTGCCTGATAGATACGCTGCTCGTTAGGCATGTTGTAGATATCATCGACACTGTTGAGGTGCATGACGCTCTTGGTTTCAGCTGTGGTCTCGTCGATGTTGTTCGACTCGTAATAGGTGTTGGCATCGGTATAGATGACACCGTCGGTATTTGCCACACCATTACCCAATGGGTTGTTCAGATAAGCCTGACCACCATCGGGGCTCTTAGAACGATCCTCACCCTCATAGTATCCTGCACGGTCGCGGAGCATGTTCAGATAGGTAATAGCATCTGCATAGTGACCCTCGCCCTGACGGATGTAAGCCTCAGCAATCATCAGCACGTCCTCAGCAGAGCGAGCTGTGATGGCATCACGGCAACCAAACTGTGAGTTATAGCCATTACGTGATCCGTCACGCCACTTAGAGATAGCCACACTACGGTTGTGGGGATACAGGGTATAGTAGTTACCTGTACGCTCTGCCTTGTTCACGTTCCAGTTGAAGTCCTCGTCTGCATAGTAACGGATGAAGGTGTGGGTATTCATCAGCTTACCGTCTTTCAGCACACCGATGTCGCTACGTTTGCCGTCGATGTCGGTGAAGCGCTTGTCCTCAGGAGCATTGACGATATACTTGATACCAGGCTCGCCGCCCTTGAAACGACCCTCGCCAGCAACGGCACCTGCGGGGAAGTAAGCACTCTGGCTCTCCTCCCATTTAGGAGCTGCGCTACCCTTATTAGAGTTGTATACAGTGACGAATGACTTCCAGAAACGGCTGTCGTTCACACGGTCGAACACCTCCATAGCATACTCTGTAGCACTGACGTAGCAGAACTCACGACCTCCGGAGATATCACGCACACAACCTGCGAGGTTCTGGTATACAGAAGGATAGCAGAGGTGCATCTGGTTGCCGAAGCGTCCCCAAGAGTCGCTGTTGTCAGAGAACTGTGCAGCAAGCACAACCTCGCTCACGCTCTCGTTCACGTCGTTGGGCTTGGTATAGTTCCACAGATCGAGGAAGTTGTCGCAGAGCGGGTGAGCAGCAAGAACCTCCTTACCATACTTGATCACAGCCTCAAGGTCAGAAGCCTTATAACTGCTGTTCCAGCTGTCATTAGCCTCAGAGGCACGGAAGAGGTGGCTCTTGGCGAGGAAGTGAGCAGCAGCAGTCTTCAGCAGGCGACCAGTCTGCAGCGAAGAGGTAGGCAGAAGGTTGTAAGCCTGCTCGAAGTCAGAAATAATCTGCTTGTAGCATTCATCTGCGGTGGCACGGGTAAAGTAGGTCTCCAGGCTTGAAGAAGGCTGGAGTTTGAGGGGCACACCGCCAAAGAGCTTCACGAGCTCGAAGTAACCGTAGGCACGGAGGAAATAGCCCTCACCCAAACGAACGTTATAGTTGGGTGATGACTGGTCATAATACTGAGGCACGTTAGCAATCACGATGTTTGACTGCTCAATCAGTCCGTAGTATGTATTCCATACGGTAGCAAGGTCACCCTGTGTAGAGTTCAGTGCTGAGCTGTAGTGGTTATAGGCAGCGATATCGTTATTACCGCCAGTAAACTCGTCGACTCCCATGTGCCACATATTGTAAGCCCACTGGTACTCGTATCTGAACTTCAGTGCCTGATAGGCACCCGTTACGAGTGCGTCGAGACCATCCTGAGTCTTGAAGTACTCAGTGTCGTGCTGAGTGATCTGTGTCTCGTCGAGGTAGGAGTCCTTACAAGAGGAGAGTGTCACTCCGATTGTTCCGGCAACAAGTGCCGCCATGCATAATTTATTCAGTTTCATATCGCAATCTTCTTTTTAGAATCCAATGTTAAGACCGACAACCCAGCTGCGGATGGTGGTAGTGGTACCGAAGTTGGTAGTGTTGTTATCGTAGTTAAGCATATCCGTGTCGAGCCACTTGCACTTTGAGTAGATGGTGAACGGGTTCATGGCCTGAACATAGAGCTTCAGAGAGTTCAAGCCCAGAGGAGCAAGCTGCTTCTTGTTGAAGTTGTAGCCCAGTGAGATGTTACGCATCTTGATGTAAGAGCCATCCTGATAGTTCATTGAGCCAGCATAGGTATCGGCACTCTGACCGTTGGTACCAGGTCCGTAGTACTCAGCACCTTCGTTCTCGCCAGCTACCCAGTAGTCGAGGCTACGCATAGCATAGCGACCGTCGAGGTTGACAGAACCAGCAGGTACGGTGAACTTCCAACGAGCATAGATAAAGAATGAGAGTTCCCACTCCTTGAAGGTGAATGTGTTGCGCCAGCCACCGCTCCAGCGAGGACGAGCCTTGCCCACGATAGCACGGTCGTTACCGTCGATCTTTCCGTCGTTGTTGATATCAACCACGCGGATCTGTCCAGGCTTGCGGCCATAGGCAGCAGCCTGCTCAGCCTCAGAGGTCTTCCAGATGCCGTCGTATACGTAATCATAGTAGACACCGATTTCCTCACCTACGAACCAGTTGCCGTAGCCAGTGGTGGTGTTGATGATCTCATCGACGCCATTGGCGAGCTTCTCGATCTTGTTGCGGTCGAGCGACCAAGAGAGAACAGAGCTCCACTCGAAGTTTCTGGTCTTAATGGGCAGTGCATTGATCTGCAGGTCGATACCCCAGCCAGAAGACTCACCTACGTTAGCCATCGTACGAGTGTAACCAGTCAGTGAAGGAATCGTGGTAGCCATCAGCAGGTCCTTGGTCTTGGTGGTATAAACATCGATCGAGCCACCCAGACGTCCACGGAAGAAGCTGTAGTCGAGACCGAAGTTCCACTGTGTGGTCTTCTCCCATCCAAGGTCGGGGTTGGCCATCAGGGCCGGACTCTTGGCATTAGGATCAGAGGGAACATAGCCCACCTCAGGAGTCTTGCCCCATGTGTAGGTCAGATCCTGAACAGCACCCTTCGTTGCATAAGCAGCGATAGCAGAGTTACCAGAGATACCCCATCCGAGACGGAGCTTCAACTGATCTATCCACTTCACGTTCTTCATGAACTTCTCCTGCTCAATACGCCAACCAAGTGATACAGAGGGGAAGCTGGCCCACTTGTGACCTTCAGAGAGCTGTGAGGCACCATCCCAACGCATAGAGGCTGCGAGCAGGTAACGGTCCATCAGCGAGTAGTTCACACGAGCCATGTAAGAGCTCATCGAACGGTCTGTCAGACCTGTAGAATAGTCTGTAGGATCGTTGTTTGAGTGAGCGTTGAACCACAACTCCTCAGAAGTAGCCACATTGGCACGGATGTTACCATACTCATAGTGGAAATCAGAAGCTGACTGCAACAGTGTGATACCGATAGAGTGGATGTCAGCAATAATCTTATTATAATTAATAATGTTATCCAATGTATAGGCTACGCGCTGGTAGGGATTGTAGACCATCTGGTTGCGGCCTGCACCGTTGATACCCTCAGCGGCGTTGGCTGTACCTGCACGGTAATACTGAAGCTCAGGACCGAACTGGATGCGATAGGTCAGACCGTCGAGGGGCTGCCAGATCTTACCGAAGTTCAGCTGTCCGTAGGCACTACCGTTGATACGGAAGTTCTTACGCTGATTCTGAGTATACTTGAGCTCGTCGATAGGGTTCTGGATGTTTACATCACCAGTAGGATACTCGATATAGGCACCATTCTCATCGTAAGGAACAGACCAGGGCAGCATACCACGCAGAGCGTTGTAGTAGTCACCGGCACCTGTGGTCGACTTCGTGAAGCTGTAGCCATACTCCTGAGTACCATAAGAAGCGTTCATCGTCACACCCATGGTGAAGTAAGGCAGCACCTTACCCTCGAATGAGGTGTTGAATGTGAAGCGCTGGTAGCTCTGGCCAGGCATAACGCCCTTCTCATCGAGATAGCCGAATGAGCCGTAGCCCTTGAACTTGTCAGTACCGCCCGATGCACTCAGGGTGTGCTCGTGGGTGATACCTGTGCGCTTACCTGCACTCTCCCAGTCGTAAGAACCCATCTTCGAGTAGTCGAAGGTAGAGTGGTCTGCACTCCAACCCTTCTCGATATTGGCCCAAGAAGCAGGCACGTTACCGTAAATCTTATAATCGAGATCGTAGTTAGGTGTACCGTCACCGTATGCACCACTGTTGAAGTAAGCATAGCGTGAGTACTTCAGCCACTCTGCGGCCGACATCATCTCTGATACATTGTGGAGAGTCGAGAAGGTCACGGTTCCTGAGTAGTTCAGAGTTACCTTTCCTTCCTTACCTTTCTTGGTTGTAACGAGTACGACACCATTGGCACCACGGCTTCCGTAGACAGCGGTAGAAGAGGCATCCTTCAATACTTCGATCGACTCGATGTCAGCGGGGTTGATGTTCTCGATACCACCATTCTGGATAATCATACCGTCGACTACGTAGAGAGGACCGTTCTCAGCACTGATAGAGCGCTGTCCACGCACGGTGATCGAACCTACCTGTCCAGGACGCTGGCTGTTGGTGATGTCCACACCGGCAGCCTTACCCTGCATAGCCTGCAAAGCGTCTGTCACTGGCATGGCGGTCAGTTCCTTAGAGTCCATGTGGGCGAGAGCTCCCGTCACATCACTCTTCTTCTGAACACCATAACCTACTACAACCACCTCGTCGAGCAACTGACGGTCCTCTTCGAGGGTCACATTGATCTGACTCTTACCTGCTACGGCAACAGTCTGGTTACGGAAACCTACGTAACTGAATACGAGGCTTGCGTTCTCAGGAACATTGTTCAGGCTGTACTTACCGTCAAAGTCGGTAATCGTACCTGTAGAAGTTCCCTTTACCATGACACTGGCACCGATGACTGACTCACCGGCCGCATCAACCACTGTTCCTGACACTTGTTTCTGGGCAAATACACCTGAGGTGCAGATGGCCATCAGAGCCAAGAACATCAGTCGTCGGAGTACATTGGTACCCGACAACAGCTTGTCTGTAACTTGATCTTTTCTCATACAGTTTAATAGTTAGTGTATAATAATGTTGTTATTTGTTGTTTATTTTGGGGCAAAGTTAGCACTTTTTCGCAAACGTTTACAATAAATATCAAAAATTAAAGTCGTTAAAGCAAATTTTAGGGGTTAAGCATCAAAAAGGGGCACCGAAGTGCCCCTATATGTGTCGAATCCACACCTATTATATATTATATGAGATTCATGCCAAGTTGCTTGCACTGCTGGCGCATGTCGTCAGGCCAGATAGAGGCCTGGATTTCTCCGATATGCCCCTTATGCAGCAGCACCATACAGAGTCGGCTCTGTCCGATACCGCCTCCGATGCTCAAGGGCAGTTTGTCATTCAACAGCTGCTGATGGAAGTACAGCTGCTCGCGCTCCTCCTTGTGCTCCAGTTTCAACTGTCTGAGCAGGCTCTCCTTATCCACACGGATACCCATCGACGAGAGCTCGAAGCTACGACCCAGCACGGGATACCAGATCAGGATATCGCCATTCAGTCCCTGACGTCCGTCCTCGGCTATTGTCGACCAGTCATCATAGTCAGGGGCACGGCCGTCGTGCTTCTCACCGTTCGACAGCTTTCCACCTATACCTATTATAAATACGGCACCGTATTGCTCGCAGATGGCATCCTCGCGCTCCTTCGGTGTCTTGTCAGGATACATCTGCAAGAGTTCCTCTGCATGGATAAAGTGAATCTTCTCGGGCAGGAAGGGCTTGATCTGCGGATAAGTCTCACAGGTCAGGTATTCCGTTCTGCGGATAGCAGCATAGATACGCTCCACCACGTCCTTTAGGAAAGCCAGCGTGCGATCCTCCTTGCGGATGACGGCCTCCCAGTCCCACTGGTCCACGTAGAGTGAGTGCAGGTTGTCGAGCTCCTCATCGGCACGTATGGCGTTCATATCGGTATAGATGCCATAGCCTGGTTCTATCTTGTACTCTGCCAGCGAGAGCCTCTTCCACTTAGCCAGTGAGTGTACCACCTCTGCCTGCGCATCGCCCAAGTCCTTGATGGGAAACGTCACGGCACGCTCCACACCGTTCAGGTCGTCGTTGATACCCAGACCCTTCAGCACGAAGAGGGGGGCAGTCACACGGCGCAGGCGGAGCTCCGTCGAGAGGTTCTGCTGAAAGAAATCCTTAATCAGTTTGATACCCTGTTCCGTCTGCTTCATATCCAGCAGCGGCTCATACATCACAGGTTTAATTACTTGTCCCATATTCTGTTTATGCTTAATTTGGCCGCAAAGATACTAAATAATTATCAAAGTGCAAGCAAAATAAGAGAAATTTTTGCAAAGATGTTACGAATCCTTGATTTTCACTAACATTTTGCACATACTCCGTATTCCTTAAAAGAATTTAATTCTTAATTCTTAATTCTTAATTCTTAATTAAAAGCAGTAATTTTGCACACGAATCAAAAAAAACTGCACCCGTAGTTTAAAGGATAGAATAACGGATTCCGGTTCCGTTGGTCACGGTTCGATTCCGTGCGGGTGTACATTACTAAGTTGCAACACATGAAAATATTAGCAGTTATCCCCGCAAGAGCAGGTTCGAAAGGTATCCCCAACAAGAATATCCGCCTTGTAGCTGGGCGTCCCCTCGTGTATTATTCCATTAAGAATGCTCAGATGTCAGAGTATATCACCGATGTCGTGGTAACTACCGACTCTCCCGAGGTGCGCATCATCGCCACCCAAATGGGAGTGGGACATAAGTGGAGAGACGAGCGGCTCTGCGGCGATGCCGTCACCCTCGACGCCGTAGTGGCCGATGCCATCCCCGAGGGACAGTGGGACTATATCGTTACCATGCAGCCCACCTCGCCCACACTGAAGGTGGAGACGCTCGACAACGCCATCAAGTATGCCATCGACAATGATCTCGATACACTCATATCCGCCATCAACAAGCCTCACCTCTCCTGGGGCGAGAAAGACGGTCACAAGGTGCCCAACTACGAGAAGCGCCTGAACCGCCAGTACCTGCCGCCATGCTATATGGAGACGGGAGCCTTTGTCATCTCCAAGCGCAGTGTGGTAACTCCCGAGACGCGCATCGGCAGCAAGGTCGATATCTTTGAGGTATCTGAGAGCGAGTCGCAGGATGTCGACACCTTCTCCGACCTGCAGAGCGTGGCCAAGGCCCTCAGCGAGCCAAAGGTCGCCATCTATGTCAACGGCAATAACAAGCGAGGTATCGGACATATCTACCGTGCACTCGAGATTGCCGACGAGTTCTATGTCAAGCCCGATATCTTCTACGATAAGAACCAGACTGATCCCAAGGTGTTCGGACATACTGCCCACACACTGAAGGCTGTCGATGGCATCGCCGAACTCTTCGACATCTGCCGCCGAGAGCAGTACACCATCTTCATCAATGATATCCTCACCACCTCCATCGACTATATGATCGGACTGCGCTCCGTGCTGCCCCATGCCAAGCTCATCAACTTCGAGGACGACGGCGAGGGCATCCAGAAGGCCGACCTTGTGATCAATGCCCTCTATGAGGACGACGAGTTCCCGCAGATCCATGCTGGTGAGGAGTATTACATCTGCGGCAAGACGTTCATGTTCTACGAGCCCATTAAGATTAAGGAGCAGGTAGAGCGCGTCTTCATCTCTTTCGGAGGAGCCGATCCCCAGAACTACACTGATCGTCTGCTGCGCATCGTCACCAAGCCCGAATATACCGATATGCACTTCGTGGTAGCCCTCGGGCGCGCCAAGCACAATGTCGAGGAACTGCTCGAGTATAACAGCTACGACAACCTCGATGTCTACTACGACGTGGCCAATATGCCCGAACTGATGTCGAGCTGCGACGTAGCCGTCACCTCCAAGGGGCGCACCAGCTTCGAGCTGGCCCTCCTGGGAGTGCCCTCCATCGCCATGGCGCAGAACCACCGTGAAGAGAAGCACGGCTTCGTGTGCAACGAGAACGGATTCTCCTACATCGGCCTGAATCCCACCGACGAGATCATCGAGGCCACGCTGCGTATGTATCTCCGTCTCTCGAAAGAGAGCCGACAGCACTATCAGGACATGCTCCTGAGCCACGACCTCCGCAGCGGTCGAAAGAAAGTGATGAGCCTCATCAATAATCTTTGAGATTAAACATTAAACATTATATAACTATGCGTACTACAAAACCGTATCTGATTGCAGAAATGGGCGTGAACTTCTACGACACAGCCCGCGTCATGAATATCTCACCCCTCGAGGCAGCCAAGCTCTATATCGACGCTGCTGCCGAGGCTGGCATCGACTGCGCCAAGTTCCAGTCTTACAAGGCCGGCACCATCGTGTCGAAGAACTCACCAGCCTACTGGGACACCACCAAGGAGCCCACGAAGACACAATACGAACTCTTCCTCAAGCACGACCACTTCGGCGAGGCTGAGTATCGCGAGCTCTGCGACTATACCCACGCCAAGGGCATGGACTTCACATCGACACCCTTCGACTATGCCTCAGCAGATTACCTTGAGCCCATGGTCGATTTCTACAAGATCTCTTCCAGCGACCTCTCCAACCTGCCCTTCATCGACCACATCGCCCGCAAGGGAAAGCCCGTGTTCATGTCGGTAGGTGCCGCATATCTCTCAGAGTGCGACGAGGCCATCCGCGTGCTGAAGAATGCAGGCTGCAAGGATATCGTCATCTTCCACTGCGTACTCTCCTACCCCACTGATCCCGCCAATGCCAACCTGCGCATCATCGAGACACTGAAGAAGGATTTCCCCGATGTGCGCGTAGGCTTCAGCGACCATGTCGCCCCCGACGATACGATGATGACCCTCGCCACAGCCTATCTGCTCGGCGCCGAGGTCATTGAGAAGCATTTCACCCTCGACAAGACTCTCCCCGGCAACGACCACTACCACGGTGGCGACCCCGAGGACTTCAAGAAGGCCATCCGCAACTTCCAGTGGATCGACAAGGTGCTTGGCTCACCCGAGAAGACCGTACTCGATTGTGAGATCATCCCCCGCCGCGAGGCACGCCGCTCACTGGTGCTCACCCGCGACATGAAGGCAGGCGAAGTCATCAAGGCCGAGGATCTCATGCCCAAGCGCCCTGGCACTGGCATCTCGCCACGCTTCGCCGATATCGTCATCGGCCGTAAAGTCACACGCGACCTCGACGAAGATACGATTCTCACATGGGACATGGTATGATGGACATTGTAGAGAGATTTCTGAAATATACGCAGTTCGACACACAGTCGGCAGAGGATAGCGACAGCGTGCCCAGCACCCCGAAGCAGCTCGTCTTCGCCGACTACCTCAGGAAGGAACTCGAGAGCGAGGGACTCAGCAATGTGGAGATGGACGAGCGCGGCTATATCTACGCCACGCTGAAGGGCAACACCCAAGCCCCCACCATCGGATTCATCTCCCATTATGATACCAGCCCCGACTGCTCAGGCGAAGGCGTCAAGCCCCGCATTGTCAGTCATTACGACGGCAGCGACATCCTCCTCTCCGAAGGCATCATCAGCAGCCCCAGCAAGTTTCCAGAGCTGCTGAAGCATCTAGGCGAAGACCTGATAGTCACCGACGGCCACACCCTGCTGGGAGCCGACGACAAGGCCGGCATTGCAGAGATTGTGCAGGCCATGTGCTATCTGCGCGACCATCAGGAGATCCGTCACGGCGATATCCGCATCGCCTTCAACCCTGATGAGGAGATCGGCATGGGCGCCCACCATTTCGATGTCAGGAAGTTCGGCTGCGAGTGGGCCTATACCATGGACGGCGGCGATGTGGGCGAGCTCGAGTTCGAGAACTTCAATGCCGCCAGCGCGCGCGTATATATAAAAGGTGTGAGCGTCCACCCCGGCTATGCCAAGGGCAAGATGGTCAATGCCAGTGCCCTCGCAGCAGAGTTCGCCACGATGCTCCCCGCCGATGAGACGCCCGAGACCACAGAGGGCTATCAGGGCTTCTACCATCTGCTGAGCATCGAGAGCCATATCGAGCAGGCCAGGATGCAGTATATCATCCGCGACCACGACCGTTCAGCCTTCGAAGCCCGCAAGCGCTTCATCAGCCGCTGTGCCGACACCATGAATACGAAGTACGGCGAAGGCACAGTCACCATCGAGCTGAAGGATCAGTACTATAACATGAAGGAGAAGATCGACCCACAGATGCACGTCATCGACGTCGTGGTGCATGCCATGCAGGAGTGCGGCGTAGCCCCCAAGGTCAAGCCCATCCGTGGCGGCACTGATGGTGCCCAGCTCTCCTTCCGTGGCCTCCCCTGCCCCAACATCTTCGCAGGCGGAGTCAATTTCCACGGCCCTTACGAGTTCGTCAGCATCCAGTCCATGCAGAAAGCCATGCAGGTCATTGTCAAGATCTGCGAACTGACAGCCGATTATAACAATTAACTCTTTATATTATGTTCTTAGGTTTTAACATAGATGCTTGGATCACCATCATTACAGTACTCTCCATGTTCACAGTACTGTTGGTCACCAAGCTCCGCACCGACCTGGTATTCCTCGGAGCCATTGCCATCCTTTTTGTCACAGGAGTCCTCAATGCCAAGGAAGCCTTCTCAGGCTTCAGCAGCACGAGCGTCGTCGTCATCGGTGTCTTGTTCATCGTGGTGGCAGGACTGATGCATACGGGTGTGCTCCAATGGATTGTGAAGAACCTGTTGGGTCAGCCCAATTCCTATTCTAAGGCCGTCGTCCGTCTGATGC
>JAEEGJ010008589.1_pt1 | contig 28028 bp, 26 predicted proteins | sample 8958761 | NCBI WGS metagenome assembly JAEEGJ01 (sample SAMN16246546, study PRJNA631951) | gut metagenome | biome: gut microbiome; feature: rumen; material: RS-attached | host: Bos | place: Iran: Karaj | collected 2018-10 | reverse complement strand
CTCTTGTTTTCCTTCATAAAAAAAGTGTCCTCTCTGTTCTTTACAAGCGTCGACTGTACACATCGGTCAGGATCTTTGTCCTTTCCACTCTCCCGTGTGTGTCCTGACTCTCCTTTAAAAAAGACGCAGGACCACGCGTCGTTTCCGGTTTCCCGGACGGTTCCCATCTGTACAGTGACTTGTCGTTAATATTCTTGCGGAATACATCATATCTGTATTACCCGCCATCAACATTCGCTCCGCGGAAAACCTGCCGTTTCTTATATATATTTTGTTGCGGCAGCAACCTCACGCTTCATAGCTATCATGTCACAGCAAAATCGATTATAGATTAGTCTGCAGAAAATTGCAAGGACTTTTTGTACAATTTTTCAAATTAATTACTATTCACAGCCTCTCAGGCTGTATTTCTTCTATAATAAGTGCGATCGGAAAGCTGCCGATTTTTTATAATACCGTAACTGTATCCTTCCCTGCATCTTTTGAAGCATACATTGCCTTATCAACCCTGCTGCATATCGTATCCATAGTATCCGAAGCAGAAACCTCAGTCACACCAAAGCTTATGGTAAGAGAAAAGCCTTCATCAAAAGCAAGTTCAGAAAACTCTCTTCTGAGATCTTCTGCCGTTGCAGCAGCATCTTCTGCAACCATATCGGGAACCAGAAGCATAAATTCTTCTCCGCCCCATCTTCCGGCGATAATAGGCATGCCCTCTTTATCCCCGGCCTTCCTGAACAGATCGGCAAGTGCCTTGATGGCTGCATCACCGGCCCTGTGTCCGTATGTATCATTAATATTTTTGAAATTATCTATATCACCCATGATAAGTGAGAATCTGTTCTTTTTGGGCGAACCTATGAATTCCTCTATCCTGCGTTCTATCTCAAGCCTGTTGTAAAGGCCCGTGAGGCCGTCAGTGATGGCGGCGGTCTTAAGATTCCTCTTAAGTATCTCCTGTTCCGTAATATCCGTGATTATTCCAAGAACCCCGGCCACCTTACCATTGGCATCAGGAACCGGTTCCTTTATCACATCAAGGTATTCAAGGACATCATCTACATTGATCTCCATTGTATAGCGCATGCCCTCGCCTGTAGACAGAACCTTTCTGTCAGCCTCCATGGCAAGCACCGCATTTTCCTTATCTTTCCTTATATCTTCATCGGTCTTTCCCAATATGGTCCAGTCCGGATCATCCGCGTGTTTAATATGATGCCAGTAATGTGTTGCAAATACATAACGGCCTTCCGCATCTTTAAGAAAGATATTGCTGGGAAGAGCCTTAAGCATGCCGCCAAACTCATCGAAAGTCCGCGAATTAGTTATACGTATGGCATTCTCAAGTCTTTTTACGCATACTTCCTTCACATCTGAAGTGTCGATCGCATCAACAGCCCCGTGTTCAAATACCTTTGCCTCTTTAGCGGACAGGCGCCCCTTCTTTATCACCACGGCCGGCATAAACGAAAACCTGAGATCAGAGCTGAACTCTCTCAGAAATTTGTGATCATTCTCTGAAGCAAACTCTATATCCACCAGAACAGCACTGAGATTCCTGTATATCCTCTCCAGCTGCTCATTTCCATCCGCAACATCCGTTGCAGGTATCACATCATAATCCGTCTCGGGAATAAATTTGTATACATCTTCGTTTGTAATTGCAAGAATTATTTTTTTCATTATAAAAACTCCTCCGGCAGATATCCGCCTGTAAATCATCATGATTCTACCACAAATGCCGGTTAATAGATATTTACTACTTGAAAATGATATTCTTATTAAATAGAATTGCTGTGAAAGCACTTACAGCAACGGGGGCAGTTATATGAACATATATGATATAGCTGAAAAAGCCGGCGTATCTATTGCCACGGTTTCCAGAGTAATAAACGGCTCGGACAAGGTCAGCGACAAAACCAGAGCCCGTATCATGGCCATCATAGAGGAGAACAATTACACTCCCAATGTCTTCGCACGCGGTCTGTCCGGTGATTCCATTCATATCATCGGGATACTCGTCCCCGACATAGCCGACCACTTTATGTCCCGTGCGGTTTCATATCTTGAGAAAAATCTCCATGAAAAGGGATATAACATACTGCTCTCATGCAGCGGATATTCTGCAGAGGAAAAGGAAAGCCACATACGTATGCTCCTCGATGAGCGCATAGATGCCATGATCCTTGTAGGATCCACCTATGCCGGCAGTGGCAACGAATCCCACAATACCGAGAGCATCAAAGAAGCGTCCTGCAAGATCCCCGTATTCCTTATTAACGGATACATCGAATCCGACAATATATACTGCACTTTCTCAAATGACTACGATGCTTCATATGAACTCACGAAGAAATTTGTGGAAAACGGACGCAAGCGCTTCCTCTTCATAACTGATTCGGAAAGCTACAGTGCCAACAAAAAGCGTGAAGGTTTCACCCGCGCTCTTGAAGACAGCGGGATAAGCCCCGAAAATATAAGTTTTCTTCATCTTCCCAATGATATAGCCGTAGTTTCGGACTATCTCAGAGAACATCCTATAGATTTTGACGCATGCTACGCATCCGAGGACGGCATCGCCATCGGAGTGGTCAAATATGCGCAGTCAAAGGGACTCCGTGTACCGGAAGACATATCCGTTATCGGCTACAACAATTCCGAGATCTGCATCGCAGCAGTGCCCGAGATCACTTCAGTAGACAACCGTCTCAAATACATATGCGACGGCACGGTATCACGGCTTCTGGCCGTTCTCTCCGGAGAAACGGAAGTGGAACACCGAACCAGCGTAGCCTGCACTCTCGCCTGCCGCGACACCACTAATTTCGTTACGATTCACAGCCCTGCGGTCTGCGAATCGTAACGGGGCTTGCCAATTAAGATCGCCTTCGGCGATGGGCAACCCCCATCTCACGCTGAGCTCTTTGAGCCGTAATCGCGCAGCAAGTGCGCGATTCGGCAGTGAACAGTAACCCAATTTCAGCTAAAACTTATCGTTACAGATTGACAAGCGCAGACAGGCGCTATAATATTAATGTGTTTAATGTAAGCGCTTACAAATTATTTTCTATAAAAGCTGTTTATTTATAAAGAAACAAATATCAATTCATACCCCGGGGGGATAATCCAACAATGAAACAATTCCTGAATAACGATTTTATGCTGCAGAACGATACAGCAAAGCATCTCTTCCATGATTATGCAGAAGCTTTGCCTCTTATCGATTATCACTGTCACATCTCCCCTAAGGAGATATATGAGGACAGACGCTACAACAATATCGCCGAAGTATGGCTTGGCGGACAAAACCCCGACGGTTCATACGCCGGAGACCATTACAAATGGCGCATCATGCGTTCAAACGGCGTATTCGAAGAGCTCATTACGGGGTCTGCTGATCCTTTTGAAAAATTCAAAGCCTTTGCAGAAACACTGGAAGTTTCTATAGGCAACCCCATGTATCACTGGTGTCATCTTGAATTAAAGAAATATTTCGGCATCGATATGCCGCTTACCGTCTCTAACTGTAAGGAAATATGGGATAAGACTGCCGATATGCTGCAGAATGATCCTGAGCTTTCGGTACGCGGTATTATCAGAAAATCCAATGTGGAATTCATCGGCACTACCGACGATCCCATTGATGATCTCTCATGGCATGAAAAGATCGCCGCAGATCCTTCAGTAGACTTCATGGTATGCCCTTCCTTCAGACCAGACAAAGCTGTAAACATCCGGAAAGAAGGATTCTTTGATTATATTAAGAAGCTTGCCGCAGCTGTCGGCAAGGATGATCTCGATTCATGCAGAGAAGTATGTGATGCGCTTGCCAAACGTGTTGACTATTTCAAAGCACACGGCGCACGTGCTACCGATCACGGTCTCGACTACATCCCTTTCAGTCCATGCACAATGGATGAAGCGGATGCCATCTTCAAAAAAGCAAAGAGCGGCGCAGCTCTCACCGATAAAGAGAGCGACAGCTACCAGACCGCAGTGCTTCTTAATCTGGCAAGAAAATATAAAAAAGAAGATTTTGTAATGGAGCTTCACTACTCCTGCATAAGAAATTCAAATGAGAGGATGTTCAAACTGCAGGGTCCGGACACAGGCTATGACATAATCAAAAAGTCATCATGCGACAAGGAACTCTCCATGTTCCTTTCCGAGCTCGATAAGACAGATGAGCTTCCTAAAACCATCATCTTCTCTCTCGACCACAACGACTTCAATCCGATCGGAACATGCATAGGGTCCTTCCAGGGAAATAATGAAGGCATAAAGAGCCGCATTCAGATGGGCGCAGCCTGGTGGTTCCTCGACAACAGAGACGGCATGGAGGAGCAGATGCGTTCACTCGCAAACCTTGGCATACTCGGAAACTTTGTAGGCATGCTAACCGATTCCCGCTCCTTCCTTTCCTATACAAGACACGAATACTTCAGACGTATCATGTGCAACCTTATCGGAACATGGGTCGAGAACGGAGAGTATCCCGCCGATGAAGCGGCTCTTAAAAAGATAGTTGAAGGCATAAGCTGCAGAAATGCAGAAAGCTATTTCAATATATGTTGATCATATTTATACTCAGGAGGTCTATTAATGATTACCAGCGAATTAAAAGACAGATTCTATAAAACAGGCGTTATCCCTGTTATAGCACTTGATGATGCAAAAGATGCTGCACCTCTCGGCGAAGCTCTTATGAAGGGCGGGCTCCCCGCAGCAGAAGTTACATTCAGGACATCTGCCGCAGTAAACACGATCAAAACACTGAAAAAAGAATTTCCGGAAATGCTCGTAGGTGCAGGCACAGTCCTTACCGCAGAACAGGCTGACCGCGCGATCGAAGCAGGAGCTGAATTCATAGTTGCTCCGGGCTGCAATCCCAAGGTCGTAAAGCACGTTCTTGAAAAAGGCTATCCCATGACCCCCGGGATCGCGACCGCAAGTGAGATTGAAATGGCTCTTGATCTTGGGATCGACTTTGTTAAATTCTTCCCCGCAGAGGCTAACGGAGGCCTCCCTATGATCAAGGCACTTGCAGGCCCCTATGTAAATGTATCCTTCATGCCCACCGGCGGAGTCAGCGCTAAGAATCTTGCAGATTACCTTTCATACAACAAGATCGTCTGCTGTGGCGGTACCTGGATGGTAAAGAAGGATCTTGTAACTGAGGGAAGGTTTGATGAGATAGAAAAGCTCAGCCGCGAAGCTGCTGATATCGTAAAGAGCATCAGAGGCTGATCAAAGGAGGAATTATCATATGGATCTCGGACTTAAAAAAGAAGGAAGCTGCAGATATGACGCCGTCTCACTTGGCGAGGTAATGCTCAGGCTCGATCCCGGCGAAGGCCGCATACGTACAGCACGTTCATTCACAGCATGGGAAGGCGGCGGTGAATATAATGTCATACGCGGGCTTCACAAGTGTTTCGGAATGAACACCGGAGTCATCACAGCCTTTGCCGACAACGAAGTCGGAAAACTCATGAAGGATCTTATCGAGCAGGGCGGCGTGGACACTTCTCTCATATACTGGAAAAAAACAGACGGCATAGGCCGCATCTGCAGAAACGGATTAAACTTCACCGAACGCGGCTTTGGTATCAGGGGAGCTAAGGGCTGCAGCGACAGAGCGAACACAGCCATCAGCCAGGCAACACCCGAAGATTTCGATTTTGAGCATATATTCGGAGAGCTTGGAGTAAGATGGCTTCATACAGGCGGCATCTATGCAGCGCTTTCAGAGCAGTCATGCAGTACCGTAATAGAAGCCATAAAGACCGCCAAGAAGTACGGGACCATAGTTTCCTATGATCTGAACTATCGTCCCTCAATGTGGTCAGCCATCGGAGGTATAGAAAAAGCAAGGGAAGTAAATAAAGAGATCGCGCCCTATATTGATGTTATGATCGGTAACGAAGAAGATTTCACAGCCTGCCTTGGACTTGAGATCGAAGGACAGGACAAGAATCTCAAAAAACTAAATGTTGACGGCTACAAAGCAATGATGAAACAGGCAGCTGCTGCATATCCCAATTTCAAGGTGATCGCAACAACACTCCGTACCGTTCATACCGCAACCGTTAATGACTGGAGCGCTTTATGCTATGCTGACGGTGAGATTTACAAAGCAGCCCAGTATGACGGGCTTGAAATAATGGACAGGGTCGGCGGCGGTGATTCCTTCGCATCAGGTCTTGTCTACGGACTTATGGCTACAGGTGATCCCGAGAAGGCTGTCAACTACGGTGCCGCACACGGTGCTCTTGCAATGACCACCCCCGGTGACACCACCATGGCGGACAAGTCCGAAGTGGAAGCACTTATGTCAGGTGCAGGCGCGCGTGTACAAAGATAATAATATCATTTCCTGCAGACGGCGATCATCATATCGCCGTCTGACAGCGATATGACAGCATTGCATCCATCGGCAAATTCATTGCTCTGTCCGGTAAAAGCAGCCGAATCATTGGTAAGTTCAGCATCCTGCAGCTCATAAGCTGCATTTTTTATATTAACACCACTACACTTTCCGGAAAGACAAAAGACCGAAAGACCGAAGCCATTCTTTGGTTCCAGCTCTATCAAGTTGCACTCTTTACTTTTCCCGTTTAGAAAATAAAGATAAGCAGAACTGCTAAGTATCCTGAAATCAACATTTCTTGCAGCAGCATAAACCCCGCACTCGCAATTTGCAAAAGCATGATCAAAGCGACCGCCCAGAGCGCATATCACATCTACTCTTTCATATCCTTTTTCCATCGCATACTTAAGTGCAAGTTTTGTATCGGTATCCGCCTTTTTTGATGGGTGTTTTTTTATTATGACATCATCTTCCACAGGCCCGGAATAAGAATCAAAATCGCTTACCAGCACATCCGGCCTGATCCCCATTTTCCCGGCGTAAGCATAGCCTCTGTCGCAAGCAATAATGAGGTCATAAGAAAGACGGACATCCATGATGCCCGCCGTATCATACTCTCCGCCCGATATTATCAGGCATTTTTTCTTTGTATCATTTATCATCTGTCAAAAATATTATATCTGACAATGCAGTAGAATGCTCTTGCCGCATCCTTCCAGCCTATCTTCTTTCCTTCTTCGAAGGTACGGGGATGATATGAAATAGGTATCTCATATATCCTTCTCTTCTGTGCTGCGATCTTAGCGGTAACTTCAGGCTCAAAACCAAACCTTGTCTCACAAAGCTTTATGCCCTGAATGACTTCCCTTAAGAACATCTTATAGCATGTTTCCATGTCTGTAAGAGAAAGATCGGAAAACAGGTTGGATGCCGCTGTCAGCACACGGTTTCCAAATGTGTGGTAAAATCCGTCTACTCTGTAAGTATTGCTCTTAAGATATCTTGATCCGTATACTACTTCAGCATCTCCGTGTATGAACGGCTCGATAAGTTTTACATAGTCGTTCGGATCATACTCCAGATCGGCATCCTGTACTGTGACAAGATCTCCGGTTGCAGCAGCAAAACCATGCATGAGCGCTGCGCCTTTTCCCATATTGTGTCTGTGGAAAAGTGCTTTCTGTATAGTACCGTCTTCTTTGTATTTCTTTATCAGGTCTCTTGAACCGTCCGTGGATCCGTCATCAACGCAGATGATTTCCAGATTGAGAGGAACAGCTTTAAGCCTGTCCATGTTCTGTTCAAGAGTATCTATCTCATTGTAAATAGGTATCACTACGGAAAGCTTTACCTCATCTATAGTCTTTTCAAGTGTAACTTTCTGCATGTGTTGCCCCCTTATTATGAAAAAACCGCAGGGATGGTATATCCCTGCGGTATGATCTTTTGAAAATTAAAGCTGAGGACCTGCTGCAACGAGTGCCTTACCTGCATCGTTGGTCTCATACTTCTTGAAGTTTTTGATGAATCTTCCTGCAAGATCCTTTGCCTTCTCTTCCCACTCAGAAGCGTTAGCGTATGTATCACGAGGATCAAGGATCTCTGTAGATACTCCGGGAAGCTCTGTAGGAACTTCGAAGTTGAAGTAAGGGATCTTCTTTGTAGGAGCGTTCTTGATGTCTCCGTTAAGGATAGCATCGATGATACCTCTTGTATCAGGAATGGAGATTCTCTTGCCTGTTCCGTTCCAGCCTGTGTTTACGAGGTAAGCCTTAGCTCCGCTCTTCTGCATCTTCTTAACAAGCTCCTCACCGTACTTTGTAGGATGAAGCTCAAGGAATGCCTGTCCGAAGCAAGCTGAGAATGTAGGTGTAGGCTCGGTAATGCCGCGCTCTGTACCTGCAAGCTTAGCTGTGAAACCGCTGAGGAAGTAGTACTGTGTCTGCTCCGGTGTAAGGATAGATACAGGAGGAAGTACTCCGAAAGCATCAGCTGAAAGGAAGATTACGTTATCAGCTGCAGGACCTGCAGATACTCCGTTTACGTTCTTAGCGATATTCTTGATATGCTCGATAGGATATGATACACGAGTATTCTCTGTAACTGACTTATCAGCGAAATCGATCTTGCCGTCCTTATCAAGTGTTACGTTCTCAAGAAGAGCATCTCTCTTGATAGCGTTGTAGATGTCAGGCTCGTTCTCCTTGGAGAGGCCGATAACCTTAGCGTAGCAGCCGCCCTCGAAGTTGAATACTCCGTTGTCGTCCCAGCCGTGCTCATCATCACCGATGAGAAGTCTCTTAGGATCTGTTGAAAGAGTTGTCTTACCTGTTCCTGAAAGACCAAAGAAGATAGCTGTGTGCTTACCTTCCATATCTGTGTTAGCAGAGCAGTGCATTGAAGCCATTCCCTTAAGAGGAAGGAAGTAGTTCATCATTGAGAAGAGACCCTTCTTCATCTCACCGCCGTACCATGTATTGAGGATAACCTGCTCTTTTGATGTTACGTTGAAGAGTACTGCTGTCTCAGAGTTAAGACCAAGCTCCTTGTAGTTCTCAACCTTTGCCTTTGAAGCGTTGTAAACGATGAAGTCAGGCTTGAAATTCTCTTCCTCTTCCTTAGAAGGCTGGATGAACATGTTCTTGATAAAGTGAGCCTGCCATGCAACCTCAACGATGAAACGAACTGCAAGACGTGTGTCCTTGTTAGCGCCGCAGAAAGCATCTACTACGAAAAGTCTCTTGCCTGAGAGCTCATCAATAGCGAGCTTCTTGCAAGCTTCCCATGCTTCCTTTGTAGCGGGATGGTTATCGTTGGGATACTCGGGCGTTGTCCACCAAACTGTATCCTTTGAGTTCTCATCCATAACGATGAACTTATCTTTAGGTGAACGGCCTGTGTAAACACCTGTCATAACGTTTACAGCGCCAAGCTCTGAAACCTGTCCTACATCATAACCGGTTAAGTCCTGCTTTGTCTCTTCCTCGAAGAGTGTGTCGTAAGAAGGATTGTATACGATCTCACTTACACCGGTAATGCCGTACTGACTTAAATCAACATTTGCCATTGTACTTCTCCTTTTTCTTAATATATTTGCATTAAATTATGCTTAATTCCAACAGCATTAAGTATAAAATCCGGGGGCATGATTGTCAAGCCAAACAGGCACTAAAATCAAGCCTTTGAGGACTTTTTTCACAGTTCGCAGTTAACACCCTTAAGGCCGTTAAACGCACCCTCGATCTTTGCATCGGGATGAGCGATAAGCCACTTATTTCTGGCTGTGAGAAGCTTAAGATCATCATGCTTTACAGATGTCGGAACAGTGTCGAAATTGGTCTCCTTGGGAAGGATAACGATAACCTTGAATCCGTCCTCTGAAGCAGGTGCATAGTGAAGGGTTGTCTGATACATTTCAACAACGGTTCCCTTCGGAACGAAGAAAGCTTCAACCTTAGAAGTATCGTAAGTATTGTCATCCTCTACATCCCAGAGATGGCCGAGCATAAGAACAGCATCGGTAACTGCGATATTGATCTCGGAATTTCTGTGATACTCAAGCGCATTAAGCTTCTTATTGTGACCGTTGCAGTAGCCTATCTCAATAGGGAGGCCGCCGAATACTCTTATGCGGAAATCCTCGCATACGGGAAGACTTTCCATCTCGGGCACAGATGCAACGTATACAACATCATCCGGGCAGGGAGCCTTTTCCATTTCCTTCTCAAGGCCGCTCAAATCGAAATCCTTCCAAATTTTTCCGTAAGGTCTGAATCTTTTGTCTGTTACAGGGATAAGTTCCACGATAATAACCTCCTCTTTTACATGTGATTTGTTTGTAATAGATCCGGCAGAAAGCTCTCTCCGGATACGGTATCTTTTTGATTATAGCATAAAAAATAGCTGCAAATAACGGAATTTATTGTCAAAAAAACCGCTCTTATTGCCGGTCGTTCGGGAGCGATTTCATCACCCTGTCCTTAAACCCGCTTTTTTTAAGTAGCCATGCTACAGACATCTGCATCCAGCCTGAAGCATGATCATAAAACTGCAGATAATCATTCGCCGTTCTGTAATCTGCAAGTGCTATACCGTGTTCTCCACCCGAGAACAGATGCAGTTCACAGTCCACGCCTTTCCTGTTAAGCGCCTCCGCAAATTCCAGCGAGTTCTTAGGGAAGATAAGCGCATCCCCCGCACAGTGCCATATAAATGCAGTCGGTGTGTCCTTGCTCACACTGTTCTGAAGCGAATATTTCTTCTCCTGAGCAGCCGTATACTCTCCGCCGAAAATATATGCATTCATCGCTATCTCAAAATCCACGAAACGTCTTCCGGCCTTCTTATCGATCGGGAATATCTTTTCTCTTGGCATCTTTGGATGTATCTGTCCGAATTCTATTTCATCAAGCTTTGCTTCAGGCTTTATACCTATATCCATTTTTTTAGTCGACGCCTTCAGATCGATGACCGGATAACCCAGTACCAGACCGTCCGGCCTTATAAGCCTGAGATCCATTTTATACTCCGGAAACATCTTCGCATCATTCCAGAATACTCCGAGACCGGCTGCAACATGCCCGCCCGCAGAAAAACCGGATATATAGATATTATCTCTGTCTATGCAGAACCTGTCGGGAAGCTGCCTAACATACGCAACCGCATCTGCAGCATCCTTTATCGGGCCCGGCATAACTGCATATTCATTTATACCGTAACGGAGCACAGCCGCATGAATTCCTGCCGCATAATATTGCATTGCCACAACCTCCGCCTCTCTGTCAGACAGAAATGCATATCCTCCTCCGGGACACACAATGATAAGAGGTCTTTTTTCGTTGTACTGAAACTCTTTAAAATTATCAAGAAGATATAATGTAAGCGTAACGTTTCTTTTCTTCGAAAGAACAACTTTCCTGTTTTTCATTTTGCCTCTCCTTCTCTGCTGCTTCAAATTTAATTTTTGTCATTTACTGCACTTTCTATAAATCAATACAGTTACGGTAAACAAAACTTGATTTACATAAGTATAGCTTACATTTTCTTGGCATAAAACCCGTATTCTTTTGCATATATACCAAAAAAACTGTGCTATAATGATGCTATGCGTATTAAGGGAGCACAAATCTATACTTCAGGACACCGGTTTGAAAACCTCGACATCCTTATCAAAGGCGGTCGTATCATACCGGATAATGAAGATATTACTGTAATGAGCAACCAGACCGTGATCAATGCGACCGGTCTTATTGCCATTCCCGGACTTGTGGACACGCATATCCATGGTGCTTACGGTGTGGATTTTTCAATGGCTGATGAAGCAGAAATAGAAAAGGCCGCAGTTTATGAAGCAGAGCACGGGATTTCAGTTATCTATCCCACTTCCATGACTATCTCGGAAGAGAATCTCGAAAATATGATGAAACGTTTTGCTTCGTACACCGCCGATAAAAGCCACGAAGGCGCTATCATCCCGGGACTCCATATGGAAGGGCCCTTCCTTTCAAAGATCCATCGCGGATCTCAGGATGCGGATCTTATGCGCACTCCCGACATCAGGCTCTACAGGCATATGCAGAAACTTTCAGGCGGGCTTATAAGCTGCATCGTTATATCACCGGATCTTCCCGGATCCATGGAATTTATTTCTGAACTCAACAGAGAAGTGAAGATCTCTATAGGACATACAGATGCTGATTATGAAACTGCCAGTGAAGCTTTCCGAAACGGTGCTTCAAGGATAACGCATCTCTATAACGGCATGCCCGGCATTCATCACAGAGCTCCGGGTCCTATCATATCGGCATTGGAATTCGGTGCGGAAGCTGAGCTTATCGCTGACGGTGTACATGTGCATCCTGCAATGGTAAGACTTGCATTCAAGCTTTTTCCGGCCGACAAGATCATACTTGTTTCCGACAGTATAATGGGCACAGGTCTCACAGGAGGATGCTGCACACTCGGCGGACGTGATATCTTCATGGACGGCGATCTTGCCGTGCTTGCAAATGACAGACAGACGATAGCAGGCTCCATCACAAATCTTTTTGACTGTATGAAAAAAGCTGTTCAGGAAATGGGCATTCCTCTTGAAGTTGCAGTACGCGCTGCTTCCGAGAATCCTGCAAGAGCACTCGGCATAGATAAGGATTACGGTTCACTTATGCCGGGACATGTAGCAGATATACTTCTTCTTGATAAGAATCTTAATCTTAAATATGTAATTCAGCGCGGGCGTATAATCGCAACCTACGCAACAGAAGTCTGATTTTTATTCCGCTGCACCATGCAGTGTCACTGCATTTTCCACTCCGAGATATCCCGGTCCGAAAATATAGATCAACTCATCCGGTTTTATATCCTCTATCATTCCGTACACATCAGTATCTGCAGTAATGTAACGTAAGTCTACCAGATGTATCTCACTGCACTGTGTGATCAGGAATGATGATACAGGTACCGCAGTGGAATCACGCACCATCACGATCTTCTTTCCCTCAGGATTGCCATGATTCATAAGTATCATATGATCATAGTCCTGATGAAGATAAGAGTAATACGCATAATAATCAAAGCTGTAATGCTCCAGATTTTCGTAATATACAAAAGCATCTTCAAAACTGCCTTTTCGATCTATCCCCTGTGAAGGCACGGACAGTTCATAGTCACCCTTCTCCTTCGGGATCCACAGTTCATAATCATCAAGCCCTGTATAATATCTGCCCGTCATGCGCCCCTGCGCGCCAAGAAAAACATCCTCATATAAAGTCTTATCAAAATCATCAGCAGTCATCTCACAGCTGCCGTTTATCTTCTCCGCTATTGCCTTTGCCGTAATGAATGCTGCCTTATTCTGAAGATGATGATCGGTATGATAGAAATAACTGTACCATTCATCACCATCTGCCTTAAGCAGTTCCTTCACACAGATATTCTCATATCCCTGCTCCCTTACAAATTCTGTCATGGCATCAGCTTTTGACGGAGCATATGTCACCGCGCCATAAGGCAACACATCCATGCTGTCTTCCTTTCCCGGCGCCTGAACATAAAGGAAGTCTGCGCCTAACTTCCCGGCAAAAGCAGAAGCATCCTGAACACCTTTTTCTGCAGGAGTCACATCCCTGTCATGATCGGCCATTGTAAAATAGCCATTATCAAGCTTTGTCACATCCTCATAGAACGTGCTTCCGATCGCTACCTTTTTTCCCATGAGTTTCTGCAACGCTCCCCAGGTATTCACTGCCGTATCCTGAGCCAGTTCAAGCTTTTCAAGCCCCTTCACATGTCCGTCAGGTTCAAGCCCCAATGCAAACTCAGCAAAGTTTATTCCCGTAAATACAACGAGCACGGCTATAAACACGATGCAAAAAACAATATTCTGTTTTGAAGATTTATTCTTTTCCATAAAAATACTCCACGAAGAAAAATCCACCTTCAGAAATTGAAATATATAAACGGACTGTAACCGCCCTTAAGTATGTAAATGATACTCAGCATAAGCACTGCAATAAGCAATACACGTTTTAGCGTGATATTTTTATCAAAGATCCTGCCGGCAGGTGTAGAGAATGCTATGCCTGCCGCAAAGAAAATCCAGTTATCCGTAAGATCAAGCAATACAGCAGGAGCTGATGTTCCTGCCGCATAATCCGCGGCTGTCTGTACAGCCCTCGCGCCTGCTCCGAACATCTGACTTATATATAACAATGCTGTTGAAACATCCGGTGAAAAGAAGAATACCAGTCCAAATCCAAATATCAGCATCTGGTAAACCCACATCAAAACAAAAGGCGGTTTCTTTTTGGCGATGCCTGTAACTTTTTCTATCATCAGGAAAACATAATTCATCAGTCCCCATATCACATAGGTCCAGTTAGCACCGTGCCAGAGTCCGGTAAGCAGCCAGACTATGAACTGATTAAAGAATGTCCTTCCCTTTCCTTTCTTTGAGCCTCCGAGCGGGAAATATACATAATCCCTAAACCATGTACCGAGTGAAATATGCCAGCGTCTCCAGAATTCAGTCACGCTTGAAGAGATGTAAGGATAGTTAAAGTTCTCATTAAACTCAAAACCGAACATTCTTCCCAAACCTATCGCCATGTCCGAATAGCCCGCAAAGTCAAAGTAGATCCTTAATATAAAACACAGTATTCCAAACCATGCAGCCGCAGGACTAATATATGCTCCGCCTGACACTTCGGTCATTATCCTGTCGGCAAACACACTGAAAGTATCAGCAAGCAGCACCTTCTTTCCAAGACCGGTTATGAATCTTTCCGTGCCCGATGCAAATTTTTCCGCGCTTTCTTTTCTTAACTTCAGCTGTTCTTCCACATCCGTATATCTGACAATAGGACCTGCGACCAGCTGAGGGAAAAGAGAGATGTAGAGACCTACTTTAAGCGGATCTTTCTGCGCTTTTGCATCTCCTCTGTAGACATCTATCACATATGAAAGAGCCTGGAATGTAAAAAAAGATATTCCTATCGGAAGCTTTATATGCGTTAAAGGTATGGCTGCGCCCGTTATCTGATCTATATTTGAAATTGCAAAATCAAGATATTTAAATACAAAAAGAAGTGACAGATCAAGGACCGCCGCCGCTATGACAGCAGGCTTTCTTAGTTTTGCATTCCTGCTCTCCTTATCAGCCAACATCCCCAGCGCATAATTCATGAGCATTGAAACTATCAGGAGCAAAACATTCCACTTTTCACCCCAGGCATAGAAAAAAATGCTTGCGGCAAGAAGCAGTATATTCTTTAACTGAAGATTTTTCCTGAAGGGAACGTAATAAAAGAACAGTACCGTCGGCAGAAAAGCAAACAGGAATATGACACTCGGGAATATCATGATGCCTTCCCCTCAAACGGTTCATACATAAGCATCCCTGCTCCCATAAAGAACAGGAAACATATCACTACGCACGGATGGCCCATCCATTCCGTGAGCATTGCAAGAGTTGTGGTTATAGTTATCATTACAGGAAATACGGTCAAAGGCTTTTTCTTTTTTACATACAGCATCACCGCATAAACCGATGATACAAAAGCAAAGATGCCAAGCAACAATCCGTTAATGATGCCGAACTGGTATGATACCTGAAGATATGTATTGTGAGCATGATAAACAAGCTCATCTTCTCCCAATGTTATATTTCCGGGATAATGAGGAGCAATACCGATCTTTGACAGATAAGCCTTCCAGATATCCATCCTTCCGTTGGACACATCCCTTCCGGTATCTATCTCTATCTCCTCTGTCTGTTCAGTTCCGTCAGCCCTTGTTGAATCATCACCAAAATCAATGAGCACGCCCCACTTGCCAAGCATCTCACGCAGCAGATCAGTAAATGAAGTGTACTTGGGACTGTTTATTCCTTCCCCGCGAGTCACCTTCGTTTCATCCATATCTTCATAAGTAAAGAAATACGGCCTGTCAACAATTGCAGGAATATATCTTACGATCAGGTAGCCCGGATAGAGCATTATCACAAATGCTGCAATGACCGCCACATATCTTCTAACAAGTCTTTTCTTATCTTTCTTTTTTCCTGAACGCATGCTGCAAACAAAAAGCACAACTGCAGCTGTAAGTGAAGCTATTATTCCCGTTCTGGTATTGTTTAAAAAAGCGATTATAAGATCACTTACAAGAAGCGCTGATATAAGCAGATATCTGATCTTCTTTTTTGAATTCATATACAGGAGAGTAACCAGAGCCGCCGTTGTAGCTGCGATATATTCGCCGGCGTCATTGGAATTTGAAAAACACAGTCCGTATCTTTCCAGATCATAAGGTCTAAAAAGCAGACTGAATAAAAGTGCAGCTGCAAAAACGAAAGCTACCGCATACATAAGCGCGGTATAAAATGCTTCACGTCTCTTTCTATCAGCGGATACGATAAAGACAACGCTGTAGCAGAAAACAAACATACCGTTATAAAGATATCCGGGATTAAAAATGCTTAAAAGAACTATCCACAAGGCCCACAGAGCAGCTATCACCCTTCCGCCCTTTGAAGGCGGTATAAGAGACTGTTTTTCCTTAATTGCCGTGCATATATAAGCAATAAAAGCCAGCCCCCAGACAAGTATCAGTACTTTGCTGCATCTGATGATCAATTCAGAAGAATAATTACATGTATCGGGTATCCATTTATGAATATATGCAAAGTGCGTGAACACGTAGCATATTGGAAGCCATACTGCAGAGAAAATAAAATAACGTACCGACGGCTTCACACACAGAGTAAGAACCGCAGCTCCGAGTGCTATCCCGAAGGATCTGAAAGCCATTCCCTTTCCGAAACTTGTGCCGGCATTAACGAATATTATGCCTGAGCATATCGTAAGAAAAAGGAATAATGTACATAATAACTTACGTATCTTCATCTTTCCTTCTTAAGCTTCCCTTCCTCAACACGGTAAACCATATCGCATTTCTCTATGGTCTGAAGACGGTGCGCTATGATCACCAGAGTCTTCTTTCCCATGAAGGCATTGATCGAATCCATTATTGCAGCCTCTGTATCATTGTCGAGAGCAGATGTTGCCTCATCAAGTATCAGTATCTCGGGATCCATATACAAAGCTCTTGCTATTCCTATCCTCTGGCGCTGTCCGCCTGAGAGTCTCACGCCTCTCTCGCCTATGCCTGTATCAAGGCCCTCGGGAAGCTCACGCACGAAATCATCAAGCTTTGCTTCCTTAAGGACTTCCCATATCCTTTCCTCAGAGACTTCATCCTTCGGTATACCGAAGGCAACATTATCTCTTATGGAAGCATCAAGCATAAATATCGTCTGCGGAATGTATCCGATATTTGCTATCCACTTTCTATAATTTTCTTTTGCCAGCACATCCACCCCGTCAGCCTTTATGCTTCCGCTCTGAAGAGTGAGCATTCCAAGAAGCACATCAACTATAGTGGATTTTCCGGCACCGCTCGCTCCTACGATACCCACGCTCTTTCCTACGGGAATACTGAGCTCCGCATTATCAAATATGAGCACATCGCTACCCGGATAATGATAAGTTATGCCTTTTAATTCAACACTCTTATTAACCGGAAGCTTTTCCGAAAGAGGTGCCATATCCGACATATCGGTGCTGGTATCATCAATGTCATCCTGCAGATTATCGGAAACACCCATAAGGAAGGGTTCGAAATATGTTATGTTATTAAGCTGATTGTTTATCCTGTTGGCACTGGGCATGAGTCGCACCACAGCCATACCGAAGGCCGCAAGTATCGCAAACATCTGTGTGGTATCACGTCCCGAAAGGATAAGGTTCGTAAGATATGCCACCATGATCACTACACATACGGTTTCTATCACCAGTCTCGGAATGTTATTGTAAAGCGTATATTTCTGTACCGCATCAACATAACCTTTTCCGCATTTGATATATTCGTCCGTAAAATGCTTTTCCCTGCCGCCGGTCTTTATCTCCTTGATACCGGCAACAGCCTCGCTTATCTGCTTGAACAGTGAGCTGTAATAATTCTGGTTGTCCTCTCCTGCTTTCTTCATCACGGGCTTTAATACAGACTTCATGATACCCATGGTAACTAAAAGCACCACGCCCAAAAGTATCGTCATGAAAGGTTCCACAAAAAGCAGAACAACCGAAAGAAAAAACGCCACTATAAGCTCTGAGCAAAGCGTCATAAGTGCTAAGAGCAGCGCATACATATTATTAACATCGGAAGTGATAGACCTCTGTATCACCGCAGTATCGGCATTAAGGAAGAATTCATACGGTCTGCGCATATAATTCTTCATCATGCGCTCGGAGGTCCTGAACTGATTTGTATAGATGAACCTGTAGAGAAGTTTCTGCTGCAGATAAAGATATGCATTCTTTATTATGAACACCGCTATGAGCAAGCCCGACACAGCGATTATAAATGTACGTTCGGACGTGAAATTCAGACTGTCAAATATAAGCCTGCCATATTTATTATCAAGTATCGCTGAAGGATCCAGCATCACTTTCATGACCGGTATTATAAGCGTCACTCCCAGTGTCTCCAGCCAAGCTCCTATAAGCATCATAAAAATAAGAAGGACGATAGTCGCCTTCTGCTTTTTATCAAGCAATATCTTAAGTTTCTTAATCATTCCAACCATCTGACTCTTTAAACCCTAGTGGTATATTATATCAGACCGGCCCCCTCAAGGGTAGGGGCCCTTAAAACAGACGCTTTTGTCCTAAATTACCCTGAAATAACAAATCCCGACGCAACAATGCGTCGGGACTGATTATTTAAACAAGGATTAAAATGACGGATGCACTCTTTCGTATTCTTTTCCCAAAACCATATCTATCAATACCGTCTTTTTCTTCCATCGAAGTTTCTTTACGATCTTGCTTTTTTGAGCTTCTGTCATTTCGATATTCTCATAGCTGAGAATTCTCTCTATGATCTCAGGTTTTTCAAGTGCATCAAGTTCATCACGCATTTCTGCCATATATCTTTGCCATTCCTGTGCAACTATTCTGTCACTCATTTTTTCTCCTTTCCATAATCCAGCGGACTACCTTTGGATCACTTCACAACTATCTCACAGCATCCTGATGAGAATCCATCTGCTGATGCAGTGACAGTATAAAGACCGGGACGTGCGGATGAACTGATTTCTACCACTCCGTTGTTGACCTCAATGCCCTCATGATCGCCGATGATGCCCCATGTTATCGAAGACGGTGTTTCCGCATTCTTGATCTTCTTAACCTGGATCTTTATCTTCTTTGCATTCTTCCCGGCTGCAGGCACTTTGGTGTTAGCCGTAGTTTTCTTTAAAATGATATTTTTATCCGGATAACTCTTGGCAGATACTTTTACTCTCTTTACAACAGATCCGCACTTAATATCCACATAGCCTGAAGCGCCGGCAGTAGTTACGAGCACATAGCCTGACTTTGTAACCTTTATGCCCTTGCCCTTTGATTTGAATACAAGAGGCTTTGATACGGTATTGTTCTTATCAAATTCAGGTACTATTCTCTTTCCGGAGCCCGGAGAGATCCTTAAGTCATTTTCGGGTATGTTTATGTACGTCACCGGCTGCGGAACCAGAACCTTTGAGTATGCCTGTGATACCACTTTGCCGCTTTCATCTACTGCCTTAAATACAACATAGGTGCCACCCGACTTCTTTGCGAACAGGCTGTAGTGTGAAGAATCATTCTTTTCAATAGAACATATGCTTGCATCCATCACTGATGCTTCAATTTTCATGCCATTCAGCTTTTTAGGGATCCTAAGCTTTATAGCTGCTTTCTTTCCATAGGTGAGTTTAACTGTTTTCTTTGATGTAGCGAGTTTTGCACCCTTCTCACCTATCACTTCAGGTGTGGTACCGTCTACTGTGATCTTAAACTCTACTGACGGAACTGATCTGTATGAAGCCTTAACAACTGCAGTTCCAGCCTTCGATGCTGTCACAACGCCGTTTACAACCTTTACACATTTAGCGGGGCTTGCATCTGTAACTTCCCACTTCACACCATAGAAATATGTTCCGTAAGGATTGAGCTCAAGCCTCTTTGACTCACCCGGTATCATTTTGATATCTGTTGTTTCGGGGCAGAACTTCTTAAGCACACCCTGTTCATCAGGCGTAGAATCCAGTCTCTTCTGTTTCTCCGTTCCGGCAGTATCAGTAACTGTGACAAGGCAGGAGTCACTTATTTCTGTTCCGTCTATGGATGTGGCTGTTACCGTGGCAGTGCCCGTTTCAACAGCTAATATCCTGCCGAAACTATCGACTGTTACCACTTCAGGGTCGGAAGATGTCCACTCCACTGTTTTTTTCGTTGCATCTGTAGGAAAGACCAGCGCAATGAGCGTATAGCTCTCTCCCTTTTCCAGTTCCTTAGAGCCGGGTAAAACGACAATGCTGTTTACCGATACGTCGTTTTTGGGCTGGGTATTTTCTGCTACAGTAACTTCACATTTTCCGCTCTTTCCGCTGCCATCATTAGCAGTAGCGATTATGTCTGCAACACCTTTTTTGATGGCTAGCACATTTCCTGAAGCATCAACCTTTGCGACGCTCTCGTCAGTACTTTTCCAAGTCACTCTGTTCAGGGATGCATCCATGCTGTTTGCAGAAGCATCTATCTTGTTGAGCGACGCTTCTAACGGAAGTATCGTTGCAGTTAATGCACGTTTCTCTCCGGGCGCCAATCTGAGCGTTGCAGGAGAAACCGTTACCGACGTAGCCTTTATCTCATCATTATCTGCAAGATCTATAGTGCTGTCTGCAGTCACTGCAGGCTTAATGCTTTCTGCCTCTCCGGCAGCGAAGCTCCTAAATCCCGATCCGTTTACAAGAAGGACCGCCGTCAATAAACAGGCGATTCTGCGTAACAAGTTTGTTTTCATTCTAACCCTCCTTCAAGATATGTTTATGCAAATCACGAAAAGTATTATATCATGCCATGCCTATTCTGTGGCATTTTACATCCCCCGATCTGTCAGTTCTTTTGAATATTCAAAAAGCCTCTTTGCCAGTTTGCTCTGGGAATATGCTTTAGCAGCCCTTGCCTGGAAGTCATCTCCGCGTTACTATATTAGCTATGGATAAAAAAGAAGCTGCAGAAAAACTTATGCTCATTCCCGATACGGAGGGCCGGCTCACACTAAAGGAAGCCTCCACCGTAAGATTCAATATCGATGAACAGGAATGGCTGCTTAAAACATATAAGCATCCCGAAGAAAGGAAGCCTTCGGACAGAGGCCCCGAGAACTCATATTTTCCCGGGCATACTGACTCAACAGGACTCCCCCTCTATTGCTTTGCACTTGACCTTGTGCGCGCCATGGACCGTTTCAGGATAGACAGGAAAGAACTGGACAGGCTTATGGATATGGCATACCGCACAACACTCATGGATCTTGTGGTAAAAAACGGCATAAAACATACCGGTGCCAGCATTGCCGATATAAAGCCCGACCCGGAAGATATGAAACGTCATCCCGGGGTGCAGGACCTGCTTGATAAAGCTCATGATGATATGCAGTTCTTCAGGGATCAGATGGCGATCGACCATGCCCTGTGGGCCTTCCCTGAAGCCTTTGATATGACAATAGAACAGGTGATCAAACACAGAGCAGAAGAGCCGCAGCGTATATGCTCCGGCCCCTCACTCAAAGAACGTTATGAAATGGTACGTATACTATTAGAAAACTGATAATTACAGATCCAGCCCCTTTGCGGGATCGCAGCCAAGCACAAGGTTCATGCACTCAACAGCTGCTCCTGATGCGCCTTTTCCGAGATTATCAAATCTTGTACTCAGCATTATCCTGTCATCATTGCCGTTAACATGCAGTTCCATTCCGTCCCATCCTGCACATTTGTCGGAAAACATCACACCGCCAAGCTCCTCTTCTTCCTCTGCGGTAAAGACCTTCATAAACTTCTGTCCTTTATAGTGCTCAGCAAGCATGCTGCGTATCTCATCCGGTCCGGGTGTGCCCTTAAGCAGTGATGAATACAGCGGGATCTGCACTACCATACCGCTGTGATAATTCGTTGTGAGTGGCGAAAACAGCGGTTCTGTCTTCAGTCCGCTTATGATCTTCATCTCCTTTAAATGCTTATGCATCTGAGTAAGGCCATACATGCGTGCTGAGTCAAAGCACTTATCTCTTCCTGCTTCCTCATATGTAGATATAAGCTTTTTTCCGCCGCCGCTGTAGCCTGATACGGCAAATACCGCAAGCGGATAATCTGCAGGCATCATACCGCTCTTTATAAGCGGATAAGCCAGTGCAATGACACCTGATGCATAGCATCCCGGCACTGCGATCCTTTTTCCGTTCACTATCGCTTCCTTATGAGCATCTGAAAGCTCGGGGAAACCATAAGCCCAGCCGGCCTCTGTCCTGTGGGCAGTAGACGTATCAAGTATCACGGTATCAGGATTCTCAACAAAAGTCACAGCTTCTCTGGCTGCATCATCAGGCAGGCATAAGAATGTTATGTCCGACTCATTGATAAACTTTTTAATCTCTGCAGGGTCTTTTCTTTTATCTTCCGAGATCTGCATTATCTCGATATCATCCCTGCCCTGAAACCTTTCATTTATGCGCAGTCCCGTTGTACCCGAGCTGCCGTCGATAAACACTTTTTTCTTTTCCATTACTGCCTCCGTATTACTATATATCTGCCCTGCTCTTTACTTCATCATATGTGATGATGCCTTCCTGACCTGACATAAGCACCTTCATTATGGATCCGCAGAGCATAAATGCTTCCTCTTTATTTTTTTCTTCAGAAAACATGACAGTCTTCCCGCCTACAGTATTGATCATTACCCTGTACCTGCTTCCGTCATAGTTGCCGGTCGCCTGTATCTGTATGCTGTCGACGCAATCTCCGTTTACGATATTCCCTTCTGTTGATGCAAGAAATCTCATACTTTACACGCCTTCCTTCCCTGATATCTTTCTAATAATGTCGCCCTTCTCCGGAAGTTCGGAAAGTCTTAATGCAATCTTCTGTCCGGGATGCGGGCAGGATTCCACCTCTCCCATATCCTCGTCATACATTGCCATGACCTTCACCTTAATATCTCTTCCATCTTTCTTCATTATCTCAATTTCATCGCCCGTGCAGAATTTATTCTTCTGGGTGATGAATGCAAGATCCTCCTTAATCTCCGATACAGTTCCGAGATAGACCGCTTCGCTTATATAAGTATTGCTGTCATATATCTGACTCTCGCTCCCCGGCTTGCCGAAATAGAAGCCTGTGGAGAAACGTCTGTAGGTGCAGCTCGATATCTCATTCTTTAACCACTCAAGGTGCGCCTTGTAAACTTCATCGCCTTCAAGGCAGAAATCTATTGCTTTCCTGTATGTGCGTGCAACAGTTGCAACATAAAGAGCCGTCTTCATCCTGCCTTCTATCTTGTAACTGTCTATGCCTGCATCCATCAGCTCAGGTATATGTTCTATCATGCACAAGTCTTTTGAATTGAATATAAAAGTACCTCTGTCATTTTCTTCGATCGGAAGATATTCACCGGGTCTTGTTTCTTCCATCACCGCATATTTCCATCTGCAGGGATGAGTGCAGGCGCCCTTATTTGCATCTCTTCCGGTGAAATAATTCGAAAGCAGGCAGCGCCCCGAATAAGAGATGCACATAGCTCCGTGAATAAAGCTTTCTATCTCCATATCCTCAGGGATCTTTTCTCGCAGTTCTTTTATCTCTTTAAGAGAGAGCTCTCTTGCACACACTGCTCTCTTCGCTCCCTGTTCATACCAGAAGCGAAAAGTTTCATAGTTGGTATTATTGGCCTGTGTTGATACATGCCTTTCAATATCCGGGCATATCCTCTTTGCCAGCATAAAAAGTCCCGGATCGGCAATGATAAGTGCATCAGGGCCAATGTCACGCAGTTCTTCAAAATAGCCTTCCGCAGCCTTCATGTCATCATTGTGCGCAAGTATATTTGCGGTGACATGAACCTTAACGCCTCTTTCATGCGCATAGGCTACGGCAGCCCGCATCTCATCCGGCGAGAAATTCTTAGCCATGGCTCTCAGTCCGAATGCATCGCCGCCTATATAGACCGCATCAGCACCATAATCAACGGCCACCTTAAATACATCAAGGCTTCCTGCAGGTACGAGCAGTTCCGGTTTTTTACGTTTTTTATCCATCATCTAATCTTTCTTTCCTGAGACAGCCATTCCGTCTCCGGTATTAAGCAGTATCGTATCGAGTTCCTTATCATGCGTAAGTTCAAAGATATAATCCTGCATTCTCTTGTGTATCGTGCGGTCTCTTCTTCTCACGGCACTCCTCGCCTTCAGCATATCGCCATCCTGAAGTATATTATCCGTGATAAGTATCCCGCCTTTTTTCAGAAGCCGCTTCACATCGGGAAGCCAGTTTTCATATTGTCCCTTTGCGGCATCCATAAAGATCATGTCAAAAGTCGTATCGAGTCTTTTTAAGACTTCCGTCGCATCCTCTGCTAAAAGAGTTATATATTCACCTGCTCCTTCTTTCTGCAGATTAAGCTTCGCTTCCTTTATGCGCGGCTCATAATTCTCTATGGTAATGATATGAGCTTTTCTGCCTGAAGCCTCCCACATGGTAAGGGCCGAAAAGCCGGTTCCCGTGCCCACCTCAAGGATGTTTACGGCACCTGTCATCCTAACAAAAAAGGAAAGAAGTCCCACTGCAGATCTCCTTATCACAGGAACATTCTGCAACACTGCTTTCCCCCTGACCTCTTCAAGATATTCCGGCAGCTCTGCCGAGAAAGAATCCGCAAACGATTCAAAATTCTCCATGGTATCCCTTACTGTCCGCCGTCCTGCTCTGCTGCCTTTTCAGCTTCTGCAGCCTCTGCTGCCTCTTCCGCTGCTGCCTCAGAAGTTTCATCACCCGATACGGTATCCTCGGTCGCAGGCTCGGAATTGCCGGTCGCAGTCTCCTCTTCGTCTTCCTCATCGTCCGTATCCGTAGCCATGATCTCCATCATCTCAAGAGGTGTCATTGAGGTGCTGAACTCATATATACCGGGCTGCAGCCTTCCATGATAATCAGAGCAGAATTCCTCAAAATAGAAGAGTTTGGGATCTCTGATAAGTCCCTTACTGTTCAGTATCTCACCTATCTCCATCACGGACTTGCCTTCAACTATGGCAACAGATACCGTGTGCCCGGGAGCAGGTGATACCGGATCTTCAGCAAATATGCGGAAGCCGAAATCATATGCTTTGCTGCACATCGAATAAACAAATGAAAAGATCAGCATCAGCAATATGATACTGCACACTGTTTTTACGATCATAAATACTATCTTTTTACTGCTCATTCGAAGTCTATTCCTTTTACTACTCTGTTTGTTATTTCCTGCAGCATCCTGCAGAGCGCCAGCTCAGCATCGAGAAATGCCCTTACCCTTGGTTCCTCGGACAGTTCCTCATTTTCTGCCGCAAATTTCTCTATACGTTCTTCAAGCGTCCCGTCATCTTCGGAAGTCTGAAGCTTGTAATTTTCGGTCCGGTATTCGTTTACTCTTTTGAAAAGCTCCGGATTGGTTTTAAGGATATTCCTCCACCTGTCATATTCCTTATAGGTATCAGAATGCTTCACAGCTACCACCAGAGCATATAGTTCATTTTCAACTTCAACCATAGTCTGCTCCTATTCAACATCAAGGATCACCGGAAGTACCATAGGTCTGCGCTTTGTCTTCTTCCAGATATATTCTCCGACCGCATCCTTTATGCTGTTCTTGAGTTTCCCCCGCTCTTTGTTATCGCGCTGTCCTTTTTCATAATAATCAACGACCGTATCATCGATTATCATGTGTATGTCTTCAAGAAGCTCATCAGCTTCCTTCACATATACAAAGCCTCTGGTCACGATCTCGGGACCTGATACTACCCTGTCCTCGGCATCCATAGCCATTACAAGGACCATTATACCGTCATCGGCAAGACGCTGTCTGTCGCGAAGTACTATGTTACCGACATCTCCAACGCCCAGTCCGTCAACGAACACAAAACCGTTCTGAACGCGCTCGACTATCTGCGCCTTTTCATCTTCAAACTGAAGCACATCGCCCGAATGCATGATCACTATATGCTCGGTGTCATAGCCAAGCAGCTTGGCTATCTTGGCCTGAGCCTTCATGTGCTTGTACTCACCATGAACCGGGATAGCATATTTCGGATGAGTGAGTGAATATATCAGCTTTATCTCCTCACCGCAGGCATGACCGGAAACATGAGTATCCTGAAAGATAACATCGGCACCGCGAAGGAATATCTCATTGATTATCTTCGTAACGGCCTTTTCATTTCCGGGTATGGGATGTGATGAAAATACAACCGCATCCTTGGGATTGATCACGATCTTCTTGTGTGTTCCGTTTGCCATTCTTGAAAGTGCCGCAAGACGCTCCCCCTGGCTTCCGGTAGTGATTATCACCTGCTTGTCTTCCGGGAAATCCTTAAGTCTGTCAATATCCACTATGGTATCTTCCGGAACGCTTAATTTCTCAAGCTTTATGGCAATATCTATTATGCTTACCATGCTGCGCCCCTCTATGGCAACTTTTCTTCCATAGTCATGGGCTACATTTATTATCTGCTGCACACGGTCCACATTCGATGCAAAAGTGGCGATTATAAGGCGCTTTCTCTTCTGTTCTTCAAAAATGGTACGCAGAGTCGTCCCCACAGTCTTTTCAGACGGTGTAAATCCCGGTCTTTCCGCATTCGTACTGTCACACATAAGTGCAAGTACACCCTTTTTGCCCAGTTCGCCAAAGCGCTGCAGGTCTATGGCATCACCATAGATTGGTGTATAGTCCACCTTGAAGTCACCTGTATGGACGATTATGCCCTGGGGCGTGTAGATTGCAAGCGCCGCAGCATCCACAATGCTGTGATTTGTCCTTATGAACTCCACATGGAAATCGCCCAAAGTGATGGTCTGACCGAAATTGATAATCTTCCTCACGGTAGTATCCAGCATGCAGTGTTCTTCAAGCTTATGTTCTATTATGGCTGTCGTAAGCCTTGTTGCGTATATAGGAACATTGATCTTTTTTAATATATATGGCAATGCACCTATATGATCCTCATGGCCGTGGGTTATGACAAAGCCCTTTATTTTGTCGATCCTTTCCTCAAGATATGACACATCCGGGATCACCAGATCCACACCGTACATATCATCTCCGGGAAAGCCGAGTCCGCAGTCCAGTATCATTATACTGTCTTCATACTCAAATACAGTTATGTTCATTCCTATCTGGTCGAGCCCGCCCAAGGGAATGATCTTAAGCGGTGACGCGCCTTCTGCTATATTTTTTTTCAACTTCTACCTCACATTCACGCCCGGAGCAGAAGCCTGTCCATTCTGACCGGACATAACTTCTGATCGGGCAGGGGATAAAAATTCCCCTTCAAATCATGACGGCAACACACCGCAATCGCAGGCGTTTCAGACTATATCGGTATCTTCCAATAATTCGCTGAATACTCCCGCAACGGCAGCAAGCTCCGTCTCGTCCTCTACTATCGTAAAGAGAGCCTCTTCTTCCTCCTTTCCCGACTCATCCTTTAATATCCACGCATCGGAATCACCGGATTCCTCTTCGGTTGCAAGATAATAATTCACCCCGCCCAGCGTGGTCTGCTCAACAATATACAGTTCTATATTTTCACCTTCATCTGAAGTTAAAGTGATCTTATTCATTATTTTCGCCCTTCCTCTTCTCATCTGCCAGGCGGTTTAAGTATCCCTGCAAAATAAAAACCGCCGCGATCTCGTCCACATAATCCTTGCGTTTTTCTCTCGGGATCCCGGCCTCTTTCATATATTCATCTGCGGCAACAGTAGTAAGCCGCTCATCCCAGAGATGAACCGGCAGTCCTGTCCTGCGTTCAAGCATTTCCTTAAATTCAAGCGTAAGCTTTACTCTTTCCCCGGCTGAACCATCCATATTAAGCGGTTCACCGAGAACGATCTCACTGACTTCATTTTCTACGATCAATTCTTCAATACGGGCAAGTGTACGCCTCAGCTTTGATGCATGCTCACGCCTTATGATCTCACGTCCCTGCGCAGTAATAAGAAGGGCGTCGCTTATCGCCACTC
>JAEEGJ010008588.1_pt1 | contig 28034 bp, 12 predicted proteins | sample 8958761 | NCBI WGS metagenome assembly JAEEGJ01 (sample SAMN16246546, study PRJNA631951) | gut metagenome | biome: gut microbiome; feature: rumen; material: RS-attached | host: Bos | place: Iran: Karaj | collected 2018-10 | reverse complement strand
CGACCTTCAAGGGAGGTCCGGTGGGACTGGGAACCCTGGCGACTTCCATTTCCGAGGATGCCGGTACGCTGGAGGAAGTCTATGAGCCTTTCCTCATCAAGGAAGGCTTCCTCATCCGAACCCAGCGGGGCCGCGTCGCCACCGAACTGGCCTATGCGCATCTGGGCATGGAAGCATACCTTCCCCAGCGGCGGTACACCCCTGACGACAACGGTTTACTCTTTTGATATGAAAAGATACCTCATGACTCTTTTGCTGGCGCTGGCAGCGGTGCCGGCCTTCTGCTGTACTTCCGTCATCATCAGCGGAAAAGTCCGTGCCGACGGGAAACCGGTCATGTACAAGCACCGGGACACCGGGCATAAGACGAACGATATCAAGTGGTTCCAAGGGGAGAAATACAGTTTTATAGGCCTGGTGAACACGGACGGTCCGCTGGAGCCGGAAGTCTGGGCCGGAACAAACAGTGCCGGATTTAGCATCATGAATACGGCGACTTACGACCTCAAGGACGATGATGTCCCGGCGGAAAAAATGGACCGGGAGGGATACTTGATGTATCGGGCGCTGGAGGTGTGCGCGACCGTGGAAGACTTCGAACATTTCCTGGATACGCTTTCCAAGCCGATGGGCGTGGAAGCCAATTTCGGCGTGATCGACGCGAAGGGCGGTGCCGTCTATTATGAGGTGGACAACTGGCGCATCCGGGCCCGGTACGACGTGAATGAGGAAGAGAAAGGGTACCGCGTGGTGACGAACTTCACCTGGCAGGGCCGTGAAGCGGATCACAAAGGGGTGGACCGGTACGAAAAAGCGTCCCGGCTCCTGGAGGAAACCTGCATTCCCATCTCCGAATGGGACCATGATTTCCTGATCAACAAGATTTCCCGGAGCGGTGCGCCCATCCTCCGTCCCATCACCACCGCCGCCATCGTTTTCGAGGGCGGGACGATGTGGGCTTCCCTCGGTTTTCCGGACAAGAATCCGTATCGTCCTTATACCGAAAAATGGATGAGACTGTAAGAAAAAACCGATAAGTCCTATATTAAATTGGATATATCCTGTTTTTTGCGTAAAATTGCAAACTATTTGAAATCATACAACAATAATCCTTAACCGATATGGCCGATACTAAACTTATCTCCAAGATTCCGGAAGGGCCCCTCGCCGAGAAATGGTCGAAGCGCAAGGCCGAGATCCGGATCGTCTCTCCGAACAACAAGCGGAAACTCGAGGTGATCGTGGTGGGAACCGGTCTGGGCGGTGCGTCTGCAGCTGCGTCCCTGGGCGAGCTCGGATACAACGTCAAGATTTTCTGCATCTCCGATTCTCCGCGCCGGGCGCACTCCATCGCTGCCCAGGGCGGTATCAACGCCGCGAAGAACTACCAGAACGACAACGACTCCATCTACCGTCTGTTCTATGACACGATCAAGGGTGGTGACTACCGTTCCCGCGAAGCCAATGTGTACCGTCTTGCCGAGGTAAGTGCGGCAATCATCGACCAGTGCGTGGCCCAGGGCGTTCCTTTCGCCCGTGAGTACGGCGGATATCTTGCGAACCGTTCCTTCGGCGGCGTGCAGGTGTCCCGTACCTTCTACGCCCGCGGACAAACCGGCCAGCAGCTCCTCCTCGGCGCCTATGCGGCCCTGAACAAGGAAATCGCCGCCGGTACCGTGAAGAGCTATCCGCGTCATGAGATGCTGGACCTCGTCGTGATCAACGGCCAGGCCAAGGGTATCATCGCCCGCAACCTCGTGACCGGTGAACTGGAGCGCTTCGGCGCCCACGCCGTGGTTCTCGCCACCGGTGGTTATGGAAATACCTACTTCCTCTCCACCAACGCGATGAATTCCAACGGTTCCGCCGCCATGCAGGCCTACCGCAAGGGCGCTTTCTTCGCGAACCCCTGCTTCGCGCAGATCCACCCGACCTGTATCCCGGTTCACGGTGACCAGCAGTGCAAGCTTACGCTGATGTCCGAGTCCCTCCGTAACGACGGCCGTATCTGGGTTCCGAACAACATGGAGGATGTCATCAAGCTCCGCAAGCACGAAATCAAGCCTTCCCAGATCCCCGAGGAGCGCCGCGACTACTACCTGGAGCGCCGTTATCCGGCTTTCGGTAACCTGGTTCCCCGTGACGTCGCTTCCCGCGCCGCCAAGGAGCGCTGCGACGCCGGCTACGGTGTGAACGAGACCGGTCTCGCCGTCTTCCTGGATTTCGCCGACGCCATCAAGCGCCTGGGTCACCAGCGCGTGGAAGAGCGCTACGGCAACCTCTTCCAGATGTACGAGAAGATCACTTCCTCTTCCCCTTGGGAGGAGCCGATGATGATCTATCCGGCCATCCACTACACCATGGGCGGTCTCTGGGTCGACTATGACCTCCAGACCACCATCCCGGGCCTGTACGCCATCGGCGAAGCGAACTTCTCCGACCACGGCGGCAACCGTCTCGGCGCTTCCGCCCTGATGCAGGGCCTGGCCGACGGTTACTTCATCCTCCCGTACACCATCGGCGACTACCTGTCCCACAAGTTTGCGGAGCCCAAGACCGACACCAACGCCCCCGAATTCGCCGCTGCCGAAAAGGCCGTGCGCGAGCGTATCGATAAGATCTTTGCCGTGAAGGGTACCGAGACCGTGGACAGCATCCACAAGAAGCTCGGCCACATCATGTGGGAGTATGTGGGCATGGCCCGCAACGAGGCCGGCCTGAAGAAGGCCATCGAGGAAATCGGCGAACTCCGGAAGGAATTCTGGAAGACGGTCCGCGTCCCCGGCACGAACGAGGAATTCAACCAGGAGCTGGAGAAGGCCCTCCGTCTGGTGGACTTCTTCGACATCGGCGAACTGATGGCCCGCGACGCCCTGAACCGCAAGGAATCCTGCGGCGGCCACTTCCGCGAGGAAATGCAGACGGAAGAGGGCGAGACCAAGCGCGACGACGAGAACTTCATGTATGTGGGCGCCTGGGAATACAAGGGCGAAGGTGTCGCTCCGGAACTCCACAAGGAGCCGCTCAAGTATGAGAACATCAAGATTGCGACCCGTAACTATAAAGACTAACGACGATTATGGAATATAACGTGAAAGTGTGGCGTCAGAAGAACGCCAAAGCCAAGGGTCACTTCGAGACCTATCATGTCACCGACGTGGAAGAGGACGCCTCCTTCCTGGAGATGCTGGACATCCTGAACGACCAGCTCATCCGCAAGGGTGTGGAGCCCATCGCCTTCGACCACGACTGCCGCGAGGGCATCTGCGGCGCCTGCTCCCTGTATGTGGACGGCCGCGCCCACGGTCCGGACGACCAGGTGACCACCTGCCAGCTCTTCATGCGTCATTTCAAGCCGGGCGCCACCATCACCGTGGAGCCTTGGCGGAGCGCCGCCTTCCCGGTGATCAAGGACCTCGTCGTGGACCGTCAGGCCTTCGACAAGATCCTCCAGGCCGGCGGTTTCGTCTCCGTCCGCACCGGCGCCGCGCAGGATGCGAACACCATCCTGATCCCGCACGATGACGCGGAACTGTCGATGGACGCCGCCGCCTGCGTCGGTTGCGGCGCTTGCGTAGCCACCTGTAAGAACGGCTCTGCGATGCTGTTCGTGGCTGCGCGCGTCAGCTCCCTCGCCCTGCTCCCGCAGGGCAAGCCGGAAGCCGCCCGCCGCGCCCGCGCGATGGTCGCCAAGATGGACGAACTCGGTTTCGGCAACTGCACGAACACCCGCGCCTGCGAGATGGAGTGCCCGAAGCACGTCACCATCGACCATATCGCGAGACTGAACCGCGAGTATCTGAAGGCGAGATTCAGCGAATAAGAGATTCTCACGTCGGCCGCAAGCGGCCTCCTCAGAATGACACCTTGTCATTCCGAGCGAAGCGAAGGAATCTATAATTAGGCAGCAGGAATCATCCGGTTCCTGCTGTCTTTTTATTAACTTTTGATTAATAACTTTTAGTTAATAACTCTTGGTTAATTGATTGTTTCATCCTATATTTGCCAAAAAGACGGAATCGTATGAATAATCCATTTATTATAGAGCCGTTTGTTTCCAGTCATTATTTCTGTGACCGGGAAGAGGAGACGAGCCGTATTCTGAATTGTTTGGAAAACGGAAGGAATATTACTTTGATTTCTCCGCGAAGGTTGGGGAAGACTGGATTGATATACCGAGTCTTTGATCAGATCAGGGAAAACAAACTCCCTTACGAGACAGTTTATGCCGATATGAGTTCCACCCAGACACTCGAAGATTTTATCAAAATCCTTTCGGAATCGGTGGCATCGGTCCTTCATAGGAGAAACAGGCTCAAAGATATTCTCAAGGCACTCGGAGGAATCCGTCCCTTGATCAGTTACGATGAACTGACTGGACAGCCTCAATTGTCCTTTACCTATCGGACAGAGGAAGACAAGACGGTTACTTTGCATTCTTTGTTTTCCTATTTGGAGAACAGTGGAAAAGAGGTTGTGGTCGCCATTGATGAATTCCAGCAAGTCAGGGAGTATCCGGGCGTCCGGATGGAAGCTTTGCTCAGGACCTTTATTCAGCCGCTCCACCATGTACGTTTCATCTTTTGCGGCAGCAAGAAACATATCATGACTGATATGTTTGCCAATGCTCGGAGCCCCTTTTATGAAAGTACGACGAATGTTCCGGTCGGAAAACTGGATGAACAGATATATGGACGGTTTATTGCCGGATTATTCGCGGAGAATGGCAAACACATTGAAAGTGAATTGGTCAAGGATATAATCCATTGGACAAAGGATCATACTTATTACACACAATCGCTTTGTAACGAAGTATTCAGTTGTTCCGGAAAAAAAGTAAGTGCCGAGCATGTCAGACAGGCGAAACGCACAGTCCTGCAAATGAACACGGACCGTTTCCTGGAAATAAAGCGAATGTTGACTCCGTCCCAGTGGAAACTCCTGAAAGCTGTGGCAAAGGAAGGAGAAGTACAGAAACCCACCTCGGCCGCTTTCCTGTCCAAGTACGGACTTGCTTCCGGTCCGGCCGTCCTGAAGAGTTTGAAATCTTTGATTGAGAAAGAACTGATTCTGGAAACCGTGACTTTGGAGGGAAGTGTTTACAGTGTATATAACGTATTCTTTTCCAGATATTTGGAATATCTATAAAAAAGTCGGCCGCAAGCGGCCTCCTCAGAATGACAATGGACAGCAGGAATCATCCGGTTCCTGCTGTTTTTTTGTGCGCTTTCGTACATTAACCTCCGAATTGTTACTCCGTAGGGAAAGGGCCGGAAATCCGTCCAGAGGGCATTTTATAGGTTAATAGATCCGCCAGAAACCCCATTGTATGGGCTTGAAAGGCAATAAAAGGGTAAAAATCGGCACCAAAACTCACTTTTTTATAGATTTTTTAAATATTATAAATTGTTAATTGTTTTTATAATTTAATAATAATTAGTAAATTAGACCGCGTAAATCATTATTAATTTTTTATTTACAAATCCGAATCATTAACACTGTTTTATTTTTGAATATAATCTCTATATTTGCATAATTCAAGATTGTTTCCAAACTTTGCAGGCATATGTCATCATATATGACCTTTGAAAAAACTATTTAGGTGACAATTTAGGAGTGTATTCGATACAAAAAACCGCAATTTATTTTGTATCACCATATTTATGTTTAACCAAAGTTTCTTGCTTATGAAAAAAGTAAAACTGTTCCTGGCGTGCCTGCTGGCTGTCGTCGCGACGGCTGCGTACGCTCAGAACATCACCGTCAGAGGTACGGTTACCGACGCCTCCAACGGTGAACCCATCACGGGAGCTGCCGTCGTCGTGCAGGGAAGTGCCACTTCCTACGCGCTGACTGATGTGCAGGGTGCTTTCTCCATCAATGCTCCGAGAAATGGCGTCCTTGTCGTCAGCAACATGGGCTACAAGACGAAGTCCGTCGAGGTGAACGGCATGACTGTCGTCAACATCGCTCTAGAGCCTGATACGGAGTACCTCGATGAGGTTGTCGTCACGGCCCAGGGCCTGACCCGCAAGCAGAAAGCCATCGGCTATTCCGCCCAGGTCATCAATGACGAGCAACTGACCATCACCCACAGCTCCTCCCTCGGAAACTCCCTCGCCGGTAAGGTTGCCGGTGCACAGTTCTGGGGATCTGCCGGTTCCACCTTCAGCGAGGGTAAGATCATCCTCCGTGGTCCGACTTCCTACAACAACCAGGAAGGTAGCGAGCCGATCTATGTGATCGACGGAACCATCGCCAGCGCTGCGGCCGTCAATATGGACGACGTGGAGAGCATCAACATCCTGAAGGGTCCCTCCGCGACCGCCCTGTACGGTTCCCGCGGTGCAAACGGTGCTGTGATCATCACCACCAAGAAGGCCCAGGAAGGTCAGTCCCACGTGGAGTTCAGCCACACGACCACGGCTGAAGTCCTGTACAACCACATCAAGTTCCAGACGGAATTCGGTGGCGGTTCGATGGCTCAGCAGAATACGGCCATGTACAATGCCGTCCAGAAAGCCGGCCTGCTTGACAAATATCCGGATGTCCTGGATGCGAAGGCCGCTTTCGAACTGAACGGTTTTGATCTGCCGGACGGCACTTATACCTATGACTATTGGGAAGATGTGAACTGGGGTCCCCGTTATGACAACTCGACCATGGTCCGTCCCGCCGTTTCCTGGGATCCTTCCCATCCGAAGTACGGCAAGGCGGAACCTTGGAGCTATCAGCTCGACCTGCGCGACCTTACCCGCGTCGCCTGGACCAACACGACCACCGTTTCCTTCAACAAGTCCGTCAAGGGAATGAACACCCGCGTGTCCTTCACCAACGTGGACCGTCCCGGTATCTTCTACAATTCCAAGGCTGTCCGCCGTTCCTTCAGCATCAGTTCTCAGATCAAGCCCAACAGCTGGCTGACCGCCGACCTGAGCTATCGCTATCGCGTCCGTGTGAACCAGAACGCTGAGCAGGAAGGTTACTCCGCCAATGGTAACTACATCTGCGACTTCGTTCAGTGGGGCCATACGAATGTCAATCTGAAAGATCTCAAGGATTGGCAGCGTCCTGACGGCGGATGGCGTACCTGGAACATCGTCGGTGCCAAGAACTTCGACGATTATGCCGCCGCTTATCTGGCCGGACAAGCCGACCTTGCCGCGAACTTCCACGACAACCCGTATGCGGTGATGGAGCAGTACACCTATACCAATAAGACCCAGTACCATATGGCTTCCGCTGACGTTTATGCCAGCCTGCCGTACAACTTCCGTCTGGGCGCCCGCATCAACAACCTGATCCAGGACTCCCACTATGAGGAGAAAGATGGTTTTGGTTCCATCAACTTCGATCCGTACTACCGGAACTATTTCGCCGAGACGAACGACATCACGGCACAGGGTTACCTGACCTGGAACAATTCCTTCGTGGATAACCGTCTCACGGCAGAGGCCGCCGCCTTCGCCGAGGCCCGCAAGTATGACTACTACTATCTGAACAGCGCCACCAACGGCGGTCTGTCCGTGATCGACCTGTACAACCTGAGCGCATCCAACAACACGTATTCCACCAACAACAGCGAGACCCATTACAAGACCCGTTCGTTCTTCGGTACCGCGACCATCGGTTGGGATGACCTGGTCTATCTGGACGGCTCCCTCCGTTATGACATCGATTCCCGCCTCCCGGCCGACAAGAACGGTTATCTCTATGGTGGTGGTTCCCTGTCCTTCATGGCCAGCAAGCTCATCAACGCCCCTTGGCTCAACTTCTGGAAGATTCGTGGCTCCCTCGCCCAGGTGGGTTCCACCATCGGCGCTTACAGCGTGAAGCCGACCTACACGGTCTCCACCAAACTCCATGGCCAGACCGGTCTCTACGAGCCTACCACGCAGGTGAATGAGCACATCCTTCCTACCATCTCCACTTCCTATGAGGTCGGTACCGAGTTCAAACTCTTCAACAACCGCTTGTACGGTGATGTCAACTTCTATCTGAAGAATACGAAGAACTCCATCATCAACGCGACGGTTCTCCCGCAGTCCGGTTTCAATTCCCGCACGATCAACGCCGGCCTGGTGCAGAACAAGGGTGTGGAAATCCTGCTCGGCGGCACGCCCGTTCGTACGAAGGATTTCGAGTGGAACCTCTCCGCGAACATTTCCAAGAATGTCAACACGCTGGTTGAACTGGCCCCCGGCCAGCCTTCCACTCGTCTGTATGGCAATTCCTTCTATTTCTTCTGGGATTTGATGTCCATCGAGAAACAGCCGATCGGTGTCATTCAGACCAATGCCCGTTGGCTGCGCAATGATGACGGCCAGCTGATCCTCCGTGCCGGTACCGCCAGCACCGGTGAAGTCCGTCCTACTTTTGAAACCGATAAACCGAAGAGCGTTGGTAACATCCAGCCCGACTTTACGGGTGGTTTCAATACCAGTTTCCGTTACAAGGACTTCACGCTTTCCGCCGCATTCGACTATGTCATCGGTGGTCAGATGGTTTCTTGGACGAACATGTGGGGTAAGGGTTCCGGTCTGCTTGCCGAAACGGCCGTCCTGAACGACAAGGGCAAGAGCATCCGTGAGCCGGTCCAGACCGGTGGCGGTATCCACCTGACCGGTGTGGACAAGGATGGCAATCCGATGGACGGTTACATCGACGCCTTCTACTATTTCTACTATCAGTATGTCTATGACCAGGATTCCACGGTTTTCAACCGTACTTATCTGAAGATGCGTGAACTTGCTCTCCGTTACAACATGCCGAAGAACGTTGTGAACAAGATCAAGGGCATTTCTTCTGCCAGCATTGCTTTCGTGGCTACCAATCCTTGGCTCATCTACTCCGCGGTTCCGCACATCGATCCTTCCGAACTGGGCGGTGCTGAATACAACTTCCTCGAAGGCGGTCAGGCTGTGTCCACCCGCTCCTTCGGTGTTACGCTCAATGTCACTTTCTAATACAGGAGGATGAAGATTATGAAAAAGATATATGCCCTTTTGATTCCCGCCCTGGTTGCCGTTCTTATGGCCGGCTGCGCCAAACTCCATGATTTCGGCGACATCAACCTGGACCCCAATAAGCCTTCTACGCCGTTTACGACCTACTTCTTCACGCAGGCCTGCAAGTATGTGCCGATTTTCGTGCTGAGAGATGCGACCAACGGCTATGATCCTTGGCAGCAGGAATGGGCCGGTTACCTTTCCGAGTCCAAGAACAACCAGTACGGTCCGCTGTCCACGACTTCCACCTTCGGCAGCGGCACCTACTATCTGTATCCGATCAAGAATCTCATGAAGATCGTCGAACTGAATGAGGACGAAGAGGAGAAGGATAAACCGAACGTCACGGCCTTCGGCTCCACCAACAACCAGATTGCGGTGGCCAAGACTTTGATGGCTTTCATCTACATGACCCTCTCCGACATCCAGGGCCCCATCGTTCTCTCCGAGGCGCTCCAGGGCGTTTCCCAGGACAACTGGAAGCCGAAGTATGACTCTCAGGAAGATGCCTACAAGCAGCTTGACGAGATGCTGACCCAGGCTTATTCCCTGTTCGATGAGAGTGGTGACCTGAACGGCGCTGCGGACGTCCTCTACGGAGGCGATGTCGCCAAGTGGAAGAAATTCAATGCTTCCGTCCGGATGTTGATGGCCATCAAACTCAGCGACGTGGATCCCGCTACGGGCAAGTCCCGCTTTGCGGCCGCCTATGCCCATGGCGGTATGACCTCCGCTGAGGACGGCTTGAACTATACGTATGACGACCTGAACAAGAACTACCTGTATTACTGGGTCAGCCCGGACAACCCGAGCGCCGGTTTCAATGCCGTTCCGAATTACTTCATCGTTGAGGAGATGAAGGCCCTGAAGGATCCGCGCATGTTCAAGTACTTTGACATCGAGGGTTATAAGGGATCGCGTTCCGTAGAGAAGTTCCCGCGGGATCAGTACACCTCCTTCTATGGCATTCCGTTCGGTCTTGCCAGCAACTCCCACGTTTCCGCGTGGGCCAGCTACACTTGCTGTGTCAACAGCAAGATGATTGCGATGGATGCCACGATCCCTGTGATTCCTGCTTCCCGTGTTCTCCTGGTGGAGGCCGAGGCCGCCCAGCGTGGTTGGATTTCCGCTTCCGCGAAGGACCTCTACGAGGCCGGTATCAAAGCTTCCTTCGATTGGTGGGAGGCCTCCGGCGCTGACGAATATGTCGCCAGCGAAGGCGTCGCCTTCGACGCTTCCAAGGCGATCGAGCAGATTGCCCTCCAGCGCTGGATCGCCGGTTATCTCGCCGACGGTATCGAGGCCTGGTCCGACTGGCGCCGCCTGGATATTCCGAAGATGCCCGTTGGTCCTGCCGCCGCTGACCAGGGTACTACCCATTATCCGTTCCGCCTCCCGTTCGACGCCGATGTCGACGGCCAGCGCAATGAGGAGAATTACAATGCGGCCATCAAGACGCTGAAGCCCACCGGTGAAGACACCAAGGACAACCGCGTATGGTGGGATGTCGCTCCGAACGATGATGGTGTTCTGACCGAGGCGCAGTGCACGCCGCCTACCCTCTAAGTCTTGAACCGACACAACGAGAAACCCGACCGAAAGGCCGGGTTTCTTTTTATTCCACCTCGAAAGCGAATTCTTGATAGACGGGCTTTCCGTCTTCCGTGAAGCCCTCGGCGACCGCCTTGAAGCGACCGGCGTAGCCCGGCGTATGGATTTCGATGCGGTAGTCGGAACCGGCGTCCAGGTTCAGGACGGGGTGCCAATACAGGAGTTGGCGCAGGTCCTGACCCTCCCCTTCCGGGACGGCGCCGTTGTAGGCGACCGGATAGGCGACCCCCTGGAAGTCCACCACGCGCACATTGGCGGGGAAGTGGAGGGCGGTGACGTAGTTTTTCTTGGTGATGAAGTTCACCAGCCCGTGGTAGGCGACCTTCCCGCAGACGAAAGACTGCAGGTAGATGTCCACGTCCTCGAGCAGCATCGCATCGAAGCCCAGCAGCAGGTCGAGGTCGCTCAGGACGACGCCGTCCATCATCACGAGGATGCTTCCCGTCCTGTCGAACCGCGACTGGACGGCGTCCGAGACGACCAGCTGCAGCTGCCAGACATCGTTCACCCGGCGGAGGCTGAGCTCAGGGATGATTTCCACCAGGACTTCCCGGACCGACGGGAAGCGGTTATAGTCGTCCAGATGATAGCGGCGATGGTCGACGGATTCGAGCAGCAAGTCTTTCCGGCGGGTCATGAAGGTGGTCAGGGTGTCGATGCGGAGGTTCTTTTCGGCGCGGAGGGCGGCCTTCCGGGACACGAGGTCCTGCCGCTGGACGGGGCACAGGAGGAGCTTCGGCAGCGTCCCGGCTTCGGGATGGATGAAGGGACTCTCAAAGTCGATATATCCTTCCTTCCTGTCCAGCTGCGACACTTCGCTCACGATTTCCCGGTTGCCGTAGATGTTGGACGTATAATACCGGATGATGTCCGTTCCGTCGGCACGGCCGATGTAGAGGCTGGCGGGATCCCCGGCCGTGGACAGGGTGGCTTCGGTGTAGTCGCTTTCCGCCCTTGCTCCCAGGAGACGGGCGGTGACGATTTGTCCATCATACTCGGTCACAGGATTCGCGCCGGGGCGGAGGCGGACATCGGCCGGAAGGGCCTTCAGGAAGCTTTCCGGCGAGTTTTCCTGCGCGGCGGGACGAAGGTCGTCCTCGTGGCGGACGGACAGGCTCACCGAAGCCCTCGATCCGCCGTTGCTGAGGACCAGCGCGGCCGCGGCGCCTTTCGGAAGGCGCGTCCGGGCGGAGAGCTGCAGCGCCCCCTGCGGGGCCGCTTCCGGCTGCGGCAGGGATTCATAGGCCGACTCGTCCAGGATTTCGACACCGTCCGGCACCCGGGCGGCGGAGGTGGTGTTGAAGACGGTCAGCAGGCGGGAACCCGCCATCCAGGGCGACCCTTCCTCCCCGGCGTTGACGGCGGTATAGGCGACAAGCCGGTAGGTGCCGGTGGGAGCGGTGACGGGAATCCGGAAGGATCCAGCGCCCCGGCCTTCCAACAGGCCTATTTTGGCCGTACAGGCCGTTCCGGCCTCGGAAACGAGTTCCAGGTAGGATACGGCGCTTTCGTTCGAAAAACGGCCGTTTCCGTCCAGGCAGGTCAGGGAGCACCAGACGGCGTCGCCGGCGACATACACTTCCCGGTCGGTGGAGACATAGATGCGTTCCACGGGCACGGCGGCCGCCCCCTGGAGGATGCCGGCGCAGAGGGCCAGCATCGAAAGTATCATCCTTTTCATCGTCATTCTTCCCAAAAATCAGGTACATCCTGCGTTCCACCCGCCGCGAAGCAGTCGTAGCAGCGGGCCTCTCCCCAGCCGTAGGGGCCTTCCATGGTCGGATCGGAATTCGGCAGGGTATTCGGAATCAGGGGCATATATCCCTTGTTGTAGTAGTCGCGCCAGCTGTTTTCTCCAATCAGGTTTCCATTCCGCAGGGGATATCTCAGCGCATAGGGGTTTCTCTCTCTCGTCAGGAGATACTGGCTTCCGATGTAGGCCCGCTGGGTGGTGGCGGTGGAAACGGTTACGTACCCCAGGACCATCCGGTCCGGCTCGGTCTCACAGCGGAGGTTGCCCTGGATCTCGCCGGGATTCGGGGTGAACAGGTTGTCTCCCGCTCCGGTGCTTTCCTCCAGGTGCTGGAGGAAATCGTAGGTTCGCTTGTCGATGGTGCGGGCTTTCACCCGGATGCTGTAGCGGCGGTGGTTCCGGTCGTCATACCGGGAAAACGAGTGCAGGGGGAAATCCTTCACGCCGGAAGTGGACATGCCGGTATAGTTGACGGGAATCGGCAGGCCCTTGTCGAGCGACCGGAAGCACCAGTAGCGGTCCCAGGCATTGACCCGGTATTCCGTGACGGTATTGGTCCTGGAATCGTAGTCGTAATTCAGGTAATACTCCGTATGGAACCGCCAGGTTTCGTCGAAGGAGAGGAGCAGATAGCCCGTTGCATCGGGGCCCCCGTCCAGGGTGACGTTCACCATGACGTCGTTCAGGTTGGCCCTGAAGTTGATTTTCTTGATGACGGGCGGGGTCAGCGGCTTGATCCAGTCGCTCGTGTACAACGCATCGTCCGTATTGACACACACGCGGTAGTTGTGGCCGACGGGGGCGTTTTCCGTGTGGAGGACATACTTCGTCATCGGGATATGAGCATCTGTCTGCCCGTCGGAGGAGATGGTTCCCTCATATACGCCGCCTGCGTCGTCTTCGGCCCAGACGCGCTTGACGGGAATCTTGGGCCGGGCGTCGTCCGGGCCGGGCCATAGGGAAGACATGGACCCGACATAGACCGTGGACATCTCTCCGAGGACGAGGCTTCCGTCCACGACGAGAACGCCTTCCGGAGCCTCCTCAAGATCCGGCTGATACGGGTAGATGCAGGCCGTCGCCAGGGAAAGGACGGCGAGAAGGGGCAGGATCTTTTTCATCAGAACAGGATGTTGAGGTTGACGTACGGAATCTGGGTGGCGAACACCGACAGCATATAGCCATTGGCCACCCCGGAATCGTTCTTGAAGAAGACCGAGTACGGGTTCTTGCGGCCGGTGACGTTATATACGCCCACGGTGATGGTCGTGTGGAAGGCGGCCTTCAGGTAGTGGCCCGGGTCGATGTTGAAGGCGATGTCGGTGCGGAAGTAGTCCGGGATCCGGAACGAGTTGCGCTCGGCATAGGCCATGCGCCAGTTGCCGCCATACCAGTACGTGCCGATGGGAACCGTGACCGGCCGTCCGGTCGAGTAATCCACGTTCACGGAGAAACTGTACCGGTGCGTGAGGGCGAAGTTCGTCACGAGCTTGAACTCGTGCGGCTTGTCGTAAGGGGCGTTGTACCATCGGCCCCCGGCGACGGTCTCGTTTCCGCGATCCTGCATTTCGCGCAAGTGAGCGCGGGAATACGTGTAGGAGGCCCATCCGGTGATCTTTCCGGTGGTCTTCTTGGCCATCAGCTCCACGCCGTAGGACCGTCCGTACACCGGAATCAGGGCGTCGGCCAGGTCGGGGTTCATCGTGAGTTGCGCGCCGGCCTTGTAGTCCAGGACGTTGCGGGTGTTCTTGTAGTACAGTTCCACCGAAAAGTCGATGCCGGAGTTGAGTTCCGTCCAGTAGGCGCCGCCGGCGCCCTGCCAGCCCCAGGTGGGCTTGACCGCGGCGTCGGTGAGTTTCCAGGTGTCCATCGGAGAGACGGCCGACGTGTTGGAAATCAAATGGATATACTGCGTGAGCGTGTTCAGGCCGGCCTTGAAAGAGAGGTTCTCCGCCGGCGAATACTTGGCGGCCAGCCGGAGGTCGGGAACGCCGAAATAGGTCGCGGCGCCCTTGAGGGAGAAGAAGGCGGACAGGCGGACGCCCCCTTCCAGGGAGAAGGTTTCCGCCGGCTTCCAGGTGTCGGAAAGGTAGAAGGCCGGCTCCTCGCCGTTCTCGCGGGCCAGGGAACGGGCCTTTACGTCGGAGGCGGGACCGAACGGCGTCATAATCCCGGGATCCAGCATATAATGCGTCATATGGAGGCCCCAGGCGAGCTCGTGGTGGAGGCCCAGGTCGCGCTTGCGGTCCATCCGGAAGAAGGCTTGGCGGATGTACGTGTCCAGATCGTAGGCGCCGCTCTCCCACTCGTGGGCGGAAATCCGGTTCGTGTAGCGGTCGTATCCGCCACTGACCTGCGTGCGCCCGATCTTGGTCCGGTGTTTCCAGACGACGGACGCGTTCACGTTGTTGTACCGGAAGGTCGTGTCGCCCCCGAACGAGAACCGGTCATTGGCATAATAGCCGTAGATGTGGAGGGAATTGTTCGCATCGAACCGGTGGGTGATGCCCAGGTTTGCGTCCGCGAAGCCCGCAGAACCGCCTGCGTAGGCGCTGTTCTTGGGCAGCCGCTTCATGATCCAGTCGGAGTAGGTGATGCGGCCGCCGGCGTTGACGGAGGTCTTTCCCTTGACAATCGGACCTTCCATCTGCAGCCTGCTGGTCAGGACGCCGATCCCGGCGGAACCCTTCCATTTCTGCATGTCTCCGTCCTTGGAATCCACCTTGAGGACCGAGGACACGCGGCCGCCGTATTCGGCCGGAATGGAGCTTTTGTACAGTTCTATGCTGGATACGATGTCGGGATTGAAGGCGGAGAAGATGCCGAACAGGTGCGTGGGGTTGTAGATGGTGCTGCCGTTGAACAGGATGAGGTTCTGGTCGGCGCTGCCGCCGCGGACGTTGAAGCCGCCGGACGCCTCGCCGACGCTCTTGACGCCCGGGAGGGTGAGGACCGCCTTGATGACATCCCCTTCCCCGAAGGCCGACGGAATCTTGTTCACGGTCTTCACGCTCACCTTTTCCACGCCCATCTCCGTGTTCCGGTGCTGGGCCATGCTCTCGGCCGACACGACGGCCTCCTTGAGCATCGTCACTTTCTCGGTCATCATCACGTCCAGGCCGCCGTCGGACTGGACGATGACGCGGAGCGACAGGTCCTCCTTGCCTTCTGTGCTGAAATTCAGGACGTTCTCGCCGCCGGGAAGGTTGATGGCATAGTGGCCGCGCCGGTCCGTGCGGGTGTAGCTCTTGGTCTGGTCGTCAAAGACCACCACCCCGTACATAGGCTCGCCGGTCTCGGCTTCCGTGACGATTCCCTGCACCCGTTTCGTCGCTGTTCCTTTGTCCAAGGCCGGGTCGCCGATGGTGTAGACCTTGTTCCGGTATGTGGCCAGCAACGCGGTCTGCGCATACTGGACCGTGATGGTATCTTCTTGTTTATCAGTGAAATAGGATTCCGGCAGGCTGATGCCGGTTCCCGGCAGGTCGGCCGCTGCGACGGTGCCGGAAACTGGGCTTTTGGACGTGGCGTGCCAGGCGACGGCGTCGATGGGCAGCGTGGGCTCGCCGGCGGGTTCGTTGAGCAGTTTCTTCAGCGCGCGCTTCTTGATTTTGCGCAGCGACCCATTCTCCAGGACGTAGAAGGTTTCTTCCTGTTTGAAGTAATCGGGCGTCGTATAACTGAAGTCTTCCAGCTCTTCGCCCACATAGAGACGGCCACCAGTGGCCGCATCGAAACGGAGCGTTTTCTTCACCTGCCGCAGAAGGGGCTTTTTCCCGTCCCGGACGACTTCGAAGAATTCTTCCGGCGCCTCCGGCCAACCCAGATAGCGGAGGTTCACGAAGCGGGTCTCTCCCATTGTAAACCAGGCGACCTGGTCGCGGTACACGACGACGGCGCTCGCGTTTTCCAGGGGACGGACCTGCAATTCATTCGCGTACGCGTCCACGTTCAGGGATATGTCGTCGTACTGCTTGCCGTTGTACCACACGGAGCCTTTCTGAAAGGCCTTCCGGTTCCAGAAATAGGTTCCGTTGTACTTGAACGGATAGGTGGCCGGCAGTTTTCCGCGGAAGATGCCCGAAAACACGGCCGCCTCGTCTTCGCTTTGCGCCGCGGCCGTTCCGGCCAGGGAGAGCAGCGCCAAAGCGAGGAGAATTGTTCGTTTTACCATAAAAAATTATTGAATGGATACCGGCCTGCGTGGATTTCCGCCACCATTTTGTACAGGTCGTTCCTCAGTTTGTCGATGCCGATTTTCTGCGTCGCGGAGATGAAGATGCAAGGGGTCTTCTCCTGCGCGATCCAGCTGTTCTTGAGTTCGTCCAGGGTGCGGTTCTTGGCCTCCTTGGGCGTGAGGGAGAACTCGTCGTAGGGTTCGTAGGTGTACGCATCGACCTTGTTGAAAACCACGAATATGGGTTTGTTGGCTGCGCCGATGTCGCGGAGCGTCTGCTCCACCACCTGCATCTGCTCCTCGAAGTCGGGATGGGAGATGTCCACGACGTGCACGAGGATATCGGCCTCCCGGACCTCGTCCAGGGTGCTCTTGAAGGCCTCGACCAGCTGCGTGGGCAGTTTCCGGATGAAGCCGACGGTGTCGGACAGCAGGAACGGGCAGTTCTCGATGACCACCTTCCGGACGGTCGTGTCGAGGGTTGCGAAGAGCTTGTTTTCCGCGAACACGTCGGATTTCGCCAGGATGTTCATCAGCGTGCTCTTGCCGACGTTCGTATAGCCGACGAGCGCGAGGCGCACCAGGGAGCCACGGTTGCTGCGCTGGGTGGCCATCTGCCGGTCGACCTTCTTCAGGTCCTCCTTGAGCTTCGAGATCCGCTGCTTGACGATCCGGCGGTCCACCTCGATCTGGGTTTCACCCATACCGCCGCGGGTGCCCATACCGCCCCGCTGCCGCTCCAGGTGCGTCCACATGCCGGCCAGTCGCGGCAGCATGTATTGATAATGAGCCAGTTCCACCTGCATCTTCGCGTAGGAGGTCTTGGCCCGCTGGGCGAAGATCTCCAGGATCAGGCTGGTCCGGTCGATGACGTCGCTGCACTCGATGAGCTTCTCGATGTTGCGCTGCTGCGTGCCGGTAAGCTCATCGTCGAAGATGACGTACTGGATCTCGTTCTCTTCGCAGTACTCCTTGATTTCCTTGAGTTTGCCCGTTCCGATGTAGGTGGCCTTGTCCGGCCGGTCCATCCGCTGCATGAACATCTTGTCACCGACGGCCCCGGCGGTTTCGGCCAGGAACCGGAGTTCGTCCAGGTACTCCTGGACCTTCCGCTCCCCTCCTTTTTCAAGGACGACACCGACGAATACCGCTTTCTCTGTCTTGTATAGGCTCATTCTCTCTTTAAATCGTTTTCCTGGTCCAATCTTGCAAAATTACGCATTATTTTTCCCTTGGCAAAGGGTATAGACGAAGGTGGCGTCCGGAGAGACGACGCTTCGGAAGCGTGCCGCGGCGGCTTCGGGGGAAAAGAGCAGGTCCGGGAGGTGGTCGGTGAGTCCTTCTCCGGTCCATTTCAGGAAGGCCTCCTTGCGGGTCCAAAGCGTGCAGAAGGCCACTTCCGGCCGCTCTGCCGCCAGAATGGCCTCCCGTTCCCGGGGGTGGCAGCAATGCTCGAGGAGGTCCCTGTCCAGGGGGGTCGTCACCGTCTCGACGTCACATCCGACCGGAGCGTCGCCCACGACGCAGAGGGCGGCCCGGGAACAGTGGCTCAGGTTGAAATGGATGTGGGGATAATCCCTGAGGAAGGGTTTTCCGTGGGGACCGAATGCGAGCACCGGCGGCTCCGTGATGCCGTACTCTTTCGCAAGCGCCTCCTGCAGCAACAGGAAGGCGGCGAGGGAGAGTTTGCGGTCCATTTCGCGCAAAAAACGGAGTGCCGCTTCGCGTCGCTGGGCACTTACTCGATTCAGTGCCAGGCCGATACTCAATTCTTCCGGATGAAAATTCAAATAGATCACATTGCAAAAATAGAATAATTTATCTATTTTTACCAAATTGTTCGGCACATGCCGTCAGAAACACAAACAATTAGACCACAGATCGTCATGAGATTTCCTCTCTCTCAAAGCCAGCAGGGCATTTATTATGCCTGCGTGACGTCTTCCGACACCCCTGCGAACTATCAGAATCCCGTCCTGTTCGACCTCCCTTCGGAGCTGGACCTGGAAAAAGTACGGAGCGCCGTCTATGACGCCCTGTGCGCCCATCCGTCCCTGGCCTCCCGCATCGTCGTGGACGAGGAAGGGACCCCCTGGGTGGAAAGCGGCAGCTTCCTGCCCAAGGAGGAGGCGGTTCCGATGATCACCGTCCGTACGCTGGACGAGGCGGAGCCCGCCCTAGGTGCCGCCATGGACATCCATGGGGAACGGCTGTACCGCTGCGCCATCTATCAGGGGGCCGAAGGAGCCGCCTGGCTGTATGTCGATTTCCACCATATACTTTGCGACGGATTCTCCCTCGTGCTGATGCTGCGGGAGATCGAGCGCTGCTTCAACGGGAAGAAAGCTGCCGGTGAATGGGTCGATGGCGGAACCATCGCCCAGGAGGAAGAGGCGCTGCGGGCCGACGAGGCCCGGATGGCCGAGGCGCGGGACTGGTATGCGAAGACCTTCTGCGATGCGGTCGAGACGGATTCCCTGCCGCTCCCGCAGAGCACGCAGGCCGGTACGCCGTCCCGGATGAATTACAAGCATTTCCCGCTGAACATCGCCAAGGAAGACATCCAGGAGATCATGCGCAAATGGGATGTCGGTGAAAGTACGCTGATGCAGGCGGCCTGGGGCTTGCTCCTGGCGGCCTACAGCGCCGAGGACAAGGCCTCTTACTGCACCGTTTATTTCGGCCGCAGCGACCGTCGCACCCTGTCCACCGTCACGATGATGGTCCATACCCTGCCCGTGTTCGTCCAGGCGGGCGGGGACACACCGCTGGGCGATGTGTTCACGGCGCTTTCCGACCAGATGCAGAAAACCCAGGACATGCAGTTCTACGCTTATCAAGACGCCGTGAAGGATCTCGGCTTGAACAACCAGGTCGCCTTCGTGTACCAGGGTTCCGTCCTGAACAGCAAACGCGGCCTGCACTTCGGGGAGAGTCCCGTGCACTACGAGGATCTGCGGCAGCCGGCGCCGGGCTGGAAGCTTTGTGCCGAGCTGTTCGAGACCGACGGCGTCTATTCCCTCAAGATCGCCTATGACAGCGCCGATTACGCGGATGCGTTCATGGAGGAGCTTGCGGGGAGCTACGAGGCGGTCCTCCATTCGATGATGACGGCAGAAACCGTGAAGGACCTGGAATACGCCACGCCGGAGCAGGTGAAGTGGCTGAACGGACTGAATCCCGAGATCCAGTCTCCGGACGCCCTCCCGACCCTCGTGGAGCGTTTCCGCCAGCATGTTGCCGAGCGGCCGGACGACATCTTCTGCGTGGCCGGTGACAAGCGGCTCACCTTCGCCGAGGTGGACCGGCTTACCGACAGCATCGACCCGTCCTATACCGTCCGCTGCGGGGAGCGCGTGGTGGGATTCTCCGTCCCCCGCGACGAGAGGATGGTGCTGGCCCCCCTTTCCATCGCCAAGGCCGGCCTCACGTCCCTTCCCCTGGACAGCAGCTATCCCGAGGAGCGGCTTTCCTTCATGAAAGAGGACGCAGCGGCCTATGACGGCGACGACGCCCTCGTGATCCTGTACACCAGCGGCACCACGGGGACGCCCAAGGGCGTGATGCTCAGCGAGAAGAACTTCCGGTGTTTCGCCGACTACAACACCCGGAACATTCAACTGAAGCCCGGCTCGCGCTACGCCACCTATGCCGGCTATGGTTTCGACGCTTTCCAGATGGACCTTTGGAGTTGTGTCTGGGCCGGCGCGACCATCTACATCATCCAGGACGACATCCGGTTCGACCTTGCGGGATTGAACGACTATCTGGTCAAGGAAGGGATGACCCACGTTTTCATGACCACCCAGATGGCCACCCAACTGGCGCTCAATTTCCCTGCCATCCCGGGCCTGAAGTGGCTGGGAACGGGCGGAGAGAAGCTCATGAGCCTGGATCCGCCGTCCTATGCCCTGCTCAACGCCTATGGACCCACGGAAGCGACCGTGTACGTGTGCAGCCACTATGTCGATAAGAACGAACCCAATATCCCCATCGGCAAGCCCAATGGCGACGTGGAACTGTTCATTGTCAACCGCTATGGGAAGCAACTCCCCTGGGGCGCCTCGGGCGAACTGATCATCGCCGGACCGCAGGTGGCCGCCGGCTATCTGAACCAGCCGGAGAAGACGGCCGCCGCTTTCGTGGACTGGAATGGCAAGCGGGTGTACCGCACCGGCGATGTCGTCCGCTACCGCGAGAACGGGGACATCGAATTCGTGGGCCGGAAGGACGGCCAGGTGAAGATCCGCGGTTTCCGCATCGAACTCAAGGAGGTGGAGGCGGTCATCCGGGAGTTCCCGGGTATCAAGGACGCCACGGTACAGGCCTTCGAGTATCCGACCGGCGGCAAATACATCGCCGCTTACGTCGTGTCCGACGAGAAGGTCGATGTCAAGGCCCTGAACGCCTTCATCATGGACCGGAAGCCGCCCTACATGGTTCCGGCGGCCACGATGCAGATCGACGCCATCCCGCTGAACCAGAACCAGAAAGTGAACCGCCGCGCCCTGCCCGAACCGGTCATCGGCGCCGGCATCGAGGCGGAGGAAGAATCCAACGCCCCGCTCAATGTCCTGGAGCAGCAGCTCAAGGACATGGTCGCCTCCGTCGTGAACACCGACGCCTTCGGCCTGACGACGGACCTCCGCATGGCCGGACTGACCTCCATCCTGGCGATCAAACTGGCCACGCAGATCTACAAGCGCTTCGGCGTCCAGCTGGATTCCAAGCTCCTCGCGGGCGGCGGAAGCATCCAGACGATCGAGAATGAGATTCTTGCGCAGACCGTCCTTTCCGGGAACGTCGCGGCTCCCGCCGGATCCCGGGAGGAGGCCGCCGCGGACGCCGTCCCTGCGTCCGTCCCGCTGTCCTACTCCCAGACGGGCGTGTATTTCGAGTGCATGAAGAATCCGATGTCCACGCTGTATAACACGCCGATGTGCCTGCATCTTCCCGATGACGTCACGGTCGATGCCCTGCGCACGGCGGTGCAGAAAGCCGTGGCGAACCATCCGGCCCTCTTTGTCCAGTTCACCACCGATGAAACGGGCGTCGTCCAGGTCATGGGCGACCGCGAAGCGCCGGTGGAGGTGGAGGAGTACACGATGACCGACGAGGAGGCCCTCGCTTTCCGCCAGGGCTTCGTCCGTCCCTTCAACCTCGCGAAGGAGCGTCTCTTCCGCTATGCCATCGTCAAGACCGGAAAGGACCTGTACCTGTACTGCGACATCCATCACCTGGTGTGCGACGGCTATTCCTACGACCTGTTCATCCATGAACTCTGCGACCTTCTGGACGGTAAGGAGATCGAGCCCGAAATGTGCAGTTACGCGCAGTTCGTCACCGAACAGAAAGCGGCCGAGCAGGGTGAGGACTTCGCCGCATCCGCCGATTTCTTCCGGGAGCGCCTCGCCGACGTGGAGAACGTGACGGAACTTGCGCCGGACCTGACCAATCCCCGTCCGCAGGGAGAAAACGGCCGCGTGTTCGAGCCCCTCGTCTGGAAAGACGCCGAACAGTTGGCCAAGGCCCAGGGCGTCAATCCTTCCGCCGTCCTGCTGAGTGCCGTCTTCTACAGTCTGGCCCGTTTCTCGGGCAGCGACGACGTGTGCATCACCACCATCTCCAACGGCCGCAGCAACCTGAAGGTGTCCAATACCATGGGCATGTTCGTGAACACCCTGGCGCTCCGTGCGAAGATCGGCGGCCAGAGCGTGAAGGAATTCCTGCACGAAAGCGCTGCGACCTTCGAACAGACCCTTGCCCACGAAAACTATCCTTTCGCCCGCATCGCCGCCGACTACGACCTCAAGGCCGACATCATGTTCGCCTACCAGATCGGCGTCCTCAGCGACTACCGCGTGGGCGGAAAACCGGTGCAGGTCGATGAAACCATGGAACTCAACGTTCCCAAGTTCAAGATCGCCTTCTACATCACCGAGGTGGAGGGCAAGCCCTCCGTCGCCATCGAGTATGACAACGGCAAGTACAGCGAGGCCATGATGCAGAGCCTCGCCCGGAGCGTGGTGAAGGCCGTCAGCGCCTTTGCCGCCGATGCCGGGGCGCCGCTTCGCAGCCTGTCCCTGGTGGACAAGAAGCAGGCCGCCCTGCTGGACGGATTCAACGTGACGGACGTGGACTATGACGCCGGCGAGACCATCGTCTCCCTGTTCCGTGCCCAGGCCGCCGAAACGCCGGACAACCTGGCCGTCGTGTATCATGACGTGCGGCTCTCGTACAAGGAGGTGGATGAAAAGACCGATGCCATCGCGGCGCAGGTCCGGAAGATTGCCGGCGAAGGCCCCGAGACCGTGGTGTCCATTCTCATCGGCCGCAGCGAGGGGATGGTGCTCTCCGCCCTGGGCGTGCTCAAGTCCGGTTGCGCCTACCAGCCGCTGGATCCCAGCTACCCCGCCGAGCGCCTGAACTTCATGATGCAGGACGCCTCCGCCAAGCTCCTCATCGCCGAGGAAGAACTGCTGGAGAAGGTCGATTACAAGGGGCCGGTGCTGCTGACCAAGGACCTGGCCGATATCCGGCCGGAGCCCGGCGCAGCCGGCCGTTCCGCCAAGCCGGAAGACCTCTTCATCCTGCTGTACACCTCCGGCTCCACCGGCCAGCCCAAGGGCTGCCAGCTGGAACACCGGAACCTCGTGGCTTTCTGCCACTGGTACCGGCGCTACTATGGGCTCAAGCCGTGTGACAAGGTGGCCGCCTACGCCTCCTTCGGCTTCGATGCCTGCATGATGGACATGTATCCGGCGCTCACCACGGGCGCGGCCGTCGTCATCGTCGGCGACGACATCCGCCTGAACCTCCCGGATTTGAACAAATACTTTGACGAAGAAGGGGTTACGCACTCCTTCATGACCACGCAGGTGGGCTGTCAGTTCGCCATGAACTGCGAGAACCATTCCCTCCGCCACCTCTCCGTGGGCGGAGAGAAGGTGCTGCCGCTCACCCCTCCGACCGGCTATCAGTTCCACAACTGCTACGGCCCGACCGAATGCACCATCTTCACGACCACCTATCCGATGAAGGAGTTCGAGCAGAACGCCCCCATCGGCAAGCCGCTGGACAACCTGCGCCTGTTCGTCGTGGACAAGGATATGAACCGCCTCCCGCTCGGTGCCGTGGGTGAACTGCTGGTGTCGGGTCCCCAGGTGGGCCGCGGCTACCTGAATCTTCCGGAAAAGACGGCCGAGACCTTCATCGAGTGGAACGGCCTCCGCTGTTACCGGACGGGCGATGTGGTCCGCTATCTCCCGGACGGCAACATCCAGTTCGTGGGCCGCAGCGACGGCCAGGTGAAGATCCGCGGCTTCCGCATCGAGCTCAAGGAAGTGGAGGCCGTGATCCGGGAATTCAAGGGCATCAAGGACGCCACGGTCCAGGCCTTCGACTATCCGAACGGCGGAAAATTCATCGCAGCCTATATCGTCAGCGACAAGAAGGTGGACGTACAGGCGCTGAACGCCTTCATCAAGGAGCGCAAGCCGCCGTACATGGTTCCTGCCGCCACGATGCAGATCGACGCCATCCCGCTGAACCAGAACCAGAAGGTGAACCGGCGCGCCCTGCCCGCCCCGCAGATCCAGGTCGAGGAGCGTGAGTACGTGGCTCCGGAGGGCGAGGTGGAGAAACTCTTCTGCGACATCTTCGCCGGGATCCTGTCCATGGACAAGGTGGGCGCTACGGACAACTTCTTCGAGCTGGGCGGCACGTCCCTCATGGTGACCAAGGTCATCATCGAAGCCGACAAGGCCGGCAAGCATGTGGCCTACGGCGAAGTCTTCGACCATCCCACGCCGCGCCTGCTGGCGCAGTTCGTGAGCGGAGCAGCCCCGTCGGCGGAGACCGATACCGTCGTGGAAAGCTTCGACTACAGCGGCATCGACGCCATACTGCAGCGGAATATCGTGAAGACCTTCCTGGAAGGGAAGCGGCAGTCCCTGGGCAACGTCCTCCTGACCGGAGCCACGGGCTATCTCGGCATCCACCTGCTGCGCGAACTGATTGACTCCGATGCCAAGACCATCACCTGCCTGGTGCGTTCCAAGAGCCAGGAGACCGCCGAACACCGCCTCAAGAACCTGCTCTTCTATTATTTCGAAACCTCGTTCACGGACCTGTTCGGCAAGCGGCTTTTCGTCGTGTGCGGCGATGTCACGGCCGATTTCGGGAAGGCCATTCCGGAAGGGTATCCGGCCATCGACACGGTGTTCAATTCGGCGGCCAACGTGAAGCACTTCTCCAAGGGAACCGACATTGAGGACGTGAATATCGGCGGAGCGCGGCGCTGCGTGGAATTCTGCCTGCGCACGAAGGCCCGGCTCGTCCATATCTCCACCACGTCCGTGGGCGAAATCTGGATCGATCGCGGGGACGGCAGCCCGGTCCCCCAGCTGGACGAACGGAAGCTCTGGTTCGGCCAGTTCCTGGACAACCGCTACATCCATTCGAAGTTCCTGGCCGAGCGCCTGATCCTGGAGGCCGTTGCCCACCATGGGCTGAACGCCAAAGTGATGCGCGTGGGCAACCTCGCCCCGCGAAGCTCCGACGGAGAGTTCCAGGCCAACTTCAACTCCAACAGCTACATGGGCCGTCTCAAGGTGTTCCACACCCTGGGCTGCTGCCCGGTTGACAGCTACGATGAACCCACGGAGATGTCCCCGATCGACGAGACGGCGAAAGCGGTGGTGCTCCTGTCTTCCACGCCCAAGGAGTGTACGGTATTCCAGCCCTTCAACAACCACACAGAGCTCCTGGGCGACATCCTGACGGTGATGGAGAAGGAAGGTGGCGCCATGCGTTTCGTGGAGATCGGAGAGTTCCAGCAGGCCGTCGCCCTGGCCGGACAGGATCCGGAGAAGGCGAAGCTGCTGGCCGCCATGCTGGCCTACCAGGATGTGGCGCATGGACAGCGCGCCCTGACGATCGAACGGGACAACCGCTATACCTGCAACGTGCTGCACCGGCTGGGCTTCAGCTGGAGCGACACCTCCAGCGAGTATATCACCCAGATGATCCGCCAGATCGCCGCCTTCGGATTCTTCGAGTGATTCCCGCCTTTTGCGTTGTCAAAAACAAATCCTAACTTTGCCGCCCGGAATTGAATCATGGATCCAACCAAGAAGAGAAGGGTTTCCCGCCTGTTCATCGTCGTAATCGCCGCCGTCCTGGTGGAGATTATCTCCATCGCGCAGTATGAACGGGTCAAGTCGGCGATGGAGGAGGAGATGGGCGTCCGGGCCCGGGTGGTCCTGGGTGCGATGGGCGCGGAAGTGGGGCACATGATGGAACTCACGGAAGCGACGATGCGGGAAAACATGTGGAAAGTGCAGCAGGATCTCGAACATCCCGATTCGGCCTTCATCTCCCTGGTCTATCTGGTGGATGACAACCCCCATGTCGTCGGCGGTTTTCTGACCTTCGTCCCGGATTACTACCCTTCCAAAGGCCGCCTGTTCGAGCCATATGCCAAGAAAAGCGACGGCGTCATCACGCTGTCGCAATTCGCGGGAGAGGAGCATGATTATACCCAGAACGAGTTTTTCAAGCGGGCGCTGGAGTCCAGGCAGCCTTTCTGGTCGGAGCCCTATGTCGATGCCGCCGATTCATCGGAGACCTTGATCACGTATGCGGCCCCGGTCCTGGACGGAAAGGGGCGGATCGCCGCCATTTGCGGCCTGGATATGGATGTTTCCTGGCTGGGAGACACCCTGAATGCCAGGCAGCCCTTCCCTTCGTCCTTCGGCCTCCTGTTGACGGACGACGGCGCGCTGGTCGCCGGTCCGCCGGAAAGCCGGACCTCCCGGGCCGATTTGGAAGCGGTCCTCGAGGAGATCCGTCATGGACAGGGTCAGAACGACGGAAAGGAGATTTCCTACCGCAGTTACCAGATGGTCCGGGCTCCTTACTGGCAGGTCGTGCAAGTGTACCGTACCCAGGAGGTTTTCGCCCGTATCTGGAAGATGCGGCGGCAGCAGGTCCTGCTGGTGCTCCTGGGCCTGGCCATTCTCGCTTTCATGATCGAGCGTTTCGCCCGCAGTGAAGCCAAGCTCCGGGAAGCGTCCGCGGAACAGGCCCGCATGAGCGGCGAGCTCACGGTTGCCCGGCGCATTCAGCAGGAAATGCTTCCTAAGACGTTCCCTTCCTTCGTGTATGGCTCCCTGGAGCCGGCCCGGGAAGTGGGTGGAGATATCTTCGACTTTTATACCCGTGACGGCAAGCTGTTCTTCTGCATCGGCGATGTGGCCGGGAAGGGGGCAGCGTCAGCCATGCTGATGTCGGTGGCCCATTCGCTGTTCCGCATGGTTTCCCGGACGGAGGAGGATCCTGCCCGGATTCTGTCCGTCCTCAATGGCGAACTCTGCCGGGGTAACGACAGCAACATGTTCGTAACCTTCTTTGTCGGCTGCCTCGACCAGTACTCCGGCGAGCTGGACTACGCCACGGCCGGCCATGAAAAACCGTTCGTTCTCGCGGAGGATGTTACCCTGTTGCCCGCCAAGCCCAATCTTCCCCTCGGCGTTTTCCCGGACACGCACTTTGAGGGACAGAACTGCACGCTCTCTCCCGGCACGACGCTTTTCTTATACACGGATGGTCTGACCGAATCCAAAGATGTTGACCGGAAGCAGTTTGGACGGGACCGGGTGGAGACCGTGTTGAAATCCTTCATGAAATCCGCGGACCAGTCTCCGGCTACCCTGGCATCCGTTTTGAGCAAAGCAGCCCATAAATTCGCTGGGAAAGCGCCTCAGAGCGACGATCTGACGATGCTTGTCATCCGCTTTGCTCCGGAGGCCATCCTTCGTGATCAGATTATCCTGGTCAATGACATCAAGGAAGTGAGCCGGCTGAACGAATTTGTCAAGGCGTTTTGTGGAAAGCTCGATATCGTCCCGAAGACGACGGCTGCCTTACGGCTCGCGCTGGAAGAATCGGTGGTCAATGTCATTAATTACGCCTATCCTTCCGGGTACAAGGGTTCCGTGGATATCCTCGCCGAAAGTGACCGGAAGCAGTTGCGCTTTACCATTACGGATTCCGGCACACCTTTTGATCCGACGACCGTCCTGGAGGCCGATACGACCTTGGAGGCCGAGGACAGGCCGATTGGCGGGCTGGGCGTTTTCCTCACCCGTAAGATGATGGATTCGATTTCCTATTCCCGCCGCCATGGACAGAATGTTTTACTTTTAACCAAATACTTATGATGACTACTTCGATTCAGGAACTGGACGGCAAACTGGTCGCGACCCTTTCCGGGGAACTGGACACTGCCGCCGCACGGGAAACCGAGCAGGCTCTTCAGCCTCTTCTGGATAGTAAGGGGAAGCCTGTCATTATCGACTGTACTTCCCTGGAGTACATTTCTTCGAGCGGTCTTCGGATTCTGCTGGGCATTCTCAAGCAGAGCAAGGCGAGCGGTTCGAGCGTCGTGCTCCGGAATGTCAATGATGTGATTCGTGAGGTTCTG
>JAEEGJ010008586.1_pt1 | contig 28038 bp, 23 predicted proteins | sample 8958761 | NCBI WGS metagenome assembly JAEEGJ01 (sample SAMN16246546, study PRJNA631951) | gut metagenome | biome: gut microbiome; feature: rumen; material: RS-attached | host: Bos | place: Iran: Karaj | collected 2018-10 | reverse complement strand
TGAAAAAAAGGTAAATTCATATAAGGATTTACCTTTTTTACCTGTAGTGCGCCTAGCGGCGCACGTTTCTAACGGGTTTAAGTCCCAAGTCCGCCCGGTAGTGGGAAGGATATAGCCGAAGGCAAGGGTGTCCATCGTGAGGTGGAATCTGAAGGAAGCTGGATGTGAGGAACATACTAACTCACGGGCAAATCTCTGGTCTAACGAACAGAAATCTCATATGAGGTCACGTATGAGGGTAAGGCTGCTAAGCAAGGCGAAGCCCTATAACTACACGGAATCATACGTGATAAATGAGGCAGATGGATGGAGAGGAAGAAACGTGTGGTACCTAGGGAGGTCTGTGCGGTATGCTCTGAAAAGAGTAACCATTACCTGAAGTAATACTGAACGCACAGAAGTCAGCAAAGGTCATAGTAGCCGAGAGGTGAAGGACTGTAATCTCCACATGATTTTCAAATTTATTTACTAAATAAATAACTGGTTATTTCTATCTCTATTTTTCACATGCATCTTCTATTTATTTACATAATTTATTGTTTTGCATTTTAAATGTTACTTTAGGGTTTAAAGTCCAAAACGCCAGATCCATAGCATGTTTCAGCGTTTCATTTTTTTAATCACTGGTTAATAATTATTGCCTATGTTTATCGCTTAATTATTTTTTACCATCCAACCAGTCATCTTTTTTTTTCCCTTAAAGAGTCAGTCAAAAAATTTCCCATAGTCCAACTATCAAAACTTGACAAGGAGGATTTTCTTATGAACAAATTTTTTACTGACCCCGACGTCACATACGAGGAAGACATTGACCGCGAGATGCTAGAAGCATGCCAGATCTTACGAGACGAGTTTTGGAAGCGCAGACCCATCAAGTGTCTTATTAAAGAACCTCAGCACTCCCCACAGGTCATAGAGGCGTATGATACAGACGCGTCCTGGGCAAGCTTAGTCGGGCCTGACTATGTAATCCATCCTTTAGATGATGGATTAGCCGTTGTGATGCATGAAGAAGGTAGAAATGTCTTGCGACCTAATGTCCGGCTGTATTTCCCATCTCAGGACAAAGAAATTATTATCTTTGGTACTCTAATAATTGCTGGTCTTTGTAATTTAGATTTAGAATGCACCATCCCCTATGAGGGTCCATGGATCTGTTCTATTGATTACAATGATATTTCCAAGATTTCTAATTACATTAGAGATCTTAATTGAATAGGGGATGTCTGTTATGAAATATGCCAAAATAGCAAATATTGCCCCCTTATTAAAGTTTTATCTTGATAATGGTATAATCTCTTTAGATGACATCATGAACTCCCATAATAAGGAGGAATTGATGATTAAAATACTAAAGGAGATACATAAAAGTGCTATAACACCTGGTAACGCTGAGGGCAAAAGATGGTCAACGTATGTTCCAGATACTACTCGTCCCAACGGCCGTAGACAGGTGAGATTTAAAGAAAAAGAGGACTTATACAAGTTTCTGCTTGATTTTTATCAAATTAAGGGTGATGGAACAAAAAAGCTTTTTTCGGAAGTGTTCACAGAATGGGTTGAATACAAGAAAGGTTTTATTTCAGCTTCTAATTCAAAAAAATCCATATCTCCATCAACAATTAGAAGATACGAAAGAGATTATGGAAACTATATCGCTGATTTAGAACTTGCGGATATGGCTATTGATAGCGTAACAACGCCGAAGCTTATGAATATGTTGGCTGGAATGATTAAGAAGCACAGGATGATGGAAAGCTGTGCAAGTAATGTCATAGGTTACGTAAAGGGAGCTTTTCATTATGCCTATTTATGTGAATACATTTCAAAGGACCCGGCAGATAGAATTGATAGAGATCTTCTTTTAGCTCAATGTGAGTTTACTGCTGTAAAACAGGATTCTGAACGAATACTCACAGTATCTGAGTTAAAGAAGCTAATTGAGGCAATTAAAAAACACAATACTGTTCATCCGTTATATATGCCTGATTATGCAATTATAATTGCCACCATGGTGGGACCTAGAGTTGGTGAGCTATCAACTCTTAAATGGACTGATATCGACTATGAAAACGGTCTGATTCACATTGTCAGGTCAGAACACAGGCTTGATTATTCAGATAAAAAATCAGAAATTGTCATAGGCCTTCCTAAAAATCGAAAGACCCGTACAATTCCATTAAATGAAGAAATCATTGAAGTTCTGGAGATTATTAAGAAGAAAGAGTTGCCAAGTCCAGAAGGTTATATTTTTACAAAAGAAGATGGCAGTAGATACACAGGGCATGACATAGGATGTGCTGCTGCAAGAAGAGCTGAAGAAGCCGGTATCGGTAGTACATCAATTCATGAAATCAGACGAACTGTTTCTTCACTTCTTAACACAGAACTTCCAAGAAGAGTTGTTGCTGAGTTGATGGGTCATACCGAACGCGTAAATGCTGGAAACTATGACTATTCTACTGCTGAATATGCAGAAAAGAAGCAGGCTCTAAAGAATGTGTACTCAAAAGTACTCAATTTTTCAGAATTTTCCCCAAAAACAAAAAACACGGGAACCGCATAAATATTGCGTTTCCCGTATCATTTAGGTAGTAGCGAGAGGGGGACTTGAACCCTCGACACCGCGGGTATGAACCGCGTGCTCTAGCCAGCTGAGCTACCTCGCCATATCGTCGCTCGTCAATCACAAGCGACTTGTATAATATACCTCTAATACCCTATTGTTGTCAACAGCTTTTTTAAAAAAATCTTAGATAATAATTCACATTCTTCAAGCAAGTCAGTTTATCCCCCAAAAGGTATACAAGGGGCGGCACATAAAAGTGCCACCCGCGAGGTGTAGGGTAATCTATCAAGGCATGGCAAATAAGCCAAAATGCCCGCTTGGGCATGTAATTCCCGGGCTCTCGTCATTGTTTTTCTCTTCCCGCGCATTTACGCGCATTTTATATCAATATACAGAATAATTGTACGCCTGATTTTTACAAAATCATTACTCACACGTAGACCATTTTTTTCATTACCCCTAATAACGCAAAATCCAGAAAAAAGCGGAAAAAACCAGCAAAAATGTCGCCAATTTTGCTTGTGATTTACCTGTCAAATAGAGCTTTTCCCCTGAGGCAGGTAATCATTACCTGTGGCAGCAAAATCTCTAAGAAAAAAAGGTAGTCGCTAGTCGCGAAAGCTACTATCAATCCTGTAAAATTGGATCCCCAGGGGTAATTAAAAAAAGTCGTTACCTGTATTTAGAGCAAATCTCTATATCAAACGTAATTTTTAGTTTTATATCGTTTATTCATAATCTTATTATCGCCTCTACATATTTCGACCGTTTTCTACCGAGGTCGTCTCCGATTTAGACTCCGATTTTGACCCTCGATTTTTACTCCGATTTCGCCCCCAATTTTGACTTCCGCCATTCATTTGTCCACAGTCCCAACTCCGCCCCTGCCCAAAGCCGATTAGCTCAACAACCAGAATCTCAGCTTCTCCTGCCCCGAAGCCGACATGCCAAGCAGCCAGTCCCCCACTTCGCCTGCCCCGGTTGGTGACCATTTTGCACAAAATTAGGCCCTTGACGACGGGCCTGATGGTGCTACAATCCAAACGCCGGAGCAGGCAAGTCTTCTATACAACTTTGTGAATCCACTTTCCGCTCCTGAATCTCAGGGTGAAAATGATGGCTCTTATGCCCCAGTCGCTGAACATACCGATCCAGACGCCCATTGGGCCGATGCCTGCTACTCTGATGAGGAAGGTGGCCATGGTAACACGACAGAGCCACATAGTAAGGCTTGCAATGATCATTGAGAACTTCACGTCGCCGGCTGCGCGAAGGCTGTAGGCGGTGATAAATGAAGGTGACCAGAGGATTGGCTTAACAATGGTGATCCAGCCCAGCATATAGATGCAGAGGGCTGCGCTGGCCTGTTCCATGCCGGCCAGGTGGACTACAGGGCGTGCTATGGCATAGGTAAAAAGACAACTTACCGTAATTGCAATGTATCCCCATCCTATCATCTTCTTGGTGTAGTAAATAGCCTCATCTTTTCTTCCGGCGCCAAGGCACTGCCCTATCACTGTCATAAGGCCGATTCCAACGCCGCATCCTGCTACGCCGTTGACGTTCTCGAAGATGTTGGCCATGGCCTGGGCTGCAATGGCTGTGGTTCCAAGAAGGGACACTGAAGACTGGATGGCAAGCTTACCAAACTGAAACATGGAGTTCTCGATGCCATTGGGGATTCCCATAGCCAGAATCCTCTTTATTTTGCCCGTATCCGGTTTTATCTTGTGGTAGCTGGCTACTCTTATCTCCTGATTCTTTCTGGCCAGAAGAGCCAGTATTACGATGGCGGAAAAGAGCCTTGAGAGTAATGTAGCAAGTGCCGCTCCAAATACTCCCATCCTGAATGCGAAGATAAAGAGTGCGTTGCCGGCAACGTTAAGGAGATTGGATATAATGGCAACGTTCATGGGAAGCTTGGTCTTGGACTGCGCCCTGAAAACTGCTGCTCCGGCTGCCGAAAGAGCTATGCCGGGATATGAAAGGATGCTCAGGAGGAAATAAATCCTGGCAGCCTTCATAACGTCTGCTTCTATCTCACCGAATATAAGTGTGAGAAGGATGTCCCTGAAGATAAGGCAGAATAGCATAACAAGAGCTGATAGAAGCGCGGATACAAAGATGATCTGTGATGCTGCTTCATTAGCTCTTTTCATGTCCTTCTGGCCTACGTAAGTGGCGCAGATGATAACTCCTCCGGTGGCCATGGCGGCGAAGGCCTGGACGACCAGGTTGTTGATGGAGTCGACGAGGGAGACGCCAGAGAGGGCGGCTGCGCCTACGTTGCTGACCATCATGGAGTCGGCCATGCCCATGAGGGAGTTTAAGAATTGTTCAGCTATAATAGGAATCAGCAACAGGAAAAGTCTCCTGTTGCTGAATAAATGATTATCATTCATTTTTACATTTTTTCAGGGGAACTGAATCCCAACATATCTATTCCTGTATCAAGAATCTTAAGCGTTACTGCAAGAAGTGCGATATAGCTCTCCTTCTTGTTTGCATCAGGCTCAGAAAGGATCTTGGTGCCGTGGTAGAAGCTGTTGAAGCAGTTGCTGAGCTCGTAGATAAATGCACATATTCTGTTAGGTGCAAGGTCACGTGCTGCGCTCTCTACGGCGTCGGCAAATCTGGTGATTGCAAGCATAAGGTCCTTCATTGCAGGGCTGTCAGGGTTATCCAGCTTGGCATCCTTGACACTGCCACCCTCAGCCTCGTACTTCTTGAGAATAGACTTAATACGGACAATAGTGTAAAGGATATATGGACCTGTATCTCCCTCAAAGGAAGTAAACTTCTCAATATCAAAGATATAATCCTTGGAAGGCTGGTTAGACAGATCTCCATACTTAAGAGCTGAAAGCGCAACCTTCTGAGCTGTGCTTCTTGCCTCAGTCTCATCCATATCAGGATTGCTCTCCTTGATCCTGTTATACATCTTCTCATTGATCTCCTGAACCAGGCTCTCAAGATGCATAACACCGCCCTCTCTTGTCTTGAAGGGCTTGCCGTCAGGACCGTTCATGGTTCCGTTACCTACAAAGCGAAGGTCTGTCTCAGGAAGAGCCAGCTTGGTCTTCTTGGATGCACGAAATACCTGCTCAAAGTGAAGTGCCTGTCTCTTGTCTGTGAAATAGTAAATAGCGTCAGGACGATACTCCTTCATACGCTCCATAATGGTTGCAAGATCAGTTGTTGCATAAAGAGCTGCTCCATCTGACTTAAGTACCATACAAGGAGGCATCTCTTTTGTATCAGACTCCTGAGCAACATCGATAACCAGCGCACCCTGGCTCTCATGAGCATAGTCATGTGCCTTGAAGTACTCAACCATCTCAGGAATAATATCGTGTACGTCTGACTCACCCTTCCAGAGGTCAAAGTGAACGTTCAGACTGTCATAGTTCTTTTTTAGATCAGGAATAGAAACATTCATGATGTGGTGCCAGATAGCTCTGTAAGCCTTGTCACCATCCTGCATGCGCTTTGTAGCTTCAAGTGCAGCTTCCTTGTACTCTTTTGCTGCCTGCTTCTCTTCCTCGGAGGCATCATCAGCAGCCTTGCTCTTACCACTTGCACAAGGATAGATCTCAGCCAGCTCCTGGATTGTGAAAGGAGGCTCCTTAGGGAAAGGTCCCTTGAAATCAGAATCAAAGTATGGAAGCTCAGGGTGACGGCACTTAAGCTCAGTGATGATAAGTCCCATCTGAAGACCCCAGTCGCCCATGTGGATATCGCCTATAACGTTGTTTCCGGCATACTTAAGGATTCTCTTAACTGCCTCGCCGATAATAGCGGGACGAAGATGTCCAACATGAAGAGGCTTAGCAACATTTGCTCCGCCGTAGTCCAGGATGATTGTAGGCGCATGGCCGGGCATCTTAACACCCATGTGCTTCCCATGAAGCATCTTAACCACATATCCTCTTACGAAATCACCACTGACAGTGATGTTAAGGAATCCGGGCTTAACGGACTCCACCTTCTCAAACATCTCATTGCCCTGAAGCGCAGCAGCAACCTCATCAGCGATAATGAAAGGCGCCTTGCCATACTTCTTGGCACCTGCCATAGCTCCGTTGCACTGATATTCGCACAGATCAGGTCTGTTGGAAATTGTTACCTTTCCCAGCTCCCTGTCGTATCCGGCTGCCTCAAAAGCATTTCCTACTTCCTTTGAAATTAGCTCAAGTACTTTTTCCAAAATCTTTCCTTCTTTCTCAATTAATCTGTTTACTGTATTTCAAAATAATAATCTATCACATTGATCCATAGAGTCATGGTCTGCTCTGAGAACATTCCATTCTCTCCTACAGGGTTGTATATAGTTTCTCCGTTGTTGAGCGTGATCTTGAAATTATCGTAGTCGATAGTCCACATGCTGGCCTTGTCACCAACAACCACATTGTAGTCATATGTGTTGGGCACGTTCTTGTTAAAGGATGCACTCTCCATTCTGGCTCCCAGACTGCTAAACTCATTAGTCACAGTCAGGCAATACTTCATCAGAATCTCAAAAGTATGGTCATCGGGAACAATTGACGGATCAACTACCTGGATAGAAATCATATCATAAAGCAGATTTCTGTCAATTTTCCTGCCTTCCTGGAGCACATTTTCATCAATAAAGTCGCACAGACCGCCAACTGTCTTGCCATTCCAGAGCACCGTATTGTCACGTACCAGTCCGTTAGGTCTTATCAGAACAGTACCGTCCATATCGTACACATTGGCAAAGGCATAGCTGGTATGGGTTAAACCAACCTGATCATAAAACTCGTCTATCATCTCATCCACGTTTTCAAAATTCTCAAAGTTATAAACAGCTCCATATTCTTCCTCGAACTGTTTAAAAAGATCATCCAGCTCATCTTCCACGTCATGGCCGGTAGCATCGCCATACTCATAGGAATATTCATAATGTTCTACATAAGGACCATCCGCCAGGTCATATTCATTTATTGTATCTCTGACCTTGTTCACCAATGCCCTGACAGCAAAAGCACCCGCTATCGAAACCACCAGCAAAACGCCTACGATTGCAAGCACTATAGGCAGTACGTTTTTCTTCTTAGCCGGCGCAGGCATCGAAGTAGGCGCAACATTTATATCATTTACGCTTACCGGACATCCACACTGATTGCAAAACTTCTGCCCAGGCACAACCTGAGCCCCACAATTCGTACAGAACACTTCCCTACCTCAATTTTCCTCTTTTTATAGAATAAACAGCCACATTATATACTAGTTGCACTCACTTTTTCAAGCTCCCTCTGAGCCTTGGAAAAGCTGCAGCCGCAATAATCCTGCCTGTACAGTCCATACTCTTTAGACAGCTCAATGGACCTCTTATATCCATTCTTTTTCTTGAAGTCAGATGGCAAAAAAGCTATACCCGCCTCTTTACCTGCTGCCTCTCCAACTTCATTGAGCACCTCAGCATTCTTAAGTGGACTGATCGTCAGCGTCGTAGTAAAGAAATCAAATCCGCCTTCCTTAGCTACCCTTGCGCTCTCACGAAGTCTTAGCTCAAAGCACTTCCTGCATCGCTCTCCGCCTTCTTTGCAGTCCTCATACCCCTTAACAGCCGAAAAGAAATCCGAAGGCACATAATCGCCCTCAATTATCTCAATCCTGCGGCCACCCAGAGCATTGTACTCACTGATAAGTCTCTTTTCCTCAGCAACTCTCTTGCGATACTCGGCGTCCTCAGTAATATTGGGATTATAAAAGAACACCGTCACATCAAAGAACTGCCGAAGATATTCCATACAATAGGAAGAACAAGGCGCGCAGCAGGCATGAAGAAGGAGCCTCGGGTACTCACCCTTTTCCTGAAACTGCTCTATCATTCCATCAAGCTCTTTTGCGTAATTTCTCTTATTCATAAACCAAGCTCTCTGATTATCTCATCAACAATCTCGGATGGAGTCTTGTCATCAGTATCAATTGTTATGTCTGAAGCCGCCTCATATATCTCAATTCTGGAAGCCTGAAGCTCTTTTATCCTGGCCATGGGATCTTCGCTCTGAAGAAGCGGCCTTGTGGTGTCGCCCTTTATCCTCTCGTAAACGGTCTCAGGGCTCGCCTTCAGATAAACCACCTTGCCCGCTTCCTTAAGAAGTCGCCTGTTCTCTTCGCGAATAGGAAGTCCGCCTCCCAGTGAAATCACCATATTCCTCAGGTGATCATTAACTATCATCTTCAGAAGCTCCGTCTCCATATCCCTGAAGGTCTCTTCGCCCTCTTTTTCAAATATGGAACTGATGCTTCTCTTCTCGCTCTCCTCGATGGCCGCGTCGGTATCCATTAGTTCCAGATCCAGCCTCTCAGCCAAAGCTTCCGATACAGTGGTCTTGCCACTTCCCATAAAGCCTTCCAGAATGATGTTTCTGGCACCGGCTACCTCAAGAGAAAGTGATCTGTACACCTCATCCGCCTGCTCTTTAGTGATCTTAACTCCTCTGTCCGCATTCCACAGCTCATAGGCATCAATACCCTGATACAGCAGCATTTTAAGCCCAGAGAAAGTCTTGGCTCCAGCCGCCCTGGCAAGTCTTAAGAACTTGGTATCAAGAGGCTTGTAAACCACATCCAGCGCCGCATGCACATGAGAATAGAACTCTTCATCCTCAATAACAGCACTGTTAACATCAGGGAAAAGACCTACTGAAGTACACTGGATCGCGAAAAAGCTCTTCTCTCTAAGAAGAATCTCATGATAGTTGTTGATGTCCATGGCTACCACTCTGTCATCTTCAAGCTCAGCGCAGATCGCCTCCGCCTTCTCCAGAGTCCTGTTTAAAATGTAGACCTTCCTTGCTCCCTTATTTATACACAAATGAGCAGTTGGCCTGGCGACGCCTCCTGCTCCTAAAATAACAACCGTTTCGTTTTCAAGCTCGATGCCCTCTTCCTGCATAGCGCGGTAAAGACCGGTCATATCCGTATTATATCCGCGATACCCCTTAAGGGCTTCATCCCTTACAAGAGTGTTCACTGCACCGATGCTCTCTGCCAGTGGATCAGTGTACTTGAGGTACTCAAGAACATCACTCTTATAAGGAACAGTCACGTTCATTCCCTTTATCCCCAGTTCATAGGCACCCCTTACCGCTGCCTTCAGCCCATCTGCCGGCACCTCAAAGGGCACATACACCAGGTTTATACCCAGCATTTCGGAAAAAGAGTTGTGGATGAGCGGAGACATTGTGTGCCTTACGGGGTTTCCGATTATTCCGCATACTATGGTGTTACCATCAGTAAAGTTTTGCATGTAAGCTCCTTAGTTTATGCTTGTTTCTTTAATCTGATCCTTACAATAACATCAGTTACCACTGCAAATATCACAAGGCAAATGGCCAGCATCTGTGACACGGGAAGTCCTGTGGTGTGCATGATCAGCTGATCTGTTCTAAGTCCCTCGATCCATGCTCTTCCAAGGCCGTAGCCGCCAAGATAAAGGAGAATGATCTCTCCATTGAACTTCTTGCGCTTGCAGTACAGCAGCAGGATTATGAACAGACACAGATTCCACAGACTCTCATATAAGAATGTGGGGCTTACCTGGATATAGTTCGTGGCATCGCTCATGTGAGCCCTCATCAGCTCAGTGATCTCGCCGCTTCTGACCATCTCTACAGGAAGTCTCATGGCAAGAAGTCCGTCCGTGTATTCTCCGAAAGCCTCTCTGTTGGTGAAGTTGCCCCATCTGCCCATTACCTGGCCAAAGACAAGGCCGAACATGATGGTATCTCCGAACAGCAGAAAGCTCTTTTTCTTGATCCTGGTGTATACGTAGATAGTGGTAAAGCCTGCAATTACTCCGCCGTAGATCGCAAGGCCGCCGTTTCTCAAATTAAAAACGCTTATCGGATTATTTTTGTAGTAATCCCATGCAAAGAATACGTAGTAAATTCTCGCACCGATGATTGAAAAAATGATTATATATACTGAAATATCCCAGTAGTCATCAGGGTTCTGGTCAGTCCACCTGGCAACTCGTGAAATTATCAAAAGAGCTACAAGAAAAGCCAGACCTATGATGACACCATATAAAGCTATGGTAAAACCAAAGATCGTAAAGTTCTTTGGTACATCCTTAAGATAGACACCAATGTTTGGAAAGGCGATGTCCATCTTCCCCATTATGTCAGGCATAAAATCCTCCCAAAATTATTAAACGTTAAATCTAAACAGGATAACATCCCCGTCCTGTACCACGTACTCTTTTCCTTCCATACGCACAAGACCTTTTTCCTTGGCTGCAGCGATGGAACCTTCGCGAAGAAGATCCTCATAGTTGATAACCTCAGCCTTGATGAAGCCTCTCTCAAAGTCAGTGTGGATCTTACCTGCTGCCTGAGGAGCCTTTGTACCGATCTTGATGGTCCATGCTCTTGTCTCATCCTCACCGGATGTAAGGAAGCTCATAAGTCCCAGTGTTCTGTAGCTTGCCTTGATGAGCTTATCAAGACCTGACTCTGTAAGTCCAAGGCTCTCAAGGAACTCGGCTTTCTCATCCTCGTCAAGCTCAGAGATCTCAGCCTCAATCTGAGCACTGATAACAAATACTTCGCTGCCGGACTTGGATGCAAGCTCTCTTACAGCTGCAACATGAGGGTTTGACGCGCCGTCATCTGCAAGGTCCTCATCCTTAACATTTGCAGCATAGATAACCGGCTTCCATGTAAGAAGGTCAAGGCTGTTTACAAAAGCTCTCTCCTCTTCGTCGCCGATTTCAAGCTCTCTTGCCATCTTGTTATCTTCAAGGGTAGCCTTTATCCTCTCGAGGATGTCAAGCTCTTTTGCCGCATTCTTGTCCATTCTGGCGAGCTTGGCAACCTTGGCGATCCTTCTCTCAAGAACCTCGAGATCAGCGAAAATAAGCTCAAGATTGATGGTCTCAATATCTCTTGCAGGATCAACGGATCCATCTACGTGTACAACGTTTGTATCCTCAAAGCATCTTACAACGTGAACGATTGCATCTGTCTCACGGATGTTAGCCAGGAACTGGTTTCCAAGGCCCTCACCCTTTGATGCGCCCTTTACAAGGCCTGCAATATCAACGAATTCAATGGTTGCAGGAGTAACCTTCTTTGAGTGATAGAGGTCTCCCAGTGCCTTAAGTCTTGCATCCGGTACTGCAACAACGCCCACGTTGGGATCTATGGTTGCGAAGGGGTAATTGGCTGCCAAAGCCCCTGCATTAGTCAGTGAATTAAAAAGTGTGCTCTTTCCTACGTTAGGAAGACCGCATATTCCGAGTTTCATAGATAATTTCCTTCTTTCTTCAATTAATGGAACTTTTTATGTACCTATATATATTATCGTAAATCGTTATAATTTCAAGTTAATAAAGCTAAACCTTTATTCATCTTCCACCAGGTACCAGTCATCATCGTCCTCATCATAATAGTAAAACTCATCTTCTTCCTCATCATAGTAGAAGAGCGTATCGCTCTCTTCATCGTAAAGATAAAGGTTATCATCTTCGTAAAGATACCAGATATCGTCCTCACTGTCATAAATCCAGTCATCTTCGTAATCTTCGTCATCGTAGTCGTAGCCATACTCACAGGAGCCGTTACTTAAGTTACATCCGTACTCGCTTTCATATTCGCCCCAGCCATTCCAGTTGTCTTCAAAGCCATTGTAATCATAGTAATCATCGTAGCCATTTGCTGACACGAACTGTTCAAGCCAGTCTATATACTCCTTATCAAAATCAATATCCTTATAAACACTCTTTAAACTCTGATAAAAATCCGGATCCCCATAGGGCAGAGAAACAGACATACCGGTCAGCTCGTTTTTATCAGATGTATGTCCATAATACGCAACAGCTGCCTTGAGCGCAGACATCAGTTTCTTTGCTTCATCGCTGCTGTTGTCGATACTTTCCACAAGGGCAAGAATGTCACTTATGTAATAATCAGACAAAGTAACATAGCTTTCATCTTCGCTCCAGAAATCCCAGAAATTCTTGCCGGCACGTCCTCTGGACATATGTATCTTACTGTAATTCTTATTTAAAAGAGCTTCCTCATTTTTGTAGGCATATGCCTTCCATGCAGCAAACAGATTCTTTGCTGTTGACTCGTTATAGAGGCCAATACAGGCAGAGTCTCCTCCGTCTTCATACTCATTATCCCTTATTATTGCATCAACTATAGTCTTTCCAAGAAGAGGCGTTGAGATTCCGGGGTTCTCTTCAAAATCCTTCATCCATCCCGAATAATTCCAGCCAAGTCCTGACTCAAAATCCTCCGACAAAACCGCATACCTGCAGAAAGGTGACAGCGCGTAGCAGGTTTCAAGATTCGCCATAATACAGCAGTCCATGCCGATAATGTCAAAGCGGATGTCCTTGTGTTCTGAAAAAGCCGATGCCATCTCAGCAATAGTCAGACTCGAATCTTCGCTCTGCCACTCATCATATCCAAATCCGTATACCGGACCACCGCCGTGATCCCAGAACAGGAAAAGATATCTCTCAGCAGGGTAATTTTTTTTGCAAAAGCCTATAAACTCTGAGAGCGTCTTCTTGGAGGTACAGTCCAATTGTCCCAGATTATCTCTTATAAGTGTAAGCTCCCCGTTCTCTACTTTATAGGTCTGGGCTGTTTTTGAAGAAATATCGTAATCCTGCCACTTTTTGGTACCCATGGTCTGGATTATGACATTTATATTTTCGCCGATGCCGGATTCAAGCATCTCAGAAATATCCGTTGTTGCTTCTCCTGCCTTAGTCTCAAGATCTGAGCCGTTCATGTATATCATGATAGTTGCGGATTTCGCATCAGTTCCAACCGATATTGAGCGCACAGAAGCACCAAGTGAAACGTTCCCTGCAATGCCAACGGGGATTACCTCTTCAGTTTGAGTCTCCATATTCTGATTCACAGCCACAAATTCTTCGCTGCTCTCCTCGCTGTCCTCCTCATCAAGAGGCACCATCATAATAATTATGAAGAGAACTCCCAGCACCACGAGAAGCCCGACCATTATCTTCAAAAAAAGGCCTATGTTTTTTTTCACTTAATTATTCTCCCGTCTGTTATTTCAGGTATCCTTCAAGCTTTGCCTTAGTCTCGGCAAAGTCAGCACCATCCATGATTTTCCCAACAATATGTCCCTCTTTGTCCACAAAAAATGATGAAGGAACATACTCGTATGAACCGGTAATATCATACAGATCATCACTGGTTCTCAGATTCAGGAATTTCGCACCTGCATCACTTAAAATATCCTTCGCATCAGATGCATTGGTTTCTATTCCGTCATAAACATCGCAGATAAGTCCGACAAGATTTATATTGTCAGGCAGCTCATTGTAAAACGAAGCATAATCTCCCATCTCAGCTATGCAGGGATCGCAATAAGTCCCCCATATACTAACTACTGTTATATCGTAGTCAGAAAAGATATCCTGGGTAACTACTTCCCCATCAAGGGATACTGTCTTAAATTTCAGCACCTTATCTGAAATCTCAGATTTAGGAATGTTAACTGTCGCAACAATGCCTGATGAGTGTGCCTGCTCAGTAGAATTCTCAGTTGCCGAAGCTTCTTCCGCTGCAGCGGATGCTTCCTCAGCGGATGCTCCCTCGGCAGATGCTTCCTCGACTGATGCTTCGGTTGCAGCATTACCCGAATTGATATTTTCAGCCTGGGCCACTTCCTGCTCTTCTACTATCTCCGTCTCATCCCATGTCTCTTCATCATCCGGCATCAGCATAAGCGCAATGAACAATACCCCCAACGCAGCAAATATAAATATCACCACATTTCTTATTACTTTTAGCATATCCCCTCCTGTAACGTAATCCTGTTACTGTTCTACTATCTACTATACCACAACACGCCCAAAACCTCAGTTCCCGGAATGGAAAGAAATTAAAGTATATGGTAAAATTAATGAATTAAATGTAATATATCAAAACGTTTTATCGACTCTTTCAAATGGAGGTACACAGAATGTTTGCTCAGTTGTTTGGTAAGTACCTGATTGGAAAATCAATCATTAAGGAATACATCTTTAAAGAGATTGTTGAAAAACAAAAATCCGTAAGAGTAAAACTTGGAACCATCGCTGTAGCAGAAGGCTTGCTGACAGAGGAACAGACCGAAGAAATCAACGCCCTGCAGCGTCAGCAGGACAAGCGCTTCGGTGACATAGCCATAGAAAATGGTCTGCTTACCCCTGAGCAGATGGAATCTCTTTTGTCAAAACAGGGAAGTGCATATCTGCAGTTCATTCAGCTCCTCACAGAAAAAACCGGGCTTACAACCTCTGATGCAGATCAGCTCGTAAAAGCTTTTCAGAAGGATTCCGGCTACACCGATGCTGAGATGGAAGCCCTTAAGGCAGATGATATCGATAATCTTATACCCCTGTTTGTGGTTTCCTCAAAGCCTCATATACGCGAACTGGCTGCACTGGTGACAAGGAATCTGGTGCGCTTTGTCTCATCGGATTTTTATCTTGAAAAGGCACAGCATGTCAAGGATTATGAATACGACCATCTGACCAGCCAGGAACTCTCCGGTGATGATAACGTATTCGTAGGAATCGCCTGCACAGATGATGATGCAAGTTTTGTAAAAGTAGCTTCAGCCTTTTCAGAGCAGGAAATATCTTCCGCCGGCGCATCAGCCTATGACGCTATCGGAGAGTTTATCAACGTTACCAACGGACTATATGTCACAGAGATCAGCAAGAAAGATATAGCTCTTGATATGGAGCCCCCGCTCAGCTTTAGCATGCAGACTGCGAAAGGTGATTTTTATGTTCTGCCCATTTACCTTGAAGGACACAAAATGGATGTTGTCCTGTCCATCAATGCAGAGTTTATTCCCGGAGAAAATCCAGAGAAAACAAGCGCTGTATTTTTCGAAGCTCCAATTGGCGGAGGCGAGTTAAGCCTTGGTAAGATCCTTATTGTAGATGATTCCCGCATGTCCAGAAATATTCTTCGAAATATTCTTGAGAAGGCCGGATATTCCATCTCCGGTGAAGCTTCCAACGGCGTTGAAGCAGTTGATGCCTTCCAGGAAACCTGTCCTGACCTCGTGACTCTGGATATCACCATGCCACAGATGGATGGTCTTGAAGCTTTGACCAAGATTCTGGAGATCGATCCGGATGCCAAAGCCATCATGATAACAGCCGCCGGTCAGCAGGACAAGCTGATAAAAGCCCTTAAGGTCGGTGCAAAGCGCTTTATCAACAAACCATTTAAAGAGGACGAGATTCTTAAAAATATCAGCGATGTTCTCAAGGAATCAGAGTAATAGCAAAAGCCATGGCATCACGCCATGGCTTCTTTCATGCTCTTTACATATTCACCAACGTACTTTGGTGACTCCTTGCCGTACTTCTCTATTATCTTGATGATAGCTGATCCGACGATGGCTCCATCTGAAATATCCGACATCTTTTTTGCCTGCTCGGGCTTGGAAATACCAAAGCCGATGGCACATGGAACCTTGGAATTCTCCCTTATAGCAGCAATGATGCTCTCAAGGTCCGTCTTGATCTCTGACCTTGTTCCGGTAACACCAAGGCTTGAAACAACATAGATGAAGCCTTCAGCGTCCCTGGCAATCTGAGCTATCCTGTTCTCTGAAGTAGGCGCAATAAGTGACACCAGATCAACCCCGTACTTAAGGCATACAGGATGGAACTCCTCCTTCTCCTCATATGGAAGATCCGGAAGGATCAGTCCGTCAATCCCAATCTCGCTGCAGGTCTTGATAAAGCGCTCTGCGCCATAGGAAAAGACAACGTTGGCGTAAGTCATAAATACCATAGGAATTGAAACGTCCTTCCTAAGCACCTTGACCATGTCAAAAATCTTATCTGTAGTAACGCCGCCGGTGAGTGCACGCAGGTTCGCGCCCTGGATAGTAGGTCCCTCAGCTGTAGGATCTGAGAATGGAATTCCAAGCTCAATAAGATCCGCGCCATTTGCCACTGCCTCTTTAACAACTTCTATCGTGGTCTCCAGATCAGGGTCACCACAGGTTATAAAAGCAATAAATGCCTTGCCGTTTTCAAATGCTTTTGAAATATTACTCATTGATATCCTCCCCTCTGTACCTTGCAATAGCAGCACAGTCCTTATCACCGCGGCCTGATATGGTAATTACGATGATCTTGTCCTTATCCATACCGGGAGCTATCTTCATGGCGTGAGCCAGCGCGTGGGATGACTCAATTGCAGGGATTATGCCCTCTGTCTTTGAAAGATACTCAAAGGCGTTAACAGCTTCCTCGTCGGTTATAGGAACATACTGAGCTCTTCCGATATCGTGAAGATGTGCATGCTCAGGTCCGATTCCAGGATAATCCAGCCCCGCAGATATTGAATAAACCGGTGCAATCTGTCCGTACTCATCCTGACAGAAATATGACTTCATACCATGGAAGATTCCAAGCTTACCTGTTGCGATCGTAGCCGCTGTCTCAAAGGTATCAACTCCTCTTCCTGCTGCCTCGCATCCAATAAGCTGTACGCCTTCATCCTCAATGAAATTGTAGAAGGTTCCGATGGCATTTGATCCGCCTCCGACACAGGCCATAACCACATCGGGAAGTCTGCCTTCCTTCTCAAGGATCTGCTCCTTGATCTCCTTGGAAATAACCGCCTGGAAATCACGGACAATCGTTGGGAAAGGATGAGGTCCCATAACAGATCCAAGGCAGTAGTGGGTATCACTGATCCTTGATGTCCACTCTCTCATAGCCTCAGAAACCGCGTCCTTAAGAGTAGCAGTTCCCGTTGTAACCGGAACAACCTCAGCTCCCAGAAGCCTCATCTTGTAAACATTAAGCGCCTGTCTCTTGGTGTCCTCTTCTCCCATGAACACCACGCACTCCATTCCCATAAGAGCTGCTGCCGTAGCAGTTGCCACGCCGTGCTGTCCTGCGCCGGTCTCAGCGATGAGCCTTGTCTTGCCCATCTTCTTGGCAAGCAGCGCCTGACCCAAAACATTGTTGATCTTGTGGGCTCCGGTGTGATTTAAATCCTCTCTCTTAAGATAAATCTTGGCTCCACCCAGATCCTTAGTCATCTTCTCAGCATAGTACAGCCTTGATGGTCTTCCGGCATACTCATTAAAAAGAGTCTCCAGCTCCTTGTTAAACTCCGGATCATTCTTGTAGTGATTGTATGCCTCTTCCAGCTCGATCACCGCATTCATCAATGTCTCCGGTATATACTGTCCGCCGTGAATTCCAAATCTTCCATTCTGATTACTCATAATATCTCTCCTCAAAACCTGAAGCATAAACTCCTTCATCTTCTCCGGATCCTTGCCGCCTTCCGTTTCTATCCCTGAACTTACATCAACTGCGTATGGCCTCACCGCCTTAATGGCATCTGCCACATTCTCCGATCCAAGTCCTCCTGCTAAAAAGAACGGCCTGTCAAACTCTGCATCCTTTATCAGCTCCCAGTTAAATGTCCGTCCCGTGCCCTTTCCTGAATCCAAAAGCAGGTAATCTGCACTGCACCTCTGGGCCGCCTCAATATCGCTACTACCGTTTATCACAAACGCCTTAATAATCGGCTTATCTCCTGCCAGCTCCCGGAGTCTTACGATATACTCCTCATCCTCACTGCCATGGAGCTGCGCTATATCAATAACGCCATCAGTTAAAAGAGCTGCAACCTTCTCCGGAGCTTCATCCACAAACACGCCAACTGCCTTTATTTCTGGTAAAAGAGCTTTTCGCATCTCCAAAGCCTGCTGCCGTAAAACATTTCTCTTACTCTTTTCCCAAAACACAAAGCCCACATAATCAGGCCTAAGAGCGTTTGCAGCTTCAATGTCCTTAAGGCTGGTCATTCCGCAGAACTTAACGCATGTATTTAATTTTCCGCATCCGTTATCTGTCAAATCAAAACCTCCGGATCATCAGCTATTCTTAAGTACATCAAGCTTAGCCTTTTTATCAGCCGCTCTCATAAGGGTCTCCCCGACAAGAACCGCATCGGCTCCCATCTCTCTGATGGCCTTTACATCTGAAGCATCTTTCACTCCGCTCTCTGATACAAACAGAATATCCTGCGGTATCAGAGCCCTGAGCCTTCCGCTGTTTCCTGTATCAACGCTAAAGTCCTTGAGGTTCCTGTTGTTGACACCGATGATCCTTGCTCCTGCATCCAGCGCCATCTTAACTTCCGCCTCATCATGGGCTTCAACAAGAGCGGATAATCCCAGCTCATCGCAAATGCCGATGTACTCCCGAATCTGCTCTGTACTGAGTATCGAGCAGATAAGAAGAACCGCCGATGCCCCAAGAAGCCTTGCCTCGTAGATCATATATTCATCTACCACAAAGTCCTTGCGGATGCAGGGAATGCTGACCTCCTCAGCAATCTCCTGCAGATACTCATCTTTTCCCAGAAACCACTTAGGCTCAGTCAGAACCGAAATGCAGTCAGCACCGGCCTTCTCATATTCCTTTGCAATCTCCAGATAAGGAAAGTCCTCAGCAATCACACCCTTTGAAGGTGATGCCTTCTTACACTCGCAGATAAAAGAGATCCCGGGCGCCGAAAGAGCTTTCTCAAAGGAAAAGTCTTTCTTAGGGAGGGCAAGCGCCCGCTGTTTTACTTCGCTAAGGGGCTTGCTCTCTTTTGCTCTGTTAACTCTAAGAACTGCGTACTGCGCAATCTCATCCAAAATTGTCATCTGTTGCTAACCTCAATGATCTTCTCAAGTGTCTGTGTTGCCTTACCGGAATCTATAAGCTCAGCTGCCAGCTTTACACCATCTGCAAAGCTCTCAGCCTTACCACCGATGTAAAGAGATGCACCAGCGTTCAACAGAACTGCCTCTCTCTTAGGTCCCTTTGCTCCTGCAAGAATATCCCTTGTGATCTTGGCGTTCTCTTCCGGTGTTCCGCCCACAAGCTCCTGCTTGCTGCAGCGTGTGAATCCGAAGTCCTCAGGCTTGATCACATATGTCTTGTACCATCCGTCCTTTATCTCGCAGATCTTGGTGTCGCAGCTCATGGAAATCTCATCCAGCTTGTCCATTCCGTAAACTACCATTCCGCGCTTAACTCCAAGGCTTACAAGAACCTGTGCCAGTGGCTCAACCAGGTACTCATCATAAACGCCAAGAAGCTGCATTGAAGGTGATCCCGGGTTTGTAAGAGGTCCAAGAATGTTGAACACTGTCCTGAAGCCCAGTTCCTTTCTGATAGCTCCAACATACTTCATTGATGAGTGGTACTTCTGAGCGAAGAAGAAGCACATTCCTGCCTCATTCAAAAGTTCTATGCACTTCTCAGGATCCTGCTGGATATTAACTCCAAGAGCCTCCAGGCAGTCAGCTGTTCCGCACTTGCTGGATGCTGCCCTGTTACCGTGCTTTGCAACCTTCATTCCGCCTGCTGCTGCAACGATGGCAGATGTGGTTGAAATATTGAAGCTCTGGGCATTGTCTCCGCCGGTTCCAACTATCTCAAATATATCCATTCCAGTATCAACCTTGGTTGCATGGTCTCTCATAGCAGCCGCACAGCCTGCAATCTCATCTGTGGTCTCAGCCCTTGCGCTCTTGGTTGAAAGAGCAGCCAGGAAAGCGGCGTTCTGAGTCTGGCTTGTCTCACCGCTCATGATCTCATTCATTACCTGATAGGCCTCATCATAAGTAAGGTCTTCCTTGTTTACGATTTTTACGATAGCTTCTTTGATCATTTTCTCTTCCTCCTTTTTAGGCCTGTCAGAAGTTTCTTTGTAAAAGAAAACGCCCCTGACAGAAATTATCTTATTCTGTCAAGGACGAATATATACTATCCGCGGTGCCACCTTGATTTCCGGGTTAACCCGACTCTTTAAGGTACTAACATACCTCCGGCAACTGACGTATGCCTTCACGTCGCAATATACTCTGTCAAAAGACATTTACCCTGCGCCCTCTGTGGTCCATTTGATAAACTGTATCCTGCCCTGTTCTCAGCAACCAGAGCTCTCTGTGAGGTCATGAATTACCTTTATCTCCACTTCATCGGTTTGACGTATTAAATTATTGAAATGATACCACCGGGCAAAAGAGATGTCAACCACCTTTTTACATTCTCATGGCAACCTCGTAAGCTCTCCAGATAACTGAACGCAGGTTACCGATCTTCTGGCAGTCGCCCACGTAGTCCATGTTGCTGGTCCTGTCATTTTCCTTGGTCACAGGATCGGGGATGTAGCCCGCTGAGCTGATGACGCTGTCGCACTCAATCGAGATCTCTTTTCCCTCTTTATCAGTGCAGGTGATGTGGTCGTCAAAGACCTCCTTGAGTTTGGTCTCAAGATAAACAGGTACCTTGTGGAGTGCAAACCACTCACGAAGGTATGAGCTGTTGGCAAGGCATACGCCGGTCTGGGAAATTAGATCGTCCTTCATCTCGACGATTATTGGAGCTTTACCCATAAGTGCCAGCTCGTATGCGATCTCTGAGCCGGTAAGTCCGCCGCCGATAACTGCTACTCTCTGTCCCACTTCTTTGCCGCGAAGGAACTCGCAGGCCTCTATCATCTTCTCATGACCAGGGACGTTTTTAAGTATCCTTGGTCTTGAGCCTGTTGCGATAATGATGTCGCTCTTTCTGCCAAAGGTTCTGGGGTCCTCAATCTCAGTGTTAAGATGCACTTCAACTCCGAGGAGTTCCATCTGTCTCCTGTACCAGGTAAGAAGGTCGCGGAGCTTGCCCTTGTAGGACTCAGCGCTGGCTGCTATGAATGTTCCACCAAGCTCACTGCTCTTCTCATAAATGATCGGGTTGTGGCCCCTCAGCTTAAGGACTCTTGCAGTCTCCATTCCGCCGATTCCGCCGCCGATGATGTGGATGGTCTTGGCGTGCTTTGCAGGTTTTATATAATGTTTATCCGTCTGCATGGTCTCGGCGTTAACCGCACATCTTGCCAGATGCAGGGAATCAGAAAGTGCCTGATCATTGGGAACGCCCTTGTAATGGCACATGTTAAAGCATCCGTTGTGACAGAGTATGCATGGCCTGATATCTGCCTCCTGATCATTCATGAGTTTGGTAACCCACTCGGTATCAGCCAGGAACGGCCTTGCAAAGCCTGCTCCATCAAGTTCTCCCTTAGCTATCGCATCGGCAGCAACTCTTGGATCCATTCTGCCTGCGCATACTACAGGAATATCGATAAATTTGCGCAGGTTAACTACATCCTGAAGATTGCAGTTCTCCGGCATGTAAATCGGTGGATGAGCCCAGTACCAGGCATCATATGTGCCGTTGTCGCAGTTGAGCATATCGTAGCCTGCATCCTGCAGATACTTGGCAGCTTTCTTAGACTCCTCAAAGTCACGGCCAACCTCTGTATATTCCTCTCCGGGAAGAGCTCCCTGGCGCATTCCTTTTGTCTTACTTATTACACTGTAGCGCAGGGATACCGGGAAGTCTTTTCCGCACTGCTTCTTTATCTCCTGAACTATCTCAACTGCAAAGCGGTATCTGTTCTCAAAAGATCCGCCGTATTCATCATCTCTTTTGTTGACGTATCCAAGGGTAAACTGATCCAGCAGATATCCCTCATGGACTGCGTGAACCTCGACGCCGTCTACTCCGGCATCCTTAAGGAGCTTGGAGGTCTTTCCAAAGGCCACCACAAACTCTTTTATCTCCTCTTTGGTCATGGCTCTTGAAGGGAGCTTGTCCGACCATCTGTTGGGAGCAGGTGACGCGGAGGCTGTGATCTTATCAAGGTCCATAAAAGGCTTACTAAGGACTCTCAGAGCGCCGTTATTGTAGAGCTTCTCCATCATAGGGCTCACGGTAAAAGACCTGCCGAAGCCCGCAGTAAGCTGGACAAACAGCTTTGCTCCCGTCTTGTGGAACTCAGGCATCCAGTGAGCCAGCTCCTTGTACATCCCCTTGTTCTTGTGAAGCCACTGACCAAACATGGGATTGTAGACAGGCTGGCATCCGGGAAGCACAAGGCCAACGTTGTTGCGGGCTACCTTCATGATGAATTTGGAGCCCTCTATATCAAAATGATTATTCTCCATCCAGCCGAAAAGATCTGTTCCACCCATGGAGGTCATGACTATTCTGTTCTTGATCTCACAGTTACCAATCTTCCAGGGTGTAAACAGCGGGTTTAATCTCTCATCCATTATTTCATACCTCGAAGTATTTCTTTATTTCTGAAAGCTTTTCAAGTCCTGCCTCTCTTCCAAGGTTGTAAACTCGGTCAAGCTCTTTTTCGTCCTTTTCTATAGGACTGATGTTAAGAGGTTCCAAAGGTCTAATAACAAGGACTTCTCCGGATTTCTCCCGGTCTCTGATATAGCTCTTTTCCGCATTATACATAAGGTGGCGGGTCTCCATGGCGTGTACCATGTCAGGATACTTTCCGTACACTTTCTTTATGAGGCCCATGAATTTCTGGGGGCCCTTCATATAGTCTCCGGGCTGGGTCTCAATGACAAGGATCCTGTCATACCCTTTATCTTCCATGAACTTCAGCGGTATTGAATCTGAGGTGCCGCCATCTAAATAAATTCCACCATCAATTTGTACAGGTCTTGAAACCAGCGGCATTGAAGCTGAGGCCTGGATCCAGGTGATGTCATACTTCTCTCCGTCTGTACATTTGTGATAGACAGGAGCACCTGTGTTTACGTCGGTTGCCACGCAGTAGAACTCCATGGGATTCTTCTGGAAGGTCTCAATATCCCACTTATCAAGTTTATAGGGAAGTTCATCGTAGCAAAATGGAACGTTGTAGATATCTCCTGTCGTTATCAGCGACCAGAAGCTGTGATACCGCTTATCTTTGCAGTACTTTTTGTTATATCGAAGTGGTCTACCTATCTGCTTTGACTTTATATTGATGCCAAAAGTAGCGCCGGCAGAGACACCCACTGCGCCGTCAAAATCAATTCCATTCTCCATCAGGACGTCGATCACTCCGCAGGTAAACATCCCGCGCATTGCGCCGCCCTCCATTACAAGTCCTTTTTTCATACGCCTTTTTTCCTCTCAAAACATCACCTTTAATTATATATCAAATAACCCCATCCCGCAAAAGTATGCTGGATGGGGCTCTTAAAATTCACACATTTTTCAAGTTTTGAGATTAAAGATCCTCTGTGATTGAGTGGTTGCTTACTGAAGTATAAGTAAGAATAATGTTGTCGTAGTCACCTGCTGTTACGCCGATCACCTGTGAATTGGTGCTTCCGCCGTGGAAGGTGATACCTGCGTCTGCGATGTTAACTGTATCAAATGCAACTGCTCTGCCATCCTTCATGAATACGCTGCGAACGCCTACGCTCTGAATATCGAACTCGGAATAATTGGTTGCACTTACTTCTACGTACTCGCCTTCATCCTTGGTTGCTACTTCTACTGATGAGTATGCGCATTTGTCTGTAGTATTTACTGTATATGTGTACTCAAAGCTCTTAGCATTAGCAATATCTTTATCATTAAACTGTCCGTAAAGGATGAACTGCTGATCCTTCTTGACTGCGTCTGAGTAGTCGTTAACCTTCTTGATAACATTTCCTGAAGAATCCTTTGCAACGAAATCAGCACTTATTGAAATATCACAACCGGTATTGTTTGTTGCAACCAGTACATAATATGTGCACCATCCGATGCTGTCAGGAATAACATACTCATCGTCAATTGTGATTCCATCAGCAAGTTCAGCTGCGTATACGGTTGTGGCGGGAGTTTTTGCAGAACAAAGACCAGATAAAAGAATTATCATCATCCCAACGGCTAAAACATTACCTAAAACTTTTTTCATCATGGCCTCACCCTCCGAATTACTAGTTTTTATACAGCATCTCTCTTGCTGTAAAAACATTATCGGTTAAAAAAGTTTCAAATGCTATAGCTCCAGGTGTTATTTAATTCTATTTTTAGAAAGGTCTTATTCTGTTTAGAAACTAGCGATACACTACGAAGTACCCGCCAAAATCATCCACGTTTAAGGCGCTTAAATCCCGGAAAAATTCCAGTTCGCTGCTGGCCACAACAAAGACGTCGCCGGCGTATTTTTCATCATTAACATCCTCAGGAAGTTCAAAGACAAAGTTGCCAAAGCTCTTTGCAATTCTAAATTCCGCTTTGTCGTCCTTGTACTCAACTGTGGTATAGAACTTGTAGGGATCATACTCGGTGTAATAGAGCGCCAGCATAAACGGCGATGACAGCCCCTCATAGGTGGAGTGGATCTGCCTCTCATCTCCTGCCACTTCGTACGCCCTGGCAATTGCTTCGCCGTATCCGGGCATGTATATCGAAATGGAATAGTTGTTGAAATCTGTCAGGTAATCCTTCTCGAAGCTAAGACCACCTATCAGCAAAAGAGCTGCTACCGCCACCGCAAACTTTCCAAGGTGATCAAGTATAAATCCCGCACCTACCACAAAGAAAAAGATGCAGGGAATATACAGCATGACAAATCTGTTGATGTCAGGAAGGATCATGATTGCAAGCACCAGTGTTCCAATAACTGCTGAAATAAACAGCATTGCCCCCATTCTGTATTCGAGGCTGAGTTCTCCGTTGCTGTCTTTTCCCAGGATCACGTGACGCAAACACAGGAAAAGACCTATGAAAGTAATGGGGAATGTGAACTCAAATAAAGATGCATACCCCGGATAGAAATGAGCCAGTGTGTGGGTTGAATCTCCCACGGATACTGCAAGAAACAGTGACCACAGATTATGCGCAGCTGTAGCAAAGAAGTTGCTGTCAAAAGAGATAAAGGCTTCCCCTGTCCTTGCTGCAGTAAACTTGTTAACACAGAAATAATCTGAAACCAGCTCAGGAAGTCCCAGGTAATTCACGCCGTAGAAAATCAGAAGCGGCATGAACACGATGAGGAATGTGATTACTGAAGCGTATATCTGTCCCCAGGTCAGAGCTTTAACCTTAAGGCCATAGGCGCAGATAACGATAAGCAGGATCGGCACAACGATAGTCGCAGCACCATAGCTGTACATGCACACTGCAAAAGCCGCTGAGCTAAGGGCATAGAGTACGCCACTCTTTTTCTTAACGCCAAGCATGAAGAGCCAGAAGGCAAACATCATATTGAAGGGCATGATGTTGCAGTCGAGGCTCCATCTGGAGAGAATCACGTGCCAGGGGCAGATTGCAAGAAAGCCTGCGCCCAGAAGTGAGAGTTCATTTCTGTACTCTCTTCCCTCCATGATGATCCTGATGACAGCATAGAAAAGAGCTACCGTAAGGATTCCGCACACTGCAGGAATGAGCCTTAGCTTAATTATTCCGGTGCCAAACAGTGAGATTGAAATGACATTTAAATAGATCAGAAGCGGGCTCCCGCCACCGCACCCCCAGGTAATCGGGTAGATCGGCCAGTGGTATCCATTTCTGTCGATGCCAAAATTAGCCAGGGTGTATGCGTCATAGCCGATTGAAGCTTCGTCCTGCTGAAGTCCGTAGGGCACTGCTCCCAGCTTGTAGAGTCTGACAAAAGCAGCTATAGCCATGATCACAAGAAAGATGATGGTTGTAGTCTTATCGCTTATGGGCTTGTAGGAGCTCTTTTTCCCTCTGAAATAAAAAACTAAGGCTGCCACACCCATAAGGATGTAAGCAGCCGTTGCTATATAGTTGTAGTAATCAATAATACGCATTGGTAATTGTCCTTTATCTGGCGTGCATTGCAGCGCTCCAGTCAGCGATACCTAGTGTTGCTGCCGCTTTCTGAATATAGGCACCGGCATTACCGCCATTCATCTGCTGATAATACTCAAATGAAGCCTTATGGGAACCGTCCGTTCTGGTAAGACCAAAGGCCAATCCCTGCTTCACCTCGGCAGGCGCATCGGTCTGCCTGCTGAAGGTAATGAGCTTGATGTGCTGGTTCGTAGCGGCTCTCTGGTATGCATATACGATAGATGCCGCCTGAACATCCTCGCCCTGGCTGGATGTATAACCAACCTCGGTAAGAAGTACCGGTCTTACTCCGCCCTTTGTATTTCTAAAAGCAGGCTGGCTAAGGAAATCTGTAAGCTGCTCAATGTTTTCCATTGTGAGATATGGTGTATCAATGCTGTGTGTGACCAAGGCTGCGTTGCTTGGAGCCATTACGTTTGCATTTTTCAGCGTGAAGTTGTATGGATGCTCAGCAACACACCAGTCAATATTTCCCTGAGCTGAGATGCAGGCATTTATGGCCTCTACCATACTCCTTGCTGAATAGTAGGATGAATTGTGTGTATGGGTCCAGTTCTGGTCGATGCTGATGCACACATAGGCATTGGCATTTCTGCTTTTAATGGCATTATAGCACACTCTGAGAGAGTCGGAATAGAGCTGGGCATAGGTCATCTCATCTGAAACGCTGCTGTAGTTCCAAAGGTTCTTGGCGTTGACCTCGTTGGCGATTACCCAGTTATCTACCTGACCAAAGCCATTTCTGCCGTTGTATCTGTTGGCCAGGAAGGAAACTACTGCTGCAAGATAATTAAGGCCCTTATCGTCGGAGGTGTTCATGAGATAGTAATTGCATCTTCCGCCTCTTGCTGTGGGTGAGATCATGAACTCTTTGCCGCCGGCACGTGGGTTTAAAAGTACCATAGTCATGCCAAGCCCCTGATTGGTGCTGGTTTTTACGCAGTGGTCATACTGGCTAAGGTACCCGGAATCAAAGTAGTAGGTCTGGCCGTTGTAGCCGTATTCTACACCCTTGTCTCCGCCGATGATGTCGGTGAGGTTGATGTTGTAGGCGCCCTGCTGTACTCCAAGCTGGCTAGATTCGGTGTTGCCGTTGCCGATCTTGGCGCCGTCAAGGATAAGGCCCTTTTTGCCGTTGTTCTTTCTGGCTGGTGAGCTGCCTGCAAGAGCTTCAGGGTTTGTGATATATTTTGCACCGGCAACTGCAACAAAGGAACCGCCCTGTTTAACAGCAACCTGGAATTTGTCGTAAAGTCTGCAGTTTGCAGTCTGATATCCCAGTGGAACGCTGAAAACCGGATCACCTGATATTGGAAGCGATGCTATTGGTGCTCCCTGAGGTGAAGTCTGATATGGTTTTTCTGCGAACAGATAGAATGTTCCATCGTCACTGGACGGAAGATCCGTTGCCTTAACCTTGACAACAACATTTTCACCTGCAATGGAAACTGAATTGATTGAGACAGCACCAAGGCCCTCAGCTCGAACCTTGAGTGATGCACAGGAAAAGACACTTAGAAAGATAGCCGCTACTAAAACAGCCTTAGAAAGTGATGAAAAGATTCTCTTTTTCATATAACCCCTTTTATACCCCTTATTCTATAGTTTTTCTCCGCAAACTGCGGTATTTCCATCATATAGGAAAGGAGCTGTTTTTTCAAGGGAGTCATTGGGGGCGGTTCCAATGTCATTTAGATAAGAAAATGCAGTAAATGCGAAACAGGCACGCTACGTTCTTCAGATTATACAGTCCCCA
>JAEEGJ010008585.1_pt1 | contig 28042 bp, 25 predicted proteins | sample 8958761 | NCBI WGS metagenome assembly JAEEGJ01 (sample SAMN16246546, study PRJNA631951) | gut metagenome | biome: gut microbiome; feature: rumen; material: RS-attached | host: Bos | place: Iran: Karaj | collected 2018-10 | reverse complement strand
GTATTATCAAGGTAATTTAATAAAATATTTAGCCACTAGTTAACAGGAAAACAACGGCAAATAGGATTGGAAAATTCTACGATGGGGAGTTAAGGCTAAAATCGGCTGTAAACAGTAACCTCTAGCTGGTTCATTCTGCTGTCTGAGACTTGACTTCTCCCTGGTGCCGCCGCTGCCTGACCGGATCTCACAGGGATTCATTGAGGCAGTGATCTCAGGTCTGACTGACTTCACCCTCAGCTACCCTGATATAGGGCTGCCGTCCGATAAGCTTATTCCAGATCTTTACGATTCCCCTGCCAGTCTGCTTTTAGCTTTCATCAATAACTTCAAGCTGCACGCAGGACCGGAAGCAAGGCTTCTCATCATTGTTGACGAGTATGACCACTTTGCCAACGATGTACTGTCCACAGATCGCGATGCATTCTGTGAGCTTACTTCAACAGCGGCAGGACATAAGGGGTTAATCAAAAATTTCTACGCATGCATTAAAAGATTTATAGGCGATTCGGATCAGCAGCCAATTGCAGGGATCTTTATCACAGGAGTCTCGGCAGTGTCTCTGGACTCAGTTACATCTGGCTTCAATATTGCCACAAACATAAGCTCAGACGCTGAATTCAGTGCCATGGCCGGATTCACACATGATGAAGTTTCAAGGATCGTAGATGAGACAGTGGACTTCAGCCGTCTCAATGGAATAACCAAAGATCAGGTTATGGAAGTCATGGAGAAGCGCTATGACGGCTACTCATTCTCCCAATATGCTGATGAGAGAATATTCTGCCCGGATATGTGTCTCAGCTTCCTTCGCAGTTTGATCTCAACACGTACAATTCCCAAAAGCTTGCAGACAGCAACTCCGGCATGGATGCCGGCAGGCTAGGCGGCATGCTGAGCCTCGCCGTCCCGGGAGCAAGGGACAGCATCAGCCAGGCGATCTTCAGAAAGGAAAGCATTGCCGCAGACATACCTGATACTCTCAATCTGAAAAAGGCAGGCTCCTTCAGCCAGGATCAGACGGTATCACTGCTTGCGTACCTTGGCTTCCTGACTATCGACCCTGAGACCTCGAACAAGTCCGAAAAGATGCACTGGCGCTGCCCGAATGAGGTCTGCTACAGGACTTTCGTTGAATGTGAGGCAGAGGCCATCGGCTTCAGAAGATCAAGCGGACTTGACCTTTCCGGAGTCACAGAGCGTGGGGACATTATGCCGCTTGTCGAAGAGACAGCACGGCGCATAGCCGGCATTCCAGCCTCTGCGTTCTCAGGATTCAACGAGCGCTGCCTGCAGATTGTCTTCTATTACACCGCCATGGACGGCAATGACAGCTTCCTGCAGCCTGAGCTTGAATGCGATACAGGGAGCCGCGGCAGGGCGGATCTCTTCATCAGGAACAGGAGAAGCGGCGGCAGGCAGTATCTCCTTGAGCTCAAGTATCTCTCTGAGGCAAAAGGCACAGAATCAGCAGTTGCGTCAAAGCTCGGTGAGGCAAAGGAGCAGCTTGCGCGCTATCGCGATGCCCCTAATTTCAAGGACGTGAAAAATCTTGACTGCTGGGCCATAGTCTTTGTGAACAAGGAGCCTAAGGCCGTCGAAAAGCTTGCCTGACTGAAAGCGCGGTCCACTGCAGCGCCTGACAATCCACGAAACAGCAGCTGCTGGCTTCTCAGCCGTGATGCCTGTTTCCTGCGGCGGCCGGAAAAGACTCCGGGGCCAGCATGCAGAATCATTTATCCCGTCTGCGCAACCGATGCCGGTTCGGACGCCCTCATGCCGGCTATCGGACAAGATGCAAAATACACCGCATCTCTCAGCAAGATTGCGCTGCGGCAGTTTTTTCATAAAGAGAAAAGCTCGGACACCGACCAATGCGTGCTCTCCCTCAATTTCAATCCGGTGCTGTCAGTCAGGCCGCTGCCTTTGCTCCAGACTCTGCTGATTTGCAGACACTTTTGTTTTTCAGGTGGAGAGCAGTGATGCTGATAAAATGCGGCTTATGCATCATGAGGTGAACAGCATGGCATTCAGAAAGATAGGACTGGGAAACGTACCGCTCTCTTACTTCAACAGCAAGAACATGGTTTTCGCTGACAAGACCAAATATATTCAGAAACTTGAGGAGCTTGGGTCAAGTGCCGTCGTCTTCCTGAGACCAAGACGCTTTGGCAAGACTCTTTTTACCAATATTCTGAAAAGCTATTATGATAAAAAACGGTTTGCACAGTTTGATGAAAACTTCAGTGGCACATGGATCCACAGTCACCGTACACCACTTGCTGGTTCATTCTGCTGCCTGAGGCTAGACTTCTCACGGGTGCAGTCTTTGCCTGAGCGGATCTCTCAGGGATTCATTGAGGCAGTGATCGCAGGGCTGATTGACTTCACCGTCAGCTATCCTGAGATAGGGCTGCCGCCTGATAAGCTTACACCGGATCTCTACAATTCCCCTGTCAGTCTGCTTTTAGCCTTCATAAATAACTTCAAACTGAAAGCGGGGCCCGAAACAAGGCTGTTCATAATTATCGATGAGTACGATCATTTTGCCAATGATGTGCTTTCATCAGATCGCGATGCATTCCGGGAGCTTACATCAACAGCGGCTGGGCATACTGGGTTAATCAAAAATTTCTACGCCTGCATAAAGAGCTTTATAGGAGATTCGGATGAGCAGCCAATAGCCGGAATCTTTATCACAGGAGTCTCGGCAGTGTCTCTTGATTCAGTTACGTCAGGCTTCAACATTGCAAAAAATATCAGTGCAGACTCCAGGTTTAACGCCATGGCCGGATTCACGCACGATGAATTATCCGAAGTTGTGGACGAGACTGTAGACTTCAGCCGCCTCAATGGAATAACCAAAGACCAGGTTATGGAAGTCATGGAGAAGCGCTATGACGGCTACTCATTCTCCCGGTATGCCGATGAGAGGATTTTCTGCCCCGATATGTGCCTCAATTTCCTCAGCGACCTAATCGACACCTGCACCATTCCGCCCAAACTCGCTGACGGCAATTCCGGAATGGATGCCGACAGGCTCGGCGGCATGCTGAGCCTCGCCGTCCCCGGGGCAAGGGACAGCATCAGCCAGGCGATCTTCAGAAAGGAAAGCGTTGCCGCAGAAATACCTTATACTCTCAATCTGAACCAGACAGGCTCATTCAGCCAGGATCAGACGGTATCACTGCTTGCGTACCTCGGCTTCCTGACTATCGACCCTGAGACTTCGAAAAAATCCAGAATGATACACTGGCGCTGCCCGAATGAGGTCTGCTACCAGACATTCATCGACTGCGAGGCAAAGTCCATCGGCTTCAGACAATCAAGCCGCCTTGACCTCTCCGGAGTCACGGAACGGGGAGACATCATGCCGCTTGTCGAAGAAACGGCCCGGCGCATATCCGGCATTCCTGCGTCTGCGTTCTCAGGCTTCAACGAGCGCTGCCTGCAGATTGTATTCTATTACACAGCAATGGACAGCGACGATGATTCCCTGCTGCCGGAGCTTGAATGCGATACTGGGGGCCGCGGCAGGGCGGATCTCTTCATCAGAAACATGAGAAGCGGAGGCAGGCAGTATCTCCTTGAGCTCAAATATCTCTCTGAGGCAAAAGGCACAGAATCGGCAGTCGCATCGAAGCTCGGTGAGGCAAAGGAGCAGCTTGCGCGCTACCGCGATGCCCCGAATTTCAAAGACGTGAAAAATCTTGACTGCTGGGCCATAGTCTTTGTGAACAAGGAGCCTAAGGCTGTCGAGAAGCTTGCCTGACTCTCACGCGGCCCGAAGCGGCGTCTCAATCCATGAAATGGCAGCTGCTGGCTTCTCAGCTGTGATGCCGGTTTCCTGCGGCGGCCGGAAAAGACTCCGGGGCCATCATGCAGAATCCTTTATCCCGTCTGCGCAGCCGATACAGGTTCGGATGCCATAATTCCGGTTATGACAGACGGGAGCTTTCATGAGGCATAAGCCAGTCAGTTCAGACGGCATAAGAACAAGAATTTAGCCGCAATATCATACAATTACGCTTATATGATTCAAAAATTTCGCGGCGGTAACTATGTTTTTAAATGAGCTGCCGCCGCCAAACTTTTATAAATCCTGAAAAGTACTGCTTTTAATTTTCGCATCATCTGCCATTAAAAGTCTGCAGAATTTGTCTTTTGCGCCTGAGCTGGATATTCTCCAATCACGCCCCGCCCGGGGAAATGCACTCACAGCAAGCGGAGGACGCCGTTATGCCGGCCGATATCAGACGGGATTCATACCTGAGAAGGCTCATCAGCCTGCAGGGACCAGACATAATCAAAATCATCACAGGCATCCGCGGCTGCGGCAAGACATACCTGCTATTCACGCAGTTCCGGAACTATCTGCTCTGCTCCGGCATTGACGAGTCCCATATTATTGAAATGCGCTTCGATGATCCCCGGAACGAAAGGTTCCGCGATCCTGACGTTTTCTGCGAATATCTTGAATCCCGGATGTCCTCCGGCGGCACCTATCATATCCTTCTCGATGAGGTCAGCCTGTTAGGTGACTTTGAGGCAGTGCTGAACGGGCTCCTTTACGGCAGAAATGCCGATGTGTACGTGACCGGCAGCTTCGCGCGGCACCTCACCCGGGATGTCGCCACCGAGTTCCGCGGGAGAGGGCTTGAGATCCATATGAGCCCCCTGTCATTCGCGGAGTTCGCCGCAGTCTCGGACGGCAGCCGGTACGATGCCTGGGATGAGTACAGGATTTCAGGCGGCCTGCCGCAGGCCGTGCTTGCATCAGGAGAAGAGGCAAGGAAAAAGGTTCTTTCGGACCTTCTCCGGGAAACCTACATTCCTGAAATCGCCCGGAGGAACGGCATCAGGAGCTGCGGCGCGCTTTCGGATCTTCTCAGCGTCATTGCCCGGAGCGCAGGGAAGTTCACGGATCCGGAGACGCTTGCGGGAGATCTCCTCCGGGAAAAGGGAAGAAGGCTCAGCGTGAGAAGCGTCATAAGGTATGCGGACTCCCTGGAGGATGCGTTCATCATCACGAAGATAGGCGGGTATGACACCGGCCTCCGGAGGTACGCCGGCAGCCGCTTCAAGTATTTCTTCTCAGACCCCGGTCTCCTCCTGACAGTGAGAGGATTCCGGGAGCCTGATGAGAGGCAGGCCCTGGAGCACGTCATCTGCAATGAGCTCCTTGCGCGGAGATATGAGATAGGGGCCTGCGTGCCGGGTCCGTCTGAGGGAGAGAGCGCCGGGAGCAATGAGGATGAGCCAGCGGGGACCTGCTTCATCTGCGAGAGTGCCCCGAAAAGGTATTATGTGAGGCCGGTTTTAAGCCTCCCGGACCGTGAGACGCGTCAGAGGGAGGAAAGCCCCCTTCTAAGGATCCGCGATGCCTTCAAAAAAGTGATCGTCACCACGGACAGCCTCATCACGTCGTACACGGACAGCGGAGTGCTGACTGCCGGACTTTTTGACTTCCTGAAGGATGAGAAGAGCCTCGACACCCTGTAGCCGCGGAGAGGCATCATGAAGCCTCGCCGGCACTCGCTCCTGAGCCAAAGAGGCCTGCTGCCAAATTCCGCATATCACTGAAATGCCCTGCGGAGCAGGGACTCAGCTCTGCTGCCGCCCTTTCTCGTATCTCCTGCTGAACCAGAAGAGGAGCGCCGCCCCGAGGAGCACCGCGGGGAATCCCACCATGGCCGGCCATTCATAGCCGAGCCCCGCGCTTATCGGAATTCCTCCGAGGACCGCGCCCATGGCGTTCCCGAAATTGAACGCGATCTGTATGCAGCAGCCGCCGAGCATCTCACCGCCAGGAGAGTGCCTGATGATGAGGTACTGCTCCGGGGTTCCGATGCCGAAGAGGCAGGTGCAGGTGATGACCATGAGGATGATGCTGAGCCAGCCGTACTCCGCGAAGAAGAAGACCATGAGGAGGCACGCCGCGGCAATGAGCTGCAGGGCCGCGGCAGTCATCCCGGGGAGGAACTTGTCCGAGATCCATCCGGCGAGCAGGTTGCCCGCGACCATGCCGCCGCCCGCGAGCGCCATGAGCTCAGGAAGCCAGAGGGCATCTATTCCGCCGAGCTCCACAAGAGTCGGCGATATATAGCTGTACCAGGCGAGGATGCCGCCGTTTCCGAACATCGTCGCGAGGATGATGAGCCAGGGCGCAAGATGCCGGAGGAAGCTGAACTGCCCGCGGAAGCCCTTCGTGGGGAGCGGATCGAGATCCGGTATCCACCGGTGGTCAAGGATGAGCGCTATGACGCCCACGAGCGCGATCACCACAAAGGGCAGGCGCCAGGAGAGCGTTCCGGAGAGCAGCGTCGAGACCGGGACGCCGAGGAGGTTCGCGAAGGTCATTCCGGCGCACATCACCGCGACAGCCCTGGTCTTGTGCTTCTCGTCGGCAAGCCTGGAGGCGATGATCGTCCCGACTCCGTAATAGGCCCCGTGCGGGAGGCCGCTGATGAACCTCGAGACAAGGAGCCAGCTGAAGCTCTGCGCCGAGACCGAGAGGAGCGATCCGAGGAGCGCCATGCCGACAAAGGCGAGGATCAGCTTCTTCGGGCTGACCCTGTTAAGAATGATAAGGAACACCGCGCCGGTGCAGACGCCGAGAGCGTAGACGGAGATGATGTGGCCGGCCATCGGAATCGAGACGGCCATGTCGCGGGAGACATCGGGAAGAATGCCCTCCATCGAGAACTCCGCCATGCCGAGGAGGAATGTTCCGAGGGCAAGTGCAATAAGGCTTCTGAACATGAATGCGGTCCTGTTGTTCCTTCAATGCCACATCCGGCAGGCTCTGTCCGCAGCGGCTCAGCCTTTTTTGGAGAGGAGCCGGGGCTGAAGGATTTTTGTGAAGTGTATCTCATTTTCAGTCAGGAACGCAAAGCCCTGCATCCTTTGTTTTCTGTTTTGCCGGAGGTACATCTTATGGATTCTGCCGCCGTAATTATTGAAAATTTTGGATTATTGCTCCCTAACTCATTTTTTTATCGACTTAGGGAGCAAAAATCCTTTTTTATTTCAGCATATTCCATAAAGAACGTTATGCCCGGCCTTTGTTTTCTGTTTTGCCGGAGGTACATCTTAGGGATTCTGCCGCCGTAATTATTGAAAAATTTTGGATTATTGCTCCCTAACTCATTTTTTTATCGACTTAGGGAGCGATAATATTGATTTATTCAGCCTAAATAATAATATATGACATTAACCGATTATTTTTCATTATTAAGACCATTCCATTAAAGCCATGGAGGCAAAAGCAATGCCTGTACAGGATTTGGTAGGAAGACGGAAGGAAGCTGCCATTCTTGAGAAGTACTATGCTTCAGACAAATCGGAGTTCGTGGCTGTTTACGGCCGGAGAAGAGTAGGAAAAACGTATCTGGTCCAAAAAATTATGGGGGATCGCTTTGACTATGATTTTTCCGGTTTGTACGGAACTCAGGCAAAAGCTCAGAGACAACGGTTCCAAAAAGCTTTGGACAGAAGAACAGGCAGCACAGGACAGGAACCTGCGAACTGGTTTGACGCGTTTGACAATCTGAAAGACTATCTGCTGTCCCTCGGCAAGGAACGTGTTGTTGTATTCCTGGATGAACTGCCATGGCTTGACACACAAAAAAGCAATTTCCTTGTGGCGCTGTCAGATTTCTGGAACGGATGGCACAATGGGAAAACACTCCTGAAACTGTATGTATGCGGCTCGGCAACCACATGGATGGTAAACCGGCTTATTGGCGACCCGGGAGGGCTGTACGGCAGGATCAGCCGCTCAATCTACCTGGCACCGTTCAGCCTTCGCGAGACAGGCGAGTATCTCAACCAAATCAAAGGGATGAATTACGGAAACCGGAAGATTCTGGATGCCTATATGATTTTCGGCGGAATACCTTACTACCTGGACATGCTTGACAGTGACCTGCCCCTCTCCGTAAATGTCGACAATCTCATGTTCGCAGAAGGCGCGCCGCTCCGCACTGAATATGAGTTTCTGTTCCGCTCCCTGTTCAGGGACAGCTCCAGTTACCGGAAAGTTGTCGAACTGCTGTCACAAACGCTCTCAGGACTGACCAGGTTGGATATAGTCAGAGGAACAGGACTGACCGGCGGTGAGCTTTCAAAAGTGCTGGACAACCTGAAATCGTGCGATTTCATAAGAAGCTATACTGCTCCGAGGAATAAAATCAGGAACCAGCTCTATCAGCTGACAGATATGTTCGCGCTGTTTCACCTGAGATTCGTGAGCAGCAGTTCCGGACAGGATGAGCATTACTGGACAAAAAACAGTGAAACTGGCAAGAAGAACGCATGGGCAGGGTACGCCTTTGAGCAGGTATGCCTGCATCACCTTGCTCAAATAAAACAGAAACTTGGAATATCCGGCATGTTGAGTCAGGCTTATGCCTGGAGCATGAAACCGTATACCGATGCTGACGGCAGCCATTGGAAAGGGGCGCAGATAGATCTCATTATTGACAGAAGCGACAATGTCCAGAATCTTTGCGAGATGAAATACTGCAATGATGAATTCGTCATTGACAAAGACTATGCTGAAACAGTGCGCGCCCGGATGGAAAGCTACAGAAGGCACGAAAAGTGCCGGAAGGATTTGAGATGTACTTTTATCACACTATCCGGCGTGAAAAGCAACATGTACAGCAGCATAGTGGATAATCAGATCAGACTGGATGATCTGTTCGCTGAATGAAATGCCAAGAGGCTGTTTGTGGCTGCTGCAGCCGGCAGGCCAAAACGAGTCTGCTGTTCCGTAACATACGAGAGTGGGTGTACTGTAAGCAAAGAGCCATGTGCGCTGTCTCACGGTTTTCACACCGGCCATTGCGGTGGCAGTGAATGCCAGTCAGCCTTCCGGATCCCCGAGATGCTGCCGCATGCAGAGTCACAGCCAGGCGGGACAGTTCTGCTCCTCCATGCCTTTGCCTGTGACTGCCGCTCCTGTTTCCTGCCGGCATCAAGCACCTCTGGCGTTCTGATGAGCCTCCTGGCAAATGCCTGCTCCACGTCATATGCGCGGAATGCCCCGATGCGGTATCATACTTTCAAGTTTTTCAGAGAGGCCTAATATGTCCAGACTCTTTACCTCCGAGTCGGTTTCCGAGGGACACCCCGACAAAATCGCCGACCAGATTTCAGATGCAGTACTTGACGCGATCCTGCAGCAGGACACCCACGCGCGTGTCGCCTGCGAGACCTTCTGCAAGACCGGAATGGTCCTTGTGGGCGGAGAGATCTCAACCAGCGCCTGGGTTGACATCGAGCAGCTCGTAAGGCGCACCGTCAGGGACATCGGCTATATCCGCTCCGACATGGGCTTTGACGCAGGCTCCTGCGCGGTCCTCTCGGCCATCGGCAAGCAGTCGCCCGACATCAACCAGGGCGTTGACCGCGGCGATCCGAAGGAGCAGGGAGCAGGAGATCAGGGCCTGATGTTCGGCTTCGCCTGCGATGAGACCGACGTGCTGATGCCGGCTCCCATCACCTACGCGCACCTCCTCATGAGGCGCCAGGCAGAGCTCCGGAAGAACAACCGCCTTCCCTGGCTGAGGCCGGACGCGAAGAGCCAGCTCACCTTCGTCTACGGCGATGACGGCTCCATCGAGGGCATCGACACCGTGGTCCTCTCGACCCAGCACGCGCCCGAGGTGAAGCAGTCTGATCTTATTGAGGCCGTCCGCGAGGAGATCATCAAGCCGGTCCTGCCCGCGAAGTGGCTCTCGGCGAAGACCAAGTACTTCATCAACCCCACGGGGCGCTTTGTAATCGGCGGCCCGATGGGCGACACCGGACTTACCGGGCGCAAGATCATCGTCGACACCTACGGCGGCTACGCGCGCCACGGCGGCGGCTGCTTCTCCGGAAAGGACCCTTCCAAGGTTGACCGCTCCGGCGCCTATGCCGCAAGGTATGTGGCCAAGAACATCGTCGCCGCGGGGCTTGCAAGGCGCTGCGAGATCCAGGTGTCCTACGCGATAGGCGTTGCGGAGCCCACCTCCATCTCGGTCGACACCTTCGGCACCGGAAAGGTAAGCGATGAGAAGCTTTCGGAGATGATCAGGCGCCACTTTGACCTGAGGCCCTACGGCATCATCGAGATGCTCGACCTCCTGAGGCCCATATACAAGCAGACCGCAGCCTACGGCCACTTCGGAAGGAGCGAGTTCCCCTGGGAGAGCACTGACCGCGCCGAGGAGCTTAAGGAGGACGCAGGAGTATGAGCGAGGATCTGAGAAATGTGCCCGGCATAGGCGTTGCCGGCAACTTCGCGGGACATCTGGAGCAGGCCGGCGAGGCGGAGAACTTCCGCGGCGTGAAGACCGCGGAGAGCACTGCCCCGAAGGCGATATTCCCGTTCTACATTCCGGGGAACAGCACCTTCCTCGGCACCTTCTGCGTCTCGCCTGACACCATCAGGTACCCCAGGGAGGAGTGCCGCCTGCAGACCGAGCCCGAGGTCGGCATCATCTACGATGTCGCCTGGGCCGGCGATCAGGTCTCCGCCCTTAAGGCCCTCCGCTTCGGCGCCTCGAACGACTGCTCGATAAGGAAGAAGGGCGACATGAAGATCAGCGTCAAGAAGAACTGGGGAGATTCAAGCAAGGGGCTTGCAGCAAGGCTTTTCACGATGGATGACGGCTTCAGCGCCGGCTCCTCCATTGACCGCTTCAGAATCACCTGCCTCCTGAAGCGCGACGGCGCCGTAACTCAGTACGGCGTTGACGCCGCGCTCAGCGACTACTCCTACTTCCATGAGAAGCTTGACGCCTGGCTCATAGACCGGCTCAACGGACAGAAGGACGAGGGGCCCGCTGAGGACATCCACTCTATGCTGCTTGAGGCTGGAAAGCCCGGGAGGCTCTTCGTGAGCATCGGCGCGACGCGCTATACCCCGTTCGGCGCCGACACCATGCTGAAGAGGGGAGATCTCTCGATTACCGCGGTCTATGACGGGGAGAAGCTGGATCTTCAGCAGATCCTGAAGTACGCCGAGGCCGAGGACTTCTCGGATCCGAATGTCTCCTGGCTCCCGCAGAGAGTCATCTGATTTTTAAGGACTGTTCAGAACCCGGCTCCGGCCGGGTTTTTCATATGCAGACTGAGAACCTCACGCCCATCAGGCCGGCTGGCCCTCTGCCGACCTTCTGTCCCTTACTGACTGGATTTCCTCAGGAACCGGGATTTTTCTTGTTCTTCTCCAGCTTGTGGAGATCCTCCCTGTTCCAGAGAAGCGCGTAGAAAATCTCACCGAAGTACTCGTGCTCCATCTTCCTTGAGAGGATGATGAGGGTCTTCTCAACGCCGTTGTTGGCCATGGCGCGGCAGATGATGTAGCCGCGCTGCCCGCTCGCCGCCCCGGCCTGCTGCCTCGACATTGCGAGCTCTGACCAGCCTGCGTCGCTGCTGTGCACCAGGTTCCTGACAGAGCCTCCCGACAGGTCGAGGAACTCCTTCATGTCCGCGCAGCCGAAGAGCTCAAGGCACTCGCGGTTCGCGTACATGACCTTGCGCTCATCGTCATTGCGGTAGATGAGCACTGCCGCAGGAGCGCCGCCCGCGAGATCCGAGAAGTTGAAGCCCATCTGCTCGCGCGACTCGTAGAGCATCTCCTCCTCGAAGAGCGTCAGGCGCTGCTTGTTGTGCTTGACCTTGGTCTGGTAGAGCGCGGCGTCGGCCTTCCGGTAGAGGTCCGTGAAGTCGGTGCCCATGGAAGGATAAAGAGCCGCGCCTCCCGAAACGTTGAACTCGTACCTGATGCCGTCGTGGCTGAAGAAATGCTCCTTACCCAGGAAATCCTCAAGGCGCCCCTGCCAGCCGCCATCCGGGTTCCTGATGAAGATCTGGAACTCGTCGCCGCCGTTCCTCGAAATGATGCCGCACTTTCCGGCAAGCGCCTCAAGCTCCTTCGCGAATGACCTGAGGAGCGAGTCGCCGACCGTGTGGCCGTAGCGGTCATTGAAGGACTTGAAGTTGTTGAGGTCTATCGCGACGACATAGGCGCTTTTGAGCTTTTTGTCATTGGTGAAGCGCTCGAGTACGCTGTCGAAGCCGCGGCGGTTCAGGATGCCGGTGAGAGGATCTGTGTAGTTAGAGCGCTCGAGGAGCCTCGTGGCCTCGGTCAGCATGGAGATGAGGACGCTTCCCGCGATTAGAAGGAGGAGAAGGCAGATCCCAGCAACCTGATCCTGCACCCTGACCGGGTAGGACACCCTGAGATGCCAGACTGTCCCGCCGATGTTCATGTCAGAGACGACCGAGGTCTTTGCCGATATTGCGGAGGGGTCCTCGCCGCCCAGGACCTTGATGCTGTCCCGGTCGTCAATATAGAGGGAGTAGCGGTAGCCGAAGCGCGTAATCGAGGTGAAGTTTGCGTCATGGAGCATCTCGTTGAGATCGACGAGCGAGACGGTGAAGCCCCAGAACCTGTGGAACTTGCCCTCACCCTCGTACACCGGGTTGAGGACCGCCATCGCCCTCACATTCTCGCTCAGGAAAAACGGGCCTGCGACCTGGACATTGCCGGTGTTCCTCGCCAGCCCTGCCTTGTAGCCCGTGGCAGGTGCGCTCATGAAGTCTATATAGCTGAAATCCTTCGCCTCCTCGGGGAAGCGGTACTCAGCAATCCCGTTCGGCGCGGCGATCATCACCTTGATGCCGTGGTTGTCCCTCATCGAGTCGCTGACAAACTTCATGAGCTGCTTTGAGCCCCAGCCGTACTGCGCGACTGTCGCCATGCTTTCGGTGAGGTGCTGGTAGAGGACGATGGAATGGCTGATCTGAAAGAGCTTGGTCTCGCCCTCAAGGGCTGCGCGGGCCTCGTAGTTCTGGCGGACATTGTGCCCGACTATGAGCATGGCGATGAATGAGAGGAACAGGCAGCCGATGAGCACAAGGAGGTTAGGCTTTCGCAGCCTGTTGGTGTTTTTCATATCATCCTCCTTACGGAAACCAGACCGCTGCTGCCCAGGATGCCGGTCCCGGCATTATCCCGTCCCGGCCTCCCGGAGAGCAGACGCTCAGCATAGACCGGATTATCCGAGGCTGCAAGGCAGGCGCATACTCTCAGGAGAGTGCGGAAAGCCCTTCCTGCAAAAACTCCCTCGCTGAGACAAAACGGCTGCAGCTGTTTTCTCATGACATTATATAACAGCATTCATGCCATAGGGAAACGCTTTTCCCTATCATACCGCAAAACGCAGAGCGCGGCGCTGATTACATATTGAGCAGTCAGACATCGGGCCGGCGCAGTGTTAAGACTTGCATAATACAAGGCCACGAATTTGCCGTGCTGGATCAGCCCCGTAGGGTAAAGGGAGATTCAGGGATGGACGGAATATCACCAAAAAGGGGCAGAAAAAAAATTTCCACCGGTACAGGGAAGAATGAAACAGCTTCAGCGTTGTTGTTTCCCTGCCTCGCCGGTGAAACAAGTTCATGGCAAGTTCTTCATCCTGTATGTCAATCTTTCTCCTGAAAAATATTTTGCCCTGTTGGTCACTAATTGACGTAACAATAAAATTAAACACTCTCCGCTCCAGCCTCAGCCTGGTACAATCAAATCCACCATTCAGCAAAAACAGGCAGGTAAATTTATGGAGCTTACACCCGGAATTTACGAAAAACTCATCAATGAGGCTCTTAAGAAGAAACTAGAAAATCTGCCCGCTGAGTACCGCATTCACTATATCAATATAGATCCGTCGCAGGCACCGCGGATGCTCACCAACTATGTTGCATCAATGATGAACAATCTGCTGAGCAATGATGAGGTTTTCCCGGAGCTAAAGGATAAAATCTCCTTCGTAAACAAAGTTGTGGAATTTATCCACCAATGGGAAATCAACCCTGATGATGACCTTCTTACCAATGAGAAAAAACTGTTGGGCGGCATCTTCAGCAGTATAGACAGGACTGAAAAACAGCTGAAGGCATTGGAAAATTCCCGGCCAAGATCAGGCTTCACCTTTAATACCCTCTTTACCGGCAGTAACCATGATCTCTCTATACAGAACGAGATAAACCGGGACATTATCTCAGCGGATGAGATCTACTGGATCGTGGCCTTCATCCGCTTCACCGGAGTAAGGATTTTTGAGAGCTCTCTCAGGCAATTTCTCCAAAATGATGGCGCACGCCTGCATATCATCACCACAACCTACATGGGCGCAAGTGAACCGAAGGCTGTGGAATTCCTCAAGAATCTGGATCCTGAGAAGGTTGAAATACGCGTCAGCTATAACAACAGAAATGAGCGCCTGCACGCCAAGTCCTACATCTTTGTCCGGCACAGCGGGCTCAGCACAGCATACATAGGAAGCAGCAACCTATCCCATTCAGCCCTCACCGATGGACTGGAGTGGAACGTGAGAGTAACATCGGTCGAAAGCCCTCAGATTGTCAAGGCATCGATCGTTACCTTCGAGACCTACTGGAACCGTCCGGACTTTGAGCCCTATGACAGGGACAAATTCAGAGAGGCAATTTCAGAAAACCAGAAGACGTTCGGTGAAGCTGAAATTCTGCTGCAGAAATACACAATCCGCCCCGAGCAGAAGGAGATCCTCGAAAAGCTGACCGTTGAGCGAGAGATACACCAAAGCTTCAAGAACCTCGTGGTAGCTGCCACAGGTACCGGTAAAACGGTGATAGCCGCCTTTGACTACCAGCGCTTCAGAGATGAACACCAGCAGAACAACAATCTGCTGTTCATCGTTCACCGCGAGGAAATCCTTGAGCAGTCCATCGCAACCTTCAGATCTGTCCTTGAAGATGAGAAATTCGGGGAGCTCTGGGTAGGCAGCCACCAGCCATCATTCAAAAGCGAACTGAATCACCTCTTTGTCTCCATACAGACGTTCAACAGCAATAAGGAGCGCTTCCAGAGGCTTGGTGAAAATCATTACGACTTCATCATCATAGATGAGGCGCACCACAGCACGGCAGAGAGCTACCGCCAGCTTTTCACCATGTTCAGGCCAAAGATCCTCCTAGGTCTCACGGCAACCCCGGAACGTGCAGACGGCAAGTCGCTTCTTCCGGATTTCAACAACCGCATAGCTGCCGAGATGCGCCTTCCGGAGGCCATCAACCGCCTGCTGCTCTCACCGTTTCAATATTTCTGCATCGGTGACAAGACGGTGGATCTGAGCCAGGTTAAGTGGAGTGCGGCTGCTGGAAGCTATGATGAGGATGAGCTTTTCAGGAAGCTAAACACTGAGGGCCGACTGAACCTCATCCTGAGAACGATCCCACATTATCTTTCTGACGAGCACCGCTGCCATGCCCTATGTTTTTGCTGCCGCAAGGAGCATGCGGAGGATACGGCCAGCGGGCTGAGGAGAGCCGGCTACAGCGCCGAGGCACTCACCAGTGACGACAGCCCAGAAGATCGGAAGAAGAAAATCACCAGGTTCAAAGGTGGGGAAATCAACTACCTCTGCGTAGTCGACATCTTCAATGAGGGTGTTGACATCCCGGGTATCGATACTGTCCTGTTCCTGAGGCCCACCAAGAGCCTCACGGTTTTCCTGCAGCAGCTCGGACGCGGTCTCCGTCTGGCCCCCGGCAAGGACTGCCTGACCGTACTTGATTACGTAGCGCAGGCCAATAAGAAATACAGCTTCGAGAGCAGGATTCGCGCACTTGTCGGAAAAAACATATCAAACAGACTTGAAGACCAGGTCGCAAAGGGGTTCACCTACCTGCCGCGCGGCTGTGCGATAGAGATGGACAAGCTTGCCCAGCAATACATTCTGGACAACATCCAAGGAGCCATATGGAACAGCAGGCGCCTTGTCAATGAGGTACTGCACTACCGCCAGAACTTCAAGGATGAGCTCACACTCAGCAATTTTCTCTCACATTTCAACCTCGACCCGCGGGCATTGTACAAGTCAACCTGCTGGTGTGAGCTTCTGAGAAGCGGCAACGAACTATCTTATGAGGATGATGAATACAGCGGAACGTTTGCCAAAAACATGAAGCGGCTGGTTCATGTCAACGGCATCGGTTATATCCGTTTCATGCAACAACTCATAGCTGACGGCTTCTCCTATGAGCATAACAAGGTTAATGATATCTATGCCCTGATGTTTTATTACGCCATTTACGGAGCACCACTTTCCAAGAGCGGGGTCGGCAGCGTCGACGAGGGACTCAGGATCTTCGGGCAGCACAAATGTTTCGTGGAAGAGCTCAAAGAGCTTCTTGACTACATTGTGAATAACCTCAATGTAAACACCAGGCTAATCCCTGAGCTGGGAGGCCTGCCCCTGGAACTCTTCGGCTGCTACACAAGGGAAGAGCAGCTCATCATTTTAGGGAAAATTACTGCAGACAAGACTTTCAACCCGCAGAGCGGGGTATACACAATCGAAGAATCCAATACTGAGCTCCTCTGGGTTACTCTGAACAAGAACGACAAGGATTTTTCCGAGAGGACGCAGTACAACGATTACGCGATCAATGAGAGCCTCTTCCACTGGCAAAGCCAGAACAGCGCAAGCCATACCAACAGCGGCCGGCGCTATGTTGACCAAAAGGAAAACCACAAGACCTTCCTGCTCTTGGTCCGTGAGCACAAAAATGACGGTTATGGCTTAACCGAACCATACTATTTCCTCGGACCTGTAACGTACCGGAGCAGCCAGGGCGACAGGCCGATGTCAATCACCTGGGAAATGAAATACCATATGCCGGTCTTTATCCTCGACAAGGCTATGAAGCAGGCAGTAGGCTAAAAGGAACTATTCATGAAAAACATAGAAGTTGTTGCGGCAGTCATCCGACGCGCTGACGGGAAAATCTTCGCCACCCAGCGCGGTTATGGCGAGTTCAAGGACAAATGGGAATTCCCCGGCGGAAAGATCGAAAAGGGAGAAACTCCTGAAGAGGCTCTGAAACGCGAGATAAAGGAAGAACTTGACACTGAGATCGAGGTTGATAACTTCATCACCACCGTCGAGACAGACTATGAGCATTTTCACCTCACGATGCATTGCTATTTCTGCCACGTTCTCTCCGGACACCTGTCACTCCTGGAGGCAGAGAACGCCGTCTGGCTCGACAAGGACAATATCCTCTCTGTTGACTGGCTGCCCGCTGATAAAGAGGTCGTTGAGAAAATTTGATGACCACGTGGAGATGGTCTGTCATTATTTTTCCGTCAGAACATCTCTCTTCTCTCTACGCTATAATTCCCTGCGTCAGTACAGCATCTCACCCGCATCAGCCATCAGAGCGCAAGGAGCCATACATGAACAGGATTAACGACAGACAGCAGGGCTTTACCCTTATAGAGCTCATTGTGGTCATCGTCATCCTCGGCATCCTTGCCGTAACCGCGGCCCCGAAGTTCATGAACCTCACCTCTGACGCAAACGCCTCTGTCGTAAAAAGTCTTTCAGGCGCTGTGCGCACTGCGGCCATGCAGGTCTACGCGAAGAGCCGTCTGAACCTGAATGGTTCGGCAGATGACTATCACATATGCGCGGGCGATGAGTGCGTCGGTCAAAAATCCTAATACTCTTCTGGTGATGCCAAAGGGCGCGCCAGAGGATGGGTTTTGGTTACTGAAGACGGCTACCCTATCTCAAACACTGACGGAGCCTGCCAAAATGGCATCAAGCTTGATGCCGACTGCATGAAAATCTCTATTGTCGGAGCAGTTGATCTCGGTGCCAGGTGGGATGAGATACCTTCCATGACGAAGGACGATGCGAATAACAAGACTGACTGGGTAATTTACGCGACGGGGGACGGCGGAATCATGTTCATCCCGAAGAGCGCCCCTGCCGCCGCAAAAAACTACTCCATCTACGACAGCGCAAGGACCAAAGACATCAGCGCCGGGTGCGGCGTCTACTATATGACAGGGAACGGCGCCAATGAGACTGTTACACTTCGTAACAAACACAAGAAAACCGCCGGATACTCAAAAACGCCGATCATAAGGACCTTTCTGAAAGGCTGCTGATCCAAAGTCCGGCACAGCAGGCACTGTCAGAACTTACCCGCCCAGAACACACTGTTCTCACGGCGCGCGGGAGCTACGGGAATTCGCAAAGGCCGTGATGGTATGGACAACAGGTTCAGGGTTCCAGTCTGACTTGTATTCAATGCGGTTTCTTTCAGCTTTGCGCTGGTGAATCAGGCCATCCACATTGATCTGTAATGCCATATTATTGCATCCTGACTCTGCATTGCATCTTTTATAAGCTTAACTCAGGCTTTACCAGGAGTAAGTTGAAGAGTAAGACGAAGAGTAAGTTAAAACACAGCAAAAACAATAGCTTAACTTATAAATTTAAAAACTGTTTATCAGGAGCAAGCTGAAGAGTAAGTTAAAGTGCTCATCAGACATGGACGAAGGAGCTTTCTGTCTGTTTTTAAGGATATTCCAGGCGGCACATCTCAGCTCAATCATGATGAGTCCGACTGGCTGTCCATGTCATGCCGGGAACCGGCTCATTGGCCCGGGCAGCCCTGCAGAATGCCGCGGGATAATCAGGTGTGCAGGACCTTCCTGAAAAGCTGCTCATCCAAAATGCCGGCACAGAGGCCGGCCGTTTCAAGATGCCGGCACTGTCACATTACTCAACCCAGAACACCCTGTTCTCCCGGCGCGCGGGAGCTGCGGGAAGCGGCTTTGCAGGATAGCCGAGCACGCAGTGCCCTATTCCCTCGTAGTCTCCCTCGACGCCGAGAGACTTCAGGAGCTCGCGGTACTCCTCCATCTCAAACTCCTCCTTCGCGCGGTGGATCCAGCAGCTTGCGACGCCGAGCGACTGCGCGGCGACCATGAGGTTCCCCATCACGAGGCTTCCGTCATATACCGCAGTCGGGCGCGACTTGTCGGCAAGCACGATGAGGACGACGGGAGCGCCGTAGAACGGATCAAATCCCTCCTTCCACCCTCCGATCTTCCGGTTTGACTCGGAGAGCCTGTCGCGGAGTGTCCGCTCAGTAACGGCAACAATTATGGGCGACTGCATGCCCCTGCCGCTCGCGGCGTAAAGCCCGGCCTCAATGATCTTCTCAACTGTCTCATGCGGGACCATATCTGATTTGAAGCTCCTGCAGCTTCTTCTTTCGATCATGTCCCTTATAGTCTGGTTTGCCGGCTCGCTCATGTTTCTCTCCTTTCAGCCTGCCCCGTCAGAGGGGCAGGACGGATTTTCCTGTACGCATCAGCCGCTCCGCCATGTATAGCAATGAAAAGCCCTGGCCTCATGCCCGGCTGACAGAATGATTGTACCAGCCATTGCCCGCTTTCATAAGCGCGTTCTTAAGCAAATGAGGCATACGTGTGAGGCATGCTCTGCCCCGAAGCGCCGCAGCAGAGGGCACAGCAGGAGCATCTTCAGGACCTTCCCGGAACGCTCCAGCAGTCCCTGCATCCGTCTCTGCCTGAATCCCTGGGATCTCAGTATGACGCGCGGCCGGAGCAACCAGCAGTGAAGGGAGAGCCGGGATCTTCCGGAACGAACTTCCCGTCCCTCAGGACATAGCGCCCTGACCAGCACTGATCGCTCCAGCAGAATGAGCTGCCATCGCTCAAGTCAGCCGGCCCGCTGAGGCTCCGCTTCGCGGTAACGTAAGGGCTCACGGGATCGGGGGAGAGTTCAATGGCATAGTAGCACTGGTGGATTTTCCCGCTGCCGTCCTTAACCGGCAGCGGCTTCGAGAAATCAGGGCTATAGGCAAAGGCGTCGCCCGGGGCGTAGCTCAGCGTCCCGCTGCTGAGATCGGCCATGGCCCAGGAGGCGCTCTTCGTGCCGAGGCTGTAGGAGAAGAGGAAGTAGCGTCCGGCAAAGTTCCGCACCGGATTCCCGATATTCGTGCTGAAGCCCGTGGCCGTGTCCAGGACAAAGCGCCAGCTGCCGCCGCTCTCCCGGATGATTTCAGGAGGTAGCCTCATGTCGGAATAGCCGCAGCTGTGGTCGGAGTCCACTGTCCCGTCGCCGCAGATCTGCCCGCTTCCCGCGTAGCAGAAGCCAGACGGTGAGCCATGTCCGCCGCAGGAGGCGCTCCGGATTGAGGACTCTCCTGCACCGTAGGAAAAGCCCTGCCCGCAGCCAGGCGCTGTGCCTCCGGCCCCGGAGCGGCGCGGGGCCCGGTACTGACGCGGAGGGAAAGCCGCGGCATTTCCGGTGCCGGAGCTCCCGGGATAGCTGTAGAACCGCTCTCCATAAGGCGATGTCCAGCCGCCGGAGCGGCGCGGGGCCTCAAAAAATCGTCCGGGAACACTGTCATTCCTGTAGCGGCGCTGAGCACTGCCGTACCGTCCGGAGCACGGGCAACTCGGGGAGACAGTCCCGTCATTGCAGATTTCACGCCCGTCCCTCGCGCAGAGCCCTGACTCACCGCCATGCCAGGAGCAGCAGCCAGCTCCCGCGATGGCGCACTCCGGGAGAAGGGCAAGGAGCCCCAGAGCGAGCGCCTTAAAGCTGAAATGACTCATATCTGCCTCGCATCCAATGCCTGACCAGCCCATTATAGGTTTTCTGCGCGCCGCGGGCGCCATGGGAGCGCGCACAGCCAGGCAGAAACGGCGGAGGCTCTTACCCGGAAATCTGAATTTTCCGCTCCATGGGAACATGAAGGGGCTCCAGGTGCCATCGCCCCGGAGATTTCAGAGAGGAGGCCCGGCATGCCCCGGCCAGCCATTCACTCTGTCAGGAACGGGATGCCGGATCTGAAACACCCGAAGAGCGTCATGTAAATAAGTCCGAGCAGGAGGAAGGCTATAAGCAGCTTGAAGAGAGGCAGGCCGACAAATTCGAAGATGCGCTTGAATTTCACATAGCGGCTCCACGTTTTGCCCTGATCCTCCATGGAGGCGTAGGAGGACCCGGCCGCTGACCGGAGAAGCTCCTCGTAGCGTCTGTTCAGATCGTTGTAGGTCTTCTCGGAGTAGGTCAGGCCCACGCCGAAGGAGAAGGAGTCAATCACATAGTTGGCGACATCAGGGCTCGACTTCTGCAGGAGGAAGCGCCTGGCCCTGTCAGCGCACGCCTGGTAATTGTTCCGGCTCCGGAAGTCACGCCCTCCGCCCTGGCAGTAGAGGCTGTAGCCATATCCCTCGTTCACAAGGCGGTACATGGCAGATCCGATGGCCGGGCAGCCGTCAAAGACATGGGCGGAGATCATCATGTTGAAGAATACATAGTGCCCGTTCTCGCGGTATCCTTCGCTGTTCCTGAATCCTCTGTCCATCCAGGCGCCGGCATGGTGGCTGCAGAGCTGGTGCAGCGCCTCATGTAGCCTCATATACCTCTCTCCCGGCAGGCAGGCGCCTGCACACAGTCAAAATGATGAATATCCCGGCAGCGCGCTCGCGCCCGGCCCTCCTCACCTTCTGAAGCCGAGGACAACTATGGCAATAACGAACGCTATGGCGCCGCCCCAGCAACCTCGCTGATCTCCTCGCCTGACTTCCACTGCAGGAATCCCATCCAGGCGCAGCCGGCACCCATCGCGGCGCACATGAGCATGTACTTAATCGAATCGAATGTGCCTGCGGTATACCTGAACCCAAAGTCAAACGGCGCGAGAGCTGATTTCCTGAGGCCCAGTGCATAGGAGATCGAGTCTGTCGAGTAGTCAGTGAACGCCTGCCAGTAAATCCCCGCATCGGCCATGGCCCTCCTGACGCGGTACTCCTCTATCCGGTAGATGATCCTGCCGCCGTACCTCCCTGCCCGGCCGCCTTCATCGCCGCAAGGTTGTTCCTCGCCGCGCGGTCTCCCTTCCCCGCGGCCTTCAGGTACCACTTGGCGGCCTCGCCGTAGTCCTGCATCACCCCGCGCCCGAAGTAGTACATATTCCCGATGCCGGTCTCGGCAGGCGCCAGGCCCTTCCCGGCGGCCTTACGGAACCAGCCCTCCGCCTCAGGATAGTTTTTCACGGTGCCGTAGCCGTAGTAGTACATTGTCCCTATCGCGGCGGCCGCCCTCTCATCCTCAGAGTGATCCCAGTCCCTCCTGAGCCAGATCATGGCCCGGCCGTAGTCCTTCTCCACCATGCTTCCTGAGTAGTACATGAGGCCGACCGCGCCCATGACGTCGCTGAGGAAGCCGTGCTTCCCGTCGGATTCCCCGCTCATCCGGCTCCAGGCGGCCGTGAAGGCGCTCATGGCCAGCGCGCCCGCAATTCCCGGCCTGAGGCTGGGGAGCATGGACAGAATCAGAAAGAGGATGAGCGGGCCGAAGAACCACAGAAGGCAGCAGCACTGCAGCCTTCTTATGATCCTTGCCGGCTTTCTGAGGTCGACGTCCTTCACCCAGGCGTCAGCGTCTGAGGCGATGAGATCCTGCAGCCTTATGTCAAGATCCTGCGCGTCAGAGGCGGTCCGCTTCATGCCGAGCCCGTAGGAGACTGAGTCCACCACATAGCCGGTGAGCTGCACGCTGTAGGGGTTCATGAGGTTCTGCTTGACCCAGTCCGCGAACTTGAAGTAGCGCGCGTCGTTACCCGCGCAGCTGTACTCCCAGAGCTCCCTTCCATAGCCATTCGAGAGCACGGCGAGCATGGCAAGCTTCATGGCAGGGTAGCTGTCAAAGACCTGCCTGTCGCTGAGCCAGCCCATGATGTCGAAGTGGGCATCCTCATCCATCACCCTGCCGCCGTACTTCGCGAAAAGCTGCCGCAGCGCCTCATGCAGTTTCATAAAGTCCTCTCTGGATGCCGCAAGGCTCCTTCCCGGCGGGATCCGTCACTGTTTTTTCCTGCTGCCGTGCGCCAGCACGGCAGGCTCCTCGATTCTGTCAGCAGGGCCCCAGGGGCCGCAGCCTGTGAAATTCCCCGAAAGGCGGGCCCGTCACCTGAGAGGCGCCTGGCCCGGGGCTCGCATGCCGCCTGAAGCGCCGCGCCCCTCTGCCATGAGGCGCCATTTCTCCGCCTCAACCTCATCCGGCGGGACGGCGAGCCCGTCATCGTACAGTCTGACGAGGCTCTCCGCCGCCGCGGCATTGCCGTTTCCGGCGGCAGCCCTGTACCAGCCGGCGGCAGCGCCGTAATTCTGGCTTACAACCTCGCCCCTCTCGTACATCTCCCCGAGCCTGTTCTGCGCCAGTGCGCTCCCGTTCTCCGCGGCCATCCGGTACCAGGAGAGGGCCTCCGCATAGTCCTGTTTCACGGCAGTCCCGTGCTCGGAAAGGAATCCCAGGTAATACTGAGACGGGGCGTCACCGCCCTCGGCAGCCTCCCTGTAGCGCTCAAGCGCCTCTCCGGCGCTCTGCGCGCCATCGCGCGCTATGCCGGAAATGACGCCCGCCACCTCACCATCCGCTGTCGCTCTCCCGCCCCGGGACATCGCGAGCCACTTTTCCGCTTCGGCGCGGTTCTCCCTGACGCCCTGCCCGGCGGTGTAATACATTGCGGCAAGGTTGTTCCGGGCCATGGCACTGCCCTGATCGGCTGCCTTCCTGAACCATCTGAGCGCCTCCAGGTAGTCCTGCCTGACGCCCCGCCCGAAATAGTAAAGGACTCCGAGCGCAGCCTCCGCCTCAGCGTTTCCCCGCCGGGCAGCCATGCCGAGCCATTTCGCGGCCTCATCATAATTGCGGTAGGTGCCGAGCCCCAGGCAGTACATTGTCCCGAGTCTCCCCGCGGCATCCGCATCGCCAAGCTCCGCGGCCCTCCTGTAGAGTCCCGCAGCGCGTCCGCAGCCCGCATCATCGCCGCTGCGGCACTGCAGCGATCCGGCCCAGCCGAGGGCCTTCGCGTACCACGCCTCCGCAGTCCCCGCCGGATCATCCGCGGCGAGCCAGAACAGGAGGCAGGCTGCGGCTGACGCCGCGGCGATAAGCAGGAGTCGCCTCAGCCATGCCCGGAGATGGCCGGCGAGGTCACGGAAGGAAGGCATGCGGACGGCGCGGATCCTGCCTGACCGGCCGCTGCGGGAAGGGGCTGCCAGGCCTGCGTCTGATATGACCAGATCAAGGAGCCTCGCGCTCAGATCAGCCGAGGACTTTTCGGAGCAGGTTACGCCGAGCGCGTAGGAGATGGAGTCGACAAGGTAGGAGGCGAGCGCCCCGCTGAGGTGCCCCTGCCAGACCAGGGACTTGCGGAGGGCGTCTGCGCAGCGCAGGTAGCCCGTGCTCTCCGGGAGGAGGCTCAGCCTGTAGAGCCTTGCCCCGTCGCTCAGAGCCTCTGCGCTCCCGGAAGCCGTACGGGAGGAGTACATGACGAGCCTCAGGGCATCCCAGAGGCAGGGCAGCTCCTCAAAGGCGCGGTATTTCCGTAGGAGCTCAAAGAGCCTGCCCGTCTCATCCTCCATCAGCTCAAAGCCGTACAGCCTGAGGATCCCGCGCAGCGCCTCATGAAACTTCATTATCTCTCTGTGCCCGGCGCGATCCGCCGAAGCAGGCTCCTTTCAGTAAACCGGAGGAGAGTCTATTTGCCCGGCATCATGAATTCCATAAGGCAATGTAAATATTCGGTAAATTCTGCAGTGGATGGCGGCACTGCCGCTGTTTTCTGATTAAATTCTCACCTACCATGGTGAATTTCTGCTCAGAACCGGAGCTGGCGCTCCCGGCACAGAGCGTACAGCCCCTTCAGGACAGAGCTCATTTGCGGCATGGGACGGGACGCAGCCGTGTTTCCGTCACGGAAAGCAGCGCCGCGTCAGATATAATCCCGTAAAGGCAGGCTATGTGACGGCCTGCGTCATTCACGCTTGAGAGCGGAGGTGTTTTATGGGCAAGGCGGCAGATGGCATTATTTCAGCCGGGCAGAGGAAGCCTGACCGGTTCACGAGAAAAGTCTGGAGGCGGAACCTCGACGCCATCGGACAGATCGCGGTAGCGCTCGGCGACGAGCCGGAGGGCTGCGTCTCCGTGGTCTTCAGGAACCATCACCGGGAGTTCTGGAAAATCTCCGGGGACAATGACTTTGTGTTTGCGGGGGAGGCGGGTGACTATGACTGGGAGCGCTGAGAAGGTTCTTTACGTCTTCGCCGGGCCCAATGGCTCGGGGAAATCAACCATTGAGGAGCTCTATGCGGAGTACACCGCGCTCCGGAGCACCGTGATCGTAAACCCCGACAATATCGCGAAAGGCCTGTACGGGAAATGCCAAAACCCCGCGGCTGAGGCCGGAAAGCTCGCCCTCAGGAGGCGCCAGGAGCTCCTCCGGGAAGGCGCGTCATTCGGCATTGAGACAACCTTCAGCGGCAGCTCGGAGAAGAGGCTCATCGCGGAGGCAAAGTCTCTCGGCTACACCGTGAAGGCCATTTACGTCGCGACGGAGAGCCCGGAGATCAATGTGCTGCGGGTCATGAACCGCGTGAGGCAGGGCGGGCACAGCGTGCCGCCTGAGGATGTGAGGAGACGCTACGCGAAGTCCCTCGCCTCCCTCGGCTGGCTCCTTCAGCAGGCGGATTACGCTGCAGTCAGGGACAATACCGTCTGGAACAGGACCTTTCTCAGGAAGAAAGGCGGCAGGGGGCATGCCGTCTCAGAGGACATCCCGTCATGGTTCCTGAGGAGCGTGGATAGAGGAGAGCTGCAGGGGCGCCAGACTGAGGCCTGAGATGATGACACGCCCCGGTCCTGCAGATGGTGCGGAATTCCCCTAAGGCGCGTCCTCAGAGAGGGAAACGTCATCATCGTCATCATGCCCGAAGCGGATGAGGCGCCCCATGCGCGCCGCCGCGTCGGCGCTTCCGTGCTCCGCGGCAATCCGGTACCACCTGACGGCCGCAATGTCATCAGGCCCCTCCCAGAGCCCGCTCTCCGCGAGCGTGCCGAGGTAGAGGGCCGACTCTGCGTCGCCCTTCTCCGCGGCCTTCCTGTAGATGCTTATCTCCGCCTCCGCGAACTGATCGCTGCGGTAGTCAGCGCCGTAGCGCGGAACTTCAAAGACAATGCCTATGGGATCATGCTGCCTGTGGGCTCTGCCGGCAACTGATTTCTGATGCCATTTCTCTGCCTCTGCCCTGTCTTTCCTGACGCCCTGCCCGGTGAGGTAGAGGGCGGCAAGGTTGTTCGCCGCGGCGTCCTGCCCCAGATCCGCGGCCTTCCTGAACCATTCTGCGGCTTTGCCGAAGTCCCGGCCCACTCCCCGCCCGAAATAGTACATGACGCCGACAGCGTCCATGGCCCAGGCATCGCCCTTCCCGGCGGCGCTCCTGAAGAGCCTCAGCGCCTCCTTATAGTCCTTCTCCGTGCCCCGCCCGTAATAGCGCATGACGCCAACGAGGTACAGAGCCTTCACATCGCCGTACTCCGCGGCCTTCGAGAGCTCCCTGAAGGCTGCCGGGTAATTCCGCTTTCTGGAGTCAGAGCCGTAATAGTACTCAAAGCCGTCGCCGTACATCACAGAAACGTACAGCGACTTAAGGGAGCCTGAGGGATCATCGAGAAACTTCTGGGCAACGTTCATGAGTATGGGCACAATAATAAAGAGCGCCAGGGCGATGAAAATCCAGTTGAAGATCCGTCCGCCGCCCCTTACATGTATGCCCTCCCAGTAGGACTCATCATCAGGCAGAGAGCCTGTGTGCCTGCCCGCCTGAAGGAGCCGTGAGATATTGTCATTTCCTGCAGGGAATGACGCGGGCCCTGAGCCTCTGCCTGACGCTATCAGAGCCTGGAAACGGCGGCTCAGATCGCCTGCGGATGCGGAGGAGGCTGTGACGCCGAGGGCATAGGACACCGAGTCCACTGCGTAGTCAGCGAGCTCCCGGCTGCAGGGAACGTCAGAGGCAAGTGCGTCCCTTGCCTGCCGCGCGGTGAGAAGGTATTTCGTGCGGTCAGGGAGCTGGCTCAGCCGGCAGAGCCTTGCTGCGTATCCGTCTGTCCCGCCTGACGGAGGAAAGATGAGATAGGCCATGGCATCCTCAACTGCCGGCAGATCGTCAAAGGCATGGTACTTTCTCAGAAGTCCTATCAGGCTGCTGCGGCTTGCATCCATGGCCGGCGTGCCGTACAGCCTCACTATCTGCCTGAGCGCCTCATGAAACTCCATTTTCTCCATTCCCTGCCGCGGAAGCTCCGGACAGGCGTCCTCCATCCATCAAAACAGACTGCTGAGTCTATATGGCGGACAGGAGACGCCCCTGAAGGAAATGTAAAGATTCTGTGAATTCCTGGCGCATACGCAGAGCACAGATGCCGGAGCTGTGCCGGTATTGGAGCAGGAAACTAATCCACAGGCAACGATTGGAGAGTCAGCATGAGCGGTGCTGGCACTATGGAACACGAATGGCTCCGCACCACCGGGAGCGAACATTGCCTTTGTGTTTCTCCCTTTTCAAACCATTTACGGGCCTCCTCCTCATCCTCCTGCACTCCCAGTCCGTTTCTGTACATTAGGCCCAGGCTGTATTCCGCGTCACTCAGGCCATGGGAAGCAGCTTTCCTGAGCCATTTCACTGCCTCATCATAATCCTGCGGAACTCCCCTCCCGTAATAGTACATCTGGGCCAGGCAATGCTGCGCCGGCGCCCAGTCATGCATTGCGGCTTCCCGAAAATACTTTCCTGCCTTCGCAAAGTCCTGCACGACTATCACTGTGCCGCTGTAATCGCCTTTATAGTATTCCATGCCGGTGTGTGTCAGGTAATCTGCCCAGACCTTCACCGGAATTCTCAGAGGATGCTTCCATGTCGGCTCCGGATCAGTGTTGAAAACAATCAAAGTCATCACAAGGAACAATCCGGCTGCAACCATCAGCGTCATCTTCATCGCTGAGCACCTTCAGATACAGAAACCGGCTGAATAATAGCCGATCCTGGCCCTGGGCACATGAATTGGCATTCAGCTGGTGAGCAGGAAAAGGCTCATGACTTGTGACCGATGATGGAATCGAGTAGGCGGATGTTTTAGCATCACACCTCTCACAACACCGTACGTGCGGATCCGCATACGGCGTTTCCAGTTTGAATAGGCTAATCCCAATTGTGGATTGGCCTACGAATACATGTTCAGCCAGCTGCAGCACTAACACTGCAACTACCTGACGTACTTCGTGTTACTCATACCAATATATCCGACTGGGTAAGGGCATATAA
>JAEEGJ010008583.1_pt1 | contig 28045 bp, 21 predicted proteins | sample 8958761 | NCBI WGS metagenome assembly JAEEGJ01 (sample SAMN16246546, study PRJNA631951) | gut metagenome | biome: gut microbiome; feature: rumen; material: RS-attached | host: Bos | place: Iran: Karaj | collected 2018-10 | reverse complement strand
CTACTATAAGGAGAAAGATATATCTGTCACGATTATCCGTCCAGGAGAGGTTCCTGAACTTCATGGAGAACATCGGAATCTCGCTTACCAGCAGCCAGCACAGCACCGGTGCAACAATAGCCGGAATCCAATAGATCCAGTCAAAGGCCGGATTTTGAGCCTCATGTATACTCCACTCCACTTCACGCAATAAAAGTGATATTCGAAGGATAGCAACCAAAGAAATGTATAACAATGCGCACGCCGGAGTGGCCAAGCCCCTAAAGTTCTCTGTCTGGCGCTTGTCGTTATTGAACTTGGCCAGACGCAACGCAGAAAACACCGCAATCAGCAAAGGAATCAGCCAGCATATTATTGCCAAGGCATAATTGCCGCCAGTAAGAGGAGCCGCGTTAGTCGACTTAACCTCAGGAAGTCCTTCGCTATAAATAAATCTTGCAATCCAATAAGTATCACCAAAATAAGCGGTAAATACCTTTGACATAAAGCCTAATCCGACAAAAGCGGGAGCTACGCCAAAACTCACCATATCGGCTAATGAATCAAGATCTTTTCCAATCGGCGAATAAGCCTTTAAAGAACGTGCAGCAAGGCCGTCCAGGAAATCAAACATAGCAGCCAGAAGCACGAAAAGCAAAGCAACCAAAGCTTCATTATGTAAATAAATTGCCATACAGCCGCAGAGCAGGTTGCAGCAGGTAATGGCGTTTGGTATGTGCTTTCTGATTCCCATCGTTTTGCAAAGATAGCAAAAGACGCCGACATAGAAACTGGTGGCGGCTATATCGCTGAGTAACAGCTATATAAATATATAAGCCTGCATAGATATCCACGCAGGCTTATATAACTAATATATTGTAAATCAACGGCTTAACCGCCACCTACTTACTACTTGATGCCGAGTTTCTTGCGTACATTCTTGCTCAGGGATTCCTTTGGAACCATGATCTGGATGGTCTTTGCCTTGAAGTAGCTCTCGGATACGTAGATGTAGCCGTCTCCGTTGTCCGGACCCCAGGAGTTCTTCACGATGTAGAACTTGGTGCCGTCCTGGTCCTTGGCGATACCGGTGATGTGCATCAGGTGGTCGTCGGAGGTAGTGAAGTTGGTCCACATAGCCTGACGGATTTCAGGATCGATAGGACTCTCCTCGTACTTCTTCTCGACGGCCTTCATTCCGCGGAGGTTTACATCAGGGGTAAACAGAGCCAGATGCTTGTTCTGGGCGAAGTAGATTTCGCTCATGTCGGCATCCCAGGCAACAGTGTAGCCGTGCATCAGAGCCCTGGTGCAGATCTCGTCCAGCTCGTCCAGAGGAACGTTGTAGGACTTGGCCATATCCCAGTTGTCAGGGATCTCGATGATGAACTCCTCGTAGAAAGGATGATGGAGGAAGCTTGTAATCTCCACATAGTCACTCTCCTTGAGTTTCAGAGACTCCTTGAAGGACCATGGGGTGTATTCCTTGCCCTTGTAGGTGAATGTCTCAGGAACCTTGCCCAGGTACTTGTCCAGAATCTCGTTCATCTGGTCGTATGGAACGCCCTGCTTCTTGGCCACTGCACTGTCCAGAAGGTCGTCGATTTCCCTCTGCAGTTTTCCGTGGTTGTGAGTGTTGGAGCCATAGTTAATGCCGTGGTAGGCCTCTTCTGGCATAAGGCCCATCTTCTCCATCTGGTATGTTGCCTGATGGCAGATTCCGCCAGGTCCTCTGCGGCCTTTTCCTCTGCGATAATAGTAGTCAGCGCCCCTTCTGAGGTACTCCTGCCTTACGGTGTACATCTCGGAGATGTCCAGAGAGGTGTCGGCAGCACCCTTGCGGATAGCCTCGCTCTCGAGGAATGAAGTGGTGGCAAAGCACCAGCACGTACCGGTAGCAGCCTGGTTCTTGACTGCGGTGGCAGGGTTGTTCTTCACGATGGTAAACTCATAGAACGGGAAGCTGGTCTGCAACTCCTGTGCAAACAATCCGGTTCCAAGGAACAGAGCCGCTGCTGCAATGAATAATCTTTTCATATTGTGTTTGTTTTTGTATTGATTATCAGATTTGTTTAGATACCCATCTTCTTGCGGATGTCCTTAGGGATGGAGTTCTTGTTAACCAAGATGTTCATGGTCTTGTATCTTACGAAAGCCTCTGATACATACCAGATTCCCTTGTACTTGCCGGTAGGACCCCAAGAGTTCTTCACCATATAGTACTTGGTGCCGTTCTGGTCCTTTGCGATACCAAAGATCTGCATTCCGTGGTCGTCAGTGGTGGTCTTGTTGTCATATCCTTCCTGACGCATCTCCTGGGTGATGACCATTTCCTTAACTGGCTCTACGATCTGAGGTCTTGCCTGAGGATTGTTGCCGCCTACCCATCTTGCCTGGTCTGAACCGACAAAGCTCTTTGCCAAGTCTTCCATATCAGGAACTACACCGATACCGTCACGGGTAAAGCCGGTCTCGCTTACGTCTGAACCCCAAGCGATTGTGTAGCCCTTTTCAATGGCGTTGTCCATAATCGCGATAAGGTCGTCGATGGTAACGTTGTAGCTCAGGTCCCATCTCCAGTTATCCGGAACCTCGATGGCGAACTGGGTGTAGAAAGGATAGTGAGTGAAGGAAGTAACTGAAACATAGTCAGACATATTCAGGCCCAGACCCTTGGTCACGAAATCCTTAGGGCTGTAAACAACTCCCTTGTAGGTAGTAGTCTCAGGGCACTTGCCAAGGTAGGTCTCGAGAATGTTCCTGTAGGTCTCCATAAATCTCGGCGATACCTTTCCGCCAGCCTTCTTTGCGCCCTCGGCCAGACCGGTGCTGATAGCGGTCAGTTCACGGAAGTTGATTCTCTTCTCGCCTGGAAGCAGGTTAGGCATATCCTTCTCCAGGACAACGCCGTAATCCTCATATGAATGGGAAACATCCTCAAAGGAGCCACCCTCTGCAAAGCAAAGATAACCGTCTACGCGGATGAACTTGCGCATCTTCTCGATGTAGTTCTTTGTAACTGTGTACATTACTGAAAGGTTCAGCGATGTGTCTGCGTGACCGTTGCGGATAGCCTCGCTCTCGAAGAAAGATGTTGTAGAGAAAGCCCAGCAAGTACCGCTGCTTCCCTGGTTGCGGATACCGGTGATAGGATTAGCCTTTACGGTAGTGAACTCAAAGCCCTTCCTCTGCTCCTTCTCAGGAACGTTAGGCTGAGCATAAGCAGCTGTCATGCAGAACAAGGCAACAACTGCAAAGAAAAACTTCAATGATCTCATAATGTGTTAATTAATATTTGTATATGTTTCTTTCAACAATTAATTTCTATGGAATATGCAGGAACTTGTGCGCCTGGATGGATATGTTCCACTCAGGATGCTCCTTGACATAGTCTATTATATAAGGTGCAACAGTTTTCATTCTGCTCCACTCGGGCTGAAGGTAGAAAAGGCAGCTGCTCTGTACCTCTAGTATCTTCCGGCGGTTCTCCTCCGCCCATTCAAAGTCCGCCGGAGTCTCAACGATCACCTTCAACTCGTCGGCCACACTGAAAAACTCCTCCTTTGGCGGCTTGTTCCGCTTGGGACTCAGGCAGATCCAGTCGAAATGCCCACTCATAGGACTGCTTCCGCTGGTTTCCAGGAAGATTTCCAGCCCATATTCTTTCAGCATATTGCACAGCATATCCAGCGGATAGTTCATCGGCTCCCCGCCTGTGATCACTATGGCTCTGGCCGGAGTGGCGGCGGCCTGGCTGACTATTGTCTCGATTTCAACTGGCGGGAATCGGTCCGGATCCCAGCTCTCCTTGCTGTCACACCAGCGGCAACCCACGTCACAGCCGCCCAAACGTATGAAAAACGCCGGTTTGCCGGTATGGAAGCCCTCTCCCTGGATAGTATAGAAACTCTCCACCAGCGGCAGAAGCCTGCCCCCTTCCAGCGACGGATATGTTCTTTTTACGTTCATTAATCCTTAGTCCTCAGCCGGCATACAACCGGACAAAACACTTATCCACAAATATACTAATTATTTCCCAGTTCTGCTATTAGGACTTTGCTATTCGGCGCTGACTTTATGGCAGAGTGGGAATGAGAATCGGCGATGAGAGGCCTTCAGCGCTGACATTATGACATTTCAAAGGGCTCTTTTTGCCTGAAAACAGTCTGGCGGGCAAGTTGCAAGGAGATCTTATGGCGTTTAAAGGAAATGAAAACGAGGGGGAGAGATTTAATCTCAGTGGATTGAATCAATGGATTGAAATATAGGAGGTTTTAATATGAATATTGCAAACAATCAGGCACAAGGAAAGATGCTGGAGCGCTATGCCATCAACCTCAACCAGAGGGCTCGTGACGGCAAGCTTGATCCTGTCATCGGACGAGATGACGAGATCCGTAGGGTGCTCCAGATTCTGAGCCGCCGTACCAAGAACAATCCTATCCTGGTGGGAGAACCGGGCGTGGGAAAGACCGCCATTGCGGAGGGTCTGGCCCAGAGGATTGTCCACGGCGATGTAGCAGAGAACCTGAAAGGCAGGGTTATCTACTCCCTGGATATGGGAGCGCTGATAGCCGGAGCAAAATATCAGGGAGAATTTGAGGAAAGGCTCAAAGGTGTCGTAAAGGAAGTTGTTGAAAGCGACGGAGAGATAATCCTTTATATAGATGAGATACACACTCTGGTGGGAGCGGGTCAGACAACCGGCGCGATGGATGCCGCTAACATCCTGAAACCGGCCCTGAGCCGTGGAGAACTGCGCTGCGTGGGTTCCACTACCCTGGATGAGTACCAGAAATACTTTGAGAAGGACAAGGCCCTGGAGCGTCGTTTCCAGATGGTTATGGTTGACGAGCCTAGCCCTGCCGAGAGCATCTCCATCCTCAGGGGTCTGAAAACCAAGTATGAGAACCACCACAAGGTAAAGATCGAGGATGATGCCATCATAGCGGCTGTTGAACTCAGTCACAGATATATCACCAACCGTTTCCTGCCGGACAAGGCCATAGACCTTGTGGACGAAGCCGCATCAAAGCTCCGTCTGGAGATGAACTCCGTCCCTGAGGAAATCGATGAGCTCCAGAGGAAGATCAAGCAGCTGGAGATTGAGAAGGAAGCCATACGCAGAGAAGGCAATTCCCCTAAGCTCAACGATATAACCACTCAGCTCGAAGATCAGAAGAAGCAGCTGGAGGTCCTCAACGCCCAGTGGCGGGAGGAAAAAGCTCTCTACGACGGCATCCAGAGAAAGCGCCAGGAGATCGACAACCTCAACTTCCAGGCAGACAACGCGGAACGCAACGGAGACTATGCCAAGGTGGCTGAGATCCGCTACGGTAAGATCGCTGGTCTGCAGAAAGAAATCGATGAGCTCAATGCCAAGATAAATGCCAACGACCATCGTCTGATCGACGAGCAGGTAGGCCCTGAAGACATTGCTGACGTAGTGGCAAAATGGACCGGCATCCCTGTCTCCAAGATGATGCAGAGCGAAAAGGACAAACTCATCAACCTGGAAGCCGAACTCCACAAGAGAGTCATCGGACAGGATGAGGCTATCAAGGCTGTCGCCGATGCCGTAAGGCGTTCAAGAGCAGGACTTCAGAGCGAAAAGCGCCCTATAGGCTCCTTCCTCTTCCTCGGAACCACAGGCGTAGGAAAGACCGAGCTGGCCAAAGCCCTGGCGGAGTTCCTGTTCGACGATGAGAATATGCTTACGCGTATCGATATGAGTGAATACCAGGAGAGATTCGCCGCCACACGTCTTGTGGGAGCGCCTCCAGGATATGTGGGTTACGAGGAAGGCGGACAGCTGACCGAGGCCGTAAGGCGTAAACCATACTCCGTTGTCCTGTTCGACGAGATCGAGAAAGCTCATCCGGATGTGTTCAACATCCTGCTGCAAGTCCTTGACGACGGACGTCTTACAGATGGCAAGGGCCGCACGGTCAACTTCAAGAACACCATCTTGATCATGACCAGCAACGCCGGAAGCGACATCATCCAGGACTACATGGCCAGGATGAAGGGCCTCAAGGAAATCAACATCAAGGACAAGGATGGAGACGGAATTCCTGACCCTAAGGACAACGCCGAGTACGCCGAGCTGGCTATCAGCAACGCCTACAACGAGCAGCTGATGGACGAGTGCAAGGAAAAGGTTCTGGCACTTATGAAGAAAACCGTCCGTCCGGAGTTCCTGAACAGGATAGACGAAATCATAATGTTCCGTCCTCTCGGCAAGGAAGAAATCCGCGGCATCCTCCGCCTGCAGATAAGCCAGGCAGAAAAGCTCCTGGAAAGCCAGGGCATAACCCTGAACTTCTCGGACAAGGCTCTGGACTATCTGGCAAACAAGGGCTTCGATGTAGCCTATGGAGCAAGACCTATCAAGAGACTGCTCCAGAAGGAAGTCATCAACTCCATCGCCAAGGCCCTTATCGCCGGAAAGATAGCCAAAGGCAGCACCATCAAGGTGGATTATATGGACGGCACCCTCACCTTCAGCTAGGCACGGTGGTAGACAAATATCTAATACACAGCACGTTAAATACATCAGCCTGCAGCGAAAACGACGCAGGCTGATATATTTATATACCTATCTGTCAAGCACTTGGCCATCACCGCTTAAATTGCGGACATTTTGTTATCTTTGCAGCCTGTGTTTGAAAAGCATCGCAGATATGGATTCTGAGAGGGAAGATCAAGAGTTTGAAAGACAAGAGGACGAGCGCCTGAGAAAGGCATTTGAGAGGTACGACTCCTTGCATAAGGGCAAGGGGCCGGCTTCTTATATCCCGGGGGAAGAAGGCATCGCTGAGGGAAACGGGTTTGAAGAGGATGAGTACGAGTACATCATAGACAAATATGTAGATCTCTACAACATCGAGATGGCAAACAGTGCCTCCGAGGAGGGTTTCCAGAGATACCCCTATTCTTCAGCGCTTCTGGTCAGATATTGCGATGCCATGGTTATCCGCAAGGAGCTGGACAAGGCGCTGGATATCCTGGACCACTACAAGGACTCATTCCCTCCGAATGCAGATATCTACCTGTCATACAGCCGCGTATACATCGGAAAGAAGGATCTCGAGTCCGCCCGCCGCTACTATGAAATGGCAATTGCCGTGGAGAGCACCCCGGAAGACGTATGCGACTCAGTCCATACGCTGGCTCAGGACTGCATGGAGATAGAAGAGTATCAGGAAGCGGTATTCTACCTTGACAGGACTGCAGAACTTACCGCCACCTGGAACGCCAAGCACAACGAGACGGAAAAGGACGAGAACCTGACATCCTTCTGGTTTGACTATGCGTTCTGCTGCGAGAAGCTCGGGCAGGAGGACAAGTCCGTGGAGCTCTACCAGAAATGCCTGGACATAGATCCGTTCAACGATATCATCTGGCATAATCTTGGCATAATCTACGACAAGAAAAGCCGTTACAAGGATGCCTACGAGGCTTTCGGCTACGCCATCGCCCTCAACCCGCAGAACATCCACGCCCTGTTCAACCTGGGCCAGCTCTGCATCGAGTGCAAAATGCCGGAAGAGGCCCTGAAGCATTTCAACGACTTCAACCGCATAGAAAAGAACAACCCGGACGGAATCTGCGGCCAAGCCCTTGCATACTTCCTTCTCGGCGATTTGAACCAGGCGGAAATCCTTTACCGCAAGGCCCTGATCTTTGATCCTCAGCATAATGGGGCAAAGATGGGACTGGCTGAAGTTCAGGCAGAGAAGAAACTTCAGGAATCAACGCAGATCCACCGCAAGTCCACAAAGAGCGGCAAGGACCATCCAAACTTCGAGGACTCCGGAGACCTGGAAGGCGTGTAACATATACTGACAGCATAATAAAAACATATACGGAAATCTCAAGATGAGCAAGATAAAAGAATACATACTTCTGACCCTTAAGGGAATAGGTATCGGAGCGGCAAATGTCATCCCTGGAGTAAGCGGCGGAACAATAGCTTTCCTGACAGGAATCTTCGAGAGGCTTATCAACTCCCTGAAATCTTTCAACTTCAGGACCACCAAACTCCTTTTCCAGGGCAAATTCCGCCAGTGGGCAAAGGAAACGGACATAGTCTTTTTGCTGTTCATCATCCTGGGAATTGCCATCAGTGCCTTCTCCCTGGCTAAGTTAATGCTTTATCTGCTTCACAACCAACCGGTTGCAACCTGGAGCTTCTTCTTCGGCCTGGTGCTGGTTTCCTGCTGGTACGTTCTCAAGGAAGTCAAGAAATGGAACGTTGGCACCTTCATCAGCCTCATCCTCGGCACAGCAATAGCCGTATGGGTGTCTCTGACATCCCCGGCAGAAACCCCTGATACCTGGTGGTTCATCCTCATAGCAGGAGCCGCCAGCATCTGCGGAATGATCCTTCCGGGCATCTCCGGCAGTTTCCTTCTGGTCCTGATGGTCAAGTACGAGGATCTTATGCAGAGCATCAGCAGCCTTAACATTCCGCGCCTGGCTCTCTACCTGATAGGTGCCGTAGCCGGACTGCTGGCCTTCTCCCACTTCCTGGCCTGGCTGCTCAAGAACTGGTACAACCAGACAATCGCCCTTCTGACCGGCTTCATGGTCGGCTCCCTGATTAAAATCTGGCCTTGGCAGCAAATCCTCCAGGGAGAAGGAGACAAAGCCATCACCCACCCTATCCTCCCGGCCAAATACGCTGCCCTGAATGGCTGCAACCCACAGATAGCCACCGCTATAATTATGGCAATAATCGGTATCGCGATAGTTGTAATCCTCGAGACCTGGGCCAACCGCAGCAAGAAATCAGAATTATAAAACTATACCTCACAGTAATGAAAAAGGCAGTATTTACCCTGATGATCCTCGCTGCAGGATTACTGATGACATCGTGTGGCAACAACTCCAAAAAAGCCAAAACCCAGGAGCCCGTAGCCAAGCAGGCAGCTCAGCCAGCTCCAGCCCCTCAGGCTGAAGCACAGGAAGCAGAAACCGTAAACACAGAAGACCGCGCCTGGTATACCGTAGACATCCCAGTCTCCTGGGAAACAAAGCAATATGTATCCGAGATGATCTTGAAAAAGGGTAATAATGAACTGAACTTCAAGGAACAGGCTAAGGGAAATATTGAAAATTGGATTGAGAGCATATATACCGGAGAAACAGAAAAACTTGATTTCTTTACTTCAGGGGATATTACCTGGTCTGTATTCAAGAATGCACAGGGTTTCAGGACCGTATATGTTGCACAGGTAAACGACGGTGTTGTAAGAGTAGGATCATCCATCGCTGATCCAAACGATCCCGAAGTCATAAAGATCCTCGAAACCGTCAAGGGCAAATAAAAGCCTGATATAGTTAGCAAGATTGAGAAAAATTGTTAAATTTGCATCCCCAACCGCCAATGCGGGTTATGGAGGGACTGGTTCGGTAGCTCAGCTGGATAGAGCAACAGCCTTCTAAGCTGTGGGTCTTGGGTTCGAATCCCAACCGAATCACCTTAAAATCAGCCACTTAGCAATATCTAAGCGGCTGATTTCCTTTTACAGGTCAACCTCTTTGAACATTTTGCGGTAAAACTCCGCTTTTTTCTCAAGGGACAGCGGATAGGCTCTGGATGTGGATGGCATTCTGAAAAACTTCAATTCTCTGCAATCCAATAGCACAGGGACCGCTTCCCCTATCTTGATGCCGGAGGCTTTTAACGGTTCTGAGGTTTGCGCGGATATAGCTCGGTTGGCTTCCAGGAAGGTTTCCAGGGCCTTCTGGCCGGTTACGGCAATCGCATGGCAATCCGGCATACGGGCAAGCAGGGCGGAGATGTCTGTAGGAGTTGCCACCTCCAGGAAGTTGTCGGAAGCATTGCCCTTCAGGCGTCTGATCGCAGAGGCCGTATCGTACATAGCAATTCCCTTCTCCCTGCAGAAAGCCACAATCCTCTCTTTGTCAAACCGCTTCAGTTTCTTTCCATTCTCCTCAGCGATGAAATGATCCTTGTCGCGGAAGAAGACAAGCCCGCAGACTCTCCAGAAATCGTTGATGAAATTAGGGTAGAAAAACTCCATGCTCCACTTGTTCCGAGGAGGAGGGAAGCTGCCCAGAACCAGCAGCTTTGCCCCGTCCGGAACAAACGGCTCCAGCGGATGATGCTCTATAGATGCCATCAGCCTAGAGGATTGCCTCAACGGCAGCCTCCACCTTGGAGAGCGGATGGGTCGGCTCGAAGCGGGCGACCACGTCTCCATCGCGATTGATCAGGAACTTGGTGAAGTTCCACTTGATATCGCTTGTTTCTCTCCAGCCCGGATTCTTCTCGTCGAACATCTTCTCCAGGATCGGAGTGAGCTTGTTGTCAGCGTCAAAGCCCTCGAAGCCCTTCTGGCTCTTCAGCCAGGTGTAGAGAGGAAGCTCGTTCTCTCCGTTGACGTCGCTCTTCTTGAACTGCGGGAAGTCCGTTCCGAACTTCACCTGGCAGAATTCGGTGATTTCCTCGTCTGTTCCAGGAGTCTGGTTGCCGAACTGGTTGCAAGGGATGTCAAGGATCTCGAATCCCTTGTCTTTAAGCTTCTTGTACATAGCCTCGAGTTCGTCGTACTGAGGAGTGAAGCCACAGCCGGTGGCGGTGTTTACTATCAAAAGGACTTTTCCCTTCCACTCGGAAAGGCTAACCTGCTGGCCATTTTTGCCGGTCAGGAAGAAATCAGTGACTTTCTTCATATCTGTATTTATGTTTGTTTCTGTTGTAGCGGCATTATCCGCCTTGCCGCCCTTTGCGGTCCTGGAAAGGTAAATCCACGCGCCAATCAGCGCCAGAAGGAGTACAACGAGAATAATCGAGCTTTTTGCGCTTCTCTTTTTGCGCTGCTCAAAACGGTCTCGCCTGAAATGGATGCCATTTTCACTCATAGGAATCAAAATAATGTTATAATTATCAAAACTTCATGTCATCCCAGCCGAACGGATGCTTTGCAAGCGGAAGACGGGCCAGAGGATGATAGTCACCGACAAGCCCGACAGGCTTGGAGTTGCGTATCTGACTTACGATCTCGATGCAAGGACGGGCTTCGCTGATGCGGAATCCCTCTCCGGAAAGTATCTTCTGGTAGCTCTTGGTATGCAGCTCGGTGAAACCTGCGCTAAACTCGAATTCCTCTCCGTCTATGTTCAAGGTCCTGTATGTACGCTTTTCTCCCTGAACGGCATTCTCAGGCAGACATTCTGCGTTGATGCTCAGGAAGTAACGCACCCTAGCCTTCTCCAGTTCAAGATACCCGGCCACGCGGTCGAAGCTCATAACGTGAACTATGTTCTGCTTTACCGGACCGAATATCCACTGCAGCATATCATAGAAATGGACGCCGATATTGGTAGCCACACCGCCGCTCTTGTGCACATCTCCCTTCCAGGAAGTGTAGTACCATTTTCCTCGCGATGTAATATACGTTAGGTCAACGTCATAAATCTTGTCCGCAGGACCCTCGTCCACCTTCTTCTTCAGCGCCACAATACTGTCGTGGAGCCTCAGCTGAAGGATTGTGTAAGCTTTATGACCGGTTTCATTCTCCAGCTCCACAAGGTTGTCTATGTTGTATGGATTGAGCACCAGCGGCTTCTCGCAGATCACATCCACGCCCAGACGCAAACCGTAGCGGATAAACGCGTCGTGAGTATAATTCGGCGTGCAGATACTCATCCAGTGCAAAGGATCATCCGTCCTCATCCTCTTGGAGCAAAAGCGGTCAAACTGCTCGTTCTCAGTATAGAAGGAACAGTCCGGGAAACTGCTGTCCAGCCTGCCTACGCTGTCAAACTTGTCATACGCTACAATCAGCTTGTTGCCCGTATCGGCAATCGCCTTGATATGTCTTGGAGCAATGTACCCCGCCGCCCCGATCAATGCAAAATTCAACATATACCTAACTATTATAATCAGTCATAAAATTACACAAAATCTCAATCGGATGCAAAGCCTGGACGCCGGTGCCGTCCAGAATCTGCTGGCGGCAGCTGGTTCCAGGAGCGGCAACCAGAACCTCCGCAGTTGAGGCAACGGCATTGCGGACAGCCGGGAAGAGCACCATCTCGCCGATTGCCATAGATGTCTTGTAATGAGCTTTCTCGTACCCGAAGCTTCCGGCCATGCCGCAGCATCCGCTAGGTATCGTATGCACATCCGCACCCTGGAGAAGGCCCCGAAGCATCTTCTCGGTCTTCTCGATTCCGACCAGTGCCTTCTGGTGACAATGCCCGTGGAGATAGACCTCACATGATGTGCCGGAAAACATCCCGGCATTAATCTTTCCTACCTCCATCTCCCTGACAATGAACTCGTCATAAAGGAGGGCGTTCTTTCCCAGGCGCTTTGCCCTATCCCTCATTTCCTCCGGCACCAGATCCGGATATTCGTCCCTGAAACTCAGTATGCAGCTCGGCTCAATACCCACAAGCGGAACATCCTCAGAAACGATATCGCCGAGAAGTTCCACGTTCTTCCTTGCAAATTTCTTGGCCAGCCTCAGGCAGCCCTTGGAGATAGCCGCCCTTCCGCTTTCCACATGGCGGGGAATCTCCACGTCATACCCCAGCTTCAGAAGCAGGCGGGCGAACGCCAGACCCAATTCCGCTTCCTGCCAGTTCGTGAACTCATCGGCAAACAGATAAACCTTGCCTTTCTTCTTCTCTGAAAACTTCCTGGATTCCCTTTTGACAAGGGTGCGCATAGAGGTTCTGCTGAGTTTAGGGATATGTCTCTCGGCCGCAAAATGCACCAGTTTCTTAATCAGGTGTTCAGACACCTTCCAGCCAGCAAAGAAATTGTACAGCGGACGCACCAGGTGCCCCAGCTTCTCGAACGCTGCCATCCGGGCAACCATCCAGATTCCCAGCGGAGTTCCTTCAGCATCCCACTTGTGCTGAAGCAGTTCCGCGCGGATCCTGGTCATATCCACGTTTGACGGACACTCGCTCCGGCAGCCTTTGCAGGCCAGGCAGGAGAACAGAATCTCCTCGATTTCCTGGCTCTTTACCAGTTCCTTGAAGGACTTGCCGTCATAACCGTATGTCAGAAGTTCCCGGATTACATTTGCACGCGCACGGGTAACGCAAAGTTCATCTCCACTGACCTTGAATGCCGGGCACATTGTTCCACCCATGGCGTTGGACTTGCGGCAAGCCCCTGCTCCGTTGCACTGCTCTATGCTGCAGAGCATTGCGTACGGGCTGCTTTCTCCGTGCGTAAACTCTCCGTTCCAGGTTAGATAAGTTTTATCCGGGAGTTTATATGCATTATTCTCTTTGTTAAGCAGATAGCGCAGATACTCGTCCATTGGAGGAGTATCCACGATTTTGCCGGTGTTGAACACTCCGTCCGGATCCCAGGTCTGCTTTACCTGACGCATCATCCGGTAAACCTCGTCTCCGTACATCAGCGGGATGAACTCCCCTCTCAGCCTGCCGTCTCCGTGTTCTCCGGAGAGGCTTCCGCGATGCTTGCGCACCAGAATTGCGGTCTCTCGCGCAACATCCCGGAACTTCTTCCTGTCTGAGGGATCCTTAAGGTTAAGTATCGGCCTCAGATGCAATTCTCCAGTGCTGATATGCCCGTAATACACGCAGCTAAGCCCCAGACCCTCAAGCATCTGCTTGAAATCAGCGATGTATGCCGGCATCCTTTCAGGCGCAACCGCAGTGTCCTCGATCACCCCTACCGGCTTGGCATCTCCCTTCATGCTGCTCAAAACGCCCAGCCCGGCCTTCCTGAGATCCCACACGCGGCTGATATCCTTGCCGTAAACCCTTGTACAACAGTATGCAAGTTTTGAGACCTCCGCCTCAAACGCAGCGGCCTTGTCCTCCATCTGCGGGCCTTCAAACTCTGCGATTATAAGCGCTGCCGGATTCCCCTCAATGAAGAAACGGTTACGCTGCTGCTCGAGATTCCCGGCAGAAAGATCCAGGATCTGACCGTCCATAAGTTCCACGGCAACAGGACCGTGCCTCAATGCCGCAAGGTTGGCGTAAAGGCTGTCTTCCAGGCTATTGCAATGAGCGCAAACCACCATCCTCTCAGCTGGAGGAATCGGATCCAGGGAAACTTTTATCTCCGTGATGAAAGCCAGCGTTCCCTCGCTTCCGCAAAGCAGCGGGCAAAGATTGATCCTGCTTTTGCCGCTCTCGACAAAAGCTCCTACCACCTCATCTATCGCATATCCGCAGCTCCTTCTTCGGAGGCTCTTGTCCGGGTAATTATCCTCCAGAAGCCTGACTTTCTCCTCATCAAATCCCCACCTTATTACCTGGGCATAGATGCTCTCTGCCAAAGGAACATTTCCGGAATCTTTTTCCCAGAATCGCGGGCCGAAGCGCTCCTCCAGTTCCACAACAGTGTAATCCTTAAACACTTCCACAGACCCCTCGCTGAGAACACCGATGGCTTCTAGAACATGATGACGGGTGCTGCCATACACAAGGGAATGTGTTCCGCAGGAGTTGTTGCCCAGCATTCCGCCAATACAACAGCGGTTGCTGGTGGAGGTCTCCGGGCTGAAGAAAAGCCCGTGCGGTTTCAGCGCAAGATTAAGTTCATCGCGGACCACTCCAGGCTGAACCCTGGCCCATCTCTGAGATGGATTGATCTCAAGAATCTTGTTCCAATGCTTTGATATGTCGCAAACTATGCCGCTTCCAACAACCTGGCCGCAGATTGACGTTCCGCCAGCACGCGGAATCAGATGCGTACCCCGGGAACGGGCCTCGGCCACAAGAGCCACCACATCCGCAAACGTCTGTGGATAAGCCACTCCCAGGGGCAGCTCCCTGTAAACGGAAGCATCCGCACTGTACGCAATCCTGTGCAATCTGTCACTTAGAATCTCCGGCATAACAATAGATTACCTGAATGCTAGGACTTTGATGTATTCGGCAGTGAGGCCGTTGGATCCGTCTTGGGAATCGGCGATGAGTATGAGGGTGTGCCAGCCACCAGGGAGCTCCGGTCCGAGGCACATTCCTTCGTAGTTTGCAAGGTTCAATGATGAGGTTGAGAAAGATATGAGCAGCCTCTTTTCCAATTGTCCTGAAGTAGATTCACCTGGCGTGACTACGTACAGCATAGTGCGCGTGAAGGAGCCAAGGGCCTTGGCAAAGAGCCCGCCGTTTGGCACATATACCTCTCTTTCAAGCACTATCAGAGAGCCGTCGTCCAAAGCCACCAGGGCCGGAACTCCGTGGACATAAGCCTTTGCGGCAGCACCCTCGGAAGCAGACTTCACCGGAGCATCCATCTTGTAGAGGTACTGCTTCCCGGCCTTAAGGTTGGAGCTGAAACTCTGGAGCCTCAGCAGGCGGCTATCCTTTCCATCAGCCTTAAGAGGAGTCTCGGTCGTGGTCCAGAATGTCTTGGTCAATGCATTGTATGTCAACGCCTCAAAGCCGTTGTTGGAATTGATCTTGTCCTTGCCGAACGCAGCCGGAATCTTGAGGGAGCGGCCCGTCTCCTTGCCCTCAAGAGTGTATTCTACAATGCTTTGGGCACTTTCCGAACTGATGAACAGAGTTCCGGATATATTCCCCGATACTGCTGCATTTGAAGCACTTTCTTTCGGCACAAACGCAATGCCTTCGTTATCCCGTCCGGAAATCTTGGAATTGGAGGTAAATGCCGGAACCGTGGCCTTGGCGGATGCAACCTTGCCGTTATTGGTTATCGCGATGTCAAAGAAAACTATTCCACCGCCTTTAAGTTTGTCGTGAACTACGGCGTAGCGGTTTCCTCCGATGTATGTGATTCCGGAATACTGCCCGGCCGGAACATCCTGTTGGGATGGTACATACACGTCTGTCTGATACACCGGAGAGAAGTCATAGCGGATTGGTTCCCTCATTGCCGCAACCTTCTCAAGGCTGTCCCGGATGATGCTGTCACGCATCAGGCTGTCACGTACGAGACTATCCCGTAACAGACTATCTCTCAAAATACTGTCACGAATGATACTGTCACGGAGTGTGATGGCCCGGAGCAAACTATCAGAATCCGCCCTGCTCAATAAAGTGTCTTTCAGAGTCGCAGAGCTGTCAGTCTTAACTGTAAGAGATGAATCCGGTTTAACTGTAACGATTGTATCCTGAAGCCTGCCTCCATATACCATAGAAGCTCCGTAACCGGAACATACGCCCCAGAAAGCAAACGTAATAAGGAACACTAACCGTTTCATATTCATCTCAGCGATCAAGATTTAGAGGCTCCAGTAGCGCATCTTCTTGATACGGCCGCGGTACAGGCCCTTGATGTCTACAAGCAGGGCGTTCTCTGAAGAGAGGGCAATGAAGTCCTTCTCCTTCAAACCGGTAAACTGATGGTGTGCAACAGCCACAATCACAGCATCATATCCCTTGCCCAACTTCTCCTGGAGGGTGATGCCATAAACCTTCTTGACATCCTCAGGGTCTGCATAAGGATCGTAGACCGAGGTCTTAACACCGTAGCTCTGAAGCTCCTCCACAATGTTCACAACCTTGGAGTTACGTATGTCTGCCACATCCTCCTTGAAGGTAATTCCAAGAACCAGGACCTTGGCACCCTTGATGGCCCGTCCGCCCTTGATCAGTTCCTTTACCACCTTCTTGCCGATATATCCTCCCATAGAGTCGTTCACAAACCTTCCGGCATTGATGACCTTGGTGTGGTATTTCAGCTGATGGGCCCTGTGTACCAGGTAGTAAGGATCCACACCGATGCAGTGCCCACCAACCAGGCCCGGATAGAACTTAAGGAAGTTCCACTTAGTACCGGCAGCCTCCAGCACATCGTATGTATTGATGCCCATACGGCCGAACAATATGCTGAGCTCGTTCATCAGCGCAATGTTCACATCCCTCTGGGTGTTCTCGATAATCTTCGCAGCCTCAGCGACCTTTATGCTCGGAGCCTTGTGCACACCGGCCTCTATCACTGAGCCATACACCTTTACAACTCTCTCCAGCGCAGCCTTGTCGCAGCCGGAAACGATCTTCATCGTGTTCTTCAGTGTATGCACCTTGTCTCCTGGATTAATCCTCTCCGGAGAATAGCCAACCTTGAAGTCTTTCCCCATCTTAAGTCCGGACAAGCTTTCCAGCACCGGAACGCAGTCCTCTTCCGTACATCCCGGATAGACAGTGCTCTCATACACCACACAATCTCCCTTCTTCAGCACCTTGCCCACAACCTCAGATGCTCCAAGCAAGGGGGTGAGGTCAGGCTCGTTGGCCTCGGTAACAGGCGTAGGTACCGCCACAATGTAAAACGTAGCTGCCTTAATGTCCTCCAGAGAACTGGAGAACACAATCCGTTTATTCTTAAAATCAGAAGATTGCATCTCTCGGCTAGGATCCACGCCCTTTTGCATGGCCTCCACCTTCCGAGCATTGATGTCAAACCCGATCACATCAAACTTCTCGGCCAAAGCCAGCGCCAGCGGCAGTCCCACATACCCCAGTCCCACAACGGCAATCTTTTCCTTTTTCTCAGCGATTTTCTTCATATGCTTTTTATAAAGACATTCAAATATACTTAAAACTTAAAAGTCATCACTCTATTTGCCTTCGGCTAGGTCTTCAACCCCTCCTTTGAGGCCTTTTATGGAAACCTTTAAGACGGAACTTGGAAAGATAGTCCCCAGCCTAAAGGCCTTACCAATTATCAGCCTCATGGAAATCATCTTCTTGATCAGGTACGGGTATTTCTTCTTGTAGCTTACATCCCTGTTCCGGCCCATATTGCCGGTGGAAAGTATGTGGGACAGAATCTTGCGGGCCTTCTCGGAGTATTTCCCGGAGGCATCGTACATAGGAATGCACTCCACAGGCGTTCCCAGCCAGTCGGCCATCAGGGCCGCAAACGCCTTCCACTCAGTCTGAAGCCTCATCTCAACTATGCGGCTCTGCAGCAGGTCCCTGTCAATTTCATCGCGATACACATACAGCAGGCGGCAAAGGTCGCACACCTGCCTCAGCCCGATTCCTTCCCTGAAAAGATGCTGGAGTATGTGGCAGAACACATATACCACGTCCACATTGGCGCAAGGAAGTTTCACGGCAACCCCGTCATTGTCCCAGATCCTGAAATCCTTGTCCGAGAACATCTTCTCCGCCATAGCATCCAGCACCGCATCCTGGCGCCTTGTCAGGAAGACATGCATCGATCCATGCAGCTCCAGGATGAACCTGGAAAAATACATCGCCACGTGAAGTTCCTTCGGATTGTCCCCGAATACCTTGGACGCCTTTGGGGCGAGTATCTGCTTTGCTGCTTCATATTCATTCTCGGCGATTAGCAGGTCCACATCCCCGCAGCTCCTCCTGATAGGATTCCTGTACGCCTGCGCAATTCCCTGACCCTTAAGCAGAAGCGGATGCAGTCCCTCGGCTTCCAGCTTGCTGATTACCGCTCCGATAAAAGTGTTCATCTTGAGGTTGTACTGCTCTATGGAGTACACCTTCTTGGCAAACGCCTTGCTTTGCTGACGGTCAAAAACGTCCTGGATCTCAAAGCCGAGCCCCTTGTCTTCACATCCGTCAAAGGCGGATGCCATCAGCCCCACAAGCTTCTGCTCCTGGGCAAGCTGATAGACGGCCTCCCAGTCCACCTTATCCTGCTGCACTCCGTTCCAGAACCGGGAACTTCCCCAAAGCCCGGCAGCGGTCAAAGCCAGAAACGCCTTGACATTCACATCGTCTACCTTGTATTTCTTACCGTAAAGTCCCATTAACTAACTATTTAAGATAATCAACGATGGTACCGAGAATCTTTCCGGCCGCGTCTCCATCCCCGTAAAGATGAGGGAACTCTATCTGCTTGCCACAGAATGAATCGTACGCAGCAACAATGCGGTCAAAATCAGCATCGGCTATTGTTCCAGCTCCATGCTCCACAATCTCCACCCATTCGGTCTCCGGACGCAGGATTACACAAGGCCTCTGATAGAAGAATGCTTCTTTCTGTACCCCGCCGCTATCTGTCACAACAAGGGCGGCATTCTTTTCCAGAACAATCATCTCAAGGAAAGAGACTGGAGGGATGACAATTATGCGTTCTGAGCTCAAAAGCGTCTCATACAGGTACTTGCCAGAACTGTCAGAGAGCATCTTCCTGGTCCTCGGATGAAGCGGAATCACAACCTTAATATTTTTTTCCTCCGCGATATTTAGCAGGGCCGAGAATATTGACTGCAGCCTCAGCGGATTATCGGTATTGAAATCGCGATGCACGGTAGCCAGCACATAATTTCCGGTTTCCAGTTCAAGACGCTGAAGGATATCGCTCCGCTTTTCGGCAACTGTACCGTAATACAAGCTGTTATCATACATTACATCTCCAACATAACAGACAAGCCTCCTTCTTCCCTCATAAAATCGTGCAGAGTCCAGATCCAACCCCTCATTCTTGAGGTTATCCACAGCCGCAGCGGTAGGAGCAAACAGAATAGATGACAGATGGTCACATACAATCCTGTTAACCTCCTCAGGCATAGCCATATTGAATGAGCGCAAACCTGCCTCTACATGAAATACAGGAACGTGAAGTTTTGCTGCAGCAACAGCACCGGCAAGCGTAGAATTGGTATCTCCATAAAGCACAACGCCATGGAATCGTTCAGACAGCAGTACCTTCTCTATACCCTCCATCATCCTTGCTGTCTGGATTCCCTGACCGCCGGAACCGACTCCCAGGTTGAAGTCCGGTGCCGGTATTCCCAGCTCGTCAAAGAAAACGGCAGACATGTTCTCGTCATAATGCTGGCCGGTGTGAAGGATTTTCTCCTGCACAACATTCCTGAACCTATCTCTAACGGCTCTGGATAAAGCCGCTGCCTTGATGATCTGAGGCCTGGCACCTATTATTGTAAGTAACTGAATCATATCACCTAAAGTTATAATGATAATCCGGATTCTCTTTCATAATCTGAAGACTCTTCGGATATTCTTCGACAAACCAGGTCAGGAAGGCAGTAACATCAATATGGTCTTCCAACAGTTTTTTCCGTTTTAACTGCCACTCAGAAGACAAATCTGATTTATCCCGCCCAAGCAGCTCCAAGCACTTATCCAAAGCATTTCTCTGATCTTCCAGACTTTCAGAGTAACAGAAACACAGCCCATAGTTATCCTGCTGGTCCTTGAGATAGTATGACCCGGAATCATAGTTAATAATAGACGGAACTCCAAGCATGGAAGCCTCAGACGGTATTGTACGGCTTTCTCCCCAAACCAAAGAAGCAAAAGCTATTACATCAAAAATACGTTCTGGTTTTGTCTTCAGACGGAATTCTTCCAAAGCCTCAGGCAGTTTTCCCTCCGAGGAAATGAAAACTTTCGCATACTTGGATAGCTCCTTAACCGCCGCTATTTTGTTAGACTCAGAAATACCCTGATGTCCCCGGTCGTGGGTGGCATTCCATGCAATAAAGCGTATCAGAACATACTTATCTTCTTCCGATACACCCAATTCCTTCAGAATGGATCTGTCTGGTTGGTAGTATTTTGGATGGAGATATGCAAGTTCGTGATACCCGGCATAATGAATTTCCTTCTTTGAGATAACCGGATGCTCATAAATACCTGTAAGCACAGCCTCTGAAAACGGTTCACACAAACGGACCTGTTCCATATTGAAAGTATCGTTGAGAGTAATATGAGGCTTCCTGTACAGGAATGATGCCTGGGCGGCATAAGGAGAACCATGGCTCAACAGGATGTCAGGCTTGAACTTCAGGCACTGCCGCCATTCCATGAAATCGAATTTCAGCAGTCCTATCGCCTTCCCCGTCAATGAGTTGTATTTCTTGCCAAAAGATTTATATTCAAATCCTTCAGACTCCAGCAATTCTTTTTCGAATTCCTTCTCCCTTAACGTAAAAAGAACCTTGTGCCCGTCTCTGATAAAATTGTGAGCGGCATTTCTGAATATGTGCACGTGAGCCGGATGGCCTATATCTATGAGTATATTCATTTCAACTATAGCTGCAGATAAAACATTTTGCCGTTTTCACGGGTTTTCAAATGGTCTGTATATACAAACCGGACTTTACACTCTTCTCCTGTGTGCCTATGGACCGCATCTATTATAATTGCCTCATCCTGATCCGTGTATCCTTTCCCCTTGACTATCTCAAAAGTGATTTCCATAGGAGAAAGCTTATACAGACGATATCCCTCAACATTAAGATCCTTTATCAAATGGGCAAAACTAGGACAAGTCAGAACACACCCGTTCTCAAGTTGAATAAGGTCAGACTGCCTTCCGATAACCTCTTCCAGTAACTGTCCATTATAGAAACTGTTATATCCCCGGGCAAGCTTAACGACATCCCCTATCTCATAGCGGATGAAAGGAAAAACGGTGTTCGTCAGATCAGTGATAATAGCAGGGCCCAATCTTGAATCTTTTACGGTTTCCTCGATTTGCACCAAACAGTTATATCCCACTTTGAAATACTCTTCCCTGTCAAGCCTGAAACCTTTAATTCCTCCATCGTTGGCTCCATAGCTATTCATTATGTGGGACTTGAAGGCTTCGTAAACTGTATCATAATACACATCCGAGAATATTTCTGATGTCGGGAAACAAGCCCTTATGTCGAGCTGATCCTGCAAGTTATTCTTTATAACATACTTAGCAAGCAGGTAAAGTGATGTCGAGAAGCCATATATGTAATGGATATTCTTCTTTCGGATCAAGTCCACACATTCGGCAAATCTTTCATCAGAAACCACAACGGTACTGAACGGTATTTTATTCTTTAACCCATAGAACAGGTTATGGAGTCTTGACTTTTTGTTTTCAGGCAGGATGGAAGAAGCTCCAAGAGCCAAAAACTTATCGCCATAGCAATAGCCGGTTTTCTGCCACATAATGGTTTGATAGGCATTGCCGAAGCCCCACGAATTGTTGTCCCTGACATAGTGTAGAGGGATGCCGCTGCTTCCACCCGTAGCAGATTCGTTATAATGGAAAGAAGATTTGTTGTCAAGCAAGATATCGTCAAACCTCTCCCTTATTATATCCTTGGTAAGGACGGGTATTCTTTCCAAATCTTCAATGGTCTTAATATCAGCAGGATTGATATTATGGCTATCAAACAATTCTCTATAATACCTGGAATGGCTGTATGCCGTATTAACCAGATTCCTAAGCTTCTGCTCCTGCCATTGACGTATCCGGGAAGGGTCCCATTTCTCCATCTGCCTGATAGTTCCATACCATTTTTTCATGTTGGTATGGAACTTGAAATCAGCCAGACTGATGACTCCCAATATCAAACTCTGCTTTATCTTTCCCATACTATTTTAACTATTTTCTATTCCATATGTTTTCAGCAACAGTGGTTTGATATATTCCCAACTGTGGACGGACAAAGACTCCCTGGCTTTGGCTATAATCCTTTTTGCCGCATCCTGATCTTTAACCGAAAGTATCATCTTATCAGCCAGTTGCTGAACGTTATCGCTTTCAAACAGATAGCCGTTAACCCCCTCTTCTATCATGTAAGGAATTCCACCGACATTGCTGGAGATAACCAAAGTACCGCAGCAGAATGCCTCCATCACAGACATCGGCTGATTGTCCACAAGCGGAGAAGAAACAAATACATCTGAGTTATGCAGCCATTCGTAAACTTCAGTGTTTGGAACATTACCATGGAAATTAACTCCTGCAATTGAATTGGCCGACACAAATTCTTCCAGTTTCCTGCGGTCCGGACCGTCTCCCAAGATATCAAGGCTGGCATCCGGACAAGATTGTTTTACAATCTGGAATGCCTTGATTATGCACTGTATATTGTACTCCGGCTTCAAAGACCTAAGACTTAGATACTTAGGAGAAATGCTATCTCTATGCTTATAAAGGGATTCATCAAAATCAACGATGTTCGGAATTATTACATAGCTATAGCCCTTTTTATCAAAAACCACCCCCAGGAATCCCGAAAGGACAATATTTGCTGATGTCCGCCGGAACACAAACCGGCATGGCTTAGGATGTTTATCAAAATATCTTTCTCCATCTCCGCCATGAAATGTCAAAACAACTTTCTTTCCAAATAACCGTGAAAGCGGAACAGCTGCAACAGCGGGCATGAAACCGCGATATGAACATGCATGCACATGTATGATATCATATTGCAATATTCTGAATATCAGCAAAAAATATGACACAAGGCGCTTCAGGGCAGAACCGGAAAGAGAATATATGCCAACACTGTATCCCTCCGAACGAAGATGCTCATAGAGCAGCTTTACCTGGACGGAAATCCCTCCGGTATCTGGCCTGTAATTGGCAACAAGCAATATCTTCTCCTTCTTATCCCCGCTCATTTTCAAGGACCTCCAAATAGAATTGATTTGTATTGTTTGCTATCGTCTCGGAATAGTATCTCTTGAAAGCAAGAGCCTTGGCCCTATCACGCATCCAGCACAACTTATCCTGAGGCAAAGCCATCACTTTTGTCATCAGTTCTTTAAGTGCGTCCACATCTCCGGCCTTGAACAGGAATCCGGTCTGCCCGTCTTCCACCATTTCCCTGATTCCACCCACATCCGTGGCAATCACAATCTTTCCCATAGCCATTGCCTCGGCGATTACGACAGGGAGAGTTTCCTGATATGAAGGCAGGACCAGGCAGCAATCACCCTCAACTATGGAACGTATCCGCTCACCGCTCTGCCATCCGTGCATCTTTATATGTCCGGCAGGAAGGCTGGAGACAATCTCCTCAAGCTCAGTCATATACTCCTTAACATCAGGCCCGCCGACAACATCCAGGGAAACATCCTCTGGCATGGAAGCCACCGCCCGGAAAAGATCCCGCACACCCTTCCTTTCATTGAGGCGTCCGATAAAATAAAAACCCCTGCCACCGTTATCCTTATGCGTAAAGTAATCATCATCCACAGGATTGTAAATCTGTGCCCATTTCAGATGGTCGATGCCTTTACACAGGTTCTTGTTATAGTCTGAAATGAATATGATATTCTTCAGAAGAGGCCATTTATGGCGCTCAATCATCTGAGCCGCCCAAAGATTCATCTTCCTTCTCAGTGATGAAGTATTCTTTCTTTCCCTGTCCAGGATTCCGTGCTGAGTCACAATGGTCCTGGAAGCAAGTTCCCTCTGCAGTAGAAGAAGCGAACTCCCGTTACCCTCGATGTGGATGATGTCTGCCTTCCATTCCTTGAAGATACGCTCAAGGTATTTTCGTGCGTGGAGCCAGAGTTCCATCTTGCGGACACGGAACTTTTTCTTCACGTAGCAAACCTCCACGTTATCATATAGTTGAACTGTAAGATCCCTATCGTGGGAGAAACTGAGAACCTTCACCTGGATACCGTCACATTGGCTAAAACCCTTCAACAGGCCGAGAGTCACAGCCTCAACGCCACCGCGTACCGGATTACCCGGAAGAGGAATATGTGAAACCATTATAACTCTCATCATTTCAAGCCCTCCAGTATAGTTTTGATCTTAGTCTCGAACAATAGGTGTTCCATTGCGTAATCCCTTATCTGGGTATCCGTAAACTTTCCACGTTGGGAATCAAACCCTTTCAGCACAGCAATAATCGGCTCGATGCTGTCATCATTCGGGACAACAAACCTGAACGGGATATCCGCAGCAAAATCCGGATCATTTCCCGCCGCAATGAAAGGAATCCCCGCCAGGCAATATTCCCTTGCTTTCAGCACGGAAGCCGTCTTGAGGCCATTCCTGAAAAGGCCTAGGGAGGAAACTGCAAGGTTGCACTTTGAATACAGATCCAGGATGTAACCGGACTGCTGCTTACCGTGGAAATGCACCTTGTCATCAACTCCCAGCTTCCTGGCCAGGCCTGACAGAACGCCCCCATTGTCTTCTCCAACCACCTCAAACTCCACATTCAGGCCTCCCAAAGCCCGAATAATCCTGTCAAAACCATGTCCCGGACTAACAGATGCAGCCACCCCGACAAGACGGAGAACCCCGGAATCATCATAATCCTTACTCCTAAGACTCATCCTCGATGAAGCTATTCCATTGCCAAGAAGGATAGTTCTGTCCCTATTTCCGAGGCTGAAATACCAGGATTCATCACCATACTGCACAATCCTGTCAAAGACCCTCTGCCCCCATGGCCCGTTATAAAGCAATCGCAGAGTAGCAAGAATCTTTTTCAAAAACGGCCTTTGCCTCTGCCATATCTCAACCAAATAGGAACACATCGGGGTCGGCTGGTCCAGAACCAGAGTCCGCCCCTGCCTCTTGGCCTCCTGCAGCAGCCTCCTGCAACGGATATTGAAAGCATTGAAACTTCTCAGGATCACATACTTTGCATCAGTCTGCAGCATCTGTTCCAAAAGATCCCGGCGAGCCCTTACAGACCTCGTATGGGAAGAAAGCACAGACGCGTCATACCCCAAATTCCTGGCCGCATCGCAGAAATCCCGGATCTTCTTCTCAACTCCCAGATCCTTTTCAGAATCATGTCCGCTTATGTACAACAGGCTTTTGCTGTTCATAATCATCTTTATAACAATAGTCTACAGACAGCAATGTGGCTGTCAGTACCATAAAGGAAGCATTCGAAAGAAAACTTCCGCTAACAAGCACAGAAGCAAGCATCATAATCCACATAGCCGGAACTGTCTTTATCGCCCCCGGACACTTGAAGTTCCTGAACAACCTGAAACTGATTCTGATGCACTGGAGCAGAAGCGTTATCGCAAAGACAAGCCCCACTATGCCATACTCCACCATCTGTTCAAGAACGAAGTTATGAGGATAAGACCTAAGCTCATCCATGTAGTAGTAATATCCCATACTGCCAAGTCCCCAGAAATAATGGTTCTGGGAGAAGGCAGCCCATGAAAATCCATAGTCAAAGAACCTGTTAGACTCCTCGATTTCTTCAAGTTCCACAAATCTGCTCAAGAAGCTGAAATGGAACTGTTCCAGCAGCAAAAGAGAAATGATAACCAGGAATCCCAGCGCAATTACAAGGGTTCCCGGACGTCCTCTCCTTGCCAGGAAATAATAGAGCACTAACAAAACAGAAAAGGCCACACCGATAATCGTCCCTCTCTGCGATGACAGGAAAAGCAGGAACATTCCTATGAGTATCAACGCGATATAAGCAGGCTGAAGCTTTGACTTATAGTCGATCAGGAAGACTGTGCAGGAAACTATGATAAGGCCAGAGAACCTGGATAGCTCGATAGGTCCGATACCTGTAGCTTCCTCGATCGTCATTCTGTCCTCTATCACGATTCCGCCCATTCCGATCAGCAGGAAGAACACCGCATAGAACATCAAGCCCCAGATCGGAAGCGACTTGCAGAAATCCATCACATTCTTCTTGTTTATCAAAGTAAGCAGCACAACAACATACGGAACAAATACCCTCAAAATCACATTCATCTGGAAATCAGCTACATCTGTATCGTTCCTAGCCCTCCCCACGATGAACAGGTTCAGCACCACCATCGTAACGATCACGGCATAGAAGAGTATTGACGTAAGGTTTCCCCACAACCGCTTGATGCCGTATTTGAGGACATCTATGTTCATTACAAACACCAGGATGTAAAGGGAATAGCGGAAAAGCATATTGAGACCCTCAAAGCCTGCCCTGTTCAATATGATGCCGGACATATCCGGGAACAATACGGCCAAAGCCAATATCGCCCCGCTCTTCTTCGAAAGAACAAAGAAGCTGATTGCCAGAAGCATCAATATTAAAAACAGCAGTCCCATCAGATAATCCTAACCATATATTGGAACAATGTCTTAAGGTTCTTCCTGTCAAGCAGGAACAAGAGTATTATATATGCTGCCCCCATAGCTCCGGCAGTTGCCACCAGTTGCAGCCATTCCGCAGACGAGTGCAGAATGTACATTACAAAATGACCGAGAAGAAGTATCAGCCCCGTAGACACAAAACAAGCCCACAGACCCGGAAGCGTCTTCAGATAGTTGTTCCCCTTCATCTTCTTGTCGGAAAGCAGGGAGAACACCACCAGGTTCAGCAACAGCACGAATATCTCCCCGATCAGCAGCGCCTTAACTCCATAGGAGAAGGTCAGTATCACATTCAGCACTCTGAGAACAGCCGTAAATACCGTGCTCAGGAACACCAGCTTGGAATAACCCGCCGCCTGGAGATATGGAGAAAGGAAGAAGTTCAGCGGAACCACCATTCCAACAAGGCACAGGATCTTAAGATACGGCACAGCCGGAAGCCATTTATCGGTAAGTAGAAGATGTATCATCGGCTCGCTCACCACCAGTATGATGCACAATATCGGATAGATCAGGTATGCGGAATACTTCACAAACTTCTTTGCCATCTCCAGCATCGCGGAGTAACTATCCTGAACCTTTGTAAATGAAGGGAATGCCACAATACCGAACACCCAGGAAAATGTATCAGCCACCATTGCCTGGAACTGCCTGGACCTTTCATAGTAGCCCAGTTCCTGGGAACTGTGATACCTCCCGATGAAAATCTTGTAGAAATTGTTCATCACGGTAAGCAGCAGATCCGCGCCAAGAAGCCAGCTTCCGTAGGAGAACATCTTCTTTGCCACCTCTCCCGAGAACTTGAAGGAAGGCCTCCACTCTGAAGTTGAGTAGAACAGTATGCACAGCACAATCTTGTTTGTAAGCTGCTGTATCACAAGACTCCACACTCCAAATCCCTTATATGCGCACAGTACTCCCACAACTCCGGAAACCAGAGAAGAGGTAACTGTCAGAATCGCCTTCCTCTTGAACTGCATCTCCTTCCTGATTATGGAATGCTGGATTACGTTGAAGGAGTTAACAATGATCACCAGGCACAGCACCCTGATCAGCTTTACCAGCCCCGGCTCGTGGAAGTATGATGCAATGTAAGGCGCTGCAAAGAAGAGAATTATGTATATCGCGACAGATATGCTCAGGTTAATGAAGAACACCGGGTTCGTATCGATATCCGTGGTGTGTTGCTGCCTGATGAACGTTTGCCTGAATCGCGCGTTCTCGTAAACATCTGGTATCGCTGGGTTAATTGTTATCATTCTTATAACT
>JAEEGJ010008581.1_pt1 | contig 28052 bp, 22 predicted proteins | sample 8958761 | NCBI WGS metagenome assembly JAEEGJ01 (sample SAMN16246546, study PRJNA631951) | gut metagenome | biome: gut microbiome; feature: rumen; material: RS-attached | host: Bos | place: Iran: Karaj | collected 2018-10 | reverse complement strand
TGCGAGAGGGTGATTGGACCTAGATTCGGCCGCAAAGAGATATTCCCTGAATAACTCTTCGTCGATCTCATTTTGCTTGAAGTGATCGATGGAGAATACGCCAAGGGTGATGGTTCCTGTCTTGTCACTAGCAACCGCATCCAAAGAATTCAACCAATCAAGATATGAGGCTCCTTTGACTAGGATGCCGTTCTTTGAGGCAAGGCCGATGGCAGCGAAGTATGCAAGTGGCACGGATACGACAACTGCGCATGGGCAAGAGATGACCAATAAGCAGATTGCGCTATAGAGCCAGTGCGCCCAAACAGAAGGGTCGCTGATGCCAAGGAATAACGGTGGGATGACCGCAACAAGAAGGGCGATCAAGCAAACGATTGGAGTGTAGATTTTTGCAAAAGTCGTGACAAATCGCTGTGCTTTTGACTTAGAAGACTCTCCTTCTTTGACAAGCCTGATGATCTTGCTAACGGTTGAATCTTCGTATTCTTTGGTGACTTCCACAACTAACGAACCAGAAACTAATGTGGTTCCGGAATTGACGTTATCGCCAATGTTCATCTCGACAGGGAGACTCTCACCGGTGAGGGAAGCCATGTTAACTCCGCCGTTTCCAGAAACAACGGTTCCGTCCGCTGGGATGATGTCTCCAACCGAAACAAGGATCTGGTCGCCAATCTTAAGGGTTTCAGGATAGACTTCCTCTTTCTTGCCTTCGTGGAGCAAGCAAGCCTTTTTGGCTCTTAAGCCAACGGCGTCTTCGATAGCTTTCTTGCTTCTGTCTACTGAGATATCTTCAAATAGCTCGCCGACCTGATACAAGAAGACGACCATGACGGCTTCGAAGAATTCGTTTTGCTGTTCCCCGAAGAAACGGAGGCAGAAAGCGCCAATCGTCGCGATCGTCATTAAGGTGTTCTCATCAAAAAGGTCTTTGATGTGCCTGAAATGTTTGATGGTCTTCCAGAGAATGTCATAGCCTACGGCTAAATAGGCAACCGCCATAATGGCAAAGTTGACCCAGAGGGCAGCGACATCAGATAGGCCCATTCCCCTGAGGTTTTGCTCATTCCAAAGGAATAAGCCGAGGAAAGCCAGAATAAGGCCAACCGCTAAACGGCAGATTAAAAAGGCGAGGCGACCTTTGGTCAGTTCCTCTTCTTCGTCGTCGTCATGGTGGCAGCATGGGCAGCCGCCTCTGTGTACATGTTCATGCTCATCATCGTGGTGATGGTGATGGCATCCGCACTCATCATCGTGATGATGGTGTTCGTGATCATGGTCGTGGTGATCATGATCACAGCATTCGTGTTTATCTTTTTCTTCAATCATGTGAATTACTCTTCCGCGTGCTGTTGCACGACTTTAAGGAGTGAATTTACATGCTCGTCCGCTAGCTTATAGAAAACCTTGGTGCCTTCTTTGTGGGTGGCAACCAAATTGGCTTTCTTAAGAACCTTAAGCTGATGGGATACCAAAGACTGGCTGGCGCCCACTTCTTCTACGATCGTGGAGACGGATTTATCTTCGTCCATGATCGCATAGAGGATCTTTAACCTCGTGTAGTCGCTGGCCACATTGAGGAGTTCTTCCATCTTGGTCAGAATTTTCTCGTTTGGTATTTCGCTCATAGGTTTGCGGGAATATTGTATCACTCCCTACGGGCTTTATTATATGAATGTTTGTTCATATTTCAACAATAATATGAATGATTTTTCATATTTATAAAGAAAACGCCGCAGTGAGCGGCGCTTTCGAATGAAAAACGATGATTATAGAGCGCGGATTGCTTCGACTGGAGGCTTCTTTGCGGCAAGCAAGACCGGCAAGAAAGTAGCAACGAAGCTGAACACGATGCTGATTCCAAGAACGATCAATATGCTAAGCGGACCAAAATCGAAGAGAGGGATTCCGACAAGAGAGCGCATCATCTCCCTGTTAAGAATCATACAAACTATCAATGTGGTTATGGTCGATAGGACAAAACAGATTCCAGCAATGATTCCGCTTTCCGAATAGAAGACTTTGAAGACGTCGCTCCCCCTGGCGCCGACAGCGCGTAAGATGCCGATGTCTTTCTTTTTGCTAGCGATGGAAACGGAGATGAAGTTAAGAAGGAGAAGACCGGCAAATACGCCAGTAACTCCGCCTATGGTGAGGAAGACCGTTTTAAGGTAAGAAACCATTTCCGTATACATGTAGAGGCTGTCATAAACCTGGTTTGTCATTTGGAAGAAATAGCTGCCATAGTCGGTCAGGAAAAGATCGATATCACTCTGAGAATAGTCAGTCACGGCAATGAGGTAGGAGTATCTTGCGTCGCTAGGGGAAACGTAATCGGTTTCGGTTTTATCGACCCAAGAATAAGACTCATAGAGATAGTCTCTTATCGCGTTTCTCGTCGTGGCGCATTTCGCATAGAAGCCTTCCTCAGTGTCAATGAAGCCTTTGACTTTATAAGTCTTGACGCGACCAGTGTAGTCTTTCGAATAGTATTTCTCAGGAAGGTTTAATTCTGCTTCGCCGAAAGACGGCTCAATCTTGTCGACCCCACCAAAGAAAGAGGTGAATTCGCTGTCAGCAATATCGGTTCCGTAAATCGATTTGAAGAGGTTTTTGCTGAAAGTTTTAACCAATTCAATGCTCTCTGGCGAATAGTTGCTGGCCTGTAGATATTCAGAGAACGACCACCAACTTGAATAACCGGTTCCTTCAAAAGCAGCTCTGACTTTCTCCGAGTTCGCGTAATTGTTTGAAACAGAATAGAGGGAACTTGCGAAGGCAACGGCAGGAACATAGCTCATCCCAGAATCATTGGAAATGACTCCTTGGAGATAAGTTTTTAATGAGGTTAGCTCGCGTCCTTGGAGTTCCGTGTTTTCAAGCTCTTGGCGGGCTTTGTTTGTGCCGCCGCTGACACGCCAATCATCCGGAGCGGTTCCTCCCCTGCTGATATAACCTTCAATAAGTTCTATGACATTGGATAGGTAATAGAGCGAATAGCCTCTTTTAGCAAATTTTTTAAGAACAGGGATAACCAAGGCTTTGTCGTCTTCTGGATTAAACCCATCTGGGTATTCTGCGCCTTGAGAAGCATTGCGGAGCCTGGAATAAGCAGCCGCGACCTCCTTGTATTGGTGTTCTTCAGACGGCAAATCTGCCTGTTGGAAAAACGCTGATAAATCAGGGTCGAAACTAGCGTAGGAGTTGGCATCTCTAGCCAGCATATTCACTTCGTAGAAGTATTCCGAACGGAAATATTCAGCGAAGTAGTCTTGGTATGAAAGAAGGACTTCGTCATCCGCTAATTGAGGGGCATCAATACTATTGAAGCTCGCGTCGTAAAACTCGCACTTATCCTTCTCTAGATCTTCAAAAATCGCTGTTACATCGTAACTATATTCCTGTTCGATCCTAGAATAGTTGTTAGATATTTCATCTTCGGTGCCAAACACGATTCCGTGCGGACAGACCGTACGGACGTAATAGCTGTCATCGGATGCGTATTCGCCATACTTATCTATAAAAGACGGGGAAACGAAGCAAGTCGTATACAGGGAGTTTTCTAAGAAAGCGCCGAAAGCAGAGACCTCGTTGCTTCTTTCTTCTGTGCTTTGAATCGCCGGTCTTTCGGTCTTCAAAGAATCGTATTTGCTTGGGATAGGGCCAAAATCGTAGACGCCCGTAATATTGTAATAGTTCCTCCCGTACTTGCCGTTCATGGAACTCTCAAGTTGTTTTCCAATAATGTCGTTATAGGAGCTAACGGTTCCAAAAGAGCCACTGTTTTTGAAATATTCAAAAGCGTAATTGGAGATGGCAATTTGATTCTCATTAACTGGCTGTTGTCCATAGACAGAGAATCCTTTGCTTTGGATCCACGAGGCGCTTGCGTCGCTAAAACCGCAGAAAGCTCTAAATGGAGAGTAATAGTCCCTCGCCTCGCCCGACGGAGATCCAACGTAAAAAGTAGCGTAGTTGCCACCATACGGCTCACCCGAGGCACCAGAATAAACTCCTATGAACTTATCGCCGTTATTCTTGTTCAAATCATCTAATTCGGCTTTTCCAAAATAATCGTTGCCAAAGCTTTCCCACCTATCTGATACGCGCATGGTCTCACCCGTAGCGTCGTCGATGGTTTCCTGGGTTCTTGTGAAGCGGTAATTCTTGACGATGGCTTCGCTTGTTCTGTCGAGGTTTTCCATTCCAACGGCAAGGGAATAGCTAGGGTTGTATAACATCAAGGTGGAGGCCACTCCGAAGAGAGTCATGGAAACAACGGAAAGGAAGATAGTGAAGACAAGCCTTACTGGCTTGGTTTTAAGACCGCTCGCGCCCATTTTGAAAGCGCGGGAAAAAGGCATGCGGGAGCGGATGAACTTTGTCTCCTCGCCGTTATACTCCTTCATGTCGACGTTGGTCGTTTCGTTGAAGACCTTGTTGTGATTATCCTCGTTGATTCTTACGGCTTTCTTGGTGGCTTCAACGTTCGCTTCTCCAGCGGAAATAAGGACTTCGCCTTTCTGCTTCTTGATGAGCTTATAAATCTCTTTGAAGTCGGCTTCGGAAAGTTCGGCTGAGTCTTTGATATCAATGATGTTGCCGTTAACGACAGAAACGTTTTTGTTTAAGGTTTCAGGGGCGATATATTGTTTAGTTTTGTCGCTGATGATCTTTCCGTCCTTAAGCTCGATGATACGATCGCCGTATTCCTCAGCGAAATCCTGGTCATGGGAAACGATGATGACGAGTTTCTTCTCACTAAGTTTTTTGAGAATCTCAAGAACCTGTTTGCCAGTGACGGAGTCGAGTGCGCCGGTTGGTTCGTCTGCCATGATGATCTCAGGGTCTTTGATAAGGGCTCTAGCGATGGCGATTCTTTGTTTCTGGCCGCCCGATAGAGTGTTTGGTTTTCTCTTGTTGAAGCCTTCTAAGCCAACTTCTTTCAAAAGGGCGTCGACTGCAGCCTTGTCATTCTTCTTTCCTTGAAGCTGGAGAGCTAAGGCGATATTTTGCTCGATGTTGAATTCATTGAGGATGTTGTATTCCTGGAAGATGAATCCGATATAGGTGTTACGGTAACTGTCGAAGTCACTCTGAGTGAAATCCTTGGAACTTCTTCCTTTGACGATGACCTCGCCCGAATCTGGACGGTCAAGACCACCAATCATATTAAGCAAAGTGGATTTGCCTGAACCAGATTTTCCTAAAAGGAAAACAAGGCCTTTCTCGGGAAAATCGACATTTAACCCATCAAGGGCTTTGGTAATGACGCCGCCCTTGGTTTTATAGGTTTTATATAGATTTCTAATTTCTAACATTCTTTTGCACCTCTTGAATGCGCAATCCTTTGGTATGGTATCACTTTCCGTACGAAAAAAACCATACCACTAGATATGCCTGCCTTTCTATTAGCCTCTCAAGGCTTTGAATCTTTCTTTGTCTTCTTTCGAGATTCTAAACGACTCGTTCATCTTCGAAATCGTCTTTTTCTTGAGAGCCTCATCGTTCATGTTCTTAAGGAGGTCGTAAACGAAATCGCTATGCTTGATGGCAACGGTAGCGAGGAGCCAGGCTTCCGCCATCATGATCATGTATTCTTCGTTATAGCGAAGGAGAGGGGCTATCTTCTCGATGTCAGGACTGTCGCAATGTTTTAACATTCCGACATAAGCAAACCTGACTTCGTATGTGTTTTTGCACTTCGCAAAGAGTTCAAAATATGGAAAATACTCTGCAAAAGTGGCCTTTTTTAGGTATTGGTTCAAAACATCAGTGACCGCCCAACCCTTAACGAAATAGAGGTTCTTCTTGAGAAACTCCATTTGATCTTTATAAGATTTCGCTCTCTTTAAAGCGATCGCTAAATACGTGATGTCTATCTCTTGGTACTCCCCTAGTTCAAAATCGGAAAGCTTAAGGTCATCGTCTTTGTAATGTTCCTGGATGATTCTTTTCAAGGTTGGAGTCATCAAACCGATGATCTTGTAGGAGGTATTGAAAACCTTTTTGGCGAACTCCATGTTCTTGTTGTCCGCGCTTTCGAATAGAAGTTTCTTCAACGATGAATAGTCCATGTAGAAACTATAGATACTTTTATCTTGGATATCGATCTTTTAACAAAAAAGGTGCCATTCAGGCACCTTTAGGTTTTTTGGTCAAATTAGATGGTTTGTTCTTCTTTGGCTTTCTTGTTTTCTATGTAGTGCATGATAGATGCAACACAGAAAAGACCGGAAACAAGGAATGAGATCACATCAGAAATGATGTTAGCAGCTTGGGTGGTAGCGGTGATGCCCATTAAGTTGCCGATTCCGCCAAGGACGCCAAGGACGCCGATGACGATGCAGAAGATTCCCCATTTTCCTTTGAGGGAGAATAAGAAACCTCCAAGGATCTCTAAGCCAGAGATGATGACAACGAAGACCAAAGAGGCAATGGCGGCTGTTTTGGCAACGTTCATCGCCAAATCTAGCACTTCTTCAGAAACCGAAACTCCCTGTGCGGCGGCTTCTTGTCTAGCAATCTCTTTTGCGGCTTCCAAGGTTTGTGGTAAGACAGCAATCACGGTGACGATGGCAAAAACAACGGATGCCAACATCAAGAAGGTCGCAACCAAAAGAAGCGTTGACCAAATGGATTTTTTGTTTTGCATATGTTCCCCTTTCGTTTATGCGGTTTTATTTTATAAAAACTGCTTATGCGTTTCAATCTTTTGAGACCTACTTCGCGTAAAAAATCGCGTTCTTATGGAAAGCTCCGTAAGCGAAGCCGAAGTTCAAAAACAAAGGAAGGTTCTCATAGGCATCGAACGTGGTTCTGCTAAGGAATTCTTCAATTCCGATGTCCTCGATACAGCCATAAGGATTGAAAACGGTGATATTGTCTTGAGAGAGATCAAGACAGCTTACGACAGAGAAATGAAGCGTCCATTCGTTTTCGTATTTGGCCGCCCATTCAATCGCGACAGGATTACCGTTCTTCAAAGAGTCATGAATGCTCTTTAGAAGCTCATCGTTTTTAAGGTATGTGTGTTCTTCAAACGTCATTGAAGGGATGCATTTGTTGATCTCCTCAAGGAATCCGCCGGTAGAGGAAGTTGATATAGCGCCGTTCCTGGCGTCTAGTTCGTCCTCCGTGACAGGGCTCCCATAGAAAGTAGAAATCATTTCAATAGACGCGTACCCGCACGACACGTGTTGCGTGACAAGCTCAAGGGACCCCGCTTCCACCCTAGCACAATAGTCTTCGTCGTCTTTGAGATATGCGTAGTCCGTTTTTAAGCCCGAGGTCTTAACGCCCAGGATAGTGAATGGAATCGCAACAGCAAGCGCCAAAGCAGCCACGAAGGCGGAGACGGAAACAATAACAATTGTTTTGATTTTCTTTTTCATGGGTGAATTATAACAAAAAGCCGCCCAATTTGGACGGCTTGATTTGTTTGTTAGAGATTATCTCTGGCCAACTTCAGGAAGCAAACCCATGAAACGGGCGTTCTTGATAGCTTTGGCGAGTTCACGCTGATACTTGGCGCTGGTTCCGGTTGAGCTACGGGCAAGGATCTTTCCATCAGGAGCAATGAATCTGCTGAGGAGCTCGGTGTCCTTATAGTCGATGAACTTAACGTGGTTCTTGGTGAAGTAGCAGACCTTTCTCTTAGGTCTCATTTTCTTGAAAGCCATGTGTAATTTATCCTTTCTGTTTAAGTCTTAGAATGGAAGGTCGTCACTGACGACATCAATTCCATCTAAGTTGCCGCTGTCGGCGGCTTCGTCTGAATAATCCTGCGCAGGAGCCTGCTGACGGATGCTGGCATCCGGAGTGGCACCGTTAGCGGATTTTGGTTCTAAGAAGTCAACGTTGTCCGCGATGGTTTCGATAACAGTAACCTGTTGGTTATCTCTATTGGTGTATTTGCGTTGATTGAGTCTGCCAGAGACAGCCACTAAAGAGCCTTTTCTAACAAACTTGGCGACGTTTTCGGCCTTGGTTCCGAAGATCGAACAGTTCATGAACAGAGTGTTCTTCTCTCCGTTAGGACCTTTGAACGAATCATCAACCGCGACAGTGAAGGAAACGACTGTAAGTCCTGTGTTGGTTTTACGTGACTCTGGGTCACGGGTCAAACGACCAATAAGAACGACATGATTAAGCATTGTTTACCATCCTCCAATTAATGTTGCCGATTAGTCTTGCGCAACAGTGATCAAGTGGCGGAGTACGTTTTGGTTGAGCTTGGCCAAACGATCGAACTCATCAAGAGCTGGCTTTTCAGCGTTGACCTTGAGGATGACATAGTATCCTTTGGTCTGCTTTTTGATGATGCTGGCGAAGTCTTTGATGCCCCACTCCTTGGTGTCGAGAACCTTGGCTTTGTTGTCTTCAAGGATCTTCTGGAGTTTGGCGATCTCACCCTTAGCAGCGGCCTCATCGAGAGTGGCGTTAAGGATGTACATGATTTCGTACTTTTTCATGATTAGCACCTCCTAGTTTTGGTCTAAGGACCGCCTCAATTAATTGGACGGCCATAGAAGAATGTCGCTTTAGTTCCTTCGCTAAAGCCCAACAATGATACTACGACCGACCCTCTTAATCAATTAAGAGTTCCTTGAAATTTCTCATCTCCATCGGCGAAAGAGGAGAAATGCAAAAATATGGCCTCACTAATATATAGTGACTTTTCTTACATTTTTCCGAAAAATTTCTGAGTGTAAAAATCCCGGTAAAAATAAAAAAACACGCGGGTTTTGCCACGTGTTTTTGGATTTTCATTACTTCTTTTCTGGGTCTTTCTTGGTGACCGCGACTTCGTCTTTCATCGTTGGGAAGATGAGGACTTCGCGGATTGTCGATTGCTCAGCGAATAACATGCAAAGACGATCGACACCGACGCCAATACCACCAGCTGGCGGCATGCCGTAGATGAGAGCATCAAGGAAGCTGAAGTCGATATCAGCGGCCTCGTCATCGCCTCTTTCACGGGCGGCTAACTGAGCCTTGAAACGTTCTTCCTGATCGAATGGGTTGTTGAGTTCGCTGTAAGCGTTACCGAACTCGGTTCCACCAATGAAGAGCTCGAAGCGATCAACGAAACGTGGATCGGCGGTCTTCTTGGTGAGAGGTGAAACCTCGATTGGGTATGTGTGAATGAAGGTTGGCTGAATAAGGGTTGGCTCGACGAACTCATCGAAGAAGGCCTGCATGATGTAGCCGGTGCTATTCCAGGACTTCTCAAGGGTGACGCCGTGCTTCTTGGCGAGGGTCACTGCTTCTTCAAATGGAATCTCTTCATTGAAGTCGACGCCGGTCTTCTCTTTGATGGCGTCAGCCATGGAGATCCAAGCGAATGGCTTAGAGATGTCGATGGTGTTTCCGTTCCACTCATAAGTGTCTTTGCCGATGACTTTCTCACCGATGTAATGGAAGAGGCCTTCGGCCCACTTTCTCATATCGCTGAGGTCGCCATAAGCCTGATAGAGCTCGATGGTGGTGAATTCTGGGTTATGTCTGTTATCGATGCCTTCGTTACGGAAGATACGTCCGATTTCGTAGACACGGTCGATGCCACCAACCATGCACTTCTTGAGGTTGAGCTCAGTAGCGATGCGGAGGAAGAAATCCTTATCGAGAGCGTTGTGATGGGTGATGAATGGACGGGCGGATGCGCCACCGGCGATTGGGGAAAGGACAGGAGTCTCGACTTCAACGAAGCCAAGGGAGTCGCTGTAGTTTCTGATGCCTTTGACGATAGCGGATCTGGTTAAGGCGTTCTTACGGGACTCATCATTAATGATGAGGTCGACGTAGCGGCGACGGCATCTTTCTTCGATGTCGGTCAAACCGTGGAACTTCTCTGGAAGAGGTTTGAGACACTTGGTGATGTGAGTGTACTTGGTGGTGCGAATGGTAAGCTCGCCGGTTCTTGTGAGCATTAAGGTTCCTTCTAAACCAACGATGTCACCGATGTCAGCGAGTTTGAAGACTTCATAGTCATGCTCACCGACGACATCGCGTCCAAGCCAAGCCTGCATGTTGCCATACTCGTCTTTGATATTGACGAAGCTGGCTTTGCCCATGCGTCTAATCGACATAAGACGGCCAGCAACATTGACTGGAATCTGTTTCTCAGCAAGTTCTTCTTCGGTTAAAGCGCCGTACTTGGCACGAAGATCCTTGATTGAATCTTTCCATTCATAACGGCTTCCAAATGCATCGACACCAAGCTCTTCATAACGTGGCAATTTAGCGCGTCTAGCAAGTTCTTGGTCGTTAAGTTTCTCTTCTTCCATGGGTATTCCTCCACAAACAAGCGCACGGATAGTTTACATTCAAACTACAGCGCTCACAAAGCCTTTCTTTAGGCTTTACTTATTAGCAATTTCGTTTCCAGTGTAAAGCTGGTAGTACTTGCCCTTCTCAGCGAGAAGCTGATCATGGCTGCCTCTCTCGATGATTCTGCCATCCTGGAGAACCATGATGACATCGCTGTTCTTAATCGTTGAGAGACGGTGGGCAATGACGAAGACGGTACGTCCTTTCATGATGGCGTCCATGCCTTCCTGAACGAGGGCTTCGGTACGGCTATCGATGGACGAAGTCGCCTCATCGAGAATCATGACAGGCGGGTTGGCGACGGCCGCTCTAGCGATGGCGATGAGCTGTCTTTGTCCTTGTGAGAGCGAAGCTCCACCGCTATGGAGCAAGGTGTTATAGCCATCTGGTAAATGGGTGATGAAGTTATGGGCGTTGGCAAGTTTAGCCGCTGCGATGACTTCCTCATCAGTGGCCTCAAGGTTTCCAAAGCGGATGTTCTCCATGACAGTTCCCGTGAAGAGCTTTGTCTCTTGGAGAACGACGCCGAGAGAGCGACGTAAATCCTTCTTCTTGATCTTGTTGATGTTGATGTCGTCATATCTCACCTTGCCGTCCTCGATATCGTAGAAACGATTGATGAGGTTGGTGATGGTCGTCTTGCCGCTTCCAGTAGGTCCGACGAAGGCGATTTTCTGACCCTCTTCAGCGTACATGGAGATGTTATGCAGGACGGTTTTGCCAGGGATATATGCAAAATCAACGTCATTGAAGGTGATCTTTCCTTTGAGCCAAGTGTAGGTGGTTGGAGAGCCGTCGGTGTGAGGATGTTTCCATGCCCACTTGCCAGTTCTCTCAGCACATTCGACTGGGTTGCCGTTCTCGTCTTCTTTGGCATTCACAAGCTCAACATATCCGTCATCGGTCTCCACTGGAGCATCGATGATTTCAAAGATACGGGTTGCGCCCGCTAAAGCGAGAGCGATGAGGTTAAGCTGCTGGGAGACATTTCCGATTGGCTGAACGAAGGCTTTCGAATACATGAGGAAGCTGACGATCGTGCCAACCGTGGCGATGCCATAGGTGAATGTTCCCATAAGGGAAACGCCGTTAAGGTGATTGAAGACGGCAAGCGATCCGATAAGAGCGATCAAGACATACTGGATGTTGCCGACCTGGTTGACGGTAGGCATAAGCAAGTTAGCAAATCTGTTGGCTTTAACGGAGTAGTTGAAGAACTGATCGTTGTGTTTCTTGAAGCCCTCAATATTTCTCTTCTCATAGTTGAAGACTTTGACGACCCTCTGGCCGTTGACCATCTCTTCGATATAGCCGTTCATCTTGCCAAGCTCAATCTGCTGGGCGATGAAGAAACGGGAGGCCATCTTGGTGAAGTAAATGATGATGAAGAAGATGAGGAGCGAAACGCCGAGGACGACGCCTGTGAGCATCAAGTCGGTGAGAAGCATCATGACGAAACAGGCAACCATCGTGACGATGGAATTGGCCACCATCGGAAGAGCGCGTGAAAGCATTTCACGAAGTGCGTCAACGTCATTCGTGTAGACGGACATGATGTCTCCGCGTCCCCTTCTATCGAAGTAGGAGATCGGAAGGTCCTGCATGTGGTCGTAGAGCTCATCACGGATGCGTCTTTGAACGCCCTGTCCGATGATGGACATCAGGATGTTGTAGACATAGAGGGCAATGGTTCCGACAGCAAGGATCGAAGCCATGATGGCAATCGCTCCGCCGAAAGGAATTCCAGCGAAAGCGCCGCTTGTTGGAGTCCTAATCTCAAGCGATCCGGAATCAAGGGACGGCATGATGTACTCGTTGACGACGACGGTACCAGTGAAGAAGCCGCCAGCGACGTTTGTGAAGCTAGAAAGAAGGACACAAATCAAAACGACGATGAATTGGACTGGGTAATACTTGAAGACGTAGGAAAGGAGTCTTCGAATGGCGGCGTTTCTCGCTTTGCCAGAGACCATGTTCATGTTGCGGGCACCTTTGGTGGCACGTGGATTAACTCGCGGCATCGAAATCACCTCCTCCGTTCTGAGACTCAAAGAGGTCTTTGTAGACCGCGCTCGTCTTCATAAGCTCATCGTTGGTTCCTGTCTCAAGGACTTGGCCTTCATTCATGACCCAGATTTCGCTGCAATCCTTAACGGAAAGAACGCGCTGGGCGATGATGAACTTCGTGATGTCTGGATGGTATTTCTCAAGACCTTCACGGATGAGCTTGTCGGTATGGGTATCACAGGCGCTTGTGGAATCGTCGAGGATGAGAATCTTCGGATTCTTAAGAAGAGCTCTTGCTATGCAAAGTCTTTGTTTTTGACCGCCGGAGACGTTAGCGCCTCCCTGCTCGATCATAGTATCTAAGCCTTGTGGCATGTCTTTGAGGAACGGGGTAACCTGAGCGATATCGCAGGCCGCCATGATTTCCTCATCGGTGGCGTTTTCGTTGCCCCATTTGAGGTTATCTCTGATGGTTCCGGTGAAGAGAGTGTTCTTTTGAAGAACAACGGCAACGGAATCACGTAATGATTCGAGTTTGTATTCTTTGACGTTGTGGCCACCGACAAGAACCTCGCCCTTCTGAACATCGAATAATCTGGCGATTAAAGAGATGAGGGTGGTTTTGCTTGAACCGGTTGGACCAAGGATACCGATGGTGCTTCCGGATTTGACTTTTCTATTAACGTCGAGAAGAACGTCCTTTCCTTCGGAATAGGCGAAGTTGACGTGTCTGAATTCAACCTCTCCATTAGGAACGGTTTCGATTGGGTTCTCTGGATCAGCGATGTCAGGAACTTCCTCAATAGCTTCAAGAATACGTTCGGTGCTGTTGCGGCCGATGATGATCATGACATAGACCATTGAGACCATCATGAGGGACATGAGGATCATCATGGAATAGGTAAGCATGGTGCTCATAGCACCAATGCCGATCGCGGTCTCGTGAGTGGACACAATCGCATTCGAAACGATGATGGAGATGATAATCGTCGTCGTGTATGTGGCGATATTCATGAACGGACCGTTGAGGGCGATTCTCTTCTCGGCTTTTTTGAAGTTGCTGAAAATCCAGTATGAGACCTTTCCGAACTTCTCTTTCTGGTAGTCTTCACGGTTGAAGGATTTGACGACGCGGATGCCGTCGACATCCTCATCGACTGCCTGGTTCAAATCGTCATAGGCATTGAAGACTTTGACGAAAATCGGATGGGTTTTGTTGGCGATAAATATCAAAACGAAGCCCGCGACAGGAATGAAGACAAGGAAAACGAGGGCGGCTTGCCAATATGTGACGAAGCACATGATAAGGGCGAAGATCATCAAGAACGGAGCACGGACGACCGCTCTACAGATCATTTGGTAAGCGCCTTGGACGTTTGTAATGTCAGTTGTGGTTCTGGTGACAAGGGAGCTCGTGGAGAATTTGTCGATGTTCTTGAAAGAGTAATCTTGAACGTGGACGAATAAGGCTTCACGGAGGTTCTTTCCAAAGCCAGCTGACGCACTAGCAGCAAAGACGCCAGCGATAATGCCGGTTGCCGCTGCAAGGATGGCCATGCCAGCGATAATGCCGGAATACATGAATATGGCATCAAGGTTCTCTGGATTGACGGAAAGGTCTTTAACCTCGTCGATGAAGAACTGCATGAAATAAGCAACAAGACCTTCGGCAACGCACTCAAAAAGAACACAGACCCAAGCAAGGATCGTGTCTTTCCAGTAGCCTTTGATGTAGCGAAGTAACTTGATGATCTCTTTCATAATCGGTGTCTATGAAAATAGACAATGCACATTTATAGTCTATTTCGATTCAGAATTCCATTAAGAATTCTAAATAAGTCCTCTTTTGTCTTGATGTTGACCGATATCTCGGCGCGGATTTTCTTGTAGCCCGGGAAACCGTTGAAGAAATGAGGGATGAGGCCACGGAGCTCCATGATGGCGACCCTTTCTCCTTTCTCGGCAATTAAAGCTTCAGAGAACTTGAGCGCCCATTCGGTTTGCTCGGCGATCGTTGGGGCAGGAAGTTCTTCTTTGCCTTCAAGACGGTTGTTGATGTTGGTGATGAGGGTTGGGTTACCGAGTCCTCCTCTAGCGACCATGACGAGTTCGGCTCCAGTGATCTCCATTGCCTTGATAGCGGCGTCCGCACTGAAGATGTCTCCAGAGATGCAAAGAGGGATGCTTAGGCTTTTGCCTAAATCTCTAATTGCCTCGAAGTCTGGAGTACCGCTATAGCCTTGAGCGGCAGTTCTAGCATGAACAGTGAGCATTTTGATTCCGCATTTCTCAAGCATCTTGGCGACTTCCCAAACGTTCACGGAGGAAGCGTCTTTGCCTAAACGGATTTTTGCCGTAACTGGTTTATGGGAAGCGGCAACCACCGCTTTCATGTAATCCTCAAGTTCGGCAGGTCTAGATAACCACGAAGATCCTGCTCCGGTTTTGACGACTTTGAATACAGGGCAACCAAGGTTGATGTCGAGGATGTCGTAGTCGGCTTTCTCCTCGATGATCTTAATCGCGTTGACGGTCTTCTCTTTGTCAAAGCCAAAGAGCTGCAACCCTACTGGTCTATCAACTTTCGAGGTAGCGAGGTAGGAATAGGTCTTCCTGTTTTTGTAATCGATGCCGCAATCGGAAATCATCTCGCTATAGGAAAGGGCAACCCCAAAGGGTTTCATGAAGTCACGATAGGCAAGCGTGGTAACCCCTGCCATCGGACCTAAAACAACTCTTCCTTTTAGTTCGATGTCACCAATTTTGATCATAGATAAAAGAAGGCCCCGAAAGGCCTTCTGTTTTCATTCGTCTTTTTTAGCTTTCGGAGAAGCTTTCTTTTTGGCCGTTGGTTTTGGTTTTGCCTCAGTTTTGTCAGGGATTTCTGGCTTTTCTGCAGGTTTTTCCTCTTTAGCCTCAGGCTTCTTTTCAGCTTCTTTCTTAGTCTTGACGACAGGCTTCTCGATAACCGCTTTCTCCTCTTCGGAGAGGTTCTCGGAAGCGCCGACTTCGGCCTTCACCTTGGCTGGGAGTTTGCCGGTCTTGATAAGCGAGTCGATCTCCTCGGCGGTGATGGTCTCCTTCTCAAGAAGGGTCTCAGCGACAAGAATGACTTCAGCCTTGTGTTCGGTGAGGATCTTCGTGGCTTCATCGTGAGCTTTGTCAACGATGTCGCGAACGGCTTTATCAATCTCATGAGCGACTTCAGCAGAGAAGTTCTTGGTGGTGTCGGTGTAGTCTCTTCCAAGGAAGACTGAGGAGTTGCTCTGCTCATACTGGATAGGACCGAGGTCAGACATACCGTACATGGTAACCATAGCACGAGCAATTCTTGTGGCTTCCTGAATATCGTTGGAAGCGCCGGTAGAAACGTCGTCGAAGAAAATCTCTTCAGATGTACGTCCACCAAGAAGACCAGTGATCTCAGCAATAAGTTCTTTCTTGGTTAGCAAGAAGCGGTCGGTTTCTGGCGTCATTAAGACATGACCACCGGTATTTCCACGAGGGATGATGGTGATCTTTTGAACTTTCTTAGCGTGAGGCAAAACCATGCCGATGATGGCGTGGCCAGCTTCGTGGAAGGCAACCTGTTTGCGTTCTTTCTCGTTGAGTCCCTTGGAGCTCTTGGCTGGGCCGGCGATACGACGATCGATGGCTTCGTCGATTTCTTCCATGGTGATGCAATCTTTGCCAAAGCGAACGGCTAAGATAGCAGCTTCATTGAGAATGTTCTCAATATCGGCACCGGAGAAACCAACGGTTCTCTGGGAAAGGGCGGCGAAATTGACATCGTCTCCGATCTTCTTGTTTCTGGCATGGACCTTGAAGATGGCTTCACGGCCTTCTTTGTCAGGAAGGGAAACGGTGAGGATGCGGTCGAAACGACCTGGACGGAGAAGGGCTGGATCGAGAACGTCGTCTCTGTTGGTGGCAGCCATGACAAGGATGCCGGAGTTGTATTCAAAACCATCCATCTCGACAAGGAGCTGGTTGAGGGTTTGCTCACGTTCATCGTTGCCTCCGCCTAAGCCTGCGCCACGCTGACGACCGACAGCATCGATTTCATCGATGAAGACGATACATGGAGCGGTCTGCTTGGCCTTTTTGAAGAGGTCACGAACACGGCCTGCGCCGACACCGACGAACATTTCGACAAAGTCGGAACCAGAGATGCTGTAGAACGGAACGCCCGCTTCACCAGCAACGGCTTTGGCTAAAAGGGTCTTGCCGGTACCAGGGGATCCGATGAGCAAAACGCCTTTCGGAAGCTTGGCGCCGTATTTGGAATATTTCTTTGGGTCTTTGAGGTAGTCGACCATCTCAACCATTTCGGCCTTTTCTTCATCGCAGCCTGCGACATCGGCGAAACGGGTTTTGGAATGGTTCTCACGGCGGGCTGGGGATTTGTTGAAATCCATGGCCTGACGGTTGGCCCCGCTGACGGAGCTGCTAAGACGGACGAAGAGGAAGATGGCAAGGATGATGGTTCCGCCGAAGATGAGGATGGTTGGTCCCCAAGCCTCCCAGAAGCTGACCTGGTAAGCATCTCCTTCGGAGAATGATCCTTTGCCATATTTTTCTACGAGTTCTGGAACCTCGTTCCACTCGGCTTCGACTTTGTAATTGAAAATCTGCGAGTAGGACCAGTGCTTCACGATGTTGCCGTTGGTTGGGTTGGCAACGTCGAAAGCGTTGTTCCACTGCTCGCTGCTGATGATGACAGTGAATTCGAAGTTGTTGCCTGGGGTGCCTTTTTCAAAGGCGCGTCCGGTGATGTAGACAACGCTGGCATAACGGTTTTTGGCCGTATAGGATGCGACATAATACTGCTTTTCTTTGGTGTCGATCTGGCTTTCTTGAGTGTCGTCGACAGGGAGGACGTAACCGAGATTGTCATCGAGTTCGCTGACTTTCCACTCGTGTTTATTAGCACCTAAGTTCGGAAGAACGAAGGTGAGGATCAAGACAACAATGGCGGCAATGAACAGATATGGGGCAGCATATCCCCAGAAACTACGTTGATGGTTCTGGTTTTCTTCTTTCATAATGTCTCCTTTCTTGGTGAATCAAGGTGGAAGATACACCCTAAGGGTGTTCTTGGCAATACAATTGCTCTTATTTCTCTTCCTCGGTAACGTGGACGATCATCGAGCTCTTGTGGTACTCGCTGAAGCCCTTCTTGTAACGAGGGATATAGACGATTCTGCCTTCTTTGTTGAGGAAGACCGGCCAAATATGGAGAAGTCTTTCTGAGATGCCGGCAGCAACGAGCATCTGTTTTGCGTTAACGGTGTATCCGTTGAATGAGAAGACGTCCTGAGGGAGAACGCTTCTGATGGTGAGAGGGTAATCATCAATGTGGATGTTTCTGTCTTCTGCGCCCTGGGTGAAATCAAGCTCGAAAGCCTCGCAGGAGAACTTGCATGGTTCCTTGAGGGTGTAGTGGTATGGGAGATCAAGACCGTCGTTGTCGATGGAGATCTCGTCATATTCCTTAACAAGGAAGGTGTTGTTGCCGATTCTCATGCACATATTTGGCTGAGGATTGAGGCACATCGCTCTGAATTCAGCAAGGATTTGCGGGGTAATTTTGATTCTTATCTTTGCTTTTGCTTTGACGAAGCGGATGATCGTTTCGGCAAATTCGCCTTCGCTTAAAGCGATGATTTCGCGGATATTGAGGGTGTCGACTTTGTCTACCGACTGTTTGATGTTGGCGCTGAAGGAGATCAATTCGGCGTTGGCCTTTTTGATTTCGGTGATGTACTGATCGCGCTCAGCTTCGTTGAGCTTGTCCACCACTTCACGTCTAACGGCGCTTCTGGATGGGTCGTAAGCATAGTTTCCGAAATCTTTGTTGTATGGGATGAGGTTGAGGTCGCAGTACTCTTTTAGGTCTTCCTCAGAGTATGGGACCAAAGGTCTTCTGACGATCATGCCTCTCGTTGTAGCAACGGTGTTGAGACCGAACTTAGATGAGCGAACGCCTGTTTGTTTGGAGATCAAATAGCCTTCGATGACGTCGTCCTCGGTGTGAGCGAGGAAGAGCGCGGCGGCGTCATTCTTCTTATACACTTCGGCAAAGAAGTCATAACGGATTTTGCGAGCCCATTTCTCGAAGTCTTTCTCTCTGCCGGTCTGATCGACTTTGTCGGCATAGAGGACCTCAAAGGCTATGCCTTTCGAGGCACAGTAATCGCGAAGGGTTTGCTCGCTTTCGTCCCAAGTTGGTCCGAGTTGATAGTTAACGAAGCACATAATGAACTTCGCTTCTTGCTCTAAGAGCATGTGGGAAAGGGCCATGGCGTCGGCGCCTGTGTTGCCAGCTAGGACGTAAATCGCATTCTTATCGATATCAAGATTGACCATTGTCTTCTCCTCCTCGGTTGATTATCTCGTCTTTTAGGATCTCGTACATTTCTTTGGCTTCGTCTTTTCTGGCGAACTCTCTGACCGTCAGCACTCTGGCGGTCACTTTGTGTTTGCCTAACAAGAGGACCAATTCGTCTCCGACTGAGACTTCACTCATCGGCTTTGCCGTTTTGCCGTTGATGAAGACGTCCCCATCATCGCACAACTCCTTAGCCGTCTCACGTCTTTTTGTTAATCGGCTTACTTTTAAGTACTTGTCGATTCTCATAACACTCATTGTATCACTTATAGTCTGCCTTACGGCGGCTATAAAGTTGATCGACGACATCTAATAGGCGATAGACGTCGTGAATCCAGTCTCTTCTTTTGGCCATTCGGATGTGAACTTTCTTATCAACAAAGTTCACTTTCATGAAGGCTAGATAAGGGGCTAAAAGGTTGAAGAGGTCGACTCCAATGCCGTTGATGTGAGAGAAGGCTTCGGACATGTAGATGTCTATGTAGCCCTCACCTTCATCTACTCGGGAATACTCTTCTTTTTCGCTTAAAAGATCGATTTTCTTTTTGAGGATGAGCAAACTCACCTGATCAGGAAGCTTGCCGTAGATGTCCCTCATATGTTTGGCGATGGTATCAAGCTCGTCTTCCGTCTTGGCGTTTTCGAGTTCCTGATAAAGGGCTATCTTGTCGCTGTTGATCGCATAGTCCTTCGGAATATAAGCGTCTATCTTGAACACATTCTTGGCTTTCGGGGTCGGTTTGGTGATTCCGGTCTTCTTCTCCTCGATGGTTTCGCTAAGCATCTTGAGATAGAGATCCAAACCGATTGTGTCGATGAATCCAGCTTGCTCAGGGCCAAGGATGTCTCCAGCGCCTCTGATCATAAGATCACGCTGGGCGATTTTATATCCGCTTCCGAGTTCGGTGAACTCCTGGATGGCTTTGAGTCTCTTAACAGCGTCTTCCCTCATGCTCTTGTGAGGCTTGTAGGTGAGGTAGGCATAGGCGATTCTGTCACCCCTGCCAACACGTCCCTTGATTTGGTAGAGCTGAGAAAGGCCAAAGTGGTCTGCTTCCTCAACGATGATCATGTTGGCGTTAGGAACGTCGATTCCGTTTTCGACGATCGAGGTGCAAACAAGGATGTCGAGCTCGCCGTCATAGTACTTCTGCATGACGTCTTCGACTTCTTCCTTTTCCATCTTTCCGTGTATAACACCGATCCTGGCAGAAGGGAGAGAACGAGAAATCTCGTTCGCCTTGGCGTAGATAGACGAGACTTTGTTATAGACATAGAAAACCTGACCATGTCTTCCAAGTTCCCTTTGGATGAGTTCAATGATGACCTCTTCCTTGTATGGAGTGACGTATGTCTGAATCGGCATGCGGTTCATTGGAGGCGTGTTGATTTGCGAAAGAGGACGAAGTCCTGTGAGTGACATCTGCAAGGTGCGTGGGATTGGGGTAGCGGACAAGGAAAGGACATCGACCGTGTCTTTGAGCTCTTTGATCTTCTCTTTCTGCTCAACACCGAAACGTTGTTCCTCATCGACAATCAAGAGGCCAAGGTCCTTGAAAACGATCTCTTTCGAAAGGAGTCTATGGGTGCCGATAATGAAGTCAATTTTTCCATTTTCCACGGCAGAAATGACTTCTTTTTGTGTTGCTGCAGGCACTAAACGAGACAAAACAGCAATTCTGATTCCGTATCTCGCAAACCTCTGAAGCGCGACTTCATAGTGCTGTCTTGCAAGAAGCGTGGTTGGGCAAAGGAGAGCGACTTGCTTATGGGCTGATATGGCTTTGAAGGCTGCTCGGAAGGCAATCTCGGTTTTGCCAAAGCCAACGTCTCCGCAAAGGAGTCGATCCATGATCTCTGGTTTTTCCATGTCGGATTTGATTTCATCAACCGATCTTTGTTGGTCTGGCGTTAAAGCGTATGGGAACTCCATTTCAAAACTCTTTTGAAGCTCTTCGTCTTGAGGGAAGGCAAAGCCTTCTTTCTTCGCTCTGGATCCGTATAAGGCAAGAAGCCTATCGGCCAAATCGTTGACCCTTTCCTTGATATGGGCTTTCTTCTTTTCCCAATCTCCGCTGAAGAGGTGAGACAAACGAGGAGCGGCGCCTTCTCGTGCTGAATACTTCCTGACTAAACGGAACTGTTCCAAAGGAACATATAGCGTCTCATTGTTTGCGTAAGCGATCTTCAAATAATCTCTGTGGGCGTCTTCCTGTTCCATCGTTGTGACTTCGAGGAACTGACCGATGCCGTTATATTCATGAACGACATAGTCGCCTGGACGCAGGTCGTCGTAGCTCTTAAGAATCGTCGCGTCGATGAATCTTGAGGTGAAGCGGGTTGTTGCGGTTTTCTTGCCATAGAGTTCGGCAGATGAAATAACCGCCACGCCGATCGCAGGAATCTCGAAGCCTTCGTTCAACGAGGCCTTACTAATGCCTAATTTACCTTCAGGTAACTCAAAGCCTTTTGTATCTTCGTATTCGACTTTTTCTTCGTCTAAGAACGACTTTAAAGTGTCAATTTGCTGAGGCTGGTCGAGAGCGATTATCACCTTCTCGTTGGTGTTCACATAGGACTGTATCGTCGAAACCATTGAAGCGATTCCGGTTCCAGCGGAAACGATGTGTCTGACCAAAAAATTGAAGTCGTCTGGATCCATCGCGAACTTGCTTCCATACTTAACGCCTTTGGTTGGAAGAACGTTGTCGAGCGGGATGTATTCTTCAAGGTGGGTTGGGATTCTTAAACTGTCATGAAGTTCGGAGTAGTAGCTATGAGCTTCGCTCGCCAAAGACTCACAAGAATCTTCGAAAGCGTCCTTGTCCGCAACATAGGTAAGAGCGGGTTTGAAGTAAGAGAAGATGTTCGAATTCTCGTTAAGGGCAAAGCCGAAATATTTGTAGAGCTGAGGGCTATAGACCCTATCAACAATGTTGTCGATGTCCCTTGAAACGTTGCTCTCCAAAGTCTCAAAAGCAGACGCGGAAAGATGCTTGCTGTCGCTAGACAAAACAGTTGCGATTCTTCCCTTGAACGACTCTATCTGAGCGTCAGACAAAAACACGTCTGTTGCAGGCAAAATAACCGCGTTTTGCAGGGGATTTGTCGATAATTGCGTGGAAATTGAGAAGCTTTTTATCGATTCGATCTCATCGTCAAAAAATTCGATTCTGATCGGATTCGGATAGTTGACGGAGAAGATATCAAGGATGTCGCCACGTGAAGCGAACTGAAGGGTTTGGTCGATTTTGTTGACCCTGTGGTAACCCATCTCGGTCAACGTCTTTCTAAGGTCGTCGAGGCTATATCTCTCCCCTACCTTGAAATGGAAAACGCGCTTGCCGAATTCCTCCGCGTTTGGAAGAAACCTCATCGCTGATGATGGGTGAACAATAAGGATTGAGTCTTTGGCTTCGAGGCATTGCTCCATCGCATAAAGCCTTTGGGCCATAAGTTCTTTGGAAGAGGAAAGGGCTTCAGCCCTTAAAAGCTCGTCTGCCGGGAAGAAGATCAATTTCTCCTCAGGGAAGAAGTTAAGTAAGAACTCATAGATCTTTTGAGCGCTGTATAGGTTCTTGGCAACGATTGAATAATTGTCCTTTTTCTCCTTGTAAAGAGAGGCGATTAGAAGGGCCGCACCTACGGTGTCGTCCACCACAAAACGACCCCTTCGGCTCGAGAGGGGGGTGGTCAAATCGAGTGCTTTTAGGCGTTCAAATAAATCCGTAAGTACCTCCTATTTTTCCTCTTTCTTCTTAATCGAGTTATACCTCGTCATGGCAAATTGGAAGCCACGACGCTCGATATCAAGCAAAGCTTTCGCTGCGTTATCGGTCGCTTCCTCAATAAGAGGCATGCTTTCGGCGCTTGGTTTTCCAAGGACGAAATCAATGGAGTCGAATTGAGGTTCTCCGATGCCGATTCTGATTCTCTTGATCTTCTCGGTTCCGAGCTTGTCGATGATGTTCTGGATGCCTTTGTGTCCACCGCTAGAACCATCAAGACGAAGCCTGATCTGTCCTTCGGCAATGGCCATGTCGTCATAGACGACGACAATGTCTTCGACATCAATTTTGTAGAAGGAAGCGCATTCGACGACGCTCTCGCCAGAAAGGTTCATAAAAGTTTCTGGTTTGAGAACGATGATTGGTTCAGCTAAGGCTGGATTCTTGACGATTCCATAAACGCCTTTGAATCCGGAGCGGTCGAAATCCGCATGGACGAGTTCCATGAACTTATCGACGGCCATATAACCCATGTTGTGACGGGTGCCTTCGTATTGTCTGCCTGGGTTTCCTAATCCAACGAATAGTCTCATGACTTCTTCTCCAAGGCTAAGGTTTCGATAACGGAAACGACGCGGTCGACTTTCTCCTGATCGTAGAATTCGATTGGGGTGTCGATGATGGTCGCCAAAACGGCTTGGTCGGCATTCATGTCTGGGTTCTTGGCAATCGTATCGACAGCCTTCTTCATCATGAATTTCTCAATTGGGCCGAGTTTGTTGAAATCGAATGAGCCTCTGAATTGATAGTAACGCATATGGTAGTCGTAGAGAACGTTGGTCTCAATCATGTTGGCTCTGGTCTCTTTGGTGGCCATGCTCATACCGACGCTGAAAATAATGACGTCTTTGTCTTTCATGAGGTCCCAGTTGGAAAGGAAATCGTCGATTCCTTGGATCTTTCCAGCTTTGACCCAACCACCGAAAACGATGGTGTCATATTCGGCTAATTTCTTCGCCTTAAAGCGTTTGAGAGGGAAGATATCGGCGCCCACTCTCTTGGCGATGTCGTTGGCATACTTCTCGGTGTTGCCAGTTTTGCTTTGATAAAGTACAAGGGTTTTCATAACTATGAAAGTTTATCACGGTTTGTTGGATAAAAGGAAACGAAGAAGCTATTATTGAAGAATGAAAATTAAGAACTGGTTTTTAGATGTCCTCAAGGGAGGCTCCCTTGGACTAGGCATGATTCCTGGCGTCAGCGCGGGAACCATGGCTTTGATTGTTGGTATTTATGATCGCCTTATTGGCGGGATCGCAAACCTCAGAAAAGAATTCAAAAAGAGTTTGATCTCTCTTATCCCGATTGGCATCGGAGCGGTCATGTCCGCAATCATTTGCATGCTTGGCGTCAACTACGGATTAGATTACGCCCCGTTTGCGATTATTTCCCTTTTCGCCGGTCTGATAATCGGCTCCTTGCCAGTCATCACCAAAGAAATCAAAGGTGTCAAAATCACCTTCAAACCTATCCTCATTGTTGCAATCGGTGCGGTTTTTGCTGCAGGTATTGGAATTTTGAGCGCAGTTGCTAAGCTCAACAGCTGGGGCAATTTCGAAGCCGCTTTTGCTGCCGGAGAATGGTGGGTCTACATCGGTGTCTTCGTTGCAGGATTCATTGCCGCCATGGCTTGCATCATCCCAGGCATCAGCGGAGCCATGCTTCTCTTCGTTGCTGGCTTATATGATCCATGCGTCCACATTTATGTCGGCGCCAACTCGATCTTCCACAATTCCGACAGACTCGTCAGCGGAATCTTCCTCACCTTATCTCTCTTCCTTGGCATCCTTGCCGGTTTCATCCTCACAAGCAAACTCATGAAGAACCTTCTTGCGAAGCACCATGACGCGACCTACCTCGCTGTCTTTGGTTTCATCCTCGGTTCGCTTGTCTCGATGTACGTCAACCAAAGTATGATCAACGACGAACTCGTTTGGAAATACACTCTCGTCCAGCCATGGGAATGGGTGCTTGGCGGCGTCCTCTTAGTCGGTTTCGCGGTCTTATTCTTCTTCCTTTCTAAAGTGGCTCTTAAGAAGCAATCCGAGGCACCTCAAAAGGAAGAGAGCGAGCCTGTTAGCGAATAATTTGTAATATTTTTCATTGACAGTGTTCCAGATTGAAATATTATAGAAGTCTCTCAACTGGAGTTTTTTATGCCAAGAACACCTCAGCAAAACGCTATTATCAGAGATAAGAGAAGGACCAAGATCTTGCTCAAGACTCTAAAGCTTTTCGCAACCAAGGGTTTTGACGAAGTTACAATTGACGCAATTTCGATCGAAAGCGCATGCTCCCATGGTTTGGTGTATCACTACTTCGAGAAAAAAGAAGACATCTTCAACGGTCTTTTCGAACTCCAGAGAGAAGACTATAACGAAACCATTTTCCCAAGAAACGCCGCTCTTGAAGCCGGCGGACTTGGAGGCCTTAAACTCATCTGCGACCATTATGAGAAGTTCTATGACGCAGATAAGATTCGCCTTTATTTCCTTAAAACCAACGCGTCACGCGACTACATGACATACACCTCCGTTAAGACCCTTAATGGCGAAAGCCCATTCAAGACTTTAGTCACCTTGCTTAAGCAAGCCATTGAAGCTGGCGAGATCCTTGAATGCGACGTCGAGGCTAAAGCCCGTCTCTTCTTAGACCTCGTCACAGGCACCCTCACAAGACTCATCTCCGCCAAAGAAAAAGAGCGCGAGATCAAATCGGGCGCTCTCTACGAATTCATTCGTAAGTAATCAGATTACTTTATCTCACCGTTGTTGAAACGCTTAATCTTAGCGTAGGTTTTCGCTAAGCCAGGATACATCTTCAAATAGACTTCCTTATAAAGGTAGTCGTAGATTTTCGCGTTCTCTTTGTTCGGATAGAAGGTGTCTCTGACACGGACCATCTCTTTGACCGCTTCAGCGACCGAACGGTATTGGCCGATTGCGCAGAAGCCGGCGATGGCGGCACCAAGAGAGGAACTCTCTTTGGTCTGAACTCTGCTAACAGGTTTTCCAAATACATCAGCGGTGATTTGGCAGATCTCGTCGCTCACAGAGCCACCACCGGAAACCCTTAACTCAGGGATCTTGTGCTTAAGCACTTTTTCGAAGTGTTCCAAACCTTCGCGCAAAGCATAGGCGATGCCTTCGATGATGGAACGATAGATGTGTTCGGTTGTGGTTGAGTCGCTGAAGCCGACAATGGCGCCTTTAGCTAACGGACGGGAAAGACCCGGTCCCCAATATGGTTGGAGAACAAGACCATCAGATCCAGGAGGAACATCTTTAAGATGCTCGTTGAAATAGGTAATGCTCTTTGGGTCCTCTTTTCCGTTCTTTCCGGCGATCTCTTTCATGAACCATTCGATCATCCAATAGCCACGGTAGACTTGGATATCCATGTTATAGAAATCTTTTGCGGCGGCTGGGTAACCTGGAAGGAACGGCTCTGATTCGTGATATTTTGCGGTGGTCGTTTCGATTGATGAGGCAGTTCCATAGCTGACCGCACCAAGGGTCTCATCGATAACACCCATGCCGAGGGTTTCGCAGGATTTGTCGGAACCAGCGGCATAAACAATCGTCGCTTCTGGAATTCCAGTGTCCTCTGCGGCCTTCTTATTGATTCTTCCGATGATCTCGCCTTCTCCAACAAGCTCAGGAAGGAGATCTCTCGTTAAGCCAAAGATTTGTCCCGTAAGATGTTTCTCAGGCTTCTTGTACCACTGCTTCTTTTTGAAATCGATTGGGTAGTGGCCGGCACAGTTTGAAGCGCAGTCCTTGAGCTCTCCTGTGAGAAGGAAATGCATGTAGGAAGAAACAGGGACATACTTAACGACTTTGGACCAATTCTCTGGTTCGTTTTCTTGGATCCAATTGGCCACGCATCTGCGTCTGTTGAAGTTAATCGTATCGGTTTTTCCAACAAGCTTAAAAAGGAATTGAGCCAGTTTTGGCAGGGGTTTTTCACATTTTGCGTTCCTCTGATCGAGCCAAAGAACGCTTGGTCTGATGACCTTCATGTGCTGATCAAGGAGGACGGCTGTATCACGGAAGCAGGTAAGCGTAATGCCCTTGATGTTCTTCATCGAGGATGGGTTTTCTCTTGCAAGTTCTTTGGTGCAAAGGCAAAGATCCTGGTAGTACTCATAAGGCTCTTTCTCAGCCCAGTTTGGTTGAAGGGAAAAGTATGGTTGGTCGTAATCCTTTTTCTTCATGGCTACCATGTAACCGCGTTTGTCGAAAAGGGCGACACGGACACTTTGTGTCCCAAAGTCCATCGTCAAAATCAGGGGTTCGTTCATATAAATTCTCCGTCTCGAAGATTTTAGCACGAAAGACCACTTTTAAGTGGTAAAATGTTTAGGCTTTCAGAAAGGATCAACGAATCATGATCATCTCACGCGCCCCTTTCAGGGTTAGCTTCTGCGGAGGCGGAAGCGATATTCCTTCTTTCTACGAGAAATACGGCGGCTGCGTTATTTCCACCACCATCAGGAAGTACTGCTACCTCGCCATCAACCCTGCGTTCAACAAAGAATCAATCACTCTCAAATATTCGAAAACCGAGATAGTCGACGATGTCGAAAAAATCGACCATCGCATTTTCAAACAGGTCCTCAAGGACTTCGGCAACAAAGGAATCGAAATCACCTCGATGGCCGACATCCCTTCGGGAACCGGTCTTGGTTCGTCCTCTTCTTTCACCGTTGCCCTTCTGAAACTCATGTACACCTGGAACGAAGAAGCCGTTTCAACCTATAAGGTTGCCAAGAGGGCTTGCGAGATCGAAATCAACGAGCTTGGAAACCCAATCGGAAAACAGGATCAGTTCGCTGCCGCTTTCGGCGGGCTTCGTTATTACGAATTCTGCCCAGACGGATTCGTCAAAGTCGAACCGATCATCATGAAGAGGGAATCTTTTGAGAAGCTCGAAAAGAACCTCATGATGTTCTATACCGGAGAAGTTCGCGATGCGAATAACATACTCGCCAAAGAAACAAAGAACCTTGCGACCGATGAAGACAAGATCAACGCCACCAAGAAGCTTTGCGAAATGACCAAACGCCTTAAGGCGGAGTTCGAAAACAACAACGTCGACGCCCTTGGCCCAATCCTCAAAGAAGGCTGGGAGCTCAAAAAGTCCTTGGCCAACGGAATCACCAATCCTCTTATCGATGAAGCATATGAAAAGGCCATGAAAGCTGGCGCAAGCGGAGGCAAACTCCTTGGTGCCGGTGGAGGCGGATTCCTTCTCTTCTACGTTGATTCCGACGAGAAGAAAGAAGCCGTCAGAAAAGCCTTGTCGAACCTCAAGGAAATGCCTTTCGAGCTTGATCAGGCCGGATGTTCGATCATCTTCATGGAGTAACGATGTACGCAGTAATCCAAGCAGGCGGAGCAGGCACTAGACTTAAAACCATTACTGGCGATTTACCAAAGGTAATGGTCGAGATATGCGGTAAGCCGATTCTTGAATGGCAGCTTGAAAGCCTCAAGAAAAGCGGCATTCACGATTTTCTTGTGATCATTTCA
>JAEEGJ010008579.1_pt1 | contig 28054 bp, 32 predicted proteins | sample 8958761 | NCBI WGS metagenome assembly JAEEGJ01 (sample SAMN16246546, study PRJNA631951) | gut metagenome | biome: gut microbiome; feature: rumen; material: RS-attached | host: Bos | place: Iran: Karaj | collected 2018-10 | reverse complement strand
CGATGGCGCCCATGCCCACGATACCGAGCGTCTTCCCGAAGATTTCGGTGAAGGGATGCTCCGCATCGACATGGATGCTGCCCGCGCTGTAGCGGCCGTCCCGCACATAGGCGTTATAATGGAATGCGCGGCCGGAAAGGGCCAGGATGTGCATCCAGGCCGTCTGGGCGACCGATTCCGTGGAATACCCGGCGACGTTCCGGACGATGACCCCCCGCTCGTCGCACAGTTTTACGTCAATGTTGTTGATGCCCGTTCCTGCCTCGCACACCAGCTTCAGCTTCGGGCATGCGTCCAGGAAAGTCTTGTCCACGATGACCTTGTTCAGCAGGACCACATCCGCGTCCGCCGCACGGGCGCGGGCCTCTTCGGCCGTGGAGGAAGGGTAGCAGACAAACTCGCCCAGGGCGGCGATCTCCGCCATCGACGCATCGCCCATCGTAGCGGCGTCCAGGAAAACGATTTTCATGACAGCTTGGTTTTGATGCATTTGATACAAATATAGGATTTTTTTGTATCTTTGAACAATCTAACCGCACCGAATGGACACGAGACAGGCATATCAACTGCTGGTCCAGGACCTGAAAAAACAGCTGGACGCCGAGATGCCGCTGGCCAAGGAGGCCGACGACACCCTCGTCGCCAAAGGTCTGCTGTCCAACCCCTCCGAAGCGGCCCACCTCTTTACCAGCCCCATCGACGGTTATATCGACCGCATCGTTGCGGAAGTTTCGGCCCCGGCCTACAACGGCCATCGCTATACTGTCGCCCTCTATCAGCGCGACGACGAAGCCGCCCTCTGCGACGCCATCGCCGACCTTACCTTCGCGCAGCTCCAGCGCAAGCCCGTCATCAAGAAAGCCAAGCCGGCAGGGGAGTACGAGAATGCCGTCGCCTTCGTCCTCGGCCTATACACCTGCTTCGTCATCCTCCATCTCGGCTTCACCTCCGCCGACTTCACCCGTCTCCACAAGCGCGCCGTGTACAACTACTATCTTAATCACGGTTCCCGCCAGATCCGCCACCTCTACGACACCGGCTGGCACGGAAAATACGCCCATCGAAACATTTTTTATCCGTTGGGCTGATTATTTGAAAAATATTGCTACCTTTGCAATCCCAAACGGCCTTCCGGCAGTCGATCATCCGGCCGCAGGCCCGCGGAAACCCTGGGGTATTAGCTCAGTTGGTAGAGCGATAGGTTCGCAATCTATAGGTCAGGGGTTCGAATCCCCTATGCTCCACGAAAAAGCTCGGCTTTCGCCGGGCTTTTTTCGTGCAGCAAGCTGTTCTCACCCCCGCCGGAGGCGGAATCCCCATATTCAGAGGCAATCATGTCGTTTTGTCGAAGATTAATCGTATCTTTGAATGTATTAGATATTGCATTAAAAAAGAATCTACCATCCCATGTTCCACCTGATCGACCTCCCTTATCCCATCGACGCCCTCGAGCCCGTCATTTCTGCCCAGACACTGTCCTTCCACCACGGCAAGCATCTCCAAGCCTATGTGGACAACCTCAACAAACTCATCGCCGGCACGGAGTATGAGTCCATGCCCCTGGAAGAGATTGTGGCAAAGTCCACCGGCGGCATTTTCAATAACGCTGGTCAGATCCTGAATCATAATCTATATTTTACGCAATTTGCACCGTCATGCCCGGCCCCGACCGGACATCTGAAAGCCCAAATCGAGGCCCAATGGGGCACCTTTGAAGCCTTCAAGAAAGATTTTGAAGCCAAAGGCGTCGGCCTCTTCGGTTCCGGCTGGGTCTGGCTCCAGGCCGATGACGCCGGCCAGCTGTCCATCGGCCAGTACCCCGGCGCCGACAACCCCGTCGCCCACGGCCTCCGCCCCATTCTCACCTTTGATGTTTGGGAACATGCCTACTATCTCGATTATCAGAACCGTCGCGCCGCGCACCTGGAGGCGTTGTGGGGGATTGTGGATTGGGAGGTGGTGGAAGAAAGATACGACCATCGCTAGCTTTGGAGACAATCCATTTTTATGCTTTAATATTAGAATATTATCTAATAATCATCAAATAATAGGTAGTATTCGAATATACGGTGGTGATTGAAGAATCTGTGCAATGTCGCCCCTTTTACACATATTTCCTTCAATTATGCCGAAATTAGTGCAAATCGGGCTGTTTTACACATATTTCGTCCGTTTTCGGCCAATAAAATAGTAGGAAAGCCCGTTTGTGACTCTTTGCTCTTGTCGTGAGCAAAACCGCTCCCTAAGGTTGCAAAAACGGCCATCGGCGCTCTCGAGTGCAACATATGCCCCATCGCGAGGTGGGGTATGTTGCATCTGGGCGTGTACAACAGTGATTCTGCAACTTCGACTTCGTGCTCGAAGCCTTAGGTACGTGAATTTAGAAGTCCGATTATGTCAATTAATTGGAATTCAAGAATTGTTTTTGGGGCGATAATAGGAAACCCATAAAGGAGGCATTCGCGGACAATGTACACGAACACATTCAAAGATGCCTTTATCCCGTAGGGAAGATTCATGCTCCCGAACTTTGGAAACTGACGATCGGGCTATTCGTAAATAAGCACAAATAGAAATTGCTAAAAGTGTGATTATCTTGCTAATAATTCGTATATTTGTTTACTCACGTATAAGCGTGCGATACCTATAAGCTAAGTTTTTTCCTGGATAGGAAAAGCCAAAGGAGTATGTCCTAAGCAGCGTTCTGATGGTAGTTAGGTGTATTGATGATTCGAACCAATTGGAACACGAGTTTACAAGGAAGTAACTATAGATACTAATAGAATGGATTCATCACTTATTCTCAGCATTTGCCAAGTTGCAGCTGTCGCATTAATCCCTTTTATTATTTGGTTTGCAGGAAATGCATATCAGAAGCGAGAAGCCAAGATCAAAGCCAAGAGGGAGTTGTTTTTTGCTCTGATGAAAAACAGAAAGACCTATTATGCGACGAAGGAGAAAGTTGACGCATTGAATTTGATAGATGTTGTCTTTCAAGATGATAAAAAAGTTCGTCATGCTTGGAAAGAGTATTTAGACTCGCTTAATGCCAATTCTCCGCATTTTAATAATAGCAATGCATATTTGTTAGACCTCCTTTCAGAAATGGCCATTTCTCTTGGTTACAAAGAGTTGAAACAAACGGAAATAGATAGGTTTTATGAACCGCAAGTGAGTGTTGATTCAAGTAATAACCAAATGAGGATAAACGCAGAGCTCATGAGGATACTTGTTGCATCGAAGAGCTTCTCTGAATCTAGGAGTGACGAAGAAATAACAGCTGCAATAGACGAAAGTAATGGAAGAAACTTTGTTTGATATATATGGGAATCCGGTTGCATACATAGACCATTCTTCGCCGGAGAAAACTTTTTTTTTATGGAATGGTACACCAGTATGCTATTTGGTCGAGAATCAAGTATATGGATACAATGGAAGCCATCTGGGTTGGTTTGAAAATGGTGTCGTCTACGATTTGTCAGGTTGTAGAGTTGGTTTTACTCGGGGAGCGCTGCAGATGATACCACATTTTGAACCACTCAAGTCTTTTAAACAGTTTAAACCATTCCGATCATTTCGAGAATTTGCACATTATCGACCTTTTTTATCTATCCGTCTAAGTGAAGAGCCTCTTTCGCAGTTCTTGTCTCGAGGTCGTAATTAACGAGTAATACTTAGTCTAGTAAACGCTACATAAAAGGCAACGCCCTCACATGAGGCTTCTGTACACGATTACACATAACGAAAGTTGATTTTACAATAGAAAAACACATAGTTAAATGGAATTAGATCAATTCAACGAAATACTTGTCCGCACTCCTGGATCCTTCAAGTCTAAACTTGATAGGATTCGTCGTTACCTTCTCCTTGGGAAGGCATCGGTAATGGTAGGCGCCGGATTCAGCCGCAATGCAGATGTCCCCTCGCACATCAAAGTCAAACAGTGGGATGATGTTGGGAAAGATATTTATCGTCGCCTCAATGCTGTTGATAGTATCGATGATTCAAAACTTGCCTTCAAGACACCGATGCGTCTTGCATCTCAGTTTGCCGCTGTTTTTGGACGTAATGAACTGGATAATCTGATTAAGGATTCAATTCCTGACGATCGTCTTAATCCAGGCCCCCTTCACATACAGCTTCTTGATTTACCATGGCGAGATGTCTTTACAACCAACTATGACACATTGTTGGAAAAGGCACGTACGGGATTAAATCGGTCATACTCAGTTGTGACATCGAAAGAGATGCTCCTTTACAAAAACAGTCCTCGTATTGTCAAACTCCATGGCAGTTTCCCGGATCAAACTCCTTTTCTCATGACTGAGGAAGATTACCGGACATACCCGCAAGTTCATCCTGAATTCGTAAACACTGTTCGACAGTCTCTTGTAGAGAGTCTTTTCTGTCTTATCGGATTCTCCGGTGACGACCCTAATTTCATATCCTGGCAAGGGTGGCTTAGAGATGTCATGGGAGAATATGCCGGTCCTTCGTATCTCATTACATGTGACAAATCCTACGATGACTCATTCAAGACCCTTATGGGGAGTAGGGGCATTGAAGTTCTTAATTTTGCCGAATTAGGTATTAACGACCATAAGACAGGTCTTGACTTCTTTTTTACATATCTTTCCCAGCAAGACCCTATTTGGACGGGGACGCTAAGTTACGACTTGCAAGGCATTAACATTGAAGATCTGCTTCCTAAGCTAAGAGCCATTCGTACCACTTATCCTGGTTGGTTCATACTTCCAATTAAGTACCATAAGTTCTTTGAAGATATGCATAAACAGTTCCCACATTTGGGGAACGCAATCAAGGATCTGGAGATAGGTATTAAAGAACAATTACTTGTAGAACTAGATTGGCGTGCGGATATCTCTTTGTCTTTCAAGGACTTTGATTGGTATAGGGAGGCTCTTGAAGAATGCGTCTATAGTTATGGCGATAATTCGCTTTCGTCAGATGCTATTACCTTGGCAATTTCGCTATTTCGGCTCTATCGACATCATCTTGATAAGTATGAGGAGGCCGATAATATCTATTTGCGTCTTCTTAAAGAAAGAGTTAGAATGCTCCCATCACAACTTAGTAAGTTTTATTATGTCGCCGCCGGTAATGCTCTCTCGCTCTTAGAATACGGTAAGGTAAATGCCATCCTAAAAGAATGGATACCCGCTCCCTTTGACTACTCAGGCATTATTTATAAAGCTCTTATCCTTGCTGAAACCAAAAGCCATATAGAATCTCGAGAGTTTCTCAGTGAAGCCTATGAACGAGTTACTCGCTCGCTTATTCAAAATACCACGCAGGAAGAGCTTTCGCTTAGAATAGTGATGGAAAACCTCCTGGCGCTCTATTCAAAACAAAGAATGCCAGATCATGATAGCCGTTTTTCATTCATAGATGCTCAGGATAGAATCCTAAGGAAGGTCAATGAAGAATCGATAAAACCATTCGAGGTTCGACATGATTTCGCCATAGGAAGTGAGAGCCGGTCTTGGCATAATGTTTCGGGGACTAATGATGATGTTTTTTATCCTTATCGTTATTTACTTCTTTGTGAAACATATGGTTTTCCGTATGGTTTTGCCGAGAATTCCCTTAATGATAAGATCTTGGGGCAGATTGCTCCTAAAATGGCGAGTTTTGGTATCGCATATTCTTTAGGCCCTGTTCTTCGTTGCGGTAATAGGGGTGTTATTGAAAGCTTTATATCTCGATATACACTTAATTTCCTTACACGCGAACAGGCTGATTCTCTAGCATTGAGACTACTTGATTCCTCTACCCAAGATATAGGCGGGGCAGCTTGGCGTTATAGAAACAGTGAGGTGCTTATGCCGTTCCTTGCAAGGCTGTCTTCCTGCTGTTCTCCAAGAGTCGTCGTAAGCATTTTCAAGTTCGCCCATCAGACTTATCTGGTCACTCGTTTCCCCAAAGCGATAGATATTTCCATCCTTTACGATAATCTAATGCCTGAATGCGTCCAAGAAGTATATTCGATTGTTTTTTCAACCGAGGTCATAGAGGATTATCGGGGAAGGGATTTCCCTTATCCAGAAAGCGGTTATCAATTCTATACTCCAGGAGATGAAGAAATAGATTGTATCCGGAAGAGTTTTGCTTCCACCAATGAGAAGACACGCAGTGATGCATACCGTAGAGCGGGTCTGCTACTTCGTTCAAAGATAAATGATAAACAAAAATCAATCCTTGAGGGAATGATAAGGCTATGGCGGAGCAGTGAAAGACAGTCATATTTAGTACGGTTTTCATACTCTATAGTTGCTCCTGCAGCTGAAGAAAAAAGCAAAGTAGTGAAACTGGCAAAGGCTGATTGTAAATCTTTGCTTGCTGTAGACTTTAAGTATAGCGGTAGTTCCCAATCCATTTCTGCTTTTGAGGTAGCTTTGAAAAAAGTATCTTGCTTGGCTTTATTTCTTCCCAAAGAAATGATGAAAGGTGCTTTAGAGAAGATTACATCAACAATTGAAGAGAATAAGAGCATCTATAAGCGAGATGATTCAACTGATTCATTTGGTGGATTGCGAAACTTTACCCGCTCTCTGTTTACATGTATTGGGGAGTTTGTCCATCAGATTTCTCTTGCTGGTTATTCTGATAAGTCCTCCATGAAAGCTCTTTTTACTTCGCTCAAAGATTATCTTCCTTCTGGACTTCCTGTTCGTCTTACAATGGAGCGCTTGAATATTATTGCTCAAGTTATTGGAAAGGACAAAATGAGGAATATCATTACGGAGAGCATTATTTCTGATAGTGAGCCAATGGTGATTGATCCTTGTAATGCTTTAGTGTTGCATTCTTTCCACAATACTAATATTCAGAAAGCGTTACAAGATATCATTTTCTATAGTATGCATAGTGACTCTGATGACATCAGACTTTACCTTCAGACTCTGGCGTTGATACCTCTTGATCATATGACTAATGCAACGAGGCGAATGTTGGCTGAAATGATGACTTCTGTATTGGAACGAGTTAGGAGTTTTGGGATAGAAGAAGAAAGGAAAACGGATATAATGTTTTCTGGAGTTAATTTGGCGAGGGCATTAAAGAGCCAAGCAAAAGATATTGCTCTTGTTGAGGCAATTAGGAAGTGGGGTGAATATGCGGAACGAGATGAAATATACAATGATATACGTAAAGGGTGGTATGAATAAGTCATTCCTTCATGTTTGGTGCTTTATTAGTTTGCAAAAAGGTCTGATTGGTAAATTGTACTTACTGTATAGAGGACATAATATTAGCGTTTCCATCATTACTCATGGAATCGGAAAATTCCTGGTTTACCTTTGATGATCCCGACAACCTATTTGTTGAGGCCGACAAGAACAAGTTTTTGTACAGGATTATCTCATTCGATATTCTACTTCAAATGTTGAATGAGAAACAATTGGTTCTAGTCTCGACCCAAAAATGGGAGGATTTATACAAATGAGAGCGGCCTCTCAGGCCATTCCTGACCACATTTGAAGAGCCACAGAAAAAGCTTTTTTTTTACCATAATAATGACAATCTTTGCAAAGATAAGGAAATCAATCACTTGCAAGGATTTCATCCTACTAAATGTCTATTAGCCCGAGGATACGTATGAGAATTTCATTCTAAAGGAAGAGTATTATCAGAAAGGGGGAGCACGTTCCCATTGGGTGTCTTTCCCAGATGCTCTATGGCCAGTGCTGGAGTGGGAAACGGTGTTCGGATGCAATGTGGCGTATCTATTCTCCGGATAAGAAGGGAGTCCGAATCAGAACTCGGGTAAGCAAAGTCCTGGATGTTATCATGCAAGAGAAGAGTTGTTTCTTTGGGAAGGTTGTTTATCTTCCCCCGGCTAAAACTGAGCACGATCTTAAGTCTTTGAATAATCATATCACTCGGGAACAGTTGAGCCATTTATTACTCGAATCTCAGTTCGTCAAACGAAACAGCTTCAGTCACGAGTCTGAGTATCGTATCATTTTTTTGGATGATTGGTCACTCGGGACACCTGATCCGTTTAAGAAGATTCCGATTGATCCGCTTGTTTTTATTGAGAATGTGTATTTTGACCCTCGTGCAGATTCTTTCTACGTGGATCGATGCAAGAAGATTCTGAAGGAGGCTTTCGATTACCCTGCTCAAAGGATTCGGCAATCCAACTTATACTCATTCAAGCCGATAAAACTCGATATTCTTAAGTAATTCACTAAGAGTCATTCTCCTTATCAAAAGCATCTTCCTCGCTCGTACATTAGGCACAAATATACCCTATCACGAATGTCTTGGAAAAGCAAAAACCCATCCAGATTATTGTTTAGGGCATATCGTTTTGCATATTTCTTTTGGTAAGCCTTTCGGGCCAGTCATCCAAGCGAGTGACTGGCCCGAACTCTTTCAGTGAATATCTTGAAATACTGATTCAAGAACAGATCTCCACATGTTTATTGAATGATTGCCCCTGCCAATACTCCATTACTTTCAGGTGTTTGAGCCGTCCTACAAGAATTGCGGGGTGGGTATTGTATTTCTTCGCAGCATCTAGAATAGCTGCTTCGGTGAAGGACGCGCAACGAAGGAACTCATGTTCGTCGTTACTGGAAAGAAGGAAATCAGAAGCAAAAGCGTCAGCTTCTTGCTCTTTTGTCTCGTCTTGCCCTGACAATCCGGCCTTCTCGAGAAAGATCTCTTTTTTCCCATGTAAGAGGATATGGCCAACCTCATGGAAGAAGTTGAACCATAAATTGTCATATCCTTTATATCGTCCAGATAATTGGATGATAGGCGTATCCCTAATCCACCTTGTGGCACCATTGATGGGGGCTTTGGGGAGGGTAGGCGTAGCGATCAGAATCATGCCGCAAGAATTGCAGATCGTCTGTAACTGTTTGAAGAAATCTTCGGGCTCATCTACCATGAGTTGTTTCATCGTGGGGAGCATCGTTTTCAATTTCTTTTCATCGAAAGTGGAGTTAAATCCTTTCGCCTGCGCCTGGAGTTCTCCTTGTCTGAGCCAAACGGACATGGCGTGCGGGTCTTTCGCAGAAGAGAGGGAGATTCTAAAAGCCAGCTTTAAATGCTGATTCAAATAGTAGTCTGCCCAGGCTTTCTCCGTGCTCACGCCAAAGTACTCAAACAGGGTCCTGACTTTGTCTTCGGGCGATTTCACGTCATTAATCCATCCCCGTCTGACCATCTCAGAATAAGGGAAATGCTTCATCCATTCAATGGAGGCTTTCGCGTCTTCTTCTCTCTTTTTTCTTACCATGTACTCGTCGTACATTTGTTGTTTCCTGAGCCAAAAAGATGCGGGAATCTTGGTGACGGCCTCAAAAGAAACAGCCATCTCCGTAGTAATCGAACTGTTGCCGCTTATGACGGCAAAGATGGTTTTTTCGGGTTTAGAAACCCTGACTGCAAACTCCTTCACACTCATTTCCATCTCATCGAGTTTCTCCGCAAGGGTCAACCCGGGATGATAAACGGCGATCAGTTTGGATGCATTTGCTTTGATACTCATAGTGGTGTTGTTATTCCTATTTTCCGTGGTAATTCTCTATATCAACTATTTCGACTCCTTCGATTTCTATCCATATGTATTGCCCGTCCTCATTGGTGGGGATTGGATCTTCGTGTGGCATAAATATCAGCCTATATGGCTGGTCAAGGTCGCACGCCCACTGCCCTTTCCTATTCTCTTTCAGTTCATGATATCTCCCTGGCAGGTATCTGACGTCCTCTAGCGTCTCTGCTGCCATGAGGTCACCTATCCGTTTGAGATACAACTTGGAACGCTCTGGCCCTAACTTTTGCACACTGAACTTTGCGTCTTCAGCATACTTCCTTAGTTTATTGTTCTTATATGTAATGTCCATTAATAATCATTTTAACAAACAGTAAATGTTACTAATTTTTGACAAAAGTAAATATTTTTCTTCGTAACACAAAATGTTATGAAAAATTTCTGATGAGCTATCTTGTCCCCACAGGCTAGCTAGGTTGATCTGCGGATACTATGCTGAAAGGCAACGGTAGATAAGGCAGGAAAACGCGGATATGCCGAAAATAATGCGTATATTTGTAAATTGTCACGTATACGCGTGCGTACGCGAACCCCGGATTTAGGCCGTTATCCTGGATAGGAAAGGCTGGTTCGGGCATGTTCTCCGTTGATGCATTATTCGACGGGGAATGGGAGGATTTGACTATCTAGAACGATAATTTAGACCACCCTTTAACTTAAAGATACTCATGATTAAAGTTATAACCTACGGCACCTACGACCTCCTTCATCAAGGCCACATCAACCTCCTTCGAAGGGCGAAGGAACTCGGTGACTATCTGATTTTCGGAGTAACGAGCAACGATCAGTAGTTCGTGGACTGAAGGCTTTATATACCTGCCAAGTCATTGAGGATATCAAGCGCGACCTTGCAAGCGGCCATGTGACGATGAATACTGTCGAGAAGCGTATTCAATTGGATGTCGATACGTGCAAAGCGGTGATAGAATTGACGAATCCAAGCCCCATTGGAAAGATTCTCCTAGAACTCGTATTTGTTGAAGATAGACATGATCTGCGCGAAGACTGTTTTTCCCTTGTTCTTGGCTTATGCTCGGCGGCTTAATTCCGGACCGCAAAATTAGCCAAGTTCTAATCGAAAAGTATCCCGAGCCTTGTAAGTTGTAAATAATAAACAGTTTAAACCCTATCGGAGATTATTTCTCCGGACAGTAGTGTTATAACTCATTATTACATTGTATGTCAATTAAGAATACAGTTCTAAAGTTTCTACCAACGAAACTGTATCTCCGATTACAGTACTATAAGAATTATAGAAAGTGGCTTAATATTGAGCATCCTATTACGTATGCTGAGAAACTTGCCTATTTAAAGGTTTATCAATATGATGATAGGTTAACTGAATTGGTTGATAAGTACCGTGTTCGACGATATGTCGCGAATAAGATCGGAGATGAGTATTTGGTTCCATTAATAGGTGTATATAAGACAACCGATGATATCCCATGGGATAAATTGCCTGAACGCTATGTCTTGAAATGCAATCACGATTCCGGGAGTACAATTCTTCATACAAGTGCCGATGGTTTTGATCGGGATCACGCCATTGAAGTTCTCTCACAGCATCTTAGAAGAAATCTTTATTACTATGCTAGGGAGTATCCTTATCGTAATGTCAGTCCATTGATTTTATGTGAACAATATTTAGATGATGGGGTTTGTTTAACCCCGAACGACTACAAAATCATGTGTTTCAATGGAGAACCGCGCTTTATCATTGTGGATCAAAATCGCTTTGTCAATCATCATCGTGATGTCTACGATACGGATTGGAATAAGCTGGATTTTTGCACTGACCATGATCAAACGAATGTCGTATTAGACAGGCCTCATGAGTTGGGAAAAATGTTAATGCTTGCGAAAGAGCTGTCCAAGGACTTTAAGCACGTACGTGTTGATTTTTATATCGTTAATGACCATGTTTACTTTGGAGAATTGACCTTTTGTCCATGGGGAGGAGTAATCAGTTTTAAGCCAGATAAATGGAATGTATTATTGGGTGAAATGATTGATTTATAAGCGTAAACTTTTGTTATTCGTTTTACTGTGACCTAATTGCTTCATTAGGACTACCTTTTTTCCAATGCCGGAGCAACTCAATAATAAAATCAAAAAAGCCTCAAAGTGGTCAGCAATAACTGAGTTAATTGTTCGATTGCTGGTGCCAATTGTAAATATGGTACTAGCCCGCCTTTTAACTCCCGATGCGTTTGGCATTGTCGCAACCTTAAATATGGTTATTTCCTTTGCTGAGATATTTACAGACGCGGGTTTTCAAAAGTATTTGGTTCAGCATGAATTTGCTGATGACCAGGATCGTCAGGATAGTACCAATGTCGCTTTCTGGAGCAATCTTGTGATGTCTCTTTTTTTATGGGGGATAATAGCTTTATTTTCAGATGGAATAGCGAAAGTCGTTGGTAACCCTGGTCTTGGCAATGTCCTTGTCATTGCGTGTTTGAGTATCCCATTGGCTGCATTTAGCAGCATTCAATCGGCATTGTATAAAAGGGATTTTGATTTCAAAACGCTTTTTAAAGTTCGCCTTGTCAGTGCATTAATTCCTGTATTCATAACAATTCCATTAGCATTCATTCTTCGTTCATTCTGGGCACTTGTTATAGGAACATTGTTTCAGAATCTAGTTAATGCCGTGTTACTGACTTGCTTTAGCAAGTGGAAACCACGTCTGTATTATAGCTGGCTTAAGCTTAAGGAAATGATATCGTTCTCAATATGGTCAATGATCGAGCAGATTAGCATTTGGCTTACGGGATATGTCGATGTGTTTATTGTCGGTACGATGCTAAGCCAGTATTATTTAGGCCTCTATAAAACATCCTCTTCAATTGTAGGACAAATAATGGGACTCATTACATCAGCAACAACACCTATTCTTTTTTCATCACTATCCCGGCTTCAGAATGACGAAGAAGAGTTCAAGCAGATGTTTTTCCGATTTCAAAAAATAGTTGGTTTAATGATAATTCCGCTCGGTGTTGGTATTTATTGTTTTAGTGATTTAATAACAAGTATATTGTTAGGAAGCCAATGGGGTGAAGCAAGTGGCTTTATTGGCTTATGGGGATTGACAGGATCGCTGACCATCGTTTTATCTTATTTTTCGAGTGAAGTATATAGGGCGAAAGGAAAGCCAAAGCTTTCTGTGCTCGCTCAATGGCTTCATATTGTTGTACTCTGGCCTGTGGTTTTAGTTACAGTTAAACATGGATTTGAAACGCTATATGTCGCCAGATCACTAGTTCGCTTGGAAATGATTTTAGTTAATCTTACAATTTTATATTTTGTCTTGAGAATATCTCCATTAAAGATGATCAGGAATATTATGCCATCTATTTTTGCTTCAGTCGCTATGGCTAGCGTATTTTTCGTGTTGCCGTCCCCAAACAGTATTCTGATCCAGTTGGCTTATGTTCTGATTTGCGCAATGACTTATATCATTGTTGTTTCTTTTTTCAAAGAAGAACGTCGAATTCTATTTAGTTTAAGATCAGTTTTTATCCGGTGATTATTCTTTGTCGGGCATTAGCCTCTTGATTGGTTGTTTGATTTATCGAAAGGACAGTAATTAGTTAATACTACATATATGGCGCGTTTAGGTGCACTTAAAGAAGTGTTTAATACTAGCAATTTGCTACTGCTTCTTGGAGCATTGTATTATTTTCATTGGTATGATGTCTCTATTTCTTCAATTGAGCGTTTTTCCACCACCATACTCTTTTTAATATTGGCTATTTCTGCCATTTATGCGGTTTATGCTGTTTTCCATTATAAAATGCCCCGCGTTTTTTTGATAATAGCGTTAATGCTTTTCATGTTTCTCGTATACGGCATTATTTCTATGCTGACATATGAGGACATTGTAATTGCTTTCTCGGGGACGACCATAAAAAAAGCTACTTACATGGTCGCTGTTTTTCGTTCTTTTCTTCCTGTTTTTGCATTTTATGTCTTCTCTCGCCGTGGCTTAGTTACGGAAAAAAGCATGTTGTATTGGACGGTCATATTCTTTTTGACTAGTTTTTTGGTTTATTATTTTTCTCGTCAGTATTTTATTAGAAATGACGATACCGCTGATCTAACTTATAATGTGGGCTATTTGTTTGTTGCATTGATTCCATTCTGCTTCTTGTTTAAACGGCCTTTGTTTAAGTACTCTTTTTTATTGGTCAACATGGTATGCCTTTTTCTATGTATGAAACGAGGTGCAATAGTGTGTGGACTACTCTCTGCAGCGATGGTCGTCTATAAAGATTTTGAAAGTGTCGAGAGAGGAAAGTTTTTCAGAGTTCTTGTTCTCATCATTTTTATTGTTGCAGGGGCTTATCTTCTTAAAGATTACTATCTGAGTAGTTCCTATTTTCAACGTCGACTTGAAGCGACATTGCAAGGAAACTCAAGCGGTCGAGGTGGACTAATTGATGGTTTTAGACACTATTTTTTCTATGAGACATCGTTATTTCAGATTTTATTAGGGTCAGGAGCAGATGCGACATTGAGAATAGGTCAAAACTATGCTCATAACGATTGGTGGGAACTCCTTATTGATCAAGGCTTATTGGGATTCACGATTTATCTTCTATTTTGGATTCAGATGTTTAAGTCTTTGCAGAGAACTAAGCACGATTCCACGACATACAGTTTGTTCAGTTGCTGTTTCGCCGTTCTCTTTTTAAAGACATTCATTTCAATGTCATATTCAATGATACCAATACCAACGGCTATGTGTTTAGGGTATTGTTTAGCCCAAGATAGGCCTTATGTCTCATCAGTCAACAGTGTATAGGTGAATAGGAATGCGTATTCTATATATTTCTCATTTGGGTCCAGATAAAGCCACCGGTCTTTGTTGGAGTGTTCCTGCTGGTATTCAGACACAGCAATTATATGATGACTGTTTTTGGATTAATGTATCAAATTGTAGTTTTGAGCATTGGGAGAATGTCGGAGCTTTTCATAAGTTAAGTTCTATAGGGGAAAAACTGTCTTTTGAAGCTATCTCAAATGTCTTTCCAAATCCGGATGTCGTTGTTTTCGAAGGTTTTTATCAAATAGACGATTTACCTTTGGCGCAAGAACTCTTTAGGAAGCATGTACCATATATTATAGTCCCAAGAGGGTCACTTACCCATCAGGCGTTTCACAACCATAATTTCCTTAATTTTCTCAAGAAAAAACTAGCTGTTGCATTGTTCTTCCGTAGGTTCACACGCCGAGCTTTGGCGATTCAATATCTTACTGAATCTGAGTACAATGATTCAGGCGATGGATGGAACAAAACGCATTTTGTCTTACCCAATGGCATTTCTAGGCCTAAACGAACAAAAACTTATTTTTCAACCAAAGGGATTAACGTTGTGTACATTGGGCGACCAACTATTTATCATAAGGGGTTAGATCTTCTTGTCTCTGCCTGTAAGAAAGGACAACATCTGTTTGAGGATTCTGGGTTGGTGGTAAATTGCTATGTGCCTAAAAAGAACGATTATCTAAACCTTGTCAAACTTGTTGATGATTATGGAATTGAGACGGTCTTCAAAGTGCATAACGCTGTTTTTGGAGAGGAAAAAGAGGACGTCCTTTTGCATGCGGATGTTTTTATCATGACATCGAGATTTGAAGGGCATCCGATGGGATTAATAGAGGCACTTTCATATGGCGTTCCAGTTGCAATAACTCCAGGAACAAATATGTCGCATGAGGTTTCTCGCGAAAATGCTGGATGGATTTCATCTTGTACATCAGAAGGTGTTTACGAGATGCTTAAAATGATTATTTCAGAGAAGAGTCAATTTAGTATCAAGGGACAAAACGCAAAGAATCTTTCGATGGATTATGAGTGGGAAACAATAGCATTCTCTTTTCATGAGAAGTTATTATCGCTTCTTGATAAGTAAGATTCTGTTACCTAGTAACTTATCTGTTCATTCTCTGTAATTGATTCACTCAACTTATGATGAAATCCAAAAACGGTATGCTTGACCGACAGGCTTTCTTTGACCTTTTACGCTCTGGTCTTTGGGAACAGCCTGTCCGGTTGTTGCATTATGAAGAAGTGGATTTTAACGTCATTTTTCGGTTAGCAGACGAGCAATCGGTTGTCGGTCTCGTCACGGCAGGGCTTGAGCATATGAAGGGAGTGACTAAGCAGCAAGCGCTACCCTTCATGAAGAGAGTGTTTTCGATGGAGGGGCGGAACGCTGAAATGAATCGTTTTATTGCGAAGTTGTTTGAAAGGTTGAAGGGGCAGGGAATACAAGCTCTACTTGTAAAAGGGCAGGGAATTGCTCAATGTTACGAGCGACCGCAATGGAGGACTGCTGGAGACGTGGATTTGTTGTTAGTTGCAGAGAATTACGAAAAAGCAAAATCGTTTTTAATTCCCATTGCCTCCCACGTGGAAAAGGAGTACAAGGATCGGTTACATTTGGGGATGACAATAGACTCTTGGGCCGTGGAACTACATGGCTCTATGCGTAATTATCGGCTTGGCCGGGTGAATAAGTGTATAGATGAGGTTCAATTTGATATTTTACAAAAAACTAAAAATCGTTTTTGGATAAATTCAAATACCACGATAGAACTTCCGTCTTATGATAATGATGTCATCATCGTTTTTACTCACATTCTTCAGCATTTCTTTTCCACGGGAATTGGACTCCGTCAGATTTGTGACTGGTGCCGATTGTTGTGGAGAGGGCGCGGGATAATTGACTATAAGTTATTGGCCTCGCGCTTGAATAAAGTGCGCCTCCGATCCGAATGGAGCGTCTTCGCCTCTCTGGCAGTAAAGTATCTCGGAATGCCAGAGGATGCGATGCCATTCTATCGGCAGTCTGCTTTCTTGGATTGGAAGGCAGATCGGCTGATGGCGTTTATCCTAAGGACTGGGAACTTTGGCCATAAACAGGATTGTAGTTATCAGCAAAGGAACTCTTATCTGATCAGGAAGATCATCTCTTTTAAAAAGAACACTCAAAATGCGTTTTATCGAGTGATTGTTTTTCCTTGTGATTCCATTGCCTTTTATTTTCGTGATGTTGTATACAGTCTCAAGTCAGTGGGGAAATAGTGAATCTTGTGCGTAGAGGTAAAGAATTATCAAATTCTGATCTATTTGTGGTTACTCCTGGTACTAATATGGCTGATGAGATAGAGGCCGCAGATGCAGGCAGGGTTGGCCATGGAGATGATGGAATCTACCAGGCATAAGTTGAAGACTTTATTTCATATAAATGAAGACAGATACAGAGATATTAAATGAAATAGCCAGAAAAACGTCTATTCTCAGGCTATTGTCAGAGGAAGAGTGCGCGCAACTCAAACAAACACTTCTCGAAATGCATAATGATATTGTTTCTTTGTGCGAAGAGCATAAAATAACGATTATGCTTGGAGGGGGATCGTGTTTGGGTGCAATCCGGCACAACGGGTTTATCCCTTGGGATGACGATCTTGACTTGATGATGCCGCGCAGTGACTATGAAAAACTCATTAGTTTATATGATAAAGGGTTTATCGATGAAAGGTTTCAGTTTGATTACCCAAACCGATGTGTCGATGTGAAGAATACTTTTCTAAAGATATATCTCAGGGGGACAACTTTCCTTGATATCTTTGATGATAAAAAGAGTTTTGCGAATGGAATCTTTATAGATGTATTCCCAATTGACTATGCCCCTGAAAACAAGTTGATTAGGAGATGCAAGGCCTTGTTGAGCGACGGTATACAGTTCATCTGTACATGTACACTCTACAGTCAGTATCCAAGCAATATTCTAAAGTTGTTTTATGGCCAAGATAAAGGTGCACACAAACGTTACCAAATGAGATGTTTTCTGGGCAAGGTTTTCTCTATCATTCCTCACCGACTTTGGGTGTATTGGTTTGATAAGCTGAATAAGAATAGCAAGCCGTCAAGACTTATGACAGTTCCTACTGGCCGGAAGCATTACTTGTCAGAGACCTTGCCAAGTAATGTGTTTACTCCGACTGTCGAGTGTTCGTTTGAGGGAGTGAAGTCGTATATCCCCAACGACTATCATCAGTATCTCTCAAATCTTTATGGAGACTACTTGAAGGTGCCACCAGAGGATAAGAGAGAGAGGCATTTTATCATTGACATAAAATTCCCGTCATAATTTGACATATATGTGAGGGGGGCTGAGATGTCGTGTAGAATCGGACTCCTCATTTATGGGGGAGTTTCAAGGAGAACTCTCGACAATTTAGAGCTTAATCTTTATGTGGATTCTATGTGGATCCCAACTCTAGAGAAGGTAGAATGATACGGTAAGTCGTCATTCGTCCTTATGGATTAGTTTAATACTTTATTCTTCAGTAACAAGTGATCTATGTGAATGGTTTTAATATAAGAAGTCGGATATCTATCTCGGTTTTAGTGTTATGGAGATTGTCGTTATCATTACTTAGTACTTCTTGCTCTAAAGTAAATATTGAAGACAGTGTTGAATATGCCATAAGTACTATTAGGAAAAGAAGTGAAAGTATAGAGCTTAATGTCAATGCTCGCAATACCTTGTCGACGCCTTTATTTATCGCACATCGAGGTTGTAGGGCTTTTGGCCCGGAGAATTCGATTCCAGCATTTGTCGGCGCCGGGAAAATGGAAATGTGGGCGATTGAAACCGATTTTTGGATTACTAAAGATAGTGTCGTGGTTTGTATGCATGATGCGACAATAGATGTAACGACGAATGGGTTTGGTAAAGTATCTGACTATACATACGAAGAATTGTTGGCGTTCAGATTAAACGACGAGGTATTTGACAACAAATATTATCGATATGAGAATCTATCTCAAAAAGAGTTACAAATACCAACAATGGATGAGTACTTAACGATATGTCAGGAATATGGTTGTATACCTTTTATTGAACTAAAAAGTGATAATGGAATAATAGACAAGATGATTAATGCTATAGGTCAACATAATTTAGTTGGGAATTGTATTATTAGTTCGTCTAGTTTGACCTTATTAAAAAAAGTTAGAGAGAAAGGTTGTAATGAGAGGATACATCACATTTTCTCTAGTGTGCAGTCAATTGACGATCTCCTATTACTTGGAAATGCGGGCTTGGCTTTTAATATAACAGATTTAGATGCAGATTTGACAAACAAGTATTCTTATGAGTCATATAATCCTAAAAGTACTAAAGATCTTGTTGATATGTGTCATCAGTTGGGTTTGCATGTCTGCTTCAGGGCTGTTGATAATAATGCTTCAGCAATAAAGTCAATATTGATTGGGGTTGATTATATGCCCACTAATTTATTATGGAATGTTTTTCTATGAGAAGAATTGGCATAGTTTCATATAATATTAACTCCGAGCTACATAATTATGGGGCGGCACTGCATAGTTGGGCTTTCCAACAGTATTTGACGAGGCTAGGAGTTGATTCGGTTATCATAGACTATTTTCCTAAGGCTCTTGAAGATTGGAATCTTAAGTTTCCCGTATTACACCGAAACAAACCTTGGAGTTTAAAGTATTTCATTCGGGATGTAGTTAACTGGGGAGGTATCGGTCTTTTATTTAATTATCAGAAGTTTAAAAAGATAGAATCTTTCTTTACTTATCATTCTAAAAAAACGTCTAAAAAGTATCATCAAGATGAATTGCTTAGACTGTCAGAGATTGAGGGTTATAAGTTTGATGTATTTGTCTGTGAGAGCGATGTTATTTGGAAAGTTGGCAATAAAAGTCGATTTGATGATGTTTTTTTATTAAAAATACCTTGCGCAGAGGGGTGTATAAAAGTCGCATATGCCCCATCTTTATCGAGTAATGCGTTTTCTCCAGAGCAGTTGGAGTATTTCAAGGATGCAGTCAAGGATTTCAGGGCAGTTAGCGCTCGAGAAGAACAGGGAGCAGATTATCTTAGTTTGATTTTACGAAAGAAGATTGAGTGGGTCTTGGACCCGACTTTGTTACTTGACGAGAATGATTACATGCCTATAGTTAAAGTCCCTAAAGAGAATGGTTACGTGTTAGTGTATAACTGCATGAGCGATGACTTGAAAATGATTCGTGAGGCAAAGAGATTAGCGAAGTGTTTGGGGAAGGATTTGATAGAAATCAGTAACTACAATATGAACCGATGGATTTTCTGTTTTAGCCATAAGGTAAAAACGAACGTTGGTATTGAAGAGTTTTTGGGTTATATAAAGAATGCCGCCTTTGTCGTTTGTAATGCGTTTCACGGCATGTGTTTCTCGGTGATTTTTAAGAAACAGTTTTTCCTATTCCAACGTGATGAATCAGATTATCGAATGCAGAATATTACAGAGGCTCTTGGACTACAAACAAGACTTGTTCCTTGCCGAAATAAACAAATCCCTTCTGTTTTTGATGAGATTGACTATAAAGGGGTATATGAGTGTTTAGAGGTGCATCGAAAGAGATCTTTTAATTTTATTAACAATAACATTGTAAAAATATGAATTTAGCAGTAATATTCGCTGGTGGGTCAGGTAGTAGGATGAACACGAAATCTAGGCCAAAGCAGTTTCTGGAGTTTAATGGTAAGCCGGTAATTATTTATACTTTGGAGTTATTTGATAATCATCCTATGATAGATGGTATTGTTGTAGTATGTATTGAGAGTTGGATCCCTTTTTTGCAAAAAATGCTGAATAAATTTGAGATAAATAAGGTGGTGAGAATAGTTCCAGGTGGTACGACTGGCCAAATGTCAATTTATAATGGTCTGGTGGAAGCAGAGAGTTATTCAAAGTTTAGCTCTGATACCATTGTATTAATACATGATGGGGTTAGACCTTTGATTACAGAAGAAGCTATAACTGACAATATTAACACCGTTAAAGAGAAAGGGAATTGCATCACGTGCATTCCAGCAACAGAAACTTTTATTGTTTTGAAAGAAAATGGCAGCTTGGAGATACCTCCTAGATCTAAGTCTTTTATCGCAAGAGCTCCCCAGAGTTTCTATTTGAGAGAGATTCTTGGCGTGCATCGGAAAGCTCTAGAAGAAGGGCGAGACGATTTTATTGATAGTTGTACGATGATGAGTTATTATGGCTTTAAGATTAATACTACCATTGGTCCCATGGAGAATATTAAGATTACTACCCCAACAGACTACTTTATTTTTAAAGCGATGGTAGAAGTCCATGAAAACCAGCAAATATTTGGATTCTGACGATGGATAGCTTTTTGCTAACTGGGGCAACCGGGGTTATAGGGTCTGCAATAGTTAAAAGAATCGTTTCTAATACAACGAGTATTACATGCCCTGTCAGGAACATAGATAAAACTTCTTCAATGTATGAAAAAGGTGTTGCATCTAGGGTTAACTGGATTGAAACATCGCTGGAGGATTATCTATATGAGATAAATGATAGTTTTGATTATATCATTCATTGTGCCAGTCCTACGGCATCCAAGTATTTCGTGGAGCAACCCGTTGAGACAATGTTGTTTAATACCAGAACTACGACATTATTATTGGAATACTGTAGGAAGCATACAATTAAAGGGATGATTTATTTGTCGTCAATAGAGTCTTATGGATCTGTGATGAATGATAATGTGGACATAACAGAGGATTTCCAAGGATATGTAAATCCAATGGAATCGCGGAGCTCTTATAATATGGCAAAAAGAATGTGTGAGTGTTTATGCCACGCGTATGCTGAGGAGTATAAGGTGCCAGTAAAAGTGGTGCGTTTGACGCAAACAATCTCTCCTTTCATTAACGAAGATGATATGCGTGTATTTGCTCAGTTCGCGAGACATGCGGCAAAAGGTGAAGATATTGAACTGCATACAGAGGGGTTTTCTGCAAGACAATACATACACATAGATGATGCTGTGGAAGCAATTCTTTGTGTGCTGTACAAAGGTGTTCCTGGTGAGGTGTATAATGCTGCTCGAGAAGACTCTTATATCTCAGCGCGGGACATGGCACAGTTTGTACAGGAGAACTTCAATCCGTCTGGAAAGGTTGTTTTTCATCTACGTGATGATATGGGATATGCCCCGATAACGAAGCTACGCCTTGATACCCAAAAGCTCCGAAATCTTGGATGGAGATGCGAGAAAGACTTGTATGAAATGTTTAGAGATTTAATAGAGAAACTTTCAGATAGATATGCAACAAAAGATTTTCACCGATAAAACCTATGAATCATAAATATGCTTTTTTTGTTGCATTAGTATAATGGGCATATCCTACCGCAGAAGAAGGGCTTTGTATTATCCATAGTATTTCTGGCAATTACATTATGCTGTCTTTACTTCAATCATCAACCTTCATATTCGGCACTTGATTTCGGCATCTTACCCCTACCTATAAATATCTTTATTTTCTATTTGGCTGGTATAAGTGGGACGTTTATGGTAATGTTCCTCTGTTCAAAATGGGAAAATTTCAAAATTGTGGAAAGTTTTGCAAATAGCTTGATAACAATTGTCGGTGTCCAAGCATTGTTTTTCAAACCATTTCTTGGTCTGTGTTCGGGGAGAGTTTTGAATCTAGGCGCAAATCTAATTGTAGCTGTACTTTTCACTCTATTGTGTTGGCTTGTCCATTTGATATTGAAAAGGGCCGTTCCCTTCTTGATTGGGAAATAGTTTGTTAGGTATGAAACAGCAAAGCATTGGTGGGAAAGAAATCATTATTGTTAGAATAGTATGAATTATTGTTGAATGGTAGAGTTTAGTGTCTGTACATCAATATACAAGAATGATAAACCGGCGTATGTTAGAGTCGCTCTTGACAGTATGCTGGTGCATCAAAACGTAACACCTAATGAAATTGTATTGGTGCAAGATGGGCCTGTACCGCCAGAACTATCAGCTCTGCTTGATGAATACGAGACGAAATATTCAGCGGTGATGCATATTATCCGCTTGGAGAAGAATGGCGGATTAGGTAATGCGCTAAAACTTGGTGTGGAGAATGCGAAGTATGATTTGTGTGCACGCATGGATAGCGATGACATCTGCTTGCCTGATCGGTTTGAAAAACAAATTGCCTACCTTGAAACACATCCAGAATGTGACATTGTTGGCGGACAAATGACGGAGTTTATCGATACTCCTGACAATATAGTTGGGCGCAGGGAGGTTCCGTTGACAAATGATGAAATCTACGAATTCATGAAGAGTCGTTGTGCGTTAAATCATGTTACAGTGATGTTCCGAAAAGAGTCTGTTCTGAAGGTTGGTAATTATCAGGACTGGTTCTGGAATGAGGACTATTATCTGTGGGTGCGCATGATGATGAATCATTGTGTGTTCGCTAATATTCCCGATGTGGCTGTGAATGTGCGTAGTGGTGCTGACCAATATGCAAGACGAGGAGGAAAGAAATACTTTGATAGCGAGATTGGCATCAAGAAACTGATGCTGAAGAATGGAATGATATCCCGAAAGGAGTATATCATAAACTACGTTGAGCGTTTTATTATACAACTGATGCTTCCAAATAGCGTTCGTGGCTGGGTATTTAGAACTTTCGCAAGAAAATAACATATATGCTTTTAAAGTGGTTATTTGATAGAGTAGTATCTTTTATTGGATTACTCTTATTATGGCCAGTATTGCTGATTGTAGCGATTTTAGTCATGATTGAGATGCCGGGTGGTCCAGCTTTCTTTGTACAGAAGAGAGTTGGCAAGAATGGCCGTCTGTTTAAGTGCCATAAGTTCCGCACGATGACGGTCAAGCATAATGGGAGCACGGTTTCGGTGGCCGGCGACAGCCGGATTACTCCACTCGGGGCTAAGTTGCGTCACTACAAGATAGATGAACTTCCGGGGCTTTGGGATGTGCTTCGTGGGAAAATGAGTTTTGTGGGTCCCCGGCCTGACGTGCCCGGATATGCCGACAAATTGGAAGGCGCGGATCGCGATGTCTTGAAACTTCGTCCAGGGATTACTGGACCGGCGACCTTGAAGTATCGGCTGGAAGATGAAATGATTGCTGAATATGTCTCCCATCGGCAGGCCCAAGGTGACTCTCGCGATTCACAGGTTATAGCCGTCGAATACAACGACACCGTAATCTATCCCGACAAGGTCAGGCTGAACTGCTATTACTATCGGCACTACTCCTTCATCAAGGATATCCAGATGATCTTCTGCACCGTCCTTGGGAAGAAGATGAGGTATGCGGGTGAGGAGATTTAAGTGTGATTGACTATTTCAAATACTTTTTTTCTTATTCTTTTCGCGATGTCCCTACGTGCTTCATTGTAGGACTTGTATTTGCATTCTTCTTGGGAACGATCCTGTTAGTGGCGTTTCTGGGATGGAAGAAGGGGATGAGGTGGTCGGCAGAGTGGCTGCTGGTGGAGTATCTGTTCTTTATTCTTTACTTGACGGTCTTTGTTCGAAGCGCCCAAGCGGAATGGACTTACAATCTCTCTCCCTTTTGGAGCTACCATGCTATTCGGGAAGGACGGGATGACATTCTGGTCCAGGTTGTCATGAATGTCGTTACCTTCATTCCCATCGGCCTTTTGCTGGGCTCCTTCAAAGGCATGAAGTGGTGGCATGTCATGCTGATCGGCCTATGCTTTTCCATGCTGATCGAACTGCTCCAGCTTGTCCTCAAGCGTGGCATGATGGAAGTTGACGATGTGGTGCATAATGTGCTGGGGTGCGTGATCGGATATTGGGTGTTTGTCGGATGCAGCAGAATAGTTACATCCTGTTCTGAGGGATGATTTCAGTGATAATAAAGATTAACCTTCATAAGAATGAATAAACGTATTTACCTTTGTCTCGCTCATATGAGCGGCAAGGAAATGAAGTATGTCCAGGAAGCGTTTGACACGAATTGGGTTGTGCCGCTGGGGCCGAATGTGAATGGATTTGAGAAGGATTTGGAGGATTTTGTTGGCGAGAATAAGCGCGTGGTGGCACTTTCCAGCGGCACTGCAGCCGTACATCTAGGTTTATTGGCCTGTGGAGTGGGCCAGGGCGATGAGGTTCTGGTGCAGAGTTTTACGTTTTGTGCTTCTACCCATCCGATTAGCTATTTGGGCGCTACTCCCATAATGGTGGACTCGGAGCCGGACACATGGAATATGGATCCGGAATTGTTGGAAAAGGCTATAATTGACCGAATCGAGAAGACCGGAAAGAAGCCGAGGGCGATTGTACCGGTGGCGCTATATGGGATGCCGTACAAGGCGGATCGGATCATAGAGATTGCAAATAAGTATGAGATTCCCGTGGTGGAGGATGCGGCCGAAGGCTTCGGCTCTAAATATAAAGGTCAGGTGTTGGGTACCTTTGGCAAATATGGTGTTCTCTCGTTTAACGGCAACAAGATGATTACGACCTCCGGCGGTGGCGCACTGATTTGTCCGGATGCAGAACAGTGGCAAAAGATTATGTGGTATGCAACGCAGGCTCGTGAGAGTTATCCCTACTATCACCATGAGGCTATTGGGTATAATTATCGTTTGAGTAACGTCTGCGCCGGTATCGGCCGTGGACAGATGACGGTAATTGAAGAGCATCTGGCTCATCATAAGCATGTGCAGGCACTGTATGAAGAGTTATTGGCCGGTATTCCTGGTATTGACGTTCATTCCCAACCGGCCGGTGACGAATATGACTCCAACTATTGGTTGTGCACGATTACCGTTGACCCGTCCGTGAGGATTGTCGGGCAAGAGAATGCTTATAAGACCATTGTCAAAGGCGCTGTGGGCGGTGCAGCTGGTGTAATCCATATGGCTGAATCTGCCCATACAGATTGCGAACCGAATGATAACGTGGAGGCCCTGCGGGTCTTCCTGGATTCAGCTGGCATCGAAGCTCGTCCGGTTTGGAAACCGATGCACAAACAGCCGGTTTACAAGGGTGTTCCAGCTTATGTTAACGGGGTGTCTGAGGCTATCTTCAAAGTTGGTATGTGCCTTCCTGCTGGTCCATGTGTAAGCGATGAGGATGTGTTTTATATCGTGGATAGCATAAAGAAAGCCGTCTTGGGATAATATGAGCATCTTTTGTTGAGTGTGAGGATAGCGCATCTGTACCAAGGGAGCAAGGACGATTCGTAGGCAGGACGTTTTGCACGCAATTGAAGATTATCCGGATTGGGAAGACTCCTTCTGGCGAAAGTTCTGATTTATGATTATCGATCAACACGTTTTGGACGACCTCACCGCCCAGGCGAAAGCCTCGCCGCGGCTGCGGATGAACCTGGATCTCCGGAATTCACCGGAGGACAGGTCCCAGCGGATGCTGAACGCCATCGAACCGGGGACGGTATTGCCTATCCATCGGCATCGGTACTCTTCTGAGACGGTGGTGTGTCTGCGGGGGCATTTCGAGGAGTACTTTTACGACGCTGACGGCCGGCTCACCGAAACCATCGACATGGTTCCCGGAGGCACGCTTGTCAACATTCCTGCCGGCCAGTGGCACAACCTGAAAAGCCTGGAGAGTGGCACGGTGCTGCTGGAATGTAAGGATGGACCTTGGGAGCCGATGGGGGAGGAGGACATCTTTCGGTTGCCTGGGATCTAATTGAACGACTTCTATGGACAAACTCGTTTTCTGCAAACGTTTCATGCTCTGGACCGCCATTATCGTCGCGGTCGCCATTGCAGTAATCGGCCTATGTTTCGGGAAGGTCGTGGAGGCGACGCTGGCAGAGGAGATAGGGAAGTGGGTGGTAGCGGGAATCTTTATCATCGGGATTTTCGAGGTGTTCGCCTACGTTTTGGCGCCGCTTTTCTATCATATAATCCATGACAAGAAGAAGTGAGATTCCCGGTCAAGCCGGGAATGACGGGGGGCGAGCCGGGAATGACGAGAGAAGAACCGGGAATGACGGCAATTACACCGTCACCCCCAACAACATCCACATGGAATCGTCTTTCAAGGTCCGTAAGGAGGATTTCGAGAGCGAACTGAAGACACTCCGCGAGCAGTATCCGGACAGCCTGGTATGGAACAGGTCGATCAAGTCGTTGAAGCTTGAATGGGCGGCGCACAACGCTTTTCACGCACTGGGCATCGCTCGCAGGCAGACGGCCCATGCCGACTTGAACTGGCCGCAGCCTTGGCTCATCCGTCTCGGATATGCAATTATCGGCACGATTGTATGGCCGTTCATCAAATGATCGTCGAAACAAATCTAGACTGTAAAACCAATTTCCAAAAAACTATGAGATATCTTGAACTTTGTACCTTGACCGACTCCCAGATCGCTGATCTGTTGGGACTTATGAAAGAGTTGAATGCCGATTTGACGGTCACTCCGCTGCAGCAGCAGCGTTCGGTGGCGGCGCCGGGAACGCGTATTTTCATCGCGGAGAACGATGAGAAGCATATTGTCGGATGCGCCACCCTGTGTGTCTTTGAGTCGCCGACGGGGCGGAAGGCGAGTGTCGAGGATGTCGTGGTCCTGCCGGCCTATCGGGGCCAGGGGATCGGCCGCACCCTACTGCAGCGCATCATCGACTTTGCCAAAAATAAACTTGCTCCCATCGACCTTCGCCTCACCTCGAACCCATCCCGCACGGAGGCCAACGCGCTCTACCAGGCACTCGGCTTTGTGCAACGGGAGACGAATGTGTATAAGATGAGTCTGTAGATTGGATATTCCTGCAAAGTGACCCGGTCGCAAATGTCCTGAACGTTTCGATCTGGCCATGACACCTTTGATTCGAAAGATATGGATTTCAACACCCTCTTACAAAGAAGATACTCCTGCCGGGCGTTCTCATCGAACACCGTCGAACAGGAGAAGATGGACCGTATCCTGGAGGCTGGCCGCATTGCTCCCACGGCCGTGAACAAGCAGCCGGTCCATGTTTGGGCAGTCTCCAACCCGGAGACGCTGGAAGCCATCAAGGGCGTCACGCGCTCCAACTATGGCGCACCCCTGCTCCTGGTCGTCGGCTGTCGTCCTGCCGATGCGTGGGTACGTCGCTACGATGGCAAGAACGGGGCTGAGGTCGATGCTTCCATCGTCGCCACCTATCTGATGCTGGCAGCTGAAAATGAGGGTTTGGCTACCCTATGGGTCGGGTCCTTCGATCCGGCACTCCTGAAGGGAATCCTTCCCGGAACCGACGGCTACGAACTGGTCGCGATGATTAATGTGGGGTATCCCGCCGATGGTAGCGCACCTTCCGTCATGCACGGGAGCCGGGTCGCCATGGAGGAGTTTGTGACGAAACTCTAGATTTCTCCGCTCGCTGACGCTCGGTCGAAGTGACAAGGGGGCGACGTTCGGTCGAAAAGACAAGGGAAGAAATAGGTCTGGCACGCTATCGGCCTTCTGGGGCGTGAAACGTGGAAGACCCGGGGGCGCAAATATGGGGTCGGCCACGTTTTACGGCTTAAAATGGCTTTTTTGAGCCAGACTGATTCGAAATAACAAACCATTAATACTATGAAACACTTTTACCTTTTTCCCCTCGCGCTGCTGGT
>JAEEGJ010008578.1_pt1 | contig 28055 bp, 18 predicted proteins | sample 8958761 | NCBI WGS metagenome assembly JAEEGJ01 (sample SAMN16246546, study PRJNA631951) | gut metagenome | biome: gut microbiome; feature: rumen; material: RS-attached | host: Bos | place: Iran: Karaj | collected 2018-10 | reverse complement strand
AGTTTTGCCTTTTGCTGTGGCAAATGAAATTAAAGTGCCTTTGCTGGCGTCTATGCCTGATAATCCTTTTGAGAACCCCTTGCTTCTTTCAAACGGGTTGTCGCGACATGCATCAAGACAAACCACCTTCATAGGGCATCCTGATTCATCTAAAAGGTCAAGCAAATAATTGATGGACGAGCATCTGGCCCGGATAGATGCTTCGGTGGTCAGTTCGGCATCCACTGGAACCAAATAGTTTTCGCCTCTTGATTGCAGCCCATGGCCAGAATAATAGAACAAAGCCACATCGTAGTTCTTCGCCTTTTGGCCAAAAGCATCGATGGCATCGTCCATCTCAAGCATAGAGGCGTTCAGCACTGTTGTCACATCAAACCCCAAGGTTTTGAGTTTGTTGGATACATCGTTGGCATCGTTGACGGGATTGCGTAACGTATTGCCTTTGCCAACATATTCGGCGTTGCCTATCACCAAAGCGAGACGTTTTTCAGTTCGGGTGAAGGCAGTTATGGCTGAGAGGGCCATCAGGAGGATGAGGGTGAGGCGTTTTTTCATGGTGGTTTGTTGTTTTGTTTGTCGGTTAAGAGCGTGGACTCACGTCGCCTACTTATTGGCTGTCGCCCAATGAGTTTTTCGGAAAATCGGCTATTATTCTGCTGAAAGAACTAACCGCAGACCTAGGTGGTGAATAAGATGAGCGAAGAATTCAGTCCATCTGTGGTTGGCTTCAGTAAAATCGCGACGGGTGTTCTCGTATACTGTTTCATCTTCAAAGCCTTCTGGAGCGCAACTTCCACCTCTTACCACTTTATCGTCTAATTCATCTGGAAGATCAGGTAGATTGAATACTTGAAAATTATATCTGAGTACAAATTGGTCGTCTGATTCATGCGAGGGTCCCTTAGGGTTGTTTTGAGGACTTTCTTCATAATAATCTGAATCGTACCAATCGTTGCACCATTCGGCAACATTGCCTGTCATATCGTACAAACCTAGTTCGTTGGGTTTTTTCTGTTTTACGGGATGGGTTTGTCCTCTGGTCTCTGGTGTGATCCATGCGACTTCGCGCAAGTTGTTGCTTCCGGAATATTTGTAGCCTTTGGATTTTTTGCCTCCTCGGGCGGCATATTCCCATTCGGCTTCGGTGGGGAGTCTGAATTTTTTGCCTGTTTTTGCATTTAATAAGTCAAGGAAAAATTGACAATCTTCCCAACTTAAATAATAGGCAGGGTACTCGTTACCAGTGCCGAACATCGGGAGCCTACTATCAAGGTAATTGTTTCTGAATTCTGTTAATGACATGTCGGTAACGGCTTTAAACAACGCCTGTGTAACCTCTGTCTCTGCTATATAATAGCTGCTAAGGGTCACTTTGTGGATGGGTTGTTCATCATCATAATCAGAGTTGTTGGAACCCATGTTAAAAGTACCGCCTTCGACGTATTTCATCGTGAATGATACTCCATTGACTGTAAATGTCAGGTCTTTTTTTTGCGCTTGAAGGCATGTCATTGATCCGACAATGAAAAACATGCTTGTTAAAAGGATTGTTTTTTTCATTTTTGTGATATTTAGTGTTCTTTATATAGTCTCAGCCATGCTTCGTAGGCTTTTTTGTTTCCGTTTTTTGCGGATTCGTGGTACCAATAGATAGCTCCATTAATATCTGGTTTACTGAACCCAAATCCATATTCGTACATGTATCCAAGGTCATGTTGTGCAACGTTGTCATTTGCACTGGCAGCTTCGTTCAACCATTTTACGGTTTCTTCGTAGTTTTGTTCGGTTCCATATCCGTGAAAATACATGAAAGCCAGTTCTTTTTGGGCATTGACATGACCCATGTTGCCTGCTTTCAGAAGATAGGGAAGGGCGTTTTCGTACTCGTCTCTATCCATGAACTCCTTGCCTAATTCATAAAGGTGTTCCCTTTCAACACGTTTTTCTTCTAGTTCTCTGGCCATTCTTTCTAATTCGCTTTCGTCTAAGTAGTTTCTTTCTTGGTCGTAACCTGCAGGGGGAGAACTAACTGTTTCCAAGGCTTCAGTCTCACTTCTCTGTCGTTCCAATGCTTGGGTTGGCGCAGGATATGGGGGCGTGGAAGACGTGTTGACGTTTTGGGTATTAAAGCAAAAGTTTCCATTGATGGCACTGCTTGTCATCCACGGTGTTTGCTTGTTTTTTGTGTCGGCTTGTACGGTTGTACCTACTTCATTGAAAAAGTTCAATATTGTTAGTCCTGGAGTGTCCAATGTTTTCAGAAAAGCCTTTGTGAAAGGACTGTTTCTCCCTGTTCCGTCGTTGGCGGTTCGACCTGGTGCTGTGGCATACGATATTACTGTGCCCATGGTCGCATTGACATATGAAAGACCTGATGATTCCGTGGACCTATGCCAACTGCGTGTAAAAGGGTCGTTTCGGCAGGCATCCAAGACAACGATTTTCAAGGGACATTCCGATTCTTCCAATTTGGAGAGCAGGTGGTTGACATCGGTACATTTGTATTTTACGTCGGCTTCCGACTTCAGCTCGGCATCAACAGGCACCAAATAATTGTTGCCTTTCGATTGCAGTCCGTGTCCTGAATAGTAGAATATGGACACGTCATATTCCTTGGCTTTCGTGGCAAAAGCCTCAATGGATTCGTCCAACTGAAGATGATCTCCATCAATTAATGTTGTCACATCGAATCCCAACTCCTTCAACTTTGTCGACACGTCGGTGGCATCGTTTGCGGGATTGCTTAGTGTGTTGCCTTTGCCAAGATATTCTGCGTTGCCCACCACAAGAGCGAGGCGCTTTTCGTTTTGGGTGTGGCCCAATTGTGCGAGCAAAAGCAAGAAGATAATCAGTGTTGTTTTAATAGGTGTGTTGTTGCTCATTGAAAACATGGTTTGAGTAGGTGAAAGAATGTTATTCGGTTAGGACAAGACGGAAACCTAAGGGTGCTATGGGGTTATAGGTAGAACGATATGTAACGCGACAATGACTGGGCATACTTGAATAATCGCCTCCGCGTGCAATACGTAATGTGCCGCTATCAGGTCCTGTGGGATTGACTTGTGTGGCTTCACTGTATTTCCCATACCAATCGCTACACCATTCCAAAACATTGCCTGTCATGTCGTAGATTCCAAGTTCATTGGCCGCAGCTTGCTTGACATCCTCGATTTGTCCGTTGACATCTGGATAGACACCAATGATGAATTCGGAATAGTGTAGCGTAACATCGCTAAGATTGTTGCTTCCAGAATAAATATAGCCGTGGCTGTTCTTTCCGCCTTTTGCGGCATATTCCCATTCAGCTTCTGTCGGCAGACGGAAATGTCTTGAGGTGAGCTGATTTAATTTCTGAATGAAAGTCAAGGCTTCGTCGTAGGTTATTCTATTGACTGGATGGTCGTTACTTTCGAGATGAGTCCCCATGACGGCATTCCATAACGACACGGTGACTTCGGTTTCGCCGATGTAGTAGTTGTTCAATACTACGGTGTGTATTGGTTTTTCATCGCCAAGAGCGTCTCTGTCATAGTTGTTCCATTCGGAATTGTCGCTTTGTGCTCCCATCAAAAAAGTCCCTCCTTCAACAAAAATCATTGTAAATGAAGCTCCTTTGACTTTAAATTCTAAATTGGTATGTTGTGCCGATGGCGTGTTGATGAAGTCGTATAGACGCATCCAGCTGTCGGATGCGGGTTTGTATCCTTGTAGCGATGATTGATGATACCATCCGAGAGATGTTTCGACATTGGGCTTTACCCCATAACCGTACTCATACATTCGCCCCATGTTGAACTGTGCGACGGAGTTGCCAGCATTGGCGGCTTGTAAATAATAGCTGACGGCGGAATGGTAGTTTTGATCGACCCCCAATCCTTCGAAATACAAGTCGCCAAGGGTGTTCTGCGCTTCGTCGTTGCCTAGGTTCGCAGCTTCTTTCAAATGAGGGATTGCCTTCCCGTAGTCTCCTTCCCTGATGTAATTCATCGCGATGTCGTAATTGTTCTGGGCTTCTCTCAGAAGTCGGTCGATTTGTTCTTTTTGTTCTGGTACGCTAATGTTTGTTTGACTGGATTTCGGGTTTTTGGTGGTCGGGGTATTCCCTTTGTTGAAGCAAAAATCGCCTGTGATGGCACTATTGGTAGTCCATGGAATCTGCACTTCATTTGTGGCGGTTTGTACGGCTGTGCTTATCTTGTTGAAAAAACTGAGCAGTGTTAGGCCGGGGATGTCTAAAGTATTTATGAATGCGGTGGCATAGGGACTGTTTCTTCCATTTCCATCTTCGGCTACGCTGCCTGGACTGGTGGCGTAGGAAATTAATGTGCCTTTGGGTGCGTTAATGAAGGATAATCCACTTGACCCTGCTGCCCTATGCCAACTTCGCTCAAAAGGATTGTCTCGACATGCGTCTAAGACGATGATTTTCATGGGACATTCTGACTCGTCCAATTTGTCGAGTACATAGTTGACGTTGGTGCATCGGTATTTTATATCGGCTTCAGAACGCAGAACGGCATCTACAGGAATCAAAAAGTTGTCTCCATTAGATTGAATTCCATGGCCTGCATAATAGAACAAGGCTATGTCGTAGTCTTTGGCCTTTTTGCCGAAGTTGTCTATGACATCATCCATCTGAAGTAGGCTTCCGTTAAGGAGGGTGATTACTTCAAAGTCCATGTCTTTGAGTTTCGCTGAAATGTCAAGGGCATCGTTAGCAGGATTGCGCAAGGTATTGCCTTTGCCTTCATATTTTGAGTTACCAATCACAAGGGCAATGCATTTCTCGTTTTGGGCATAGCAGGTGATGGTAGCGAGGACCATCAGAAGGATAAAGGTGAGGTGTTTTTTCATGATGGGATGGGTTTGTCTTAATTACTTATCACCACAAAACTAACATCTTTCTTCGACTTGTTGATGACTTCCACCTCCAATGCACAACGCTTGCTGGTGGGGAGGTCGAAAACCAAGGCACGAGAGGGGAGGCCCTTCTTTACTTTCTTGGTGTCGTTGTACCATGTGTCGTTGGTGGTGTCGTGCACTCGCAAGGTGACGAGACCTCCCGGTTCTGCCACCACGGCCAGTTCCTGATGGCCGCGCGAGTGGAAGGTGAGCCTTGTACTCGAATTGGCGCCAACCATGCATGTCTTCATGAAGACCTTGTCTTTGCTTGAAGAGGTGCCTCGCTCGGCGCAGCGCTCGGCATAACGCTCGGCGAACTCGTACACCGAACGGTTGACGATGAGGCTGTCGACAAACTCGTAGTCGAACACAAAATGGCCATTGAGCGAAGGGATCTGGTCCTCATCGACAATCTTCAACGAACTGAAGTAAGCAGGATTGCATTCTTTCAGTTGCTGGTTGGCATCGCGAAGCCCTGCGGTGCTGCCTGCGTTGATGGACGACTGGAGTTGTAGGCATGCATCGTAGGCAGATTGCATCTCTGATGAGAGGTTTTGCGCATTTAGGCTGAATGACAACAGCGCAATTAGCGTGGTGATGAAAAGGTTTTTTTTCATTTGTGTATGGTTTTGTTTTAGTCTTTTCTTATGGCTAAGCGTAATCCAATGTTTGCCGCGGGCGTGTTCCGATTCATTGGGTCTCGATGATATACGGTCAGTTCGTAAGGCTCTGAACCATAGTAGCCGCCACGGACGACCATGGCGTTGGGGTCGGGCGTTGGAATGTCAGGGTTGTAAGGCCGGAAAGGCGTATCGCACCACTCGCAAACATTGCCGCTCATGTCGTATAAGTTGAGGGCGTTGCAATCGAGACCTCCTTTTACGTCGTTGCGTACATGGACTCGATTTCCTGAGTTGCCAGCGTACCAAGCCACTTCGTCGGGATTGTCACTGCCAGCAAAGCGGGTGCTGTCGGGTTCAGTGCCACCTCTTGCGGCAAATTCCCATTCGGTCTCGGTGGGCAGCACGAAATTAAGCCCTGAGAGGTTGGACAAACTCTCCACAAACTTCTGGCAATCTTCAAAACTCACATTAGTTATTGGCATGGATGCGGTTTCTTCGTCATGCTTCAAGCCCATGATGCCGCTCCACTCGGCAACCGACACTTCGTATTCGTTGATGAAGAAGGTCTGTACCTTTTGCGTCACTTGTGGCGTCTCTTGTCTCTGGCACACCAAATCATCGTAACTGCCGTCGGAATTGGGCGCGGCGCCTTGCATGAAACTGCCGCCTTCCACTTCGGCCATATTCTCTAATATCGAAACCAAAGCTTGAAGTTGGCCGACAGTGATGTCTTTGTCGCAATTGATTTCCTGGCCACAGGAGAGTTTGATGCCTTTTTCGTCAAATATAGCGATGCATTTTGCCTCCAATGCTTCTTTTTCTTTTGCAACGCGGTTGCGGTGAAAGGTGATGCCAACTAGGGTTATGACTCCTATCAACACGATGGCGGCGATGGGAACGAGGATTTTTCTCAGCGGATGCTTAGGCTTCGACTTCAGTCGGGGGACGATTTTTGGGATGACGTCCTTGAAGAGCGCATCGGGGTTGTCGCTAAAAAAGACAGCTTCGTGGCGTTTGATGTCGGCGATGTCGTCGGGCAACTTGATCTTGCTGAAGTTGAAACTGTCTGAACTTTGGGGCACTATAGGGATGAGATTCAGTCCTTCGCGATGCAATGCCCTAGCAATCTCGATGCGCATGAAATCAAGATGCGCATTAGGCCCCATCTCGATGATTTTCTTTTTGAAATCAGCTTGTGAGCAGGAACCTAGTTGGTTGTACAATTCTACTTGTTCTGGAGTGAAATCGTCCTCGTCATAGTTAAACGAGTTTGGGCCAATCACCAAGAGGAAGTCCTTGCAATGGTCGATGCGCCGCGCCAGTTCAACATCGAAGAGGCCCGTCAGATTCTCGCGGTCAAAACTGACACGGTTTTCAAAACCGGTCTTGTCGAGCAGGTCTTTCAGGTGCTCGGCCTTGTCACCGGTGTCCTTGCGTCGGTAACTAATAAAAATGTCATATTTTTTCTCGGTCATGGGTGCTTATTTCACATCAATAAGTATGAAAGCATTGTAAAAATAAGGAAAATATATGCCGTATTCGTTTTTGTACTTGTCGATGAGTTCTTGGCGTGCGTGCATGAAGGCGGTATGGGCGTCTTCTTTCTGCAAATGATTGTAGAACGACTGCATAAGTAGGGTGGTGGACTCGTCGCTGACGCTCCATAGGCTCATTACCATGCCTTTCACGCCAGCGTTTTTGAGTCCTCGTTGCAGGCCGTAAACGCCATCGTCGGTGATATAGCCCAAACCGGTCTGGCAGGCTGAGAGCACGATGAGTTCGATGCGCGAATAGTCCATTTGCATAATCTCGCGGGCTGACAACATGCCGTCATGCTGTGATCCATCAAAGTCTTCGGCGTGCAAAGCGAAGTCTGCGCCCGACAGCGCCACAAGGTTCTGCGAGAGTGATGCGTCATAGTTGGCAGGCAAGATGTCGGTGCCTAAAGAGGTAGTCCCTCCGAAGTGACCGTGGGTCGACAAGTGTACGATGGGATACTCGGCCATCATGTTGGCCACCTTTAGTTCAGCAGCTTCGGTTCCTATCACTTTTGTGGTCTTTTTTGTCCCGTAAATGGCCTCAATGCTGTCGACTTCCATCTGCGCTCCATTAAGTTTGCTCCACACGGTATCAGATATAGTTATGCCTTTGGTAAGTTCTTTGATGAACAAAAATGCCTGTTCGTCGTTGGTGAAGTCAGAAGTTGCATCGATGTTGGCGGCAGTTGGGGGTTCAGAGTAGTTGATGCCGCCGCAGAGCAGCATGCGTTGTCCGCGTGTCTTGATGTCTTGGGCAAGCAGTTGGCGTGTGCTGGTGAGGCGGTAGAGGTTCTCGGCTTTTAGCGATGTCAGTTGGGGTTTGTCGGGTATCATGTATTCGATGGCTAAGATGTGGAAGATGCCGTCGGGGGCGAAATAAAGTTTGCGCGTGTCTTTGCCGATGGCGTTGAGCAGGTCAGGGGTCCATACTTGGTCAAAGATTGTCGAGTCGCTATAAAGCCGGTTGATCAAACTGATATTATCAGAAGCAATGCCCATGTACACGTTGCCTCCATCATCGAGAGACGAGTGGAGCAGATCGTCTACATTGCCTAAGCTTACAAATTGAGGCTCTCCTTTTTTCTTGAGGACTAAGGCACCCATGCGCTTCTCGCCCTTTTTCTCATATTGGATGAACTCGACGGCACACTCGTCTTTCTTGAGTTTTTTCTGTATCTGCTTCCACGTGTAGAATGTTGGTTTGCCATGGCGTGCATATTCAAGCAGCAGGGCCTTGCCGAAGAGCGTCACGTCGTAGAGGAAAGCGGGGTCCGCCCCCTCGGTGCGGTAGCAGTCGACGACGAAGGGACGTATGTGCATCCAATACTGCTCTCGGTCCTCGGCATTCATGCTGCCCAGCCGCTCGATGGCATCGGCTTTCTTCAGGGTGTAGTATTCCTTGTAGCATTTCACGGCCTCGTCGTTGGGAGAAACCATGCCGGTGCCGGCATCTTCCTTTTGCAGCATGAGGATTTTGGCTTTCTTGCGAAGGGCTTCTCCATAACGTTCGGTTTTTTTGCCTTGGTATTGGTTGATGACGAAGTCGATGTTGTCAAGGGCTCCTTTGTATTCTCCCATCCTGGCTTCGCACATGGCCAATTGGGAAATGAAATCTAGGAGGTCGTCGTTCGCAAGGTAGGAGGAACGTTTCTGCGCGGCTTTCATTTCGTTGTAGGCCTCTTCATAGCGCTCTTGCTTATAGTAAAGCTGCCCCAACTCTTCGTGCAGCACGAATTGGTAGTAGAAGATGTCGCGGTGTCGGGCGTTTGCCGTGTCCTCAGCATAGGCTAAGGCTTTCTTGAAGTGTTTTTCGGCTTCGTCATGCGTGTCTTGGCCGATATATGAATTAGGGAAGTAGTTATGGTCAATTTTTCCTGCCAAACTGACCGCTTTTTCGATATTGAGCAGCATGCTGTCAATTTCATGTTGGGAGAGTGCGCCGAGGTAGCAGTAGTCTCCCCAAAGTTTTTCTCGTTTGATGTCGAGCAGCAAACTGTCAATGTCGTGTTGGGTGAGGATGCCGTCTTGAATGCCTTGTTCGATGGCGGTGTCGTAGGCATCGATGATGCGCTTGAGTTGCACCTTGTTGCCGATGTCGGCGTAGTTGTGGCGTGCTTCCTCGTAAAGCATCTCCAGATGGTTGAGGTAGGCTTTCCTTGAGGATATATTAGGTTGTGCCCATGATGTCTGCACGACCATTATTGTTATGATGACAAATAAATTTCTGATTCTCATAGTTCTGTGTCTTAAATCAAAGTTTGTTGGTTTTTCTATTGCCTTACAGATCAAGGGCGCTTATTCTGGTCTCAGTAGTTTCTAGTGTTATGGTTGATGATGACAATGGCCATGTCGCTGTCGCCTTTGTTGGTGATAGAGATGCAGAGTTTGTCGTTCACCTTGACATTGTCGTCGATGCTGAGAATGACGTTGCCATCGGCATCGGTGCGGGTAGAGCCTACAACCTTGCCGTTGCGTGTGGCTTTCACCTCTATAGGGCTGCCTTTTTCGTATGGCATGACGACGAAGGTCTGCCGCCCCTCACGGTAACTCAACTCGTAGCTTACAGTGCTGTTTTTCTTCACACCGCGCTCAATTAGCGAATAGTTGAAGTTGGGGTCGTTGCCATTGAGGAAGTCGCCCGTCGTCATCTTCTTGTCGTAGTTGTTGATTTTGCTGAGGATGGCGTTGAGTTTGAACTGATTGTCGCCCACCAACCAGCACTCGTTGTCGTGCCGTTCGGCTTCGTCCATCATGGTCCATAGTTTGTCCTTGCCGAAGTAATCAGAGGCTTTGTCCCAAGTTTTGCTGTTGGCATTGCGTAGTGTGGCCACAGTGTTCATTAGTTTTTTCAGTTCGGCATCGGTGTTGTCTTGTGCAAAGGCAGTCCCGAGCATCGCAGTGCTGATGATGAGAAATAGGAATAGTTTTTTCATTGTGTTATGATTTATTGATTTGTTGTTGACTCCATGTTGTCGGGCCAGAAGGCGAGAGCATCGTCGCGACCTTCAATGGTGTCGCTATCTGGGTCGCGACTGGGTTTGAACTTAGGGCCGCGCTTGATGTCGGCCAGGCATCGTTCGTATTGCTTTGTGGATTTATTGAGTATGTCGTGTAGGGTAGGGCGTAGGGCAGGGTCGTATTGCAGGCATTGCTGGACGAGTTTGCTCATCTCGGGCCACTTGCTGCGCAAATAAGGCAGTTTGGAGGATGCTGTCTGCCCTTTGCCGCCTTTGCCGTTCATTACCTGGCGTCCCATGACGACATAAAAGAGGGTAGCACCCAGCGACCACACAGCGTCGGCTGCATTGCGGTTGGCGGCATCGCTCTGCGGCGCATCGAAACCATCACGAGGCGTATTGGTTGGCATTAGCGCAAAGTGCCCATCGTCGGCAATCGCTATCGAGGATGGACTGACAACGTATTGACCTTGTTCGATGAGTTGTTGGCTTGCTTCCTTGAGGATGCGCCAAGCCGTGACTTCGTTGCAGTGGCCTGCGAGTTCCGAAATATATATGGTCTCACTCATGTCAAGGTTAATTTTGTTTGGTCTTCATCCGGTCGATTTCTGTGATGGGAACGGAGTAATACCAATTGTCGTTATTCTTGTCAGTAACCGAGACCACCCCAATGGCGCACCAACCGTTGAAGCCGATGCGGGTGAGAACAGGACCGCCAGAAAAGCCATGGTCGATGCCTCCATCATGGGCGATGACGCTGTTGGGGTAGCCGCCTTCATAGTTGTCTTCTTTAAGCTTGAGTTTCAAATGCGCCTCAGGCGATTGCACTTGCTTGTCTTCCGTCTCAATGCTTTTTCGCCCCATGATGACGAGTTGCCTGTTGGCGTTGCCACACAGTTTATGTATTTCTTCTTTGGTGGCCATTCGGATGTTGCCTTTTGTTTTTGGAAGGCTGTCGGCGGCATGGGGAAGGAAGGCTATGTCGCCTAGCATCATGTCGGAACGGCGAGGACGCACTTTGATGCTCCTCCATAGGTATTGGTGGCTAAAGTCGCCGTATTCAACGATGTTGTCTCGCGATATGTTCATTTCGAATTGGGTCGAAAGGGGCCTCATCAGAATGGAGTCACTGTTTTCGTGACGGCTGAGCAAGCAATGGCTGACCATCACCCATCGTGTGCTGTCGTTGCCCTCGCTTTCGGCTCTGATGTTGCGTGTGACGGCTTCCAAGGCCATCTTGACGGGAAGAGGAGTGCTTGGTTCGGCTGTGTCCATCTTTGTGCCTTCAGGCAGGTTGAGCCATGGCTCAATGCAGTGGCGCGCAGTGACCAGGCAACCGTCAGTGGTCAGGAAGGCCGTGCCGAAATCCTCAGAAAAGTCAGTGCCTTTGTGTGCTACTTTCTTGACGAAAGTGCTGTCGCCTCGGCATTCGACGAGTTCGATGTAGTCAACGCTGATTTGGAAAACCGACTGCTGAGCGCTTTCGATCATGCTGTTGCTCATGGGACGGTTATAAAGAACATGTGCGGCAAACCCGAGGAGAACAAGGCTGACAACGGTCAGCCAGATGCTGACGGTTCGTGAAGCCGTGTTGCCGACGGACAAGATTTTGTTGGAGGTGTATTGTTCGTCTTCGTGGATGTGGAACACCAACTCTTGCCGTTGCCCTTCAAAAGCGATGCGGTCGCCGTCTTCGAGGAGATGCACATAGTTGATAGATGTGCCGTCGACGCGTACCTCGTGTTCTTGGTATGGCGATATCCTGATGAGATTCCATCCGCTGCCATCATCGCGTTTTTTGATAACGGCGATGACAGCGTCTTCATATTGGCTTTCGTTGGTCAGCCTTACCTCGCACGCCTCGGTCTGTCCAATGTGGAGCAGGTTGTCCGCATTGAGCACTTGCTCGCCAGCGTGATGCAATGCATCAGAGCGTTCAAACCGAAGTGAATAGTAGCGTTTTGTCATGGCAGTCTTTCTTTGTAGGATTGTGCGATGAGGGGTATGCTGGAGGTGAGGTCGTAGTCGTAAAGGCGGACATCCTGTCCGGTCTTGTCGATGTCCAGTTCGCGGTACGAACACAGGTCGTAGTGTATCTTTTGCTTCTTGTAATCGTTCTTTAGGTCGCGGTCAGGCGGTTCGCTTCCCGTTTTCTGGGCTCTGATGAAGGCTTCGATGTTTTGGCGTATCTCCTCGCGCTCGGTGTCGGTAGGCGGACGGAAGCCCAAGATGAGGCGGTCGACGCTCCAGCGATTGTGCTCGACGGCCGAGAGAAGTTCCACCTCTTCTTGCGTCAGGGCGAAGAATTGGGTCCAGTCTTTCTCTTCGTGGCCCAGCGACCGCATCTTGGTGGCGATGGTCATTACGTTGTAGATGTTGGAGTAGCGCATGCTAAAGGACGTTACCTGACGCCATTCCGCTTCGATTTCTTCGACAGGCATGTCGGTGGGGGCGCCTTTTTGTCCATAACTGAAGGCGTAGCAATAGTTGAGTCGTTTGGCCATCTGCAACAGGGGCAGGTTGATGTCGTAACCGCAGTCGTCCATCCCGATGGGAAAGAGGTTGCGGTAGCCTTCGGTTTGGCGCACCTTGTCAAGCAACTCGGCTTGTTTGGTGTAGACCAGCACGCTGACGCCGTTGTCGTTGATGGCCTTGGGCAAGGCAAAGGCACGGTCGAAGTTGGTGGCGCAGTCGTCGTTGCATAGGGCGAGGGTGAGCAGTCGGTTGTCGCTATCGGCCCAGAGTTGCAGTTTGCGTTGCAACAGGGGATGGTAGAAGTCGCTGTCGACGAACTCCCATTCCACATCGACGAAGTCTTCTCGGGTGGCGTGGTAGACTGGCTCGTGATAATGCGTCATGCGGCCTTGCACTAGATCAATGCAGCGGTAATGGCTGTGTTCGAAGAGATGGATATAGCGTTGGATGAAAGCGTCTCTCTTGGCGGTGAGGTCGTGGTCGATGATGGTGATGCGGGTGCGGAGAGCATGGTTGCGCTCGTAGTTGGGGAAGTGTGCCACCAAGGCAGCATGGAGGGCAAGACTCTCACCGATGTCGCCAAAGCCTGCGATGACGAAATGAACGGTTTTTCTGGAGTCTGCATCAATCCTTTCCCGGTCCAAAGGAGGGTAGGAGAATCCGTTGCAACCCAGACCGCACAGCGCGTTCTTGGCCCATTGGTCTTCCATGGTGAAGGCATAAAGCTCAAATTTGTCGTGGATGGCCTCGTAGAGATTGAGGGTTTGCAGCAGCCACAGCGTCACTTTGTCGTGCAAAAGAAGGTGGCAAATGGGTCTGGACTGTCCCGCAGGGGTTTCGGGATAATGGTTGGCAAATGCTTCCAAGGCCTGAAGCGTGTCTTGGTCGGGCGTGCTTTCGTCGGGGACGATGCACAACTCGCGGTAGGCCATTGAACTGTCTGCCAGAACCAGGTCGTTAAGTTCTGCGATGGCGCATCCCAGTGCTTCATATTGCGCTTTGATGCTCTCGCGCAGGGGGTGGGCGCCGATGAGAAGTACGGTGTTGTTCATGGGTCGTCTTGCCTTTCATCGTGGCTAGGTTTCGGGGCGGCCGAATCCTAGGCGAATCACATCTATGCGGCAAAGATAAAGAATAATTCTTTTTTGAAAAAGAAAAAGACCAAAAAAGAATTACTCTGTCATCTTTTTAAGGATATTATTGATAACATAGTATGAATGCTCATTTCATGATTATTTGGCTTTTTATGGGTTGGAATTAGGTCCTTTTTGTTCTTTTAGAATAGATTGGACTTCCGAGATTCTTTGTTGAATCTTTTGAGTAGAGGGGTGGTTGGGAGGTAGCACTTTTAGGCATATTGATTGAGCTGTTAAATAATACTTTAAGGCTAAATCATAGTCCATGGTTTTACTATAGACTTCACCAATGACAAAATAGGATTGAGCTACGTCAGGATGATTCTCGTTGAGTATGGATTTGCGTATGCTTAAGGCTTTTCCGTAATATTCAAGTGCTTTATTGTATTGGCCATAACTATAATAAACCAATCCTATATTGGTGTAACTTGTACCCACAGATTGATGGTTTTCATTAAATGTCTTTAGTCGAATATTCAAGGCCTTGTTATAATACTCCAACGCTTTGTTAAAATCTCCGATGTCATAGTTTACCAAACCGATATTGCTTAAACTTGTGGCAATACTTGGGTCATTTTCCCCCAGATGCAGTGTTTTTATCTTTAAGGCTTGTTTATGGTGCTCCAAAGCTTTTTCATATTCTCCCATTTTATAATATATGATTCCAATATTATTATGGCTTTTGGAAAAAGCAATATGGTTTTCGTCCAGTACCTTTTCCCGGATTTCAAATGCTTTGTTATGCGCTTCTAAAGCTTTTTCATAGTTCCCCTCTCTGTAATATGTGTTTCCTAGGTTGCCGTAACATCTTGCAGTCAGAGGGTCATAATACCCCATTTCCTTTATGGACTGTCGAATGGCATAGTTGAAAATCTCCGTGGCTTTGTCGTAGTCGGCTAAATAGTCTTTCGTAAATAAGCCATAGGAAAGCATCCATTCGACATTGGTGGTATCCAACTTGGTTCTCAATTCTAAATAATACTTGGCTGAATCATTTTGATGTTGCATCTTGAGAATCTCAAACTTATGATAGCAGTCATTTGCAATTTCATCCCGTTCCTGGGCGACCAAAGTTTCACTCTTTTGTAATTGTTCTTGCCTTTGAGCGAGTTCTGCTTTTTCTTCATCATTGATAGCAATGTGCTTGTGATATTGCATCACGCGTTCGTTGATGTCTCCTTTGGTCCGCAACAAAGAATCTGCTCGAGTGAGTTGTCCGTTAATAATGGCATCGCTAATACAACGGTTGAGTTCATCTAACTGGTCGTTGTCGATCAGTGCATATTCCTTGGCCATGTCAGATATGATTTTCTCATTGTTTTGTTGGTCGGAATAGAGTTGTTGTAAGGCTTGACGGTATTCTTCGTCGCTAATCTTTTGCTGGGCCTTAAGTTCTTCGATTTCATTTTCACGCTGTTGAAGTTGCTCTTGAAGGTTCCTTCGTATTTTTCTTTCGGCATCTAACTGGTCTTGTAGTTGCTGCTCAGGAGGTTCCATCACAAAAAAAAGAGTGTTGCCCGACTGCTTGTATGTTCTTGGGCATAATTCTGCATCGATTAATTGGTAGCCTTTCTTTTTTATTGAATCCACTTGAAACATAGTTCCAGTGACGGGAAATGAGAAGGCACCGTTGTTGCTATTCACTAAGATTGAATTGTGCCCTTTAATGTGAATAGAGGCACCTTTCAGACCTTGTCCGGGCACAAGTTTGCCATTTACCATACGTCCTTTGGTCTTCACACAGCCTTGCTGGGTCTGGACTTGTGCCATGCCCAAGGCGCTCAGCATGATGGCGGCAAAAAGCAACAGCGTTTTCTTCATGATAGTTCTTATTCGTTCAGCATTTTTCGGATGCGTTCCACGTCGGTCTTCCGTTCCTCGGGGATGACGCCAGCGGCCTCAAAGGTGTCGAGGTCTTGGAGGAAGTTGTCTTTCAACGCAGCTTTGTATTGTCGGTAGATCTGTTCGGCCTCTTTGTATTTGCCTTGGAAGAGTAGGGCGGAGGCGAGAGGGATGTTGATCCATTGTAGCGATGGGTCTATGGAAAGGACTCTACGGGCATATTGTTCCGATTTCTCGAACTGGTTGGCAAACAAGCAATGCGAGGATTGGTTTTCCAATGTGTTAATGTAGTCGTTCATCCATTCCTCTGGACTGTCGGCACTCAGCATTTCCAAGAATGGGAGCCACTCCTCGTTGAGTTCGTATTGCTTGATGGGGTCGTTCGTGATGGGATAAAGCGAAGAGAGCATGTAAAGACAATATATGTAGTATTGTGTGCAGTTAGGATCCGTTAACGCCAAATCCCTATAATAGCCCAAGGCATCTTCAAAATATTGGATTGCATCTTTGTGCCTAAATACGTGAAAGCCTTCTCCAAACCACTCGTCGTGTTCACTCATGAGCATGCCGAGGTTAAAAAGCGTCAAGGCCAGTTCGCGCTTGCAGGTCTGAGGTGTGTCACGCTCTAATTGTCTAAAAATCTCCAATGACTCAAGATACATCATTTCGCTCTCCTTGATACGACCTGTGCTGGCATACAAGTTTGCCAGGTTTAAGGAAGCGCTTGCCAGGTCATAGTCGTATACCCAAGGTGAGTCTTTTGCCAAACGTTCGAGTATTTCCCTGGCTTCCAAGTACATGGTCTCGCTTTCTTTTGGTCGGTCTGTGTTTTCATAGAGGAGAGCGAGGTTGTTCAACGACTTGGCCAATTCGGGTTCGTAGGTGTTCGGGTTGTTTTTTGCCAGTCGTCGGTAAATCGCCAATGCCTCTAGGCTTTTCTCTTCGCTTTCTTCGGGCCAGGTGCTGTGATAAAAGGCAGCCAAGTTGTCCAAAGCATCGGCAAGGTCCGGTTCGTAAATTCTCGGATTGTTTTGTGCCAACCTCCTGTAGATGTCCAAAGTCTCGAGAAATACACTCTCCGTTTCTGAGCGTTGTGTGGAATGATAAAGAATGGCCAAGTTGTTGAGTGTGTTTGCCAGTTCAGGTTCATAGGCTATAGGGTCGGTTTGTGCCAACTGCCTCATCATGCCAACTGCCTCAAGGAACATGGTCTCGCTCTCCGGCAGGCGTCCCCACTTATAATATAAGAGGCCGAGATTTTTCAGTGAAATGGCTACGTCAAGGTTGTGCTGTGGGTCTTCGTTAGCCAATTGCTTTTGTATTTGAAGGGCTTCCAGGCACAGTGCTTCGCTTTTTGGGAACTGCAAAAGATCGATATAAAGGGTGGAAAACTGGGATAATATTGCTGCCAGAATCTTGTCATAATAAGGGTCTTTTGCCGCCAATTCCCTTAGGATTCTTATGCCTCTTGAATAATATTGTTCTGAGTCATAGAATTGGTTTTGCTCTTGAAGATACGAGGCTGCTCTTAGTTGCCATTCTGCATTGGTGGTGTCCAATTCAGCGCAAAGCTTGATGTAGTAAGCCGCCGAATCCCATTCCATGTTCAATTCGCAAATGTCGAAATACTTTTTGCAGTCATTTGCCAGTTCCTCGCACTCCTGAAGGGCTAAGGCCTCCCTCTGCTCTAATTGTTCTTGTTTTTGGGCGAGTTCTTCTTTCTCTATTGCGTTGACGGCCTCCAGTTTATGGTAGAGGGCAATGCGTTCCTTAATGTCGCCCTTGGTGCGGAGCATGGAGTCGGCTTGGGTGAGTTCTCCATTGAGAATCAATTCGCTGATTTGTTGGTCAAACTCGGACAACTGGTCATAGTCGATTTTGGAATAGTGTTCCACCATGTTTTTCACGAGGCGTTCATTCTGGTCGGTGTCCTCATATATCTTCTTTAATGCCGCTTGGTATTCTTCAACGGTGATTTCGTGGGACTCTTTTAGGGCGTTGAGTTCTTCTTCGCGCTGTTGCAGTTTCCATTGGATGTTGTGTCTCAGTTTTCTTTCAATATCCAACTCGTCCTGAAGTTGCTTTTCTGGTATTTCCATCACCAGGTATAACGGGTTGGCGGAATAATGGATAGGGTGGGAGATGGCGTCGGCATCTACAAGTTGGTAACCGCTTTTTTTTACGCTTTGCACCAAGAATGTCTTTTCGGTAATGGGGAAAGAGAACGCTCCATCGTCGCGATTCACCAAGACTTTGTTGTGTCCTTTGATGGTCACAGTTACTTCATTCAGTCCATGTCCACGTTCGAGTTTGCCGTTCACTATGCGGCCTTTGGTCTTCACGTAGCCATATTGGGTTTGGGCAGAGGCGAAGAACCCTAACAATAAAGTAGCAATAATAAGCAGCGTTTTCTTCATAGGGATAGTTCTTATTCGTTCAACATTTCTCGGATGCGTTTCACGTCGGCCTTTCGTTCCTTCGGGATGATGCCTGCGGCCTCAAATTCATTGAAGTCTTGGAGGAAACTGTCTTTCAGCTTGACCTTGTATTGGCGGTAGATGGCTTCGGCCTCGGCGTATCTTCCTTGGAAAAGAAGGGATGCGGCCAGGTTGGTATTAATCCAATGCCGTGATGGGTCGATGGCCAAGGCTTCTTGTGCGTATTGTTCTGCTTGGACGAATTTATTCATGAAAATGCACTGGAACGATTGGCTGCCCAAGGCCTTGACATAATCCTCTTGGAAGTTCTCTTTGTCCTCTTGGTACCACTCTTTCAAGATGGGCAACCATTCCTCGTTGACCGCATAGTATTGGGCGTGTTCTTCTGTCTTTGGATAAAGTTTGGCAAGATGATAGAGGGTAAAGGTATAGTAATCCCTATAGGTAGCGCTGTTTTGTGCCAATCTTCGATAGATGGGCAACGCCTCTTCAAAAGCAGAAATGGCTTGGATGTGTTGCCCTTGTTGTTTATAGTACACCCCTAAATTGTAAAGCGTTGTGACCAAGTTGGTTTCGTAGGCCTGCGGGTTGTCTTGTGCCAACCGCCTTAGGATTTCTAAGGCTTCCAAGTACATGGCTTCGCATTCGGTGAAGCGTTGGGTTTTACGGTACAGGCTGGCGAGATTGTCCATCGTAGTGGCTTCTAAAGGTTCGAAAGTTTGTGGGTCAATTTGCGCTAGTCGTCTTCGGATTTCCAATACCTCAAGATAGGCATTCTCGCTTTCGGTGAAGCGTTCTGAGTTGGAGTAGAGGATGGCAAGGTTGTTGAGCGTTGTGGCCACATCGGGTTCGTAGGTCTCTGGGTTGCTCTCCGCTAGGCGCCTTAGGATTTCCAAGGCTTCCAAGAACAAGGTTTCGCTTTCCTTGAAACGCTGGGTTTTATAGTACAGGCCGGCGAGATTGTTCATCGTTGTGGCAACTACAGGTTCGAAGGCCTTCGGGTCAGTTTGCGCCAGCAGTTTTCTGATTTCCAGGGCCTGCAAGTACAAGGTCTCGCTTTCGGTGAAGCGTTCTGTGTTGGAGTAGAGGAGGGCAAGATTGTTGAGTGTTGCTGCCACGTAGGGTTCATAGGTCTGCGGGTTGCCCTCTGTTAGACGCCAGTAGGTTCCCAAGGCCTCAAGATAGTTTTTCTCGCTTTCTGTGAAGCGTTGGGTGTCGTAGTATAAGTTTGCAAGGTTGTAAAGCGTTGCGGCCACGTCGGGCTCGTAGGTCTGAGGGTTGTCCTTGGCCAGCCGTCTTCGGATCTCCAATGCCTCGAGGTAGGCAGTCTCGCTTTTAGTGAAGCGTTGGGTGTCTTTGTAGAGGTTTGCCATGTTATTGAGTGTCGCGGACAGTTTGGGTTCGTAGGCCTGCGGGTTGCTTTTGGCCAACCGTCTTAGGATTGCCAAAGTCTCGATGAATGCGTTCTCGCTTTCTGTAGGGCGTCGCGTGTTGGAGTAGAGGATGGCAAGGTTGTTGAGCGTTGTGGCCACGTCGGGTTCATAGGCCTGCGGGTTGACTTGTGCCAACCGCCTTCGGATATCCAATGCCTCGAGGAAGAGGGGCTCGCTTTCGGTGAAGCGTTGGGTGTCGAAGTATAGTTTTGCTAGGTTGTTGAGCGTCATGGCCACGTCGGGTTCGTAGGCCTGTGGGTTGACTTGGGCCAGTTGCTTGTAGATGATTAAGGCCTCTAGGTAGGCGGCTTTGCTTTCGGTGAAGCGTCGGATGTTGGAGTAAAGGACTGCGAGGTTGTTGAGTGTCGTGGCCAGGTTGGGTTCGTGGGCCTGTGGGTTGTTTTCTGCCAACCGTCTGTAAATTTCCAAGGCCTCCAGGTATGCATCTTCGCTTTCGGTGAGGCGTTGGGTATTGGAATAGAGGGATGCGAGGTTGTTGAGCATCATGGCCACGTCGGGTTCGTAGGTCAGTGGTTTTGCTTGGGCCAACCGTCTGTAGATTTCCAAGGCCTCGAGGTAGGCGACCTCGCTTTCGGTGAGACGTTGGGTGTTTTTGTAGAGGATGGCGAGGTTGTTAAGCGTCGCGGCTATGTCGGGATCGTAGGTCAATGGGTTGGTTTGTGCCAACCGTCTTCGGATTTCCAAGGCTTCAAGTAAGGCACTTTCGCTTTCTGTGAGGCGTTGGGTATTTTTGTAGAGGATTGCGAGGTTGTTGAGCGTCATGGCTACGCGGGGCTCGTAAGCCTGCGGGTCGTCCTTGGCCAACTGCCTGTAGGCGTCCAAAGCCTTTACGTAATAAATGTTTGCTTCGTTGTGCTGGTTTTGCTTTTGGCTAAAAATGGCATAGTCAAAAAAAGCCTTAGCGGTATTCAGTTCGTCCGCCATGCCTTTCAACAAGGCGCCGGCTTTTCCCCATTCGTTCTGCATCTTGTAGGCGGCAATCTGTGCATTCAGGCTTTGCAGGTATTCCTCGCGGTCTTTTTCGGCTTGGGCCTTGCCCTGCTCAGCGGCTTCTATCAGTTGCTCGGCCTGCTCTATGGCGCGGTTGGAGGCCTTCAACTTCTCCAGATAGTTGCCTTGCTCAAACAGCCTTACGGCCTCATCCACCTGCCCTAGACTAAACAAGTCCATGGCCTGCTGCGCCGTGGAGTCAATCTCGCTTTGGTCGATGCGGGCGAAGAGGTCGGCGTATTCGTCGAGGTGCTTGTGCAGGCGGTCGAGTTCCTCCCAGGCCTTGTCCAATTCGGCCTCGTATTTCGCGCGGTCGATCTGGCTGGCTTCCAGTTGCTTTTCAAGTTCGGTCTTCTGGCGGTCGTATTTCTTCTGTGCTTCGCGCCTGCCAATCTCGATGAGGTTCTGCTTTTGGTTCTCAAACTCGTTGGCGTCGCATAGGATGAGGGTGAGCGGTTCCTTGCGGATGCTCCATTCGTCGACGGCATGCTGGTTGAAGACCATCATCTCGCGTTTCTTCACCGTCACCAAGCCAATCCTGTCGCCCATCTTCAGTTTGTTGAAGGTCAGGGTGAAGGCGCCGGTGTTGTCGCTGATGACGGCATTGTTGGCCGTGGCACATTCGATGGTCACGTTGGACAAGGGTGTCCTCGGGTTCTTGCCGTTATAAAGGTAGCTCATGCCTTTTTGGGTCTGGACTTGTGCCATGCCCAAGGCGTTCAGCATGATGGCGGCAAAAAGAAACAGTGTTTTTTTCATGGCGTTTTATTTCAACTCAATCATATCGAAGTCGCCGCAAGGCATAAACAAGGTGTCTGTAGCCAAAGGCAGTTCCGACTCGATGATATAATAATGTTGCTGCAGTTCCAAGGGGACAAAGAGGGTGACATAGCCTTCCTCGTCCGCCACTGCTTCGATGCCGACAAGACTCACTTTTGCGTTGGGGACTGTCGTCTCTTCGTCAGGGTTCCATAAGCGGAAATGCACGTCACCGTAAACGCTAGGGTCACGATGTAGATTGATGGTCATCATTGGAGCCAGAACCAAAGTGGTGTCAAGGCTAAGGAAATCGTTGCAACTCGCCGTTATGTGGACTTCTTCTCCTAAGAAGCGATGGGGTATGTTTTTGAATGCCGCTGGATCGTTGAGCGACGCAAGGGTGTCCGCCTTGGTTTCGTTCTCAAGTTCCATGGTCACAATGGCGTTTTTCAGAGGCGGCAGGTTGTCGTTGTGCACCGATGCCTCGTTAAGTGTGAGTGTCACGTCGAAGGGTTGGTTGGTGCGCCAAATGGCAAATAGTGCGCACACCACGGCCACTCCGCCCACGACCCATGCTACGGCCTTGCGGATGAGTTGCCGCTTGTGGCGCTGCCAGATGGCGTCGAACTCCACGCCCAGCAATTTGGAGATGAGTTGCACGTATGCCCGTTCGCGGTTGAGCCACGGCCAGCGGTAGATCTTCTCATGGATGTTGGCTCCGAGTATCTCGGGCAACCCCAGTTGCTTAATGACAGGGTTGAAACACTCGGTGTCGGGGTCGCCGCTGTTGGGGATGCCGTCGACGATGAAGAAATGGATGTTTTGCGTGCGTCCTAGCTTGTGGAAGTACTCAATCTCGCGGCCTACCCATTGTGACTTGGCCGAGTTGGGCGAGCAGATCACAATGAGGTGGCGTGTGGCTTTCAAACGCTCTTGAAGTTCTTCGGAGAGTCCACCGGGTTGGATGTCGGTAGGGGCAAAGAACACGGGCTTGATGGGACGCTGCTCCCATCCATGCTCACTGCAGAGCGTGGCGGGCAGTTTGAATTGCTCCAGTTTTTTCTGGAGTTTTTTGCCCCATTCGGTGTCCTTTGAGTTATAGCTGATGAAAGCGAAGTATTTGTATGTTTTTTCCATGCTCTAAAGGTTGTTTTGCTGTCACCGCATGTCAAAGGTGGTCTTGATGACCAAATAGTCGTAATGCTGGACTTCGGGAGTGAGGTCGTCATAGCTCATGATGCACTCATGGGTCTTTTTCACCTCATCGGTTCGTTTGCCTGGTGTATAGCCTAGGGCGACATGGGAGGCCTCCCAACGGATGTGCTCATGAACGGCCAGGTAATGCAGCACCTGCTCCACATGAGGATCGTCGCCCGTATAGTGGGTGTGGGCTTTGCTGTAGTCAGCGGGGATGCATTGCGCGACGTCATGGCGGCAGTCATAGATCTCTGGTCCGATAAGGGCCAGTTTTGTGGAGATATGGAAGCAGTTGGCGTAGTCCTGCGAGCGCTGCCTGACACGTTTGGCGTGAACAGCATAGTCAGGTGTGTTCTCTATCTCTTTCTCTCGGTTTTCCCATATTGCCTCGGCATCGCGTGTGTCGCCTTGTGCCCTCATATAGCCGGCGAAGTAATTCTTGGCGCGGACCTTCAGGCTCTCGTTGGTCATGTTGTCGTAAGTCCACACATCGTGTTGGTTGCCAAAAGTCCTAATGCAGTTATGGTATTGCCCGATTGTGTTGTAGTGTTGGAGGGTGATGTCGTCTAAATGGGAGGGCTTTTCCTGTGCAATCAGGATGACGAAGTTCTTGGAGAGGTCTTTGCCTTGGCGGAAAGCGTATTCCACCAAGTCGACGGCCATGCGCAAGTTAAGGCGGTCGTTGCCCAAGCAGACGACGATGTAGTTCAACGAGTGGATTTGTGTCGACATGTTGTTCCAGAAGGTGTTGTTGCCGATTTCACATTGTTTGAAGGTGATGCCGACACTCTCGTTCATGCTGGGGAAACTCTTGCGGTAGGCCTGCTCGAAGAGGTCCATCTTACGGTCGATGACCACGCAAGAGAAAGGACTCTTTCTATAGTCTTGACCGACGAAGGCACCGTGTTCGTAAAGGAACCCCAACACTTCGCGTCCAGTTTCGCCGAAACCAAGGATCATCGCGTTGAAGGGGGTGCTTACCCAGCCTTCGCGAAAGCCTTGAGCATTTACGCCCTTGTCCACATAGTTGACGGGAAGCAGTTCTGGGCAGTTCTTGATGTTGCGTACGGCCAGGTATGACGAGTCAACCAGATGCACATTCATCGAGGGGGTCTTCGTCATCGCGTCTTCATACATGCGGTTGACGCCTTCGCGGCAGGCGCGGCAGAAAATCTCGGCGGTGCAGCCGTAGTTGTACAATATCTCAGCGCAGTGTAGGTTCTCGGTCTCATTATCGCTAAGGAGGTAAATCTTGCAAGAGGGGTTTTTCAGGAAATCCTTAAGGTCTTTCAGGTTCATCTCTTCGCAAATGTCGTTGCTGCTGACCTCGCTTAAAGGGATGCGGGAATAGACGAGGGCACTAAAAGGTCCCAGTTCTTCCTCGGTGCGACTCTTGAACAGACGCTGTATCTTCTCCCAAATCGACAGGTCCATGTAACTCTCCTCGGGATCGGGATAGCCGACGAAGAGTCGAGGTTGGTCGGGATGGCGTTGGTGAATGTCTTCAGCCAAGTCAACCGACAACGTGCCGCCCGAGAAAAACACATGCACATTCTGAGCCTTGCCCTTGTTAGCCGTAAGCCAAGCGCGTCCCGCTCTCCTCCGGTTGACGGCCTTGATGAGTAAGGCGATGGAGGTGAGGATGGCCAAGATGAAGGTGATGACAAAGAGATAGACCAACCAGGGATGCCCTGGGTCGTCAAGACTCCGACCGAAAAGGAACTCTTGGTAGCCGTTGTCGAAGAAATGGGTCTGGAAAATGAACAGTTCCATGGAATGGAACACCGCTAGGCCGAAGATGGAAAACCAACTCTTTTCGCCTTGGGCGATACGGGAAATCACAAATGAGTCGGCAATGGTGTGGACAATGATGATGGTGCATGCGCAGACCAACAATGTCTTGAAAAACCGGTTGTTGTTGCGGCTGCTCTTGGCAAGAATAAGGTAATAAACTATGCCAATGACAATGCCAATGACAAAGGCAGAGACCTGTATCGCGGTTGGGCTTAAACTGAAAAGGGAAATCATGTGTGTTAATCTAATAGTCTCCTAATAGCATTCACTATCTGTTCTTCCATCATGGTGCATTTCTCATCGGCCTCGATGACGGCGCAGAGGTCGGCTAAGAGGTCGATGCGGTCTCCTTCGGTGGCGGCGTAGAGGGGCTTGTTCTCGCGGATACATGCGATGACTTCGGCATCGCTCATCTTGTCGAAGAGTCTCTCTGCTTTTTCAACGGCGTCGAAGCCGCTGCGTTCAAGCATTACTTTCACTTCTTCCGATTTGATGTTTCCGTCGGCATTGGCAGCATAGAGCATTACCAAGGTTTTGAATTCTTCTTTTGTAAGGGTCATAATTTCGTTAGTTTATATGTCGTTAATTGTCAGATTGCCCCAAATTTTAATCGTACAATCATCTGAGGCAGAAACTATTAGTTCGTCGTTTGGACTGAAAAAAGCTGAATTGACAAAATCTTCGTGTCCTTCTAATACTTGTATACACGTTCCTGTTAAAGCATTCCAAATACGGATTTTTTGATCGTCTGAAGCCGAAACGATGAGTTTCCCATCAGAACTGAAAGTGGCGGAATTCACATCATCATTGTGTCCTTTTAGTGTCTTGATGCAAACACCATTGGCAGCATCCCAGATTCGTATGGTGCAATCAGCGGAAGCCGAAATAATGTTTTTCCCGTTGGGACTGTATTTTGCGAACCAAACGCCATCGGTATGGCCTTTTAAAGTGGTCATACAGATTCCACTCCTAGCATCCCAGATTCGTACAGTGCCGTCTTCTGATGCAGAAACAATGAACTGACCATTGGGGCTAAAACATGCATAATTCACATCGCTAGAATGGCCGACGAGTGTTTTTAGACACTCGCCGGTTGAAACGTCCCAGATACGGATTGTCTTATCCATTGATGCAGAGACTATGTGTTTGTTATCATGACTGAATAACGCAGACCAAACGCTGTCGTCATGGCCATGAAGTGTTTGTAAACAAATAGCAGACCGCGCATCCCAAATGCGAATGGTATCGTCATAAGAGGCTGAAGCGACCATGATTCCGTTAGAGTCAAATGAAACGCAATTAACTCCATCATCATGCCCTTTTAGTTTTTTAAAAGAGTTTCCATCGGCATTCCAAATGCGTATGGTGTTGTCGTCAGAGGCAGATGCAATTAACATCCCGTCAGGGCTATAAGATGCAGATTCCACCGCATCTTTATGTCTGAGTGTTAATATGCAATGTTTTTTGCCTTCATCTTTCGCATTTTGGTTGCTGTCTTTTATTATAGGGAGAGATGAGCTGCCATCAGTATTTATGGCTTCCATCATGTTGCCATCGGTATGATGCGGTTCTGCTTTCAACCATTGAGATAAATCTTTTATCAGTTTTTTCATGACGGTTTCAGCATGGATATTGATTTGTTGCTTATGGGGAAACATAAACACAAACCAATCTGATAAAGGGGTGTCGTCAATGGTCACAAATACAATTCGTTTATTCTTGAATTGGGCATAATTTAATTCCCTGATAGTCCAATCGGTGGAATAGTCGTCAATGAGTGTGTGGGCTTTTGAATACATGAAAAGGAAAACCGATGCTTTGTCAATGGCGTTCATGATTACACTTGCAAATTGGGCATCGCTTTCGATTTCGTCTATATCCATCCAACACGGTTCTTTCAACTCCTTACGGATACTTTCGGCAATAGGGAGCACCTTTTCTTTGTCGGTTCTTTTATAAGATATAAAGATTCTAGCCATTTACTATTAGAGGCTCTTTTATATGATAGAACTATGCATTGGCTTCAACAAGTCGTTCACTGTTTTCACAGGATTAAAGGTCTCGATGGGCACTTCGACGAAGATGGTGATCCAGTCGGCCATGGCGCCGTTCCAGAGGCCAGGCAGTTCGAGTGCCTTGAGTTCGCGGCCGTCTTTCGACTTGTTGGAGACGAAGCCAGTGTTGGCGTCGACGTAGTCGGTCAGGCAGAAGGCCTCGCCTTGGTAGTTCCAGCAGCCACACACCAAGTCGACCGGGTTGAAGTGCGTTGAGCCTTGGAAGATGGTTTCTTGCTGGGCGTTCTTGTGGTCGATTTGCGAGGATTCGATGATTTGCAGCGATACCTCGTCGTCGTCATTCTTCACCCAGAAGGGACCGCCGCCAGGCTCGCCTTCGTTCTTCACCATGCCGCATACGCGCATGGGTCGGTTGAGTTTGTTGTATAGATAGTCAATCTTCTCAATGTCGTTGTAATCGTTCACGAAGTCGGGGATGTCAATCATCAGATCTTCTTTGGCGAAACGGAATGCCTCGTCCAGTTCTTCCGTGGAGACTGCGCCTTGGTCAAGCATCTCTAGGTATTCGAAAGCGCGTTGCTGCAGGTGGAGCAGTAGGCCTGCCAACACTTTTTTGTAAAGGATAGTGGTTTCTGCCTTAGTTTCAGGCACGATGTTGTCGATGTTTTTGATGAAGACAATTTCCTCGCCGAGGTCGTTGAGGTTCTCGATGAGTGCGCCATGGCCACCGGGACGGAAGAGGATCTTGCCGTCGGCTTCGCGGAACAGGTTGCCATCGGCGTCAATGGCTACGGTGTCGGTGGAGGGCTTTTGGCATGAGTAGGTGATGTCGTAGCGCACGCCATATTTCTTCTCATAGCCCTCCTTCAGCGCGTTGACGGTCTTCTTGAAAGGTTCCTCGTGTTCGGGCGAGACGGTGAAGTGGAGTTTGGCCACGCCTTCGTTGTCGGTGGCATAGCGAGCGGCTTCCACCAGATGCTCTTCCAACGCGAGGCGGTCGAAGGTGGGGTAGTGGTGGAACTTTAGCAGTGCTTTGGGCAACTTGCCGTAGTTCAGTCCGTCTTCCATGAGCAGTGCCTTCACGACATCCACCTTGCGACCTTGCTGCAGCATGGCGTCGATGTCAACGCCATAGAGGCGCTTAGTTGCCTCGTTGAGGTCGTCGAAGAAGGCGAAGCTGTGAATGTGGGCGAAGAAGATGTCTGTGAACTTGGTCTCTTCGCCACTGTCGGCGAAAGCGAAGAGGTCCTTGAACATGCGTGATGCAGCACCTGAGGCAGGGACGAATTTGGTGAACTGGTAGAATTCCTTGTCGGCATCGAACACTGCGGTCATCATGTTCACCTGTTCCTCATCCATGCGAAGGATGCCGTCGCCTGGGGTGGCAGGACGCATGAGTTGGACATATTTCGTGCCGCGTTTGAGTTGCGCGACTTGGTTTATTACTTGATTTTCAGTGATGTTTCTTTCGGAAAGCTGTTGCAGGTCTTTTTCAGTAATCATAATCATGAGGTTTTAAAGGCTTCAAAATTAAGAAATTTTACTGTTAAATACACAAATCTTTTCAATTTTATTCGTTGAATACGAATTATCATGGATGAAGTAGGCACGAGATTGAAAATTCAACGAAGTCAATTGCCAAAAATTCTATTCATGAAGAATTCGTGGCTTTTGGTGGCAATTTGTGTTGAAAATCAAAGGAATGCATTCTTAAGTCGAAATCATTTGGTGATAAGTCGGGGTGGAAGATGTGAATTTGGAAATTTTTTTTTCTTGAAAATGCTTTCCGCATTGAAAAAAGTTGTATTTTTGCCGCCGATTTCAAGCCCAGGTGGTGAAATTGGTAGACACGCCACTTTGAGGGGGTGGTGCCGATTACGGCATGCAAGTTCGACTCTTGTCCTGGGCACAATCACCAAGCCCCGATGGCGGAAT
>JAEEGJ010008577.1_pt1 | contig 28059 bp, 21 predicted proteins | sample 8958761 | NCBI WGS metagenome assembly JAEEGJ01 (sample SAMN16246546, study PRJNA631951) | gut metagenome | biome: gut microbiome; feature: rumen; material: RS-attached | host: Bos | place: Iran: Karaj | collected 2018-10 | reverse complement strand
CTATGTCGGCGCCCCACTCTATCGGGCGGCAGTTTATGGGCGTGGGGAAAGTGTTGTCGACGATGAGCGGCACGCCGTGGGCGTGGGCGGCTTTCGCGAAGCGCTCGATATCCAGCACGGAGAGCGACGGATTGGAGATGGACTCGCCGAAGACGGCTTTCGTATTCGGCCTGAAGGCCGCTTCAAGCTCCTCGTCCGTGCAGTCCGGGCTGACGAACGTGCATTCGACGCCCATCTTCTTCATCGTATTGGCAAAGAGATTGTAAGTCCCTCCGTAGACCTCGGAAGAGCTGACAAGATGGTCGCCGCAGGTGCAGATATTGAACATGGCGCAGAAATTTGCCGCCATGCCCGAGCCTGTCAGCATGGCTCCAGTGCCGCCCTCGAGCGCGGCTATCTTCGCGGCGACGGCGTCCGTCGTCGGATTGGCGAGGCGGGAATAGAAGTAGCCCGACTCCTCAAGGTCGAAGAGGCGGCCCATCTGCTCGCCCGTATCGTATTTGTAGGTCGTGCTCTGGATTATGGGCAGGACCCTCGGCTCGCCGTTTTTGGGGCTGTAGCCGCCCTGCACGCATTCTGTGTCGATGCTTCTCATGGTATTACCTTCCCTGTAAGTTTATTGGACGACGTGGGTCAGGTCCGGTTCGCTCATCTGCCTGGCGAACGCGGTCTCGCTCCCCGCCATGATCACTATCCTGTCGGAATTGCCGCAGGCGGCAATAGTATTGGCGATGGCCTCCAGCGTTCTGTTGAGCCTTTCACTGCCGCTTGCAAAGAGCAGTCTCTCATCGAATACGGCCGTGCAGACCCTGTTTTCCAAAGTTACGGAGAGCAGCTCCACCGCGTCGGAAACGGGGGAATAGTATCCGCAGGTCGTCGTCACGTTCATAAGCTCGCGAAGCGCGCTTTCCTCGCGGGTCAGATACTTATCCCTGTTTATCATGACGGGAAATTCCGCGAGGCTGCCGTCGTCAAGGCGCAGGAACAGCGTCTGGACAGTATCGTTTCTGACGTCGTAGGATTCCTGATCGAGCATGGGCTCGTACTTGAGAGGCGAGCTGATCTCTATATGTCCGTAGCGCTCGTATCTCGTCCCGTCTATGAGGATCTGGACAGCCTTCACGCCGTTTACCGAGCAAAGAGAGTTGACTATCGAATAGACGGCGAGGCGCTCGCCCGCGATGCTCTCCGGCCGGCCGGAATAGAATTCATGCGACAGGTCGACAGTGCAGACGTCGCCCGTCTGCTTGACCGAAATTACCTCCGTCCCGGCCGGGACGGGATTGAGCAGGCCGGAGCTCTGAGGCCCGCGGCAGAGCTCGTCGAGCACGTAGGCGCACACGGACTTGGACTGGCCCATCGTCAGAGTATGCAGCTCCATGTGCAGGAAAGTCAGCGTCGTATCGGGGAAATAGAGCGTCAGCTGGCGCTCGTAGTCGCTCTCGTCATCGTCGGAGAAAAGCATCACGTCCGGGCTCAGCAGTTCCTCGTCCGGCGCGCCCTCGACGAATACGGAGACATAGTCCACCTCGTCCATGCCGCAGAGAGTCAGCACAAGGCAGGCCTTGGCAAATACGCGCTCATAGGGCTCCATGTCCCTGTAGCTGGTATTGAAGTTTACCGTCAGCACGCCTTCGGAGAGAGAATAGGAATTGATCCTGACGTCGCGCGGGAATGCCGAGACACAGCCGGCCTCGGGCGGAACGTCCGTAACTGCGGAAAGCGCGGCGTGAAGCGCATCGGAATCCTCGTCCAGCTTGATCGTGCACGGGACGAGCAGCCCTTCCGTAATGCGCTCGCCGGAGTCTCGAAGATAATAGACAGTTATGGTCTGGGCGTTCTCGGGGTCGCCTCGGCCGGCTCCGCAGCCCGCGAAGGCTGCAAGCAGGAGAACGGCCGCAAGGATAACGGCGGCTGTCTTTCTCATCTTTCCGCCTCCGATCTCGAGGCGAGCGGGAAAACGACCTCAAAGCTCGTTCCGCCGTGCTCGCGGTGTGAGGCTGTTATGCTCCCGCCGTATCTGTCGACGACGTCCCTGACTATGCTCAGGCCGAGCCCGCTGCCGCCTATCTCGCTCTCTCGGGACTTGTCCACTCTGTAGAACCTGTCGAATATGTACGGCATGTCCTCGTCGGGGATGCCTATGCCCGTATCGTTTACGATGAAGCGGACGGTCCTGTCCCTCTTGAAGAGCAGTACGGTGACTCTCCCCTTCTCGACGTTATACTTGATCGCATTTTCGACAAGGTTGAAAACTATCTGGTGCAGGTCGTCGGCGTCGGCCTTGACGAAGCAGCGCTCGCTGAGACGGACGTCGAGCCGCACGCCCTTGTCCGCGGCGAGGGTCTCGAGCATGCGTATCGCCTTCTCAACGACGAACTTCATGTCCGTTACGCCGCCGGCTGTCTCCGGCGTTTCGAGACGGGTGATGTGCATAAGCTTTTCAGTCGTTCTGGTCAGACGGTCAGCCTCGCTGCCTATATCCTGCATGAATTCCCGCATGGTCTCGCCGTCCATCCCCTCGTTCTGAAGGATGCTGTCCGTCAGCAGCTTTATGGCGGCCAGCGGGGTCTTGAGCTCGTGCGAAGCGTCGGACACGAAGCGCTGACGCATGGACTCGGTCTTTTCAAGCCGCTCTGCCAGAGAGTTGAACTCGCTGGCAAGGCCGGATATCTCATCCCCTCCGCGGACCTCGACGCGGTAGTCGTATCTTCCGCCGCCGAGGTTCTGCATGGCTTTGAAGAGGCTTCTTATACGCTTCGTCAGCAGCCACGAGAACACAAAAACGAGAAGCAGGGACAAAAAAAGGATCACAAAGGAGACCTTGAGAAGGTTCCCCCGCATGGTCTCGAGCATCCCTGCCTGATCGATATCGAAATCGTATATATAGACAGCGCCGACGATGACGCCCTCGCTCGTTACGGGCATGGCAGCGCGGGAAACGAGCCCTTCCCCCGTATACTTCGAGCGAAAGACGTCCTTGCCCTCAAGCGCGGTCATCACCTCGGCGAAAACGGCGTATCTGCCGACGTTGTTTTCATACTGGGAGGTGTCATAGATTATCTGCGCGCGCTCGTTCGTGACCACGAGGCGCGTGACCATGATGTTGTTGAGCATCGACATGATCTTGCCGACGTCCTCTTCCCGCAGTTCGGGCAGAGAAGACAGCGACGAAGCTACCACCGCCGCCTGATTGAGCGTAGAGGCGTGCTTGGCCTCGAAGGCCGCGTCCCTGAAGCTGGCGACGGGGTAGATATTCATGAAGATAAGGAGCGCGGCGATTATCGCGATAAAGCAGACCGCGTATTTGAACTGCACGCTGCTCCTGAAGCTGAACGCCTTCGTGCTAATCTTTGAAATAGTAGCCAACTCCCCATTTGGTCATGATCTTATCGGGCTCGGCGGGCTCCTTCTCGAGCTTTTCGCGCAGGCGGCGGATATGGACGTCGACCGTCCTGATATCTCCCTGATACTCCGCGCCCCAGATCGTCGCGAGCAGGTTCTCGCGCGTATAGACCTTGCCCGGATTGCGCATGAGGAATTCGACCAGGTCGAATTCCTTGGCGGTGAGCTCCACCTCCTGCCCGTCGCACTTGGCTGAGCGGCGCTCCACGTCGAGCGTGATGCCGCCGCCTGTAACGACGTTGGAGGGGACCGAATGCTCGGAAATGGAGGCGCGGCGGAGCAGCGCCCTGACGCGCGCCTTGAGCTCGAGGATATTGAACGGCTTTGTTATATAGTCGTCCGCGCCGCACTCAAAGCCCATGATCTTGTCCGAGTCCTCGCTTTTTGCGGTCAGAAGAATGACCGGAACCTTGGAAAACTCGCGGATCTTCATGCAGGCGCCGAGCCCGTCGAGCTTTGGCATCATGACGTCCATGATGACGAGGTCGGGCTCGTTCTCTTTCACCTTATCGAGGGCTTCCTGCCCGTCGTAGGCCGTATCTACCGTATGTCCTTCGTTCTCGAGATTGAATTTGATCCCTTTGACGAGGGCTTTTTCGTCGTCTACGACAAGAATTTTCATTATCTTCTCCTAATCCACCGTAACGCTGTCTTTTATCTTCGAATAAATGCCTTCGCCTATGCCCGGCACGTTCATTATATCCGACACATGCAGGAAGGGACCGTGCTCCTCGCGGTATTCTATTATCCTCCCGGCGAGGCCGGGGCCTATGCCGTCCAGCCTTGTGAGCTCCTCCTCGTCGGCCGTGTTCAGGCTGACAAGCCCGGGCAGGGAGCGCACTGTCTCCTCGTCGGCATGCGACGTGTAGAATACGGCGTATTCATCCCTGTTTATCCTCCTGCCCGCGTAATAGCCGAAAGAGAGCATCAGGGCGGCGGCAACGACCGCCGAAACGGCGGCTATGACATGCTTGCGAGTCGTCCCGGGCACCCCTTTTCCTATAATAATGCACAATATTCCGCTATTTGGATTGAAATCCGGGCACGAAGTTTGCTATAATGAGTCAAGTATAGCACTTCTTTTGAAAGTATAACATATTTTTCGGGAGTTTGATATGAGAAAATTCAAACTGTTTCCTATATTATTGGTATTGATCCTCGTCCTCAGCCTTGTGCCCGTCCCGAAGGCGCACGCCGCCGAGGAGCTCGTCATCGACGCGACGGCAGCGTACCTCGTCGAGCTGAACACCGGAGACGTGCTCTTTGCCAAGAACGAGCACATGAAGCTCTTCCCCGCCAGCACGACCAAGGTCCTGACCGTGCTGCTCGCCATCGAGGCCATCGAAAGGGGCGAAGCCGACTACCGCGACATGGTCACCGCCTCGGACAACTGCCGCTTCGATCTCACGTGGGACAGCAGCACCGTCGGCATCTCGGCGGGAGAATCCATGAGCCTCGAAAATCTGATGATATGCGCGCTCGTGGCCTCCGCCAACGAGGCCTGCAACATCATAGGCGAATACATCGGCGGCACGGTGAGCTCTTTCGTCGACCTGATGAACGCCCGCGCCGCGGAGCTCGGCTGCAGGAACACTCATTTTGCCAATACGCACGGCCTTCCCAACGAGGATCACTACTCCTCCGCATACGATCTGCATCTCATCGCCAAAGAGGCGATAAAGCATGAAAAATTCATGCAGATGTGCAACTACGTCGAGTATACCGTCCCGGCGACGAACATGTCCGACGAGAGGCACATCAAGACCACCAACGAGCTCATCGATCCCGCTTCCAACTACTATAACTCCTCCGCCTCCGGCATCAAGACCGGAAGCACCGACGCCGCGGGCTTCTGCCTCGTCTCCTCGGCGGAGAAGAACGAAATAAAGCTTCTCTCCGTGATCCTCGGCGCGAAGGCCGTCCCCACCGGCTCGGGAGCCTACCGCATCGACAGCTTCACGGAGACGGGATACATGTTCCGCTGGGTCTTCGCCAACTACTCGTGGCGCGAGATCCTTTCCGCCACTGAGCTCGTCGCCGAGCTTCCCGTCGCTCTCGGCGAGGGCATGGACAGCGTCATCGTCCATCCGGAGAGCTCCCTGCGCGACCTTATCCCGAACGATCTTGACATCAACAAGGAATACAAGGCCGACATACATATCTACTGTCAGGACGAGGGCGCAGAGCCTCTGACCGCGCCTATCTCCATGGGCGAGGAGCTCGGCGAGATCACCCTGACCTACAAAGGCGAGACCTTCGGCCCCGTCAAGCTCGTGGCGAATACGGACGTGCCTCTTTCCAAGATCGAGTACATGAAGTCGCGCATCAGAAACACGTTCAAAAAGCCCTGGCTAAAATGGACGATCATCGGCATCCTCTTCGTTTTCCTGCTCTATATTGCCTTTATCATCCGCTACAACATTCTCAAATACCGCCACAAGAAAAAGCTGCAGGCTCGCCGAGAGGCTTCCGAGCGCGAGAGGCGCTGACCTCTCCCCCTCCCGGCGAAAGAGCAAAAGCCGAAAATACGCACAAAAAAAGGCCATCCCGAATTTTCGGGATGGCCTTTCGATTTCGGATCATTCTTCCTCAGCCAGAGCCTTGGCCTCTTCGATGACCTTCTGCTGGACGTTGCCGGGAGCTTCCTCATATCTGACGAACTTGCAGGAGAAAGTTCCGCGGCCCTGAGTCATGGAGCGGAGGTCTATCGTATAGGAGCCCATCTCGGCCAGGGGCACCTCGGCCTCGACGGTCTGCATGCCGTCCTCGGCGGTCATGCCGAGCACAGTGCCGCGGCGCTTGGAGGAGATGTCGCTCATAATGTCGCCGAGGTTGGAGTCGGGGATGGTGACCTTAAGCAGGCCGATAGGCTCGAGGATGGTCGGCTTGGCATTGGGGATGCCCTCCTGATAGGCGAGGCGGGCGGCGGTCTGGAAGGCCATATCGTTGGAGTCGACGGGGTGATAGGAGCCGTCGTACAGCGTCGCCTTCAGGCCGACGAGCGGATAGCCGGCGAGAACGCCCTTCTGCACGGCGTTGCGCAGGCCCTTCTCAACGGACGGGAAGAAGTTCTTGGGAACGGAGCCACCGAAGACCTCCTCGGCGAAGACCATCTCGTCGCTGTCGTACTGGGGCTCGAAGCGGATCCACACGTCGCCGAACTGGCCGCTGCCGCCGGACTGCTTCTTATGACGGCCGTGAGCCTCGACCTTGCCCTTGATCTTCTCGCGGTAAGCGACCTTGGCGGGCTTGAGCTCAACGTCGACGCCGAAGCGGCTCTTGAGCTTGGCGCAGAGAACGTCGATCTGGATGTCGCCGGCGCCGGAGACGACCATCTGGTGGGTCTCGGGGTTGTTGACGACGGTGAAGGAGATATCCTCCTCGTTGAGTCTGGCAAGGCCGGTGCCGACCTTGTCGTCCTGGCCCTTGGTCTTGGGAGCGATGGCCATGGAATAGACCGGCTCGGCTATTTCGATGGGCGGGAACTCGACCTCGTTCTTCGGATCGCAGACGGTGTCGCCGGTCTTCCATTCCATCTTGCCGACGGCGACGATATCGCCGCAGCAGGCTTCCTTGACCTCGGTGTTCTTCTTGCCGCACATCGTGTAGAGACGGCCGAGCTTGTCGGTCGAGGAAGCGCGGACGTTGCGCAGGGACATATCGGCGGTGATGCTGCCGGACATGACCTTGACGAAGCTGTACTTGCCGAACTGGTCGGATACGGTCTTGAATACGAAACCGGCGGTCGTTCCGTTCGGATCGATGGCCTCGACATCGGAGGGAGCGGGAACGTAGTCGACTATAGCCTGAAGGAGAGCCTCCGTGCCGACGCCGTCGGCAGCGCAGGAGGCGACGACGGGAACGACGCTGCGGTCCTTCATGCCTATCTTGATGCCCTTGATGATCTGCTCCTCGGAGAGCTCCATCGTATCAAAGAAGACTTCCATGAGCTCCTCGTCGGCGCCGGCGGCGGCCTCCATGAGGGCCTCGCGCAGGCTCTCGGCCTTGCTAGCGTCGGCGGAGGGGATGGCGCCCTTGGTCGTCTTATTGCCGTTGGTGATATAGGCGACGTTGTGCACGAGGTCGATGACGCCCTTGCCGTCGCTGGTCGGAGCAGTCACGGCGCAGACGATGCTGCCGTACTTGTCCTGAAGGGCGGAAAGAACGGAGTCATAGTCGCCGTGCTCCTCGTCGATCTTGGAGACGCAGAACATCGTCGGGATATTGGCGGCCTTCAGGGTCTTCCAAACGCGCTCGGCACCGACGGACAGGCCGTCCTTCGCAGTGCAGAGGATGATGCCGGCCTCGACGGCACGGATCGCGCAGGCGACCTCGCCGACAAAGTCAAAGTAACCCGGGCAGTCAAGAACGTTTATTTTGCAGCCGCCGAATTCAACGGGAGCGATCGCCGTCGAGATGGTGATCTGACGCTTGATCTCTTCCGCGTCATAGTCGCAGACGGTATTGCCGTCGGGCACCTTGCCCTGACGGTCGATGGCGCCCGTCACGAAAAGCATGCTCTCAGCGAGGGTGGTCTTTCCGCTGTTGCCGTGGCCGAGAAGGGCGACGTTGCGGATCTTGTCAGTCGAGTAGCTCATAGTAAATCCAGTCCTCTCATGTCTTGTATAGATAAGTTTTTAATCATTACCAAACGTAACTTGTAAATTATACACTAATTCTGGCGCAATATCAACAGAAATTCTCAGGTTTCGTTGACCAGCAGCACGGCCGCGGTCCATAGCGCGAGAAAAGCCGTCACGTTGCCGGCGCTTCCGGCGGAAAAGGACGAACCGGCACATATGACGAACATGATGAGCAGGCCGATTATCGCGCCGGCCGCCGTTATGAGGTTGCCGAGGCGCACTTTGCGCACGAGATCGCGGCCCCTGCGGGCTATCTCGACGAAGTGGGCGAGCCCTTCCCTGCTCATGACGGCGCTCGGCTTGAGGTCCGGCGTCTCGGTATCGGCGGAGAGCTTGTAGCGCGCCTCAAAGCTGAGAAAGTCGATATTGTCGGTCGATATCTTGAACTTGGATTTTATCATCGCGGGCGTGATGGAAAAATCGCGCACGGCGAAAAGCGGCCTTATCTTCGAGCGCAGCAGCGAAACGAGCGCGTTCTGCACCATGTCGACCGGGGTATAGTTGACGATGAAAACGCCTGCGAGCTCGTCGTTGATGGCAGTGAATACGGCGGTCTTGAGATTGAGGTTGGGCGCGAGGCGCACGCCCATCAGGTTCATAAACGCGGCCGAGCCGACGATGACCCTATCGCCGTTTATCACGGCGCCGACGCCGCCGCCCTCATAGCAGGAGAATTCGTCGACCCTGTATATGCTGCAGGCGTATTCCTTGAGAAGGTCGCCGAAAAGATGTGTCAGGCCGGAGCCGGAGGCGATTATAAGGCTCGCCGTATAGGATACGACCGTCTCGGCGGACATGGCGGAGAAGGATTTGACGCCGCCGAGGGACAGAGTATTTTCCGGGAAAAGATCATAGTCCTTGACTACGAGGCCTACCGCGTCGCTAATATCCTTCGCGCCGCTCCAACCGGCAAGCGCCGCGCCCGAGGAGGCGAGCTTTTTGGCGCATCTGCTGAACGGGAAGTTGAATATCAGCGCGGCGGCGGAGGCCGAGGAAACGGCTGTCAGAGCGGAAAGACAGTGAAGGAAGTTCCCGCTCCTGCCGCGGAAGACCGTCGTTATTAGAGCGAACACTATCGATACGATGATGACCAGCGGAGCGAAACGCTTGAAGAAGTTCTCGCTTCGGTCGCATTCGAGGCTCTTGGAGACGAAGCCCTGAGCCGAGCCGAGCTTCTTCGTGAGCACGAGGCCCTCGTCCGCTCGCTCCCACTCGGCCGTAACGAGCGTCGGCAGGGACGCCGTGCGCACGGTCCTGAAGGTCGTCTTATACGCGGATTTTGAAAGACGCGAGCCCCACATGACGCAGAGCATGGCGAAGATCGCCGGAGCGCAGTAAGGCTGACCGAACTGCGAAGAGTTCGTAAGGATAATAAAAATCGCGTCTGCGGCTGCCGTGATGCAGGCCACGGCGGCAAGAGAGTCCCCTCCGGCATGGAAGGTCACGAGATTGCGCAGACCGCGGATGAATACGTCGAGACAGAGCGCTACCGTCAGCAGCAGCAGACCGAGCTGGACTATGGCGGCCGTCTGCGCTCCGCCGAGGAAGGTCTCGGCGTCGGCATGTCTTCCGGAAAAAGCGATCACGGCAGATACTATAGCAAGGATGAGAACGAGCAGCGTCCTGCGGGTAACGGACTTTATGCCGGAGGAATAGATCTCCTCCGCCTCGGAGGCGGTGGGCTCGCGCTCGGCGGCCTCTGCCTCGGCCTCCTCGACTATTTTCTTTTCCTCGCGGGCGCGGCGGCGCTTTTCCGCCTTGGAGGCTATCGTCTCCTCGACCTCGTCGGCGACGTCCTCTATCGTCTCCGGGCGGGCATAGCGGCCCACGCCGAAGAACATCTGCTCCTCATCGGACATGGCGAGGTCGGATTCGCGCTTCTCGCTCTCGGCCTGCTCGCGTTCGAGCCTCTCGATGCGGGCGGCTTCAAGCACCGACTGGCGGACGTTTCGCTCCTCGATCTCGCGTCTTATGCGGCGGCCGCCCTCTTTTTTGGGCTTTTCCTTCTCCTCCGCGGAGCGCTTTTTGAGCCCGAACACGGAATGCGCGGGCTTCTTTTCCCGCTCCTCCGGCTCGCGTTCCATCTCGAACGCGGGCGTCTCGGGCCTGTCGAGCGGCTTTCCGGGATTGTACTCCGTGACCTCCTCGTCGTCCTCGTCCATCTGCTGGACGGTCGGAACGGCGGACTGCGGGTCATTGAGCTCGCGCGTCATCTCCTCGATGATCTTTGCGGCCTGAGCCTCAAGGTCTTCCTTGGAGAGCTTGCGTTCCCCCGCAATATACGCGTTGCCTTTATACTCTGCGAGGATGGATTCAAGGGTATATTCCTCTTCCGGTTCCTCGACGGGAGATTTGTAGATCTCGTTTTCGGCCATACAAACTCCGATTTTGCTTATTTGATCTTGCTTACCTGGAATGCCTCTGCCTTACGGCTTCGAACATAACGACGGCCGCGGCTGCGGACGCGTTGAGAGAATTCACTTTACCGAACATGGGGATAGATACGAGGAAATCGCATTTCTCGGAAACGAGCCTGCCCATCCCCTCGCCCTCGGAGCCTATCACGAGCGCCATTGAGCCGGTCATGTCCGTTTTCCAGAGCTCGCTGCTGCCCTCGGCTGCAGTCCCGTATATCCAGACACCCGCGGCCTTGAGCTCGTCCATGGCGGAGGGCAGATTGGCGACCTTCGCGATGAGCATGTGCTCGACTGCGCCGGCGGAGGTCTTCTCCACGACGGCCGTCACGCCGGAGCTCCTGTGGCGCGGGATGATGACGCCGTGCGCTCCCGCGACCTCGGCCGTCCGGATTATGGCGCCGAGGTTGTGCGGGTCGGTTATCTCGTCGCAGATGATGATAAGCGGCGCTTCGCCGCGCTCCTCGGCAAGGGCAAGGATGTCCGCCACGGTCGAGTATTCGCGCGCTGCCGCGACGGCTATGACGCCCTGGTGGGCATGGGTAGAGCTCATGAAATCGAGCTTGCGTCTGTCGACTGAAGAGACAGCGGCCCCGGCGGCCCTCGCCTTTGCGGCAATGAAGCCGAGCGCCCTGTCCCCGTCGTCGCGGGCGATATAGACCTTGTCTATGGCTCTCCCGGCCTTCAGCGCCTCGAGGACTGCGTTCCTGCCCTCGATGCGGCTCTCGTCATTGGGATCGTACGCCATTACAGATACTTCCTGAGGTCGCCGGCCTTGTCGGTCTTCTCCCAGGGGAGATCGAGATCGTCTCTGCCGAAATGGCCGTAAGCGGCCGTCCCGGAATAGATCGGGCGGCGCAGGTCAAGATGCTTTATAATACTGGCGGGGCGCAGGTCGAACTCCTTGAGGATGATCTCCCGGATGCGCTCGTCGGGGAGCTTGCCCGTCCCCTTCGTGTCGACGAGAACGGAAAGCGGATGCGCAACGCCGATGGCGTACGCGACCTCGATGGAGCACTGCTTCGCAAGGCCCGCGGCGACCACGTTCTTGGCTATGTAGCGCGTCATATAGGCCGCGCTGCGGTCGACCTTGGTCGGATCCTTGCCGGAAAAAGCGCCGCCGCCGTGCGGAGCCATGCCGCCGTAGGTGTCGCAAATGATCTTGCGGCCGGTCAGGCCGGAGTCGCCCACGGGGCCTCCGACGACGAAGCGGCCGGTCGGATTGACGTATATCTTCGTATCCGCGTTCATGAGCTCAGCTGGGATGACCCTGTTGATTACTTCCCTGATTATCTCGGCGCGGAGGGTCTCTATATCTATGTCGGGATCGTGCTGGGTCGAGACTACGATGGCGTCTATGCCCTCTATCCCGCCGTCTTCCCCGTAGCGCACGGAGACCTGGGTCTTCCCGTCGGGTCTGGCCCAGGGAAGGACTCCGCTCTTTCTCGCCTCGGCGAGCCTTTTGGCGAGCTTCTGCGCATAGTAAAGCGGGGCCGGCATCAGCTCCGGCGTCTCGTCGCAGGCAAAGCCGAACATCATGCCCTGATCGCCCGCGCCGATGAGATCGGCGGCATCGGCTCCGTCGGCCTTGAATTCCAGGGACTTGTCGACTCCCATAGCGATATCGGGGCTCTGCTCGTCTATCGTCGTAAGGACGGCGCAGCTTCTGTAATCGAAACCGTATTCGGGCTTGGTATAGCCTATCCTGCGGACCGTCTCCCGCACCACGGCGGGAATGTCGACATAGCAGTCAGCGGTTATCTCGCCCATGACGAGGACCATGCCCGTCGTCGCTATGCACTCGCAGGCGACGCGCGCATTTTTATCCTGAGACAGGAAACTGTCGAGAATGGCGTCGGAGATCTGATCGCAGATCTTATCGGGATGCCCCTCGGTAACGGATTCGGACGTAAATACTCTTTTCGCCATGGTTAAGCCTCCAAAATGCGGTCTTCGCAGCCTTTCCCGCGCTCGCCGCACATTTTAACGACTTATTATAGCATATGCTTTTCGTTACTTCAAACCTTATTTTGAAATTATGTTTACAAATGCGATATGGATTTTCATTTCTTTTTTTGGTATTATCAAGAAAGAAAGCTTCGGGAGGATTGGAATTGAAAGCCTTTATCCGCGCCGTCGACCGTTTCTGCGCGAAGCATCCCCGCTTCGGCATAGGCAATTTCATGCTCTATATAGTCATAGGCAACGCGATAGTTTATCTGGCCTCCATGATGGACAGCAGCGGTCTTTTCGCGACCTATCTCGCGCTTTATCCTGCGGGGATACTGCGCGGCGAGGTCTGGCGGCTCGTCACCTTCGTATTCGTGCCGGACGCCGGGAACATCATCTCCCTCGCCCTGTTCATGTATTTTTACTATTTCATCGGCAGGACGCTCGAGCGCGTCTGGGGGCGCGGGAAGTTCCTCATTTATTATCTTACCGGCATGCTCCTGATGATAATCTGCGCGTTCATCCTGCACTTTGCGGGCATGGAGACGCTCATCTTCGGCGCGCGCTACCTCAACCTCTCGATGTTCTTCGCCTTCGCGACCTTTTCCCGGATCACCGCGTGCTGCTCTTTTTCTTCATCCCCATCAAGGTCAAATGGCTCGCCATAGCCGACGCGGTATTCTTCATATATGAAATGGTCGTCAACGGCTTTCCGCTCTGCTTCTACCCCATCGCGGCCATACTCAACTTCTTTCTCTTCTGCGGCCAGGATCTGCTCGCCTTCCTGCCGCGCAGGAACGCGGCTCCGAGGGCGACCGTCATCGACTTCGAGAAAGCCAGAGCCCGCAGAGAGAGTCAGGCTCAGGCGCAGCAGAGCCATGATCCCTATGAGAGGAAATGCGCCGTCTGCGGCAGGACGGCCGAGGAGCATCCGGAGCTGGAATTCCGCTATTGCTCGCAGTGCGCCGGATACCACTGCTTCTGCCAGGATCACATCAATTCTCACATACACTTTACGGAATAAATCGCCAAAAGGGCGTGAAAAAGCCTCGGGAGAGCTCCCGAGGCTTTTTATTATCTCAGTTTCATCTGTCCCACTTGCTGATAAGCGAGTCGATATCCTTTGCGAAGGCCTTGAGGTCGCGGTTAGCGGAGCCGTGGTTTCGCGATATGACGTCGAGAAGCTTTCTCCCGGCAGCGACGAGCGCTTCGAAGAGCGGGTTCTCCTTGCCGGAGGAAGGCCTGGGTCTGGGCTGTATATGCTTTCCCGCGACGGCGACCCGGTCGGATATGACGTCGTAAACCTCGCCGGGCTCAGGCGCGTGTGCGGAGTATCCGAGGCCGCGCAGAGTCTCGGCAAAGCCGACGGCGACGTCGTTTTCCCCGTGTACGACGAATACGCCGTCCGGGCGCGGGGATATGGCTTCGAGCCATCTGATAAGGCCCGTTTTGTCCGCATGGGCGGAAAGGCCCTGAACTGTCTCTATCCTCGCGGCGACCTTTATGTCCTCGCCGAAGAGTTTGACCGTCTTCGCCCCGTCGAGAAGGATGCGCCCGCGCGTCCCCGGAGACTGGAAGCCGACGAATACGACCGTGCTCTCGGGACGCCAGAGGGTATGCTTGAGGTGGTGCCTGATGCGGCCCGCGTCGCACATGCCGCTGGCCGAGATGATGACCTTGGGCGTCATATCCGTATTGAGCGCCTTCGACTCGTCGAGCGTCTTGGAGAGCGTCAGCCCGTCGAAGCAGAACATGCACCCGCCGTCTCTTATGATATGCTCGGCGTCCTCGTCCACGAATCCGTCGAGATCGCCGGAATAGATGCTCGTCGCCTCGTTGGCGAGCGGACTGTCGACATAGACCTTGAAATCGGGAAGGCTCTTTACGAGCCGGCGCTCCTTTATCTCGCGGATGAAGTACAAAAGCTCCTGCGTGCGGCCGACGGCAAAGGACGGGATGACGACGTTGCCTCCACGGACGAAGGTCTCGTCAAGGATCTGCGCGAGATGCTCCGTATAGCTTGCGGGAGGCTCATGGTCCCTGTCGCCGTAGGTGCTCTCCATTATGACGTAGTCCGCGCCGCCCTCGACAGGCTGCGGATCGCGCACGATGGGCTGGTTCAGATTGCCGATATCGCCGGAGAAAACGAGCTTTTTCGTCACGCCGTTTTCCGTCGCCCAGACCTCTACCGAGCTGCTGCCGAGGAGATGCCCGGCGTCGTTGAACCGGATCCTTATCCCCTCAGAAACATCGACGAAAACGCCGTAGCCTACTCCGCGGACATCCGCAAGCACGGCGGTGACGTCCTCAGCCGTATAAAGCGGCTCCACAGGGGGCTCGCCACGCCTTTTCTGGCGTGTGGACTTATACTCGGCGTCGGATTGCTGGATATGGGCGCTGTCCATGAGCATGATGCCCATGAGCTGCGCCGTCAGCCTTGTCGTATAGACCGGGCCGCGGTATCCGAGCTTGCCGAGAAGGGGCACACGGCCGCTGTGGTCTATGTGCGCATGGGTCACTATGAGCGCATCGACAGAGGAGGGGCTGAACTCCAGCTCCTCATTCGGCATGTCGTCATCGTCTCTTCCCTGACGCATGCCGCAGTCGATGAGGATATGCTTCCCCGCCGCTTCGAGCATGAAGCAGCTCCCCGTCACCATGCGGGCTGCTCCGTAAAAAGTCAGTTTCATAAGCTCACCTCCGTCTAAGCTCTGCCGGAGAGCCTGAGCATTCTCTCTACAACGGCGCACATCTGGCCGCGATTGGCATGGTCGAGCGGGCGGAACGCGAAGCCCGCGCCGTCCGCGACGCCGTTTATTATCCCCATGGTCTGCGTCCGCGAGACGGCGTCGGCCGCCCATCCGTCGATGACCGCTGCGTCGGTGAACTCGATCGGCGCGTTCGCCGCAGGGGCGCGGTATGAGAAGGCGTCCATAAAGCGCACGAGGATGAGCGCCATCTGCTCGCGCGTGATCGGGTCGTTGGGAGCAAAGGTCGAGGCGTCATAGCCCGTGACTACGCCGACGGACGCAGCCCACGCGACGTACGGCCCGTACCAGCTCGACATGTCCACGTCCGCAAAAGAGGATGTCTTGTAGGAGTCGGGCTTTATCCCGGCGACCCTGCCGAGCACGGTCACGAACATGGCCCGGGTCACGTCGTCGTTCGGGGCAAAGCGGAAATTGCCGACGCCGTTCATATAGCCCCGGTCGGCCATAAACATGGCGGAATCCTTTGCCCAGTGCCCGTCCAGATCGATAAAGAACACGCTCTGCTGGCCGGAGCCGCTCGGGGAATGGTCATAATATCCGTCGACGAGGCCGAGCGAGTCGGCAGAGGCCGTTATCCTTACGACGGAGCCCTCGGCGGCGAAGTACCTCGTCCCGATGCTGAGGGCGCAGGCATCGAAGACCTCGCTCGCATCTGTCATGTTGATAAGAGAGCCCTTCTCGACAGACGCGGAAAACGTCCCGTAAGTCGGAACGAAGGACGCGAACTGGTTAAGGGTGACCCGGCCACCGGAATTGAACGCCAGCTGGGTGTATTTTCCCGCATAGGAAGCCCCCTCAGGAGCGACGGGCTCAAGATACGCAAGGCGCGCGGCGGCTTCGTCATATACCTCCTGCAGCCTTACGTCGGCCTTGAGGCGGCTGCGGGTAAAAAGGTCCCCGACGAAAGTATCGCGCAGAAAGCTCAGCGAGACGAGCGGATCTCCCGCTCCCCCGCCCGTGGCAGCGTATGCAGCCCCGCCGCAGATAAGCAGCGCGGCAAGTATTATTATCGCAAGCGCACGTCTCACGTCGGTCCTCCGAACAAGGTCTCAGCCTATGGTCTTACAAATAGATTTTATCACGCGGCTCGTCAAATAGCAATCGCATTTTGCCTCCGGAAAAACATACCTTTTCCGCGAAGGCGCGTGGCGCGCTCCCCCGTCCCGGCATAGTAATGTTCAGCTTTATTTGAGAAAGGGAGTGCGCTTATGAACGCCCGCGCGGCGTATTTTCTCGGAGCCAATACCTGCTCCGGCTTCTGTTCCGTCTTCGAAGACTTCGCCTCGGAAGAGACGACGGAAAAGCTGTATGTCATCAAGGGAGGTCCCGGCTGCGGCAAATCGGGATTCATGCGTTCCGTTGCCTCCGCGCTGCTCGATAACGGGCTGGACGTCGAGCTCTTTCCTTGCTCCGGCGACCCAAATTCGCTCGACGGGATGTATATACCTAAGCTGAAAACAGCCTATCTCGACGGCACCGCCCCGCACGTCATCGAGCCGATGAGCGCCGGGGTAACGGGAAATTACGTTTCCTTCGCGCAGTTCTACGACGGCGCGATCTCCGGCGGAGAGCGCGAACGCATCCTCGGGCTGACGCACGGGTATAAGGCGGCATATGCGGAGGCCTACCGCTCCCTGAAAGCTCACGGTGCGCTCCGGGGCGAACAGGAGCTTCCTTCGGAGGCCGCCGACGCGGCGCGGGAGCGCGTCTGCCGGCTGACGCGGCAGCTTCTCGGGAAAAGGCGCGGCGGCAGGCCGCGTATCAAGACGCGCTTCCTTGATGCGTTCACGCACAAGGGGCGGATATTTCTAACGGATACGCTCGCCGGAGGCTGCGAAGAGATCATCCTGCTCGACAATTCCCTCGGGCTGGCGCACGAGGCCCTCGAAGCGTGCGCTTCGGAAGCCCAGAGGCTCGGGGCCGGTATCGTCAGATGCCCCGACGCGCTCTTCCCGGATAAGCTTCTGGGGGTCCTCGTCCCGTCTGCCTGCTGCGCTTTTATCGCCGCGGATAAGCGCCTCGCAAGGGCTCTGCGCGGGCGGCACGTCAGGCTCGACGCGATCGCGGCGAGATACGGGATGAAGCCTTTTTCCTCAGAGGCGGGCGACGTCCTGCTGCGCGAGGCGCAGGAGAGTCTTTCCCGCGCGAAATCGCTCCACGACGCTCTGGAACAGGCCATAAATCCACACGTTGATTTCGGCGGAGTCTACGCTCTGGCGGAGGCTCACACAAAAGCTCTTCTCTCCGGCGAGAAAATGCTTTGACAAACGCGCATCATTTGTGTAATATATTGAATTAAATTCATTTACCAAAAGATCACAGAGGTGCTGCAGATGATAAAGGATGCAGATAAAAAATACGGCCCCGCGCAGCTCTTCCCCATCGAGGGTCGGACCTGGCCGGACAGGAAGGTAAGCTCCGCTCCCGTCTGGTGCAGCGTCGACCTGCGCGACGGCGATCAGGCTCTCGTCACGCCCATGGGGCTCGACGACAAGCTCGCCTTCTTCGATCTTCTCTGCAGGATCGGCTTTACGCAGATCGAAGTCGGCTCCCCGGCCTCGTCCGAGGCGGAGTTCGAGTTCGTCCGCGCCCTTATCGAGGGCGGGAGCATCCCCGAGGGCGTGACCGTGCAGGTCATAACTCCCGCAAACGGCGGGGATATCGAAAAGACGTTCGAGGCGATCCGCGGAGCAAAGCGCGCGGCAGTCCACCTTTTCAGCAACATTTCCCCTCTCCACAGGAAGATAGTATTCGAGACGGGTTTCAAAGGCGCGAAGGACATGGCAGTTTCCTCCGCCGAGCTCATGGCGGAGCTCGCTTCGGGCATGCCGGGAACGGATATCTCTTTCGAGTACTCCCCCGAGGGCTTTTGCGCAGCCCCCGTCGTAGAGGCTGCCGAGATATGCGCGGCGGTCATGAAGGCGCTCGGCGCCTCGCCCGAGAGGAAGGTCGTCATCGATCTCCCCTCAACAGTCGAATGTCTCCCTCCGAACGTATACGCGGACGCCGTGGAGCTTTTCTGCCGCTCGCTGCCTGACAGGGACAGCGCCGTCATCAGCGTACACCCGCACAACGACCGCGGTACCGCCGTCGCCTGCGCGGAGCTTGCGCTCTGCGCGGGAGCAGAGCGCGTCGAGGGCACGCTCTTCGGAAACGGCGAGCGCACTGGCAACGTCGATATCGTCACGCTCGCGCTCAACCTGCTCTCCGAGGGGATCGACCCGATGCTCGATCTTTCCGATCTGCCGGGCATAAAGCGTTTTTATGAATCCAAAACGCGCATGCACGTCCCCGAAAGGCAGCCCTATTCCGGGCTCTACGCCTTTACAGCCCTCTCCGGCTCGCACGAGGACGCCATACTCAAGGGCCTGCGCTGGAGAGAGGAGCACGGCGAGGAGCGCTGGGATATCCCATATCTGCCCATAGACCCGACCGACGTCGGCCGCCGCTACGACGACCTCGTGAGGATAAACAGCCAGTCCGGCAGGAACGGCGCGGCGTTCATCCTCGAGACGCAGTTCGGTTTTACTCTGCCCAGGGCGATGCGCCCCGAGTTCGGCGAGCTTGTCCGGAAAAAGGCCGACCTGTCCGGCGCGGAGCTCGATTCGCAGGCGGTGTACGACCTCTTCGAGGAGACTTATATCAAAATAAACAGTCCATACAGACTCGCTTCCTATTCCTTCGACGACAAGGCCGTCAACGCGGGCGGCTCGCAGGTCTGTTTCTCCGGCAAGCTATATTATAATGATATAGAATACGATATATCCGGCTCCGGAAACGGTCCTATCGACGCCTTCTTCAACGCGATATCCGACCTGACGATCTCGCGCTACCACTTCGTGAGCTACAGCGAGCACGCCGTGTCTAGCGGCTCCGACTCGCGCGCGGCGGCGTATATCCAGCTCGAGGCTCCGGACGGAGGCAGCGTCTTCGGCGTCGGCCTCTCGCACAACATCTACCTTGCGTCCATCCGCGGGATAATATCAGCCATAAACAGAGGCGTGGCTCTCCGCAGCGTCGCGCAGGCGCCTCGGAGGACCTTCTGACAGCAGCGCATAAAAAACCGCATCGCGATCCGCGATGCGGTTTTTCCGTCTGTGCTCAGTGGGTGATCGTCTCGCCGTTTATTTCGTCGTTGAGGGTTATCCTGTTTTCCTTGGCGAACTTGGTAAGGCCGGCCTTGTAGCCGTCCCAGAACTTTTCCTCTTCGTACTGGTAGTATACCAGGGGCATGTTGCTGTTTTTGAGCTTGAGCTCGATGCACTCGCTCGGTGTGGACTTGAACAGTCCCTTCTTTTCGCAGGGCTTGAAGGTGATGCTGATGAAATCGCTGTACTTAAGATTTCTCATGGCGAAGTTCTTGCCCATCTTGACGACCGCCATCAATTCAGTCTTGTCGAATAAAAGATGCTCTTTTGCCATTTATCTGATGCTCCTTCATTTTTACAAAATGACAGTTTTCTGTGTTTGGCATTATAATACTTATTTACAGGGTAAAAATCAACCTTTTTATAAAAAAGATTATTTGTTTATATCCGGTTTTGGCGTCCTGAAGATTTTTTGTCCGAGCCGTGTGCTGCCTGCGCAGTCCGCTTCTCGGCGGCGTATCCGTCTTCTTCGTGTCTGAAACGTTCTTCCTCTCTTTCCGGTTCGTTATGACAGATTGTACTATCCGCACGGGATAAAATCCGATCTTTTGTGCGTATTTCTATTTGCATTTTCCATACAGATGGTTTATTATAGGTAATCATATTATGACACATGGAGATATGCGTATAACATGTATCCATGAGTCGTACGGGACAGGTGACATCCCGTTTCCCGAAATAGAATTGAGGAGTGAATCGTAAGTGGAAAAACTAATCTGGATCGCACCGATCCTTGCCGTCATCGCTCTGATCTTTGCCGCCATCAAGACGGCGACGGTCTCCAAGGCGGATGCCGGCAACCCGCGTATGAAGGAGATCGCCAAAAGCATCAGTGAAGGTGCGCGTGCATTCCTGTTCTCCGAGTACAAAATTCTTGTTATCTTCGTCGCGGTCCTGTTCCTGCTGATCGGCTTCTTCATCAGCTGGAAGACCGCTGTCTGCTTCCTTATCGGCGCCATCTTCTCCGTCGGCGCCGGCTTCGTCGGCATGAACGTCGCCACCAAGGCCAACGTCCGCACCGCCGCCGCTGCCCAGAAGGGCGGCATGAACAAGGCCCTCGGCATCGCCTTCTCCGGCGGCTCTGTCATGGGCATGTGCGTTGTCGGCCTCGGTCTTCTTGGCTGCGCCCTCATCTACATCATCACCAAGGACGTCGAGATCCTCACCGGCTTCTCCCTCGGCGCTTCTTCCATTGCCCTGTTCGCCCGTGTCGGCGGCGGTATCTACACCAAGGCCGCTGACGTCGGCGCCGACCTCGTCGGCAAAGTCGAAGCCGGCATTCCCGAGGACGACCCCCGCAACCCCGCCGTCATCGCCGATAACGTCGGTGATAACGTCGGCGACGTCGCCGGCATGGGCGCTGACCTCTTCGAGAGCTATGTCGGCGCTCTGGTCTCCGCTCTGACGCTGGGCATTGCCGTTACCGGCACATTCACCGGCGCAGGCGCCCTGTTCCCGCTTCTTCTCGCCGCTGTCGGCATCTTCGCTTCCGTCATCGCCACCTTCTTCGTCCGCGGCAATGACAAATCCAATCCCCACACCGCTCTGAAGATGGGATCCTATATTTCCTCTGCCATCGTCGTGATCGGCTCCCTCGTCTTCGGCAAGATCTTCTTCGGCAACTTCAATGCCGCCATCGCCATCATCGCCGGTCTGATCGTCGGTCTGGTCATCGGTATCATCACCGAGATCTACACCTCCGGCGACTACAGGTCCGTCAAAAAGATTGCCAATCAGTCCGAGACCGGTTCCGCGACGACCATCATCAGCGGTCTGGCAGTCGGTATGCGTTCCACCGTTATCCCCATCATTCTGATCTGCGTCGGCATCTACGTTTCCTACAAGACCTGCGGCCTGTACGGTATCGCTCTCGCCGCCGTCGGCATGCTCTCCACCACCGGCATCACCGTCGCTGTTGACGCTTACGGCCCCATCGCCGACAACGCCGGCGGTATCGCCGAGATGAGCGGTCTGGACGAGTCCGTCCGCAACATCACCGACAAGCTCGACGCTGTCGGCAACACCACCGCCGCCATGGGCAAGGGCTTCGCGATCGGCTCTGCTGCTCTGACCGCTCTGGCTCTGTTCGTTTCCTACGCTCAGGCTGTCGGTCTTGAGATCATCGACATTCTCAATTCCAACGTCACCATCGGCCTGCTGATCGGCGGCATGCTGCCGTTCATCTTCTCCGCTCTGACTATGGACAGCGTTTCCAAGGCTGCCAATAAGATGATCGAAGAAGTCCGCCGTCAGTTCCGCACCATCCCCGGCATCATGGAAGGCACCGGCAAGCCCGATTACAAGTCCTGCGTCGGTATCTCCACCACCGCTGCTCTCAAAGAAATGCTCGTTCCCGGCATCATGGCTGTCGTTGTTCCTCTGGTCGTCGGCATCCTGCTCGGGCCTTCCGCTCTCGGCGGTCTGCTCGCCGGCGCGCTTGTCACAGGCGTTCTGATGGCCATCTTCATGTCCAACGCCGGCGGCGCATGGGATAACGCCAAGAAGTACATCGAGGAAGGCCACCACGGCGGCAAGGGCTCCGATGCTCATAAGGCTGCCGTCGTCGGCGACACCGTCGGCGATCCCTTCAAGGATACCTCCGGCCCGTCCATCAACATCCTCATCAAGCTGATGACTATCGTTTCTCTGGTCTTCGCCCCCATCTTCCTGAAGATAGGCGGACTCATCTGAGGCATTTATTATTCTTAAAGAGGCAGAGGCTGCCGCATATTTGCGGCAGCCTCTGTTCTTATCCGAATAAGACCGGGAAGGAGGCGCTCAAATGACAGGCGATCTGACGAGGGGCAGCATTTTCAAAGTCATTCTCAAATTCTCGATCCCGCTCCTCGTGAGCACGGCTCTGCAGCAGCTTTACAACATAGCCGACAGCGTCATAGTCGGTCAGTTCACGGGCTCCTCCGGCCTCGCCGCGATAGGCGCTGCCTACCCCGTCACGCTCTTTTACATCGCAGTCGCGACAGGCACGGCCATGGGCTGCTCCGTCGTCGTGTCGCAGCTTTTCGGCGCGCAGCGCTACCGCGACCTCAAAAGCGCGGTCAGCACGGCGCTGGTCTCGCTGGCGTTATTCGGCGCGGTCCTCGCCCTGGCGGGAGTGCTGCTTGCGCGGCCGCTGATGCTATTGCTGCGGGCTTCCGGCGAGACGCTTGAGGGCTCGTCGGTCTACCTTGCAGTATATTCGGCGGGCGTCCTCCCCATGCTCCTTTATAACGCCGCCTCCTCCGTCTTCACGGGGCTCGGCAATCCGAGGCTCCCGCTCCTCCTGCTGCTGATTTCCTCCGTTTTGAACATAATCCTCGACCTTGTCGCCGTCGCAGTCCTCGGTCTTGGCGTTCTCGGTGCGGCTTGGGCGACGACCATATCGCAGATCGCTGCCGCCGCGCTGGCTCTTATCCTGCTCTTTACCCGGATGCGCAGGACCTTCCGCGAAACTGATTGTCCTTTCTTCTCCGCTCCCCTTTTCAAAGAGATGACGCGCATCGCGCTACCCTGCATATTCCAGCAGGCCTGCGTCGCGCTCGCTCACACGATAGTGCAGAGCCTCGTCAACACCTACTCCACCGCAGTCATCGCGGGCTACGAGGCGGCGTCGAAGCTCCACAACTTCGCATATATGAGCTTCAATACGCTCGGAACGGCGCTCTCGACCTTCGTAGCGCAAAACCACGGCGCCGGCAAGCGCGAGCGCATCATTCGAGGCTACAATGTCTCGACGCTCATCTGCCTGGTCCTGACGCTTATAGTCATAGCTCTGATGCAGAGCTTTCCGCGCCGGCTCCTCGGCATTTTCACGGACTCGAACGCCTATCCGGAGGTCATAACGACGGGCGTCAGATTCCTGCGCATCATCTCGCCCGACTATCTGCTCATCTGCCTGATTATCACGACGGGAGGCTATCTCCGCGGCGTCGGCAGGGCGCGCGATTTCTTCCTGCTGACGGTCATGGACTTCGCCATAAGAGTCGCGATGTGCTTCGCGCTGACGAAGTGGCTCGGCAGCTATACCGGGCTTTTCTGGGCATGGTACTGCGGCTCCGCCGCGGACTGCCTGCTCTGCTTCATCATCTGGATCCGCGCGATACGCGGGAAAGACCCCGCGACCGCGATCCGGCAATAAAAAAACATATAACAAGGCCCGCAGGGATATCTCACCTGCGGGCCTTTTCTTTTTTCTGCCGGGATCAGTCTCCTGACGGGATGGGGATATCTATGACGGGATACACGCCGCCCTCGCCGGAGCTGAACTGGACGTTAGGCACGGAGCCGTCCCAGTTCATGATCTTCGTATACTCGATGAGCATCTCGGTCAGGGAATTGGCGACGTCCTCGTTGGCCTTCGCCTTGGCCTCGGCCTCGACCTTGACCTTGTAGGCCTCCGCGTCAGCGGCTATCTTGGCCGTCTCGGCCTCAGCCTGCGCCGCGATGACCTTCTTCTCGGCCTCGGTGTTGGCGATGATTATCTGCGCCTCCTGCTCGGTCTGGGTCGTGAGCTTGTTCTGCTGGGCGACCTGCTTGGCCTCGACGGCATTGGTGAAGATGTCGGTAAAGTCGATGTTCTCGATATTGACGTCTATGATATTGATGCCGTAGCGCTGCATCTCGGCCGTCAGCAGATCCTTGGTCTTGGTCGAGAGCACCGTCCGCATCTCTATAAGTCCCTCGGCCGTGTAGCCGGAGAAGACGAGCTTGACGTTTTCAAGTATTCTCGGGTAGATGACGGTCTGATAATAGTTCACGCCGACGCTCCTGTACAGATTCTGGGACTGGGTCTTGTCGACGGAGAAGTTGACCGAGCCCGTCACGTCCGTCTGCTGGATGTCGGAGCTGAACGCCTCGAGCACGAAGGATTCCTTCTGGACGCGGTTGTCTATCTTGATGACGGTCTGGTACGGGAGCTTGAAATTCACGCCCTCGCCGAGGACCTTGTCCTCGACGCGGCCGAACGTCGTCAGAACGCCGGTATGGCCCGCGGGGATGGCGGAGATGCAGCCGCCTATAATGATGATGAGCGGCAAAAGCGCGAGAAAGCAGCGCTTCGTGACCCTGAAGTGCTTTTCCGAGCGGATGACGGAATTGCCCATCCTGTCGGTCGTCTGCTTATGCGTCGTACGGATGCCGCAGATGATGAAAACGACGACTGCGGCGATTATGGCTATAACTACAAAGCCCATGTATAATCCTCCTTATTTCTTGTCCACGGGGTGGATCTTGTATGACGGGTGTCCTTCCCCGCCCATCTGCATGTGCTCGACCCTCTCGTCCTTCATCAGGTCGAACATCTGCATCAGCCAGGTGACGAACACGTATTTACAGCGCACCCTCGGAAGGACGCGCAGTATCCTCTTCATCGCGACGGCGCCCTCGCGGTAGGCCGTCGTCTGGAAGCTCTCATTGAGAAGCAGCAGCGTATAGGGCACGATGTGGTCGAGTATCCTCGCCATCTCCTGCACCTCGCCCTCGAAGCGGCCGGCCGCGTCGCCGACGTTGAATTCCTCCTCGGCCGAGGCAAAGAGCGAGAGGACCGCGTTGCGCACGCTTATCTCGGCGGCAGAGGCGCATACGGGAAGCCCCGACTGAGCGAAGATCTGCGCCGTCCCCAGCGCGCGGAGAAAGCTCGTCTTGCCGGCGGTATTGGCGCCGCGGATGAGCACGCCGTCCATATTCCCGTCGACCTCGATGGAGTTGGTCACGATAGTGTCGACGCCCTCCTCGATGAGCTGGATATCATAGATATCCGTCACGCGGAAGCAGTCCTTCTCCGCCTCGACGACCTTGGGCATGCACATGCCCATGCCCGCCTCGCGAAGGTACCGGCAGAGGGCGAGACCGCTGTCATAGAAGCTGAGTTCGCCCGAGAGCCCGCGGAAGAACTCATATATGTCGCCGGTGATGCCGCTCATGACGGAGTAGACCTCGTAAAGCGCCTCGTTGAGTATCTTCATGGCCTCCTCGACGTGGAGCTGGCCCATTGCGATCTCGGGGGAATCGTCGCCGTTCCGGTCGCGGCCTATGCTGCCGATGAGCTTTTTCAGGGACTTGCCGAGCGATCTGCTCTCGATCTCCGAGATGTCCGCAAGGGACGCGCGGCGGACGGTCATCGTGTCGTCCGTTCCGACCTTTATGCGGAACTCATACGCCGAGACGCTGTCGCGTTGGAACATCTCGCCTATTTTGGATATCTCGTCGAGCGATTCGTTGACGGTCATCTCGGAGCAGAACTGCTTTATGCCCTTAAGGCCCTCGGATTTGACGTCGTACTTGTCGACGGCGTCGGATATGGCCTTGAAATAGGAGACGGTGCTTCGGGCAAAGGTGGACGTCGCGCGGAGCGAGTCGTAGGTGCAGTCGAGCAGGCCCTTGACCGTGCTCGGCACGCCGTAGGTATATATGCTCGTGCACATCTCGTGCCAGTCGGACTGGAGGGAATCGTAGCTTTTGAAGATCATGCGGAGCTCCTCAAGAAGCTTAGGCATGGCTACGAAGTCTACCATGATGTCCTGCCTGTACTTGATGTCCTCCGGGGATTTGAGCGGCTGCTTGAGCGTCTCGAGAAAATAGCTGAAGGAATCGCTGTTGCGGCAAAAGCGCTTGGCGGCGCGGTCTATGGCAAGGTCGTAGACCGTATTGCTCATTTCCTCGTAGCCAACCGTATCTCTCGCGTCCTCTACGTAGTTGCGGAACAGAAGCGAAAATTTCATATCCTCACGCCCCTTCTGCCGGGAATCGGCGGTCGAGCGCTTCCTCGGTCATGCCGTATTTGCGGAGGATATCCTCTGCAAACGAGCTGTCCGAGGCGCGGCGGCGCGCTATCCTGTAAGTCCTGCGGTTGGCGTCGCTCTCGTCGACGATGACGGACAGGAACGGGATGCGTGACTCGCCTATAGCGTGCTGGTGGGTTATATAGATGCCGAAGCTGCCGCTGTCGTAAAACTGCTCAGCGAGCCGCTCCGTCAGGCCGACGGCGAGCTCCTCGCTCGTCGTGGAATAGGTCTCATTGAGCAGGACGAGGGAATTGCCGCCGTGGCGGGCGACTATCTCCTTTATCCTTCGCTGCTCATCGGCAAAGCGGCCCTCGCTGTCGAAGCGCTCGTCCCTCGGGAAATGGGTGAAAACGCCCTCGAGCGGGTATATCTTCGCGCTGTCGGCGCATATCGGGCAGCCGGCGAGAAAGAGCGATACCGCGATGCCCACGCCGCGCAGATAAGTCGTCTTGCCGCCGCCGTTTGCGCCGGTGAGGTAGAAAAACGGCTCCTCTTCGGTAAAGAGCGCGTCGTTGGGAACGATGTGCGTCTCCTCCTTGGCGAGCAGGGATATATCGCGGACGCCCCTTGCGTCTATGACGCGCTCGTCGGAAGGCTCCGGCATGCAGACCGGCATGCCGAGGGCGCGGACCTTGTCCATGAGGCGGGATATCTCGATATAGAAGCCGAGCTCAGGCCCGTAGCGCAGGAACTGCTCGGAAAACAGATCGGAGTAGTCCTCATAAAACCTTTTGAAGATGGTAAAGTCCTCCGGGAACAGCAGCGCGAGGGCGTTCACGATGCGGGGATTGAGGTGCTCCTCTATATCCCTCGTCACTCGCACGTCCTTCAGGCCGAGCTCCTCGGCGCACTTTTTGAGCCTCTCGACTATCGTGACCTCGTCCGTGCGGCGCACCCAGAGCTCCTCTCCGCGCTCACGGAAGCACGAGACGCGGACCTTTTCGAGCCGGGGCCTCATATCGTCGCACAGAGCGCTGACGGCGGAGATCCTCCCGTCGGAGAGCGACTCGCGGAAAAACTCCCTGAAGCGCGAGGCGAAAAAGCCCTCGCCCTTCGCCTCCGCCGCGGCGGAATAAAACCGCATGAGGTGACACATCATGGCGGAGTATATGTAGTGGCGCTCATTGTCGCAGCGGGCCATGTCGAGCGCGCCGCGCAGGCGCTTTACCTCGCCGGCCGTCGCGGCAAGCTCCTCATAGCAGCGTCTCGTCTCGCCGTCTGCAAGCGCGGAGAACATCTCCTGTCTGGGCCTGATGTCCTCGGGCGGGCACATGCGGCTCATCGCGTCGAGCGCGGCGTCCCCCACGAGCAGGCTCAGCTTCAGGTCGACGAAAACGTCCCTGTCTATGACCCGCCCCGTCGGACGGGAGCTGAAGATCAAACTCGGATAATCCATATCTGCACCTTAGTTGAGGAAGTCCTTGAGCTTCTTGCTGCGGGAGGGATGGCGCAGCTTGCGCAGAGCCTTCGCCTCGATCTGGCGGATGCGCTCACGGGTGACGTTGAACTCCTTGCCGACCTCCTCAAGGGTACGGGTGCGGCCGTCCTCGATGCCGAAGCGCAGGCGCAGGACCTTCTCCTCGCGGGGAGTCAGCGTCGAAAGGACGCTCATGAGCTGCTCGCGCAGGAATGTGAACGACGCGGCCTCGGAGGGCTCGGAAGCGCCCTCGTCCTCGATGAAGTCGCCGAGGTGGCTGTCCTCCTCCTCGCCTATAGGCGTCTCGAGGCTGACCGGCTCCTGCGCTATCTTGAGGATGTCGCGTATCTTCTCGACGGGCATGTTCATCTCCTCGGCTACCTCCTCGGGCGTCGGATCGTGTCCGAGCTCCTGAAGGAGCTGACGGGAGACGCGGATGACCTTGTTTATCGTCTGGACCATGTGGACGGGGATGCGTATCGTCCTCGCCTGGTCGCCGATGGAGCGGGTTATCCCCTGGCGAATCCACCAT
>JAEEGJ010008574.1_pt1 | contig 28067 bp, 13 predicted proteins | sample 8958761 | NCBI WGS metagenome assembly JAEEGJ01 (sample SAMN16246546, study PRJNA631951) | gut metagenome | biome: gut microbiome; feature: rumen; material: RS-attached | host: Bos | place: Iran: Karaj | collected 2018-10 | reverse complement strand
TAAGGTTTGCCAACCTCGATTTTGCCATCATTGTCTTTAAGCATCACGGTGTCAAAAGAGACTTCGCTACCCTCGTCGTTGTGGAGGCGGTTGACGAAGATCTTCTGATCTTGGGCGACCTTGAATTGCTTGCCTGCGATTTCTACGATTGCGTACATTTTCTTTTATTTGTTTGTTTTTTAATTGTTTCCAACGGTTTGTAGGCTCTTTTTACCCCACAAATCGGATTGCAAAGATACGAACATTTTTTTAACTGGCAAAAATATTTTTCTTTTTTTCGTCTTTTCCCTTCTCTGCACCCCCTCCGTATCCGGTCCGACTCCTCTCCGACAAAAAACCGTTAAACAATCGTAGAACAGTCGGAGCGACTACGGAGCGGGTACGGGGCGGGTACGTGGAAGCTTGGATGGCATAGGTATGGGGATATCCGGGGTGTTGAATTGGAGCAGGGTGTCGGTCATGAAGGTATGGCTCCACTTGGCGCTGCCGGCAAAGATGCCCACGGCTCCCGTGACGTTGCTGTAGGCCTGCGACTGCTCGGCGAAGTAGGAGCCTATGCTGTTGGCACGCGCGACGCTGATGAGGTATTTCATGCGGGCCGGCGTGATGCTTTCCAAGGTGATGGTGTACCAGTGCTTGAAGTCCTGTGTGTCGTTGACCACCTCGTTGGTGTCTTTGTAGATGGGTATGAAGAGGTTGATGGGGTAGTCTGTGCGGCCGTCAATCTGGCGGTCGGTGAACATGAGGCTTGAGTAGAGGTAGCCGCCGAGGGGCAGGTTGGGCGACACGTCGTTGGAGGTTATGTCGTTGTTATCGTTGAGTATGAAGTAGGTGTGGCTGGTGGTGTCGATGGTGCGGTAGCGTTGGCTGTACACTTCGTGGCGCATGCCGCTGTCGCGCACGGTGACGGTGAGCTGGTAGTATTCGTCGAAGCCGGCGTTGTCGCTGAGCTGCGGTATGGCGGTGATGAAGTTGAATGTCGGGCTGGCCCAGGCAACGAGGAAGTTAAGCTTCACCTTGGGCACCGGCGGCACATAGGTCTCGGCGGTGACCTCGCCCTTGGGGGTGCTGATGACGGCCCTCAGCTGGTCGCCGGAGCGCAGCGTGTCGGGGAAGAAGTAGTTGCAGCGCCCCACGCTGTCGGGGTAGAGGGGCACGCCGTTGCGCCACAGGGTGACGGTGGCGCCGGCCACGGGGTGGGTGGCTACGGTGTCGAGGAAGAAGGCCGTGCTGCTGAAGTTGAGGAAAGCACGCTTGCCTGCCTGTGGCACACCGTTGAGCACCATCAGCCCGTTGCCGTCGCTGTCGTCGATGTCAAGCACCTTCTCGCACCCGCCGAGCAGCAGCGCCGCAGCTATCATGATGATGGTGTATGTCGTATGTTTCATTTGTCTTTTCTCCTTATCTTCTTATCTCCTTATCTCCTTATCTTCTTATCTCCTTATCTCCTTATCTTCTTTTCTCCTTATCTTCTTATCTTCTTATCTCCTTATCTTCTTATCTCCTTATCTTCTTATCTTCTTATCTTCTTATCTCCTTATCTTCTTATCTCCTTGCTACTAAAAATACAACGTATACGCAGCCGACGGTATGATGGGGAAGAGCGATAGCTGCACGAGGGCCGTGGGGTAGCCGTGGTAGGTGTAGTCGGCGCTGCGGTATATCATGTATGGGTTCTGGCGGTTGTAGACGTTGTAGATGCTCACGCTGATGGTGCGGTGCGGCGCGGCGATGCGGCCCCAGGGCTTGAACTGGCGGTGGAAGTTGACGCCGAGGTCAAGCCTGTGGTAGTTGGGCAGGCGGTAGTTGTTGCGCCCGTCTATGTACGAGATTTGCGGGTACTGTCGTGTGCTGCGGTCGTAGTCGTCGGGGTCGTCGCTGGCCACGGGATAGCGCTTGGTGGCCAGTGTTGCGGTGTTGCCGGTCGAGAAGACCCACGTGACGCTGGCGTCGATGGTGGTGCTTATCTTGTAGCTGAGCACTATCGACAGGTCGTGGCGCCTGTCGTACTTTGCGGGGAACTCTTTGCCGCCGTTGAGCCTCTGCCCCTCGCGGTCGAAGTGGCGCATGGTGCGGCTCCAGGTATAGGCCACCCAGCCTGTGAGCTTGCCGAAGTCGCGCTGCGCCATCACCTCTATGCCGTAGCTGTAGCCTTCGCCGGCAACCACGAGGCTCTCCCAGTCCTCGCTGCTGCCGAAGAAGGTTGCGCCGTCTTTGTACTCTATCAGGTTGTTCATCTTCTTGTAGTAGGCCTCTAACGAGAAGTCGGCTATGGCCCCGAGGCTGTAGAACACACCCGCGGCCACCTGGTGGCTCTCCATGGGCTTCACCTTGGCGGTGACGGGCACCCACAGGTCTGTGGGCATGCTGATGCCCGTGGTGGAGAGCAGGTGCACATATTGTTTCATCCAGGCGTAGCCTGCCTTGATGGAGAAGCCTTCGGCCAGCATTACGCGGCCGCTGACGCGCGGCTGCAGCGACGGGTAGAAGACGTCGTCGACCTGGAAGCCGCTGGCATGAAGGCCTATGTTGAGCTTCACGACGTCGCTCACCGCCCAGTCATCCTCCACATAGGCCACCATCTCGTTGGCCATCACCTTGGCGCTGGCTATGCTGCTGTCCATCCTGAAGGCTCCGTTCATCTGTATCGAGTCGTAGTAGTCGACGCTGGCGTTGGCCACCTCGGGGCTGAACCAGTGGCGTGTCAGCGAGGCACCGTACTTGATGGCGTGCGACGGATGCGGCGAGTAGTCGAAGTCGAGCCTGGCCGTGAGGTCTTGTATGCCCGAGCGGTAGTCGCCTGTGATGGTCGATGGGCTGCCGCCTTCGCTTACGGCGCTCTTCTCGATGCTGCCTATCATCTCGTTGTCATACTGCGTGTATGATATCTGCGCGTTGAAGAAGGTCTTTGGGGTGAGCTCGTAGTTCCACCGCAGGGCTCCAACAAGGTTGCCCCACTGGTTCCCCATGCCCATGCGCATGTCTTCGTTGAGCGAGGTGACGGTGTTTATCTTGCCGTGCACTTTGTCCTTGCCCCAGTAGAAACTGCCGTAGAGGCGCGATCGGTCGCTGAACTTGTGCGTCACTTTGGCGTTGAGGTCGTAGAAGTAGTATCCGGCGTCTATCTTGGCGTTGTCGGCCTCGGTGCTGCCGGAGCTTTCCTTGGTGGCGTTGTTGATGGCCATGATGGTGGGTATCATGATGAGCTCGGCGTAGGTGCGGCGCGCTGATAAGCAGAAGGTGGTCTTCTCTTTGACGATAGGCCCCTCGAGGTTTATCTTGGCCGAGATAAGGCCTATTGAGGCGTTGCCGTGCAGCTCCTGGTCGTTGCCGTTGTTCTGCGTGATGTCCACCACCGAGCTCAGTCTGCCGCCGAATCGGGCGGGGAAGGAGCCTTTGTAGAGGGTGACGTTCTTGATGGCGTCGGTGTTGAAGGCCGAAAAGAAACCGCCGAGGTGGCTCACGTTGTACAGCGGCACGCCGTCGAGCAGGAAGAGGTTCTCGTCCGGACCGCCGCCACGCACATACATGCCGCTGTTGCCCTCGCTGCCGCTCTGCACGCCGGGCATCAGCTGCAGCGCCTTGATGATGTCGGCCTCGCCGAACATCACGGGCACCGACTTGATCTTCTCAACGGTCATCTCCGTGGCGCTCATCTGCGACGAGCGGCTGTCGCCAACACGTTCGGCGGTGATGGTCACCTCGTCGAGCTGCAGGCTCGGCACCAGGCGCACGTTGAGCTGCCGGTTGCGGTCGTGCGTGAAGGCAAAGTACTGGGGCTCGTAGCCCACGTACTGCACCTTGAGCTCCACCTCGCCGCGCGGCAGCGTCAGCGAGAAGCGTCCGTAGGGGTTCGTCACCGTGCCCTTGCCGCTGTGCTGGTCCACCACTGTGGCCCCGATGAGCGTCTCGCCGCTGCGCGAGTCCACCACCGTTCCGCTGATGGTGTGGCTCTGTCCCCATGCCATCACCGGCAGCAGCAACAGCAGAACAACGATAATCCTTTTTATTATACTGTATGTCATAATTCCTCTATCTCATCTCCAGCAATTCACTCACCGTCAATCCTATCACCGGGTGGCGGTATTCCGGCATTATCTCCGCCAGTGGTTCAAGCACGAACCGGCGCAGGTGCATACGGGGGTGGGGGATGGTCAGCTCCGCGGTCTCTATCACCTCGTCGTTGTAGAATATCAGGTCAATGTCCATCGGGCGGCTGCTATACAGCTTGCTGTCTGCTTTGCGCACCCTCCCCAGCTCGGCCTCTATGGCCAGCGCCTCGCGCAGCACCTCATGTGCTGTCAGACTGGTCTCAACCAACAGGCCGCGGTTGAGGAAGTTCTGCTGTGGGGAGTCGAACTCTCCCCAGGGTTCCGTCTCATAGACCCTTGAAGCGGCAACGACCGAACCGATACGTTGCCGTATCAGTTCGGTCGCCTGTGCAATCAAGGCGTTCCTGTCGCCTTGGTTGCCGCCGATTAGTAGTGCTACATTATTCATTAGGAGATAAGGAGGTAAGGAGATAAGGAGATAAGACAAATGCATTATACATTTAATCCTCCCATCTCTTTTTGGTTGCCATCGTATTAATATAGGCGTTCAATACTCTGCTTGTTTCCTCTATCTCCTCTATCAACTGATTTGCCGTATCTGCTGTAATATAGCTAAAATCATTAGCAAGGTAAATAAAGCAACGGCACTCTTCAAGACTCCCTTGAGAGTAGTTGAAAAACCTTATTTTATCATCTTGACCTAACCTTTTGTATCCCTCGGCGATATTTGCTGCTATGGACACGGCTGCTCGTTGGAACTGGCTTACCAGACCAAACTTCTCTTCATCTGGGAAAGCCTTTGTCACACGATACACATGGTTGATGAACACCCTTGCTTTCTGCCATGCAATAATATCTTCAAACCGATTTGTCATAAGATTAGGTATTGTCTTATCTCCTTACCTCCTGTCTCCTTATCTCCTTCAATCACCCGCAATGTATGAAGCTCTCCACGAGCTCGAGGGTCTTCTTAGGGTCGTGTCCTATTTCAGCGCGCAGCGTGCGGTCGTTGAAGGCGCGGAGCTCCTTGATGATGCCGTCGATGAGCTGCGGGGCGAAGATGCCGTCCTGCTCATACACCGCACGGTCTTTCTCCAGCAGGTCGGCGCTGGCGGCGCAGCTGTCGGGCAGCACGTCGAGTTTCGCCAGCACGTCCTCATGCTCGAAGATGTTGACGCTCACATAGCGGTCCTTGGCATACTGCACGGCGTCCTGCATCTCGAAGCCGTGACGTGCCGCCACTGCCATGCCGGCGAGCAGCAGGTACACGTTGGCCGAGCCGTCGGGCGTGCGCAGCTCGATGGTCTGTTTGCGGCTGAAGTCCACCTTGTCTTTCGCCTCCAGCGGGTTGGCATGGGCCATCATGTTGCCGGCACTCTTGTTCCAGCCCAGCGGCACGCGCACCATGGCGCTGCGGTTGCGGTCGCCCCAGCAGATGTTCGTGGGGGCCTCTTGGTGCGGCACCAGACGGAAGTAGCTTGTGGGGTTGGTGTTTCCGAAGGCTGTGAGGGAACCGGCGAGGGAGAGGATGCCCGCCATGGTCTTCATGGCCGTCTCGCTCAGGCCGTTCTCGCCCACGTACATGTTCTTGCCGTCTTTGCTGACGCGGGTGTGCACGTGCATGCCGCTGCCGGCCTTGCCGACGGTGATTTTGGGGGCGAAGGTGACGGTGATGCCGTACTTGTAGCCCAGCTCGCGCATCATCCACTTGGCTATCACCAGCTGGTCGGCGGCGCGTTCGAGCTGTGTCGGCAGGAACTCAATCTCGTTCTGCTCGTACATCAGGTCGCCGTGGGTGAAGTTGCCCACCTCGCTGTGGCCGTACTTTATCTCGCCACCGGCGGCGGCGATGATGCGCATGGCCTCGGTGCGGAACTCCTCGAACTTGCAGAAGGGCATGCTCACGTGGTAGCCGTGCTGGTCTTCCGGCATATACTGGTCGTCTTTGGGGGCTATGGCGTAGTATTCCAACTCTCCCATCACCTCGAACTCCATGCCGCCGGTGGCCTCGCGGAAGGCGCGTCCGGCTTTCTGCAGCGTGTATTCCGGCGCCATGGCGAAGGGCTCGCCGTCCTTGGTGTAGAACGAGCACAGCAGGTCGAGCGTGGGCACGTCGGTGAAGGGGTCGAGGAATGCCGTGCGGAAGCGCGGGATGACGTAGAGGTCCGAGTTGCCGGCCTCGATGTAGGGGAACAGCGAGCTGCCGTCCACGCGCTCGCCGCTGGTCAGCACCTCGTCGGCGTGCTCCAGGCTCTGGATGACGAAATTGAGCGTGTGCAGACGCCCGTCGTCAGCCATGTAGCGGAAGTTGATCATCTCTATCTGGAATTCCTCGATGACCTTGAGGATATCTTGTTTGGTGAACTCGGCCTGCGGCTTCTGCAGGAAAGTCACCAGCGGGTTGGGGTTGAACTTCAGTTGTTCCTGTGTCATGATATATATAGAGTTTAAAAAATATTGTCCGTATATAACGATAAAACAACAAATATATTGTGTGTGATATTTATGGATTTCCGGATCACTGGATTTCTGGATCACGCCGCAGGCGGGAGATAAGACAGCCCCCAGCCACTCCGTATCCTCTCCGTACCCTCTCCGACTCCGCTCCGACTGTTCTACGGTTGTTCTACGGTTTTTGTCGGAGAGGAGTCGGAGGGGAGTCGGAGGGGAGTCGGACCGACGTCGGTCCGATTCCCCCTCCCCGCCCCAATCCCCGGCATCTGTCTTACCTCCTTATCTCCTTATCTCCTTATCTCCTTACCTCCTTACCTCCTTACCTCCTGTCTCCTTACCTCCTGTCTCCTAAAAAGGAAGGGGCTCCCAATCGGGAGCCCCTTCCGGCAATGAGTGTTACTCTATCGCTTAGCGCATCAACATGACGCGTTTGGCGGCGGCGTTGCCGACGCGCACCAGGTAGACACCGGTCTCGTCCATGGGTATTGCCATGGTCTCGGCGGCGTTGGTCTTGGTGACGACGGTGCGGCCGTTGAGGTCGTAGATGTGGATGGTCTGGCCTTCGGCACCCTTCACGTAGATGGTGCTGTTGGCACTGTAGATGCTCACGTTGCTCATGTCAACATCGTTGATACCGATGGTGGAGACGAAGACGGCGCTGATGGTCACATCGCTCTGGATATCCTCGATGGTGTAGGTGGCCTCGTGGCTCACAGTGTCCTCGCCAATCAACCAGCCGACGAAGCGGTAGTTGGTCTTGGCGGTAGCAGTCAGGGTGACGTTGCTGCCAGCTTCAACAGCTTCGGTCGGAATGCCTTCCACAGTACCCATGGTCTCGTCGTAGTTGACGGTCACAGTGTAGTAGGTCGGCGGGACAACCACAGCCTGGAAGTTGGCGATGATGGTCAGGTCAGCGTTCACAGTGGTGGTGTAGGTAGCACCTTCAACAGTCTGGCCGTTGACAGTCCAGTTGACGAACTCGTAGCCCTCGAGAGCGGTGGCGGTGAGGGTCAGCTGAGTGCCTTCCGCAACAGTCTGAGTGGTCGGGATGCCTTCCACAGTACCCATGGTGGCGTCGTAGTTGACGGTCACAGTGTAGTAGGTCGGCGGGACAATCGAATTCTCGAAGTTGGCGACGATGGTCATGTCAGCGTTGACAACGGTGTCTAAGGTAGCACCCTCGACAGTCGTGTCGTTGACAGTCCAGTTGACGAACACGTAGCCGTTGTTGGCGGGTACGGCGGTCAGGTGGAGCTCGGTGCCAGCCACAACAGCGTTGGTGTCGGGCATACCGTTCACTATACCAGCCTCAGCGGGGTTAACGCTGATGTTGACAGTGTAGTAGGTCGGCGGGACAACCACAGCCTGGAAGTTGGCGTTGATGGTCACGTTCTCGGTCACGGTGAAGGTGTATGGGTTGGTAGCATTCAGAGCGGTGCCAGTGGCATCGGTCCAATTGGTGAACTCATAGCCTTCGAGAGCGGTGGCGGTGAGGGTTACCTCGGTGCCAGCAGCAAGACCGGTGAGAGTCTCAGGTACGCTGGTCACAGTACCCATGTTGGTGTCGTAGTTGACGGTCACAGTGTAGGTGGTCGGCGGGACCTGTGCGGCCTGGAAGACGGCCTCTACGTTGATGGTCATACCCTGCATCATGGGAAGCAACTCGTAGGTCACGGTAGCTTCGCGCGACACAGTGTCACTGTATATGCCCATGCTCGCAACCCAGCCGACGAACTCGTAGCCTTCGTTGGCGGTGGCAGTGGCAGTGACCACGTCACCAGCGGAGAATACATAGGTGCCGGCCACCGGGTTGGTGGTACCCATGGTGGCGTCATTGACTGTGAGGATCACAACAATGTCGGTGTTATGGGTGATGGTCAGGTGGAGGGTCACAATGCTATCGCAGCCGTTGACTGTGGTACCAGTGTAGACATAGGTAGTATCCTCGGTGAAGACAATACCATTGAAGGTATAGCTATCCATGGCGGTGATGTCGAGTGTCTCGTTGACAGAATTGTTGATGGTCAGGTTCAGGGTGACCACGCTGTCGCAACCGGCGGCATTGGTCAGAGTGAAGGTGGCCTCGTTGTTGCTGGCGGTGTACTCAATGCCGTCAATCCAAGTGTAGCTGTCGCAAGCGGTCTGCACGTCAACACCAGTGTTGCTGTTGTTGATGGTCAGGTTCAGAGTGACAACACTGTCGCAACCGGCGGCGTTCTCCAGAGTGAAGGTAGCCTCGTTGTTGCTGGCGGTGTAGGTCTCACCGTTGATCCAAGTGTAGCTGTCGCAAGCGGTCTGCACGTCAACACCAGTGTTGCTGTTGTTGATGGTCAGGTTCAGGGTGACAACGCTGTCGCAACCGGCGGCGTTCGCGTTCTCCAGTGTGAAGGTAGCCTCGTTGTTGCTGGCGGTGTACTCGATGCCGTCAATCCAGGTGTAGGTGTCGCAAGCGGTATGCTCGTCGATACCAGTGTTGCTGTAGTTGACAGTCAGGTTCAGAGTGACAACGCTGTCGCAACCGGCGGCGTTGGTCAGAGTGAAGGTAGCCTCGTTGTTGCTGGCAGTGTAGGTCTCACCGTTGATCCAAGTGTAGCTGTCGCAAGCGGTCTGCACATCAACGCCAGTGTTGCTGTTGTTGATGGTCAGGTTCAGAGTAATCACGCTGTCGCAACCGGCGGCGTTCTCCATAGTGAAGGTGGCCTCGTTGTTGCTGGCGGTGTACTCGATACCGTCGATCCAAGTGTAGCTGTCGCAGGCGGTCTGCACGTCAACACCAATGGTGCTGTTCTTGATGGTCAGGTGCAGAGTGTCGACCTGGGTGCAGCCGTTGACATCCTCGTGGGCGTAGGTGTAGTCGTCGCTGACGATGTACTCGTTGTTGTTCCAGACGTAGACATCGCAGGCTTCTGCAGTGTAGGCTTCGTGGACCGGAGTGTTGATGGTCAGGTTCAGCGTGGAGTCGCTGGCGCAACCGTCAACATTAGTGTATTCATATACATAAGTGTCGCTTTCGGTATACGTCTCACCGCGCCAGATGTACTCGTTGCAGGCAACGACGGTCTCGGTGGTATGAGTGCCGTAGTTGACAGTCAGGTACATGTTGACAACGCTGTCGGCACCATAGATGTCTTCGAGTGTTACAGACTGCATACCAGCCTCGGTAAACTCGACGCCGTTCCAGGTGTAAGGCAGCTCATTGTCGCAGATGGTGCGGAAGTCGTTGGTCTGACCATTCATGTTGACAATCAGAGTGAAGTAGACAGTGCTGTCGCAACCGTTAACATTGGTACCGGCCGCGATAGGCTCGTTCACAACGCCAGCCTCGAACACAATGTTCATGAAGGTGTAAGGCAGCTGGTTCTCGGTGATGGTCTCGACAACTTCCTCACTGTTGCTGTAGTTAACAGTCAGGTTCAGGGTAACCACGCTGTCGCAACCGGCAACGGTGGTGGTGGTGAAGGTGGCTGTGTTGTTGCTCTCAGTGTAGGTATTGCCGTCAATCCACTCGTAGCTGTCGCAAGCAATCTGCTCGTCAATGCCAGTGGTGCTGTAGTTGACGGTCAGGTTCAAGGTAACCACGCTGTCGCAACCGGCGGCGTTCTCCAGAGTGAAGGTAGCCTCGTTGTTGCTGGCGGTGTACTCGATGCCGTCAATCCAAGTGTAGCTGTCGCAAGCGGTCTGCTCGTCAATGCCAGTGGTACTGTTGTTGACGGTCAGGTGCAGAGTGACCAAGCTGTCGCAACCGTAGGCGTTGGCACCCTCCAGTGTGAACTGAGCCTCGTTGGTGCTCTCGGTGTAGGTCTCACCGTCCATCCACTCGTAGCTGTCGCAGGCAACCTGCTCGTCAATGCCAGTGCTGCTGTAGTTCACGGTCAGGTTCAAGGTAACCAAGCTGTCGCAACCGTGGGCGTTGCCGCCCTCCAGTGTGAACTGAGCCTCGTTGGTGCTCTCGGTGTAGGTCTCACCGTCAATCCACTCGTAGCTGTCGCAAACGGTGGTGATCTCGACACCCTCGCTGCTGTTGTTGATGGTCAGGTTCAGAGTAGCCACGCTGTCGCAACCCTCGACACTCTCCAAGGTGACATCAACAATGGTGCTCTCCTCGTAGACGGTGCCGTTCCACTCGTAGCTGTCGCAAGCGGTGACGGTCTCCTCGCCGGTGTAGCTCTTCTCGGTGAAGTTGGCCACATAGGCGTTGTTGTCAAGCACGTTGATAGTATAGGAAGCGTCGGTGCTCACAGGATCGCCGTTGAGGGTCCAGTTGACGAACTCGTAGCAGGTGTTGGCCTCGGCGACGAGTGTCAGTTCGCTGTTGTAGTCGGCGGTGACGCTGGTCACAGGCTCACTGGTCTCCGGGTCGATGATGTAGGCAGTACCGTTATCGTCGGCGCTCACGCTGACGGTGTACTGCATCAGGCCGAAGGCAGCCAGGATGTAGCGGTCACTGGTGACGTTGAAGGTGTAGGGGTTCTCATCGGTGATGAAGGCACCTTCGTCATCATTATTATACCAGCCCTTGAACTCGTAGCCTGTGACGTCAGTGGCGGCGGTGAGGGTCACCTCGTCATTGTAGTGCAGACCGGTGAGGTCGGTAGGCTCGCTGGTGACAGTACCCAGAGGCTCGCCGCTGGCGGTGCTGACAGCAACATTCACGTTGAACTCCACAATCTCCTTAACCTCGAAGTTGTCGATGTAGAGAGCAAGCATGTCATTTGCGGTGTACTTGATGCAGATGTACTTGACACCTGCCTCAGGGATAATCTCGTAGTAACGCTGGTAGGTGGTGCTGGTGATACCGGTCAGTTCCTCACCCCAGGTGAAGGCATCAGGCTCGCTGGTAGTGGTCGAGTAACCAACCATGAAGCTCTCTGCATAGTTACCACCTGCTTTGTAATCGAACTCAACCTGGACGCCATTCTCGGTGCCGGTCAGCGCAGGCGAGATCAGGTACTGCGGAGGATTGTAGTTGTACGCAAACTTGAAACTATTATTGTTAATGCCAGTGCTGCCGGCAACATCAACCATGCTCCAGCAGTTCCAAGTGTCGTCGTCGCTCTCGAAGCCCATAGTGTACGGGATAGCGATAGCGTCGCACTCGGTGGTGAAGGAGACAGTGTTGCTCCAGTCGCTCTGCTCGTCGGCGCTGCAGAAGGTGCGCACGCGCAACTCATAGGCAGTGTTGGCGGTCAGGTCAGTGAGCGGGAAGGGGTTGTCGTAAACCGCAGCCTCGGTCCAATCGCTGGCGCCGTTCTCGCGGTAAGCAATCTGCCAGGCGTTGTCGGTTATAAGACCGGCAGTCCAGCTGACATCAACACTGTTGGAGGTGATATTGTTGACCTGGACATCGGTGACAGGCACGCAGCTGGGCAGAGTGGTGAAGGTTATCGACTCGCTCTCCTCGCTCACTACGTCGTCAGCGCACAGACCCTGTACCTTGACCTCATACAAGGTCTCGGGCTCGAGGTTGGTGAGTTCAACCGTGGTTTCCTCAGCAACCGTGTTCACAGTCTCCCAGTCGCCAGCAGCCACATCAAAGCCGACGGCCACATTGTCGATATGCAGGTTGTTGTCGCCGTTAGATGTGGTGGACTCGCCGTAGAAAGCAATATTCACAGTCTGGCCGACAAAGTCGGAGAGGTCAATGCTCACATTTTCGCCGGTATTCGGAATATCGTCATACACATATTCCGAACCCTCATTGTCCCACTGGCGCAGGATGGTCCATGTGGCCATTTCGTCGCCGCTGACCAGCACGACAAACTTGTCGTCAGGCTGGCTGCCAGCGGTAGGACTTGCGCTGCTGCTCGACGACCATACCGTCAGGGCCATGTCGAAGTTCAGGACATATCCCTCAGTAACGTCAATATCTGGAGTAACCAGCCAATACTTGCTGCCGGTGCCGTAGATGTTAATTTTGGCGTGATTGTCGAAGACATTATTGCCAGTTCCGAAGGTCCAGCCAGAGGTGGTGGTGGTAAGCTGTGTGCCGTTCATCACATCGCTCAGCAGGCCAGTGTAACGTGTCCAGCCCGTGGGAGCGGAAGTTGTAGCAAACTGCTCGCTGACGCCGTCGAAGTAGGCAGCCGTTCTGTAGCTGACAAGGTAGCCGTTCTCGTTGGCCGGATAGCCGGTCCAAGAGATGGTGGCATTGTAGGCGTTGACGCTGTTCTCAACAACGGCGACCTCGGTGGGTGCCGGGCAGTCAGCCAGAGTGGTGAAGGTCACAGCGACCAGGTTAACCTCTTCGTCATTGGCGCAGTTGGTGAGCACGTAGTAGGTGTACTCGTGGGCAGCCTCGAGGCCGGTCAACTGGAAGTTGTCGCCAGTGAGCTCTTCGGCTTCGGCAACGGGCTCGTGGTTCTCGTCAAGGATGCTGTAGGTCTCACCCTCGGCGTTGCGCTCGTCGCGCGTCCAGGTGATGGTAGCGCCCTCGGCGGTAATCTCCGTGGCTTCGACAGCCGTCGGCTTGTAACAGGTAGGAGGTTCACCCTTCAGGATACGAATCTGGTTCTTGGAAGTAGTAGTGCCATTTGCATTACCGATAGGATCTGCTGTCGGGTCTAAATTGGTGTTATCATTATACTGATAGATAGATTGGGTTGCACCTGCAGTGAACACTCTGAAGCTTCTGCTGCTGTATACACCTGTGTTGTCGTCGACGATGATGGCAACATTATTGATGCCGTCGTAGACAAAGGGATTGGCAAACGTGATGGTGGTCCACTCGTTGCCGACAAACTCAACATCACCACTGAAGACGAGGTCGTCCTCGGTAACACCAATCCAGTCGGTGTTGTTCTCGAAGCCAGTCTTGTCGGTGCTCACCATATAGACATTGAGGTTACGGGTGTAGTTATTACCCGTCATGAAGAAGTCAACGCTGAAGATAGCGCCAGCCTCGCCAAGTTCCTCGACAGTGTAAATCTGGTTGGTGAGAGAGTAGTTGAAATTAGTTTGTGTGGGCAAATAACTGCTTGTAGTGGTACCCTCACCGATAACAATCTTGTTGGTCGGGTTGAAGGTCACCTCGTTGCTCCAGTCGCTCGTGCCGTTGTCACCGCAGTTGGCGCGCACCTTGGCGGTGTAGATCTCTTCAGCGGTGAGGTCTGTGAGAGTGTAGGGGTTCTCGGTAACCTCAATGAGGTTGTCCTCGTCGCCGTTGAGGCAAATCTCCCAAGCGGTGGCGTCGCCGTTCTCTGTCCAGTTGAGGATAGCCTTGTCACCAACAGCAGGGATAAGTGTTGCGGCAAGATAGGTGGGTTTGATACAAGCAGGAGGATTGTCAATGGTAATGTCGTCAATGTAGGCACCATTGGTGGTTCTGCTTGAATTGGCAGCCTCGATCATGATAGCCACATAGCTGCCTTCGGCATCGGTAGGAATAATGTATTCAAACTCCTGGTACGAGGTGGTCAGGCCCTCCTGAGTGGCAATGGCCACGAAGGTGCTGGCATCGGCCGGGTCAGTCATAAGACCCACCTTGAAGGTGCTGCTCGTGTTGTAGCCCCTGGCCTGCAGAGTAATCTGCTTGCCGGCCAGACCTTCCATCTCGGGCAGTATGGCATACTGATCCTGCGGGTCGTAATTGGTGTAGCTCGAATAGTAAGAATAGAACTTCAAGCTGTTGGGAGTTGAGTTGGCATAATTGGTAGAACTATAGTAGTAAACCGTCGGGAACACTGCATAAGTGCTGCTCGTCGTCGTGTTGATAGCATTCCAGCAGGCGGGCAGCACACGGGCCGACGGAGCAGTGTAAGCCGAAGCAACAGTGTATCCGTCGAAGTTCTCTGCATAACCTTCTGCGGCAATCACATCGCAAGCAGTAACAAAGGCGGGCACGTTGACAACGGCCGTCTCGTCGCAGTTTGCAACGACGGTGAAGGTACCGGCAGCGTAGTTATGGGCGGGAGTCAGACCAGTGAGCTGGTAGCCGTCGACAGCCTCGGTCGTCAGCACCTCATCACCGTTCTTGACGGTATAGGTAGCGTCGGCACCGTTGTTGTTGACCCAGGTTAGGTCGGCGGTGGTAGTGCCGATGTTACTAACAGTCACGTCAGCTGCAGGCAGACATGAGGGAGCCTCGGTAACACGCAGGGTGTAGTCGTGGCACACAGAATAGGTGGAAGTGAAGCAGGCGCTATGGTTGCTAGTGGCATTACCATTGATGTAGTTGTCGAAGTAGCTGTCGGCACCGGCAATACGCATGCGGTAGTCGCCGAGCTCCTGCGTGGCAGGCACGACAAACGAAGCCTCAAGGACCTGCGGAGTACCGCCAGAGCCCTGTGCGCTCGTACCTGTGTATACAATCTCATCATCTTCGAAGGTCATGTTGTTGTTCCAGTCAACCCAGATGATGGTACCGTAGCTGTAGACTGTGGAGCTACCGGTAGCATAGGTGATGGCGATGGTGGACTCCACACCGGCAGGCATGGCGCCAATCATATCGCTGTAGTTGCCATAGAAGGGCGCTGCGGCGGGCAGACCGTTGGTCTCGTCGACATTGTTCACAACCTCGTCGCCAGAGCCGAACACCACGCTGGTGATACCCTTACCGTCTCTCGAGGTCGGGTTGGGCACACAGTAGCCGGTGAAGAAGGCGGGCACGTCGGCACCGGCGGAAACGCCGTCCAGCTCGCCACAGTTGGCAAACACCTGGAAGGCACCGGCGGCATAGTTGGTCTCTGCCGTCAGGCCGGTGATGGTGGCAGTCTGCTCATTGATGATGACGGCGGGCTCGGTCTCTTCACCAAGCATCTCATCACCCATCATAATGTAGTAACTCGCGGCACCGTTCTCGTCGTTCCAGGTCACGTTGACGCTGGTGGTGCTCACAAGTTCAACCTCGACGTCGGTTACAGCCGGGCAGGACTCCAAGGTGGTGAAGTCCACTGCGCTGGTCCAGTCGCTGGTGTTGTTGGTACCGCAGATGGCACGCACCTGGATGCTGTAGTCGGTCGCGCCGTCAAGGCCTTCAATCGTTAAGGGCAGCTCCTGGATACCGACGATGGTCTCATCGTCGCCATTGAGGCGATACTCCGCACCGTCGGCCTCGAAAGTGAAGTTGATGGTGGCGGTGTGGGCCGTCACGTCGCTGACAGCAAGGTCAGTGGGCATGACACACTCGGGAGGAGTGCAGTGGTTCACAAAGTCTACCGGCTCGCTCATTGCACCGCTGCCGGAGAAGATCTCCTGTTCAAGGGCATCGGTCACAGAGTAGGAGGCTTCACTGTCATAGCTGCCGCTAATCCAAGTGAACTGAATCTGGCGGCCATCGCAGACTGCGAGGGTCTTGATGTTCTCCTCGTTCTCGCCAGAGCCGGAGGTACCGTTGAGGTTCTCGTTGGCAAGCTCTCCAAGGACATTTCCGGTCTCGACATCGGTCACCTGGATGGCTGCGCCATTCCAGCCGTCACCCCAAGCGTCGGTGAGGACGAAGGTGATTTCGCACTGGTCTTCAACATCGCACATGTCGGTGGTGAAGCTGATGGGCTCGGTCCACTCGCTGGTCTCCTCACCGCAGACAGCCTGCACCTTAATAGTATATGTGGTGGCAAATGCGACATCCTCTATCTCGTAGGGGTTCTCGACACCCTCAATCACCTGGTCGTTAATGTCGATATTCCAGCTGTCGGCATCGGAGATCCAGGACACAACGGGAGTGCTGGCACCACCCTCATAGACGTAGGTCAGGCCGGTGGGAAGCATACAGGAAGGACGCACGTCAACATTGATGTCGTCAATAATGACATAGGTATTCTGTACACCAGAGCCAACATACTTCAAAGCCATACGGCTTCCTTCAGGAGCATCAGTAAAGGCATAGAGCTCACTCTGTGCATATTCACCTATTGAGGGATTCATTGTGATGCTTCCGACCTCTTCAAAAGTAGAGTAGTCGTAAGCATTAGTGACATAACCCACATAGAGAATACCTGCATCAAGATTAGTATTTAAATTATAATAGTAGAAATTCAGGGCAAGACCGCTGATTTCCTCCTCCATGGACGGCAGGATGGCATAGTATTCGCCAGGAGTGCCACCGTCTGCATAGATGAATACACTACCCTCATGTGCATAAGTGGAATTATTAAGCCGACCGAAACCATCAAGTTTCCAGCAGTCTGCACCTTCCTCAAAGCCTTCCTCATAGGGGAGTGTGGCAATGGGGGCACAATCTGTACTAATCATTACATAACGTTCGGGCGAGTAAGCGTCGCCACAATTTGCTCTAACTACAGCCTTGTACTGGGTGTTTGCCTCAAGACCTTCAAACGTGTAGGTCTGCTCATTGGCATCAACAGGATAACCATCAACGAGTTCATCATTGAGGTATAGGCTGACCTCCCAGGCGGAGGCTTCCTCATCTGTCCAAGCTATAGTAGCTGTGGTTGAGGTGGCATCTGTCTGTGCCAGGTCGGCCACATACATGCAGTTGGGCAGGGTGGTGAAGGTGGCGGAGGCCCACTGGCTCGTCACGTCACCGCAAACGCTCTGCACCTGGAACTCATATTTATTCTCGGGATCAAGGCCTTCAACCAGTATTTCATTGTCGGCGGCTTCTGCCACTGTCCACTCTTCATTGGAGGGTTCCACGATGGTGATGTCGTCGATGTTCAGGAAGAACATGTCGGTGCAGTTGAAGTGGCGGATGGCCACATAACCGGTCTGGCCGGCATAGGCGCTCAGGTCGACGGTAATCTCAACCCAGGTACTCTGGTCTTTGGCACCGGGAGTAGCACCGGTGGCACCCATCGTCCATTCCTGGATGGTGGTGAAATCGGAGGCATCGGTATTGCCTGTGGTCGACACGGCAACGCCAAAGTGTTCCTCGGGATAGTTGGCATCCTGTGCCACAGCCCAGAAGCTGATGCTGCCGCCAAGGTTCACCAGCGGCGACACAAGGTAGTTGTCGGGTTCCAGAGTTCCATACACATTGCTGTAGGAACCGGAGGTTGCCATGTCGCCTTCGCCGCTGTGGTCGCTGCCGTAAAGGGTGCTACCTTCGGCGAGGTATACGCCGCCTGTCTCTGAACCGAGCACCCAGCCATAGCCGTCGCCATCGGCGTCGATGGAAGTCCAGTCGTTAAGGCCGCTCTCGAAGTCCTGCTCGATGCCAGAGGCATGACGATAGCGCACATTGTAGTTGTCGCCGGTACCAGTCCAACCAAGGAGGGCGCTCTCAGCGGTGAGTTCGGTAGCAGTCAGCTCGGTGGGAGCCGGGCAGGCCACATCGGTGGTGAAGGTCTCAACATCGCTCCACTTGATGGCCTCGTCGTCGCAGACGGGACGCACCTTGACGATGTATTCGGTCGCAGGAGTGAGTCCCTCGAGGACGTAAGGATTGGCATCGGCATCGACCTCTTCGAAGTCTTCGTCGCCAGTCTTGTAAGCCACAACCCAAGCCTCGGCTTCGCCGTTCTCGGTCCAGCTCAGCTGAGCGCTGTTGGAACCAATTTCGGAGACTGCGAGATCGCTGGGGGTCTTGCAGTTGGTGACTGTGCAGTTAACCTCATAGCTGACGGGCTCAGTCATAGCACCGGAGCCGGAGAAAATTTCCTCATCGTTGATGTCGGTCACAGTGTAGGAGGCTTCGCTGTCATAGTTGCCGCTCTTCCATGTGAACTGAATCTGGCGACCATTGCAAACTGCAAGGGTCTTGATGTTCTCCTCGTTTTCGCCAGAACCGGTGGTGCCGTTGAGGTTCTCGTTGGCAAGCTCTCCAATGAGAGTGTTGGTCTCAACATCGGTCACCTGGATGGCTGCGCCATTCCAGCCGTCACCCCAAGCATCGGTCAAAACCATGGTGACATTGCACATTTCACTTGTCTCGCACAGGTCGGTGGTGAAGCTGACAGCGCTGGTCCAGTCGCTCTCAGTATTGCCGCAGACGGCCTGCACCATCACCTCGTAGGTGGTGGCAAGGTCGAGTTCTTCAAGAGTGTAGGGGCTGGTGACACCTTCGGTCACATCGCCGTTTACATTAATATTATAGGAGTCAGCTTCGCCGGTCCAAGTCACCTCGGCGGTGTTGCCGCCTTCGTAGTTCACGGCAAGACCCGTCGGCTTGGCGCAAGCAGGAGGCTCGCCAATGGCTAAGCGGATGCGGTTCTTCTGAGTTGTTCTGTAGGCAGTAACAGTCGGATTCTGCGGGTCGGCATTAGTGTTGTCGTTTTGGTAATACAGAGCTCTGTTCTTGGTGTCGGTAAAGACACGGAAAGCCGTGTTGCTCTCATAATCACCTGTATTGTTGTCAACAACGATGGCGATGTTGCTCTCGCCGTCATAGATGAACGGATTGTCAAGCTCGATGGTAGTCCAATCGTTGTCGACGAAGTTGACGGTACCGCTGTAGACGAGGTCGGCAGCAGTGACGGTAATCCAGTCGGTAGTGCTTTCAAACTCGTCCTTGTCGGTGGCCACAATATAGATGTCCAGATCTTTCTCCGTTGCAATCGTGGCGGCTTTGTAGAAGTCGATGCTCAGGATTGCACCGGCCATGCCGATCTCCTCAGCGGTGTAGATCTGCTCGGTCAAACTATAGTTGTAATAGTTGTTGACGGGCAGGTAATTGCTGGTAGAAGTGCCAGCACCAATGCACGCCATGCCGTCGGGGCAAATTTCAGCTGTCATGAAGGGGGTGCCGCTGGTCCACTCGCTCTCGCCGTCTTCGCCGCCGCAGAAAGCCATCAACTTCACAGTGTAGGAAGTATTGGCATCAAGGCCGGTCAACGTGTAGGGGAGAGTGACGTTTTCAGCAACCACTTCCTCACCGAGCATGATGCTAAAGTTTTCAGCATTGCTGGTGCAGTTCACCACGGCTGTGGTGGTAGTGATGTTGGTGACAGTAACAGCCGAGGGGGCCGGGCAAGCCACTGTGGTGGTTAAGGTCCTGGTGGCCCACTGGCTCTCGCCGTCGATGCCGCCACAGACAGCACGCACTTTCAAATTGTAAGTGGTCTGCGGAACAAGACCCGTGAGGCTGTAGGTGGGCTCTCCGGTGACGGTAACCACATTGTCATCGAACACAGCATCCTCTTCGTCAGAAGCTTTGTAGGTAAACTCCCACTCGGTGGCGGAGCCGTTCTCGGTCCAGGTCAAAACGGCGCTGTGGCCATCGACATTGCTGGTAGCAAAACTGGTGGGGGCGGGGCAGGCGATAGCGGTGGTGAAGGTCACATTGTTGGTCCATTCGCTGTAGTAGCCGCCGCAGACGCTGCGTACCTTAACTCTGTACTGCGTCTCGGGGGTTAAGCCCATTAACGTGAAGGTGCTCTCACTGGAATTCAGCACCCCTCCGGTCATTTCTGTGGCATCGTTGACGCTCAACTGCCAGCTGTCGGCACCCTCGGAGTTCCAGTTGAGGGTCACACTGTGGGCCGTCACATCGGAATAGGCAAGACCCGTAGGAATAGCGCAGGAAGGAATATAGTCGATGCGGACGTTGTCGATATGCAGGTAGTTATCACTGCCCGTTTCGCTGACAGTGGATTCACCGTAGAAGGCGATGGCGATGCTCTGACCAGCATAGCTGCTGAGGTCGATAGCCACAGCCTGTCCAGCGGCGGTGCAGGCGATGTCGTTATAAACATCCTCGGAACCCTCATTGTCCCACTGACGGAGAATCTCCCAGGTGGTGCCGCCGTCGGTAGTGATCAGAACGACAAACTTGTCGTCTGCGCCAAGAGTTGCATCAATCGGAGTTAAGGTACCTGAATATTTTGTCAGGGCCAGGTCGAAAGTAAGCTGGACGTTGTCCTCCATCGTGAGCGACGGAGTGACAAGCCAGTACTTGCAGCCGGTGCCGTAGATATTGACTTTGGCGTGATTGTCGAACACGCCATTACCTGTATTAAAGCTCCAGCCAGAAGTGGTAGTGGACAAAGCAGTACCGCCTTGCACATCGCTCAACAGGCCAGTGTACCTAGTCCATTGCGTAGGAACGCTGGTTGTGGCAAATGCTTCAATCAGAGGTATACCCGCCGGTGTGTTGAAGGAGGTAGTCCTGTAGCTGCTCTCAAGGTCAGTGCCGCAGACGGCTTTCACACGGACGCTGTAGTTGGTAAGAGGAAGAAGCGACCCTAAAGTATAAATATTGGAGGTGAGACCGGAAATAACAGTCCATTCACTCTCAGATGCAGACTTGTATTCAAGAATATAGTTTGCCACATCGCTATCCCACTGGACAACCGCGGTATTAGGGGTAATGCCATAGACACCAATGGCAGAGGGTTTCTCGCAGGTGGGGCCACCGCCACCTGGAGTGTAGGTGAATGTCACCTTAGGAAGGAAAGATTGCGCAGAACCAGTGCCGCTGCCGTTATTATAGCGGGAGACACCCGACTCGGCAGAAACACCATAGAAGTTTGTTGTTTTATAAGAGGATGATGTTTGGACGTATGTTCCAATAAGGAGGTTGCCTCCCTGGTAGACATAAGGTTCATCAAACTCAATAACAATGGTAGACTGTGTATTGTCCCAAACACTTGTAGCGACGACTGTCATGCCGTCTGCGGTTGGGCCATTCAGACTACTGATAGTAGTGCTTTCCACCTCGCCCATATAAAGCTGAATGGTGGGGGTTCCCCACGAAGCCGGGGGGTCGGAAACATAGAACGTTAGGCCTGTGATGGTTGCTCCGACCAGTCCGTCCATTCCATCGGTTTCGCTGGAAATGACGAACTCCGAGGTAGTACCCTGGGTATCGACATACAAACCATTCACCGGGATCTTACTGTTTGTAGTAGACCCATCGTTCACAGTCAGCTCCTGCTGTCCCTGTGTGACCCATGGGACGCACATCAGCGCCACAAGGGCCAGAAAACGTAGAAATCGTTTCATAATGTTTTGTTTTTGGTTAATAATTATGTGAGTTAAACTTTTTTCTTCCTGTTTTCTATTCTCCTGCTCGGCCTCCCGGCCTCGCATAATCCATAAATCTTATAATTTTTATCGCTTCGCGCAATGAATACTATACCGCTTCGCTCGTTTTTCGGCTATCTTTATATATCTATATTTTAATCTATCTTACTGTGTTTCTGTAGATAACCCACCCTTTCCCTCTAAAAACTATGGGTGGAATGTCAACCGCAAAGGTAGAAATTATTTTTAACCTGTGCAAATTTTTAACATTTTATCCACAATTTTTCCTCCCCCTACCCTTCGTAACTCGCTCACTAAAAGGCATTTATCCGTTTATCAAACTTTATTTTAGCATACTTTTTACATAGGTTTCTCCTACTAATAAAACTGTAATAAAAAAGCAATTAAGGAGTAACTAAAGAGCAATATAAGAGCTAATGCCTTATCATGCTGATACACAGAGGGTGTTTCTTCGGTTATGTTAAATAGGTTTCCCCCTAGGATCTATGGATCTCTGCCCAAAGGGCTGGTAGATGATTTTCTCCCGCCTCCGGCGTAATCTATAAATCCAATCTCTGGATCTATGGATTTCGTGAGCGTAGCGAGCGGGGATTTGTCTCCCGCTTCGCGAGATTATGGAAATCTTGGAGATTATTATCTGCTTACTGTTATTTCCATGATCTCCGCCTCCGGCGGGGAATTATTGTCTCCCGCTCCGCGAAATCCTAAAAATCCTGGAAATTATTTATCTGCCTCAGCATTATTTCACATGATCTCCATGATTTCCGCCAAAGGCGGGGAGATAAACAGGCGGGGAGATTAGAAAATGGAGCAGAGCCAGCAGCGGGGGCGGCCGGCATGGGTGGCGGCGACGAGGAAGAGCTCGCCGCCTTCCTTGAGGCCCAGACGCCGCTGCAGCTCGGCGGCGGCGACGGGGTAGTTGCGCGTGACGACATGGGCTTTCCCCTCAGGGACGACCTCGGCGACAGCCTTGCGCGTGGCCTTGACCTCCTGCAGCACGCGGAACACACGCCCCGGGAAACCCTCGACGAGACGGTCGGCGGTGTAGAGGTGGGTGCTGACGTCGAGCATGGCGAGGCTGTGGCGCTGCGCGAGGAGGCGGTAGGGGCCGCCTTTCATCACGGCCGCCGAGGGCTCGTAGAGCCAGGGGCCCACCTCGGTGGCGAGACTCACGGGGGCCGCGGCCTCAGCGACGCGGGTAAAGGAGAAGGGCTCGCTGCCGACGGTCACGCAGTGGATGGTCGGCTCAGCCGCGTCGTGGCGGCAGACGAAGAGCGCCTCCTTGCATTCGCCCTTGAGCTCCACGACATGCACGTCGGCGACGCTGCCGAGCTGGCGGCAGGCGAGGTCGAGGTCTATCATGGGGCTGGCCTTGACGATGAGGGTGCCGCAGCGCGAGAGGAGCAGCGGCAGGTGGCCGAGGATATTGGGTGTGCAGTCCTCAAAGCCCGCCACCTTGCGGCCTGCGGAGTCGCGGCGCGCGGGGTCGAGATAGATGGCGCTCAGCGGCGAGGGGGTGGCGCTAAGCCAGTCAAGGCTGTCGGCGCAGTGGACGGTGACGTTGGTGACGCCGAGGGCACGGAGGTTGTGCTCCATGAGGGCGCAGAGCTGCGGGTCGCGCTCCACATAGTCGACATGCTCCGCCACCTTGGCGAAGGCCAGCGTGTCTATGCCCATGCCGCCGGTGAGGTCGGCCACGTTCGTCAGTTTACACTGCCCGATTTCCACTTTATATCTGGCCGTGGCCTCCGACGATGCCTGCTCACGGTTGAGGCGCGGCGGATAGAGGTAGTCCTCGCAGGCAAGGAGCGAGGGCCACTTTTCGTGTGCCGTGCGCAGCCCTTCTATCTGCTGCACCGTAGCGGGCATGTCAATATTAGGATACCGCGCGGCCGACAGCAGCAGCCTCGCGGTATCCTCGTCCCGATGCTCTCGGGCAAAAGTATATGTCTCCCGCTGCGCAGCGCTTATATTCTCCCGCTGCGCGAAATCTTGGAAATCTTGGAAATTATTTTTTTCTTCAATTGGGTTCATGGCAAATCATGGAAATCTGAATGAATCTGCAGCTTCGCATTAGGGGTTGTAATAGCGATTAACCACTTTAATCATGCCGTGCTTGAAGTCCTCCTCGTTGAAGTTTATCAGCCACCCCATGGGTTTGTTGGCTATTTTCAAATAACTTCTAAGTTGTTTGTAGTGCAACGATGATATTTCAGAGACTGATTTAAGTTCTATAATAATCAAATCATCAACAAGCAAATCAAGCCTATAGTCGGCATCTATCAACTGACCTTTATATGTAACCTTCAATGGAACTTGTGACAAGACAGGAATATCACGACTTTCCAACTCAACAACCATTGCTTTCTCATACAATGACTCTAAAAGGCCCGGACCGAAGTGATTGTACACTTCCATCGCGGCCCCTCGTATCTCATACGACAAAGCATCAAGTTGTTCACTCATTATCATGACTGATAGATTTCAATAGATTTACAAGATTTTCGCCACATTCTCTTTCTCCCGCTGCGCGAAATCTTGGAGATCTTGGAAAAAATACACATATTCGTTTTATCATTATTTCCAGGATTTCCAAGATTTCCGCCGCAAGGCGGGGAGCTTTATTTCCAAGATTTCAAGGGCATCCGTCGCAAGGCGGGGAGCTTTATTTCCAGGATTTCCAAGATTTCCGCCGCAAGGCAGGGAGCTTTATTTCCAAGATTTCAAGGGCATCCGTCGCAAGGCGGGGAGTATTATTTCCAGGATTTCCAAGATTTCCGCCGCAAGGCGGGGAAATAATCAATATACGCCATCTGCGTGGAGGGCGGCCAGGCGGGCGACCACCATGGGGCGGTCTTCCTTGTAGGTGACGCCGAACCACTGGGCGGTGGTCTTCAGCACGGTCATCGTGGCGCGGCCGTCGGCGATGAAGGTGTTGACGGCAAAGGGTATGTAGTACTCGCTCTTGAGCTCCTGGCCGTGCTCCTTGAGGAAGTCCACGAAGAGAGCCTCGCTCTTGGCGAAGTAGTCGGGCGTGAAGCCGAAGAGGTTCATGCTGACGGTGGCGTCGGCGGGCAGGGGATGCATGCTGCCGTCGGCGTCCTTGTATTCGATGCCGTTAGCCGTGCGGCCGATGGCGGTGCGCTCGGTCATGCCCACAAGCAGGCCATTGGCGTCCGTCTGGCATACGCCGCGGCTGACGGTGCCGTTCTCGCTCAGGGTGTTCTCGAGGCGGTAGCCCACCATGCAGTACTTGCCTTCGACTCCGTCGAGGGTGCGCAGGTGGTCGGCCATCACCTGGAAGGCGTCGCGGCCGTAGAAGTCGTCGGCGTTGATGATGGCGAAAGGCTCGTGGATGGCGTCCTTGGCCATGAGGATGGCGTGGTTGGTGCCCCAGGGTTTCTCGCGGCCTTCGGGCACGCTGAAACCGGCGGGGAGCTTGTCGAGCTCCTGGTAGACATACTCCACGTCTATCTTGTTGCCGTAGTGTTCGGCGTTGATGCGGGCCTTGAACTGGTCGGCGAAGCTGTGGCGGATGACGAAGACCACCTTGCCGAAGCCGGCGCGGATGGCGTCCATGACGCTGTAGTCGAGGATGATTTCACCGTTGGGGCCTACGCCGTCCATCTGCTTGAGGCCACCGTAACGGCTGCCCATGCCGGCAGCCAGGACTAATAATGTTGGTTTCATATTGTTTCTATTTCGTTATTACGTTATTTCGTTATCATGGTATTACGGTATATCGTTATCACGATTATTTTGTTTAGTGGCGCCAGCGGAGTGTCTCCACGAGGTGCTCGATGTCTTCCTGCATGTAGCGGAGCACCGGGGCCAGGGAATCGTTGTTGGGCGTGCGGTCAAGGTAGAGGGCGCCGCGCAGGAAGTGGCGGCTGCTGTCGGTGAGCCAGAACTGGCAGGTGGAGGCCACCCTGCTGCCTTTGAGGTAATAGACGGTGCCGAAGACGCGGTTATCGGGGTCTTCGTAGCCCTGCTCCTCGACGCCGGACGAGAGCTTGTAGTGCTTCTCCAGCAGGCGCGACGAGGTGTCGATCTGGCCACGCAGGTCGTCGCGGCCGCTCAAGTGCTTGTAGGTGAGGTAGACCACGCCGTCCCACTGCGGGTAGTAGAGGTCCATCCACTCCTCACCCTTGGGAGCGCCTTTCTCCCGCAGCTCGACGCAGGTGTTGGCCTCGAAGGTGAAGGGGAAGGTCTTGCAGGAACCGGTAATGACAATCGAGGTATCGGTACCAAATACGAGCGTGTCGCCAGGGTGTGAGCAGAGGCTGTCGACAAGCCAGTAGCTGTGCTCCGGCATATCGATGCGCAGGTAGGCCTGTGGCTTGGGGGTGTAATCGCCGTTGCCGCCGCATGCCGCCAGGGTGGAAATGCACGCTACCGTTAGTAGTATATTCTTGATTTTCATTTAATTCTCAATTCTTAATTCGTAATTCTTAATTTCTTCGTATCTTTGCACTCATGAATCGCCTGCAACACTTTCTGCGCGCCAAGACGCAGTTCAACCTGCACTCGCCCTTCGTCTACGGGCTCTACACCGAGGTGCTCTTCTCGCGTGCCGAGGGCTGTCCACGAGGCCGGTACGAGGGTGCCCTCTGGCGATTGGAGCGCCACTATGGCGTCGTTGCCGTGTGTTCCGACGGAGAGGCCCGTCTTTCTTGCTCCGACGGCGAGTTTCTTGTCCTCGACCATCCCCACCGTCGCGAGGCTTCGTGGCAGGCCGTGGTGGCCGATGCCCGATGGCAGGCGACGCTCGACTTCTTCGACTACGGCATCGCCGTGGCCAATCCCCATCTCTCCAAGCAGCACTTCATCCTGCGTTAGCGCATCTGGCGCCCGTCGAGCATGGGCACGAAGCTGTAGGCTCCGAATGTCTCCACTTTCCACTCTTCCTCTGCCGGTCCGTTCTTGGTGATGCGGAGCATTTCCTGTTCTTCCTCGCCCAGCGGGATGACCATGATGCCACCTGTCTTGAGCTGCTGCATCAGCGCCTTGGGGATCTCGCGGGCGCCGCAGGTGACGATGATGCGGTCGTAGGGGCCGTAGTTCACCTCCTGCAGGCCTTGGTAGCCGTCGCCGAGGAAGCAGCGGACCCTGAAGCCCAGCTCGGCGAGCAGCGCGCGGGTCTTGTCGAAAAGCCCTTTCTGGCGCTCCACGCTGAAGACTTTGGCGCCCATCTTGCACAGGATGGCAGCTTGATAGCCGCTGCCAGTGCCTATCTCCAGCACTTTCATGCCGGGCTGCAGGCATAACAGTTGGCTCTGCATAGCCACCGTCGAAGGGTGCGAGATGGTTTGTTCGCAACTGATTTTCAGCGCGCGGTCCTCATAGGCAAAAGCGTCCAGGGCACTGTCGAGAAACCAGTGGCGCGGCACCTCCTCCATGGCCTTCAGTACCGCCTCGTCGCCGATGCCCTTCTGACGAAGGGTTTCGACCATCTGCCGCCGCAAGCCTTTATGTTTGAATGTGTCCTGTCGTGTCATTGTTTGGTGAATCCCTGCGCCACCAGTTCGATGGTGGTGTTTTGGGGGGTGACCATCACGCTCGGCATGCCTTTCTCGGTGATGTAACCGATGATGTGGATACCCTCCATCTCCTTGATTTTCTCATAGTCTTTCTGGTCGACGGTGAACAGCAGCTCATAGTCGCGGCCGCCGTTGAGGGCGCAACTCACGGGAAGCATGTTCTTGCTCATCTCTGAGCACACGCGCGAACATTGATAGTCTATCGGCAGGCGCTCCTCATAGACCTCGCAACCGTGTCCCGAGGCTTTGCCAAGGTGCAGCAGGCTGTCGGCCAAGCCTTCGCTGACGTCGGTCATCGATGTGGGCACCACCTCGCGCTCGGCGAGTTTCTTGATGATGTCCATCCGCGGCTCGGGTTTGAGGAAACGCTCGAGGACGTAGTCGAAACCGTCGAGGTCGGGTTGGAAGTCGGGGTTGGCCTGATAGGTCACTTTCTCGCGCTCGAGCACCAGCAGGCCTGCATAGGCGCTGCCGAGGTCGCCGCTGACGCAAATCAGATCGTTGTGCTTGGCACCGCTGCGGTACGCTATCTTGTCCTCGTCGGCATCGCCTATCGCGGTGACAGTCAGTACCATGCCAGCCCTTGTGCTTCGTGTGTCGCCCCCCACGAGGCTCACGTCGTAGCGGTCGCAGCAGAGGCGGATGCCGGCATAGAGTTCGTCGAGGGCCTCCACCGAGTAGCGGTTGCTAACGGCGATGCTTACCAACGCCTGGCGTGGTGTGCCGTTCATGGCGGCGATGTTGCTGATGGCCACGGAGACGGCCTTGTATCCCAGGTGTTTCAGTGGGGTGTACATCATGTCGAAGTCCACACCTTCCACTAAGGTCTGCACCGTGACGAGGGTGCGTTTCTTGCCTTTGCCGAGCACGGCACAGTCATCGCCCTGACAGGCGGTGTCGTCGGTCAAGCGGTCGATGAGGGCCACCTTGCCCAACTGGCCTATCTCGGTTCTTCCTTCTTGGTATTGTAGTTGTTCCATCATAAATCATTCATCAATATTCCTGCTGCCACGCTGGCGTTGAGGCTCTCGGCGGTACCGCCGATGTTGGGGATGAGCACGGGATGTGTTACCTGTGCCATGGCCTCGGGGCTGATGCCGCGGCTCTCGTTGCCTATGAGCAACACGGAGCGTCCGTCATT